>Ga0111538_10000162_pt1 | contig 77783 bp, 81 predicted proteins | sample SoiMethybrSBSTD1_FD_79669 | JGI IMG/M metagenome (GOLD analysis project Ga0111538, IMG submission 79669) | Bulk soil microbial communities from a Populus tree surrounding site in Tennessee, USA - Soil MetaG P. TD hybrid SBSTD1 (version 2)... | ecosystem: Environmental > Terrestrial > Soil >...
AGCGTCTCCAGCAGTTGCGAGGCGCGATCGACGGTTTCGCGCGGCAGGCCGGCGATCTTCGCCACGTGAATGCCATACGAACGATCCGTTCGCCCGGGCAGGATTCGATAGAGAAAGATAATCTGCTCGCCCCACTCGCGCACGGCGACATGCAGATTCGTGACGTTGGGAAGCCGCTCGGCCAGCGAGGTCAGTTCGTGATAGTGCGTGGCGAACAGGGCCCGGCAGCCGATGCGCGCGATAGTCTCGGCGATCGCCCACGCCAGCGACAGTCCATCCAGCGTGGACGTGCCGCGGCCGATCTCGTCGAGAATGACAAGGCTGCGCGGCGTCGCGTGATGGAGAATGTTCGCCGTCTCGGTCATTTCAACCATGAACGTCGACTGACCGGCGTGCAGTTCATCCGACGAACCGATGCGCGTGAAGATGCGATCGACCAGGCCGATCGTCGCGCGCTCGGCGGGCACGAACGAGCCCGTATGGGCCAGCAGGACGATGAGCGCGGCCTGGCGGATGAAGGTGGACTTGCCGGCCATGTTGGGGCCGGTGATCAGGGCCAGCGATGATTGACGATTCGGCTCAGCAGCATCCGTCAGTGGATCTGTTGATTTGTTGGTTTGTTGACGTGTTGGCCTTTCGCCCAGTACGCAATCATTCGGCACGAACCGCTCGCCCAGCGTGCGATCGAGCACCGGGTGCCGGCCCTGGACGATGTTCAGCGACGGCGCATCGACGATCTCCGGCCGGACGAAGTTGAAGCGACGCGCCAGATCAGCGAAGCACGCGAGGACATCCAATTCGGCGACGACGTCCGCGAATTCGCTGAGAGCCGCGGCCTGGGCTGCCGCTTGCTTGAGCAATCGATCGAACAGCAGCCGCTCGCGCTCGAAGGCCCGCCCCTCGGCAGTCGTCACCTTCTCCTCGAACTCCTTCAACTCCGGCGTGACGTAGCGCTCGGCGTTCTTGAGCGTCTGCTTACGGCTGAAGGTCTCAGGAATCTTCTCGACGTGGGTGTGCGTGACCTCGATGTAATAGCCGAAGACCTGGTTGAAGCCGACCTTGAGCGAGTTGATGTTCGTCGATTCGATCAGGCGCTTCTGATACGCCGCCAGCCAGGTGTGGGCGTCGCGCTGCAACAGACGGACTTCATCGAGTTCGGCATCCACGCCGTCACGGAACATGCCGCCCTCGCGCATGTGGTTGGGCGGCTCATCCACGCAGCGCTCGGCGATGGTCTCGGCCAGCGGCGCAATCGACTCGCGCAGCGATTGCAGGCGATGATGCTGCGGCGCCAGCGCCGGCGTGCCCTGAAGCAGGTCGGCGATGGCGCTGATCCTTGCGGCGCTGGCCCCCAGCGCCACCAGATCGCGCGGCGTGGCCCGCTGCATCGCGACGCGGCCCACGATCCGTGCCACATCCTGCACGCCCGCGACCGCCTCAACAAGTTGGCCGAAGAGGGCCACATCCGAAACGAGAGCCGCGACCGCATCCTGCCGATCGGTGATAGCCGCAATGTCGCGCAACGGAAAGCACAGCCACTGCCGCAAGAGCCGCTTGCCCATGGGCGTGCAGCAGCGCTGCAGCACGCTCAGCAATGAGCCCGCCGTGTCGCCGGAGCGCATCGTGCGCTCGATCTCGAGGCTGCGCAGCGACGCCGCGTCGATCGTCACGAATGAGGTCGTTGCCCGCTTGCGCGGCGGGCGCAAATGCGTCAGCGAACTCATCCGCGCGGCGGCGCCATCGCCGGCAGTCTCGCCCGTCGAATCTCGATCCGGCTGTGTCTCCTTCAGGTAGCGCAGCAGCGCGCCTGCTGGCCCGATCACCGCGTCGCCATCGTCCAGCCCGAAGCCGGCGAGATGCGTGACGCCGAAGTGCGATTTCAGTCCGTCGCGAGCATCGTTCAGGCGAAAGGTCCAAGCTGGCCGGGCCGTCACGGCGCACTGCAGGGCCGATCGCATCGTTTCGACGCGCGGCGGTACATTGCCATCCGCCGTCTCGACATAGAGCAGCTCCGAAGGCGCCAGCCGCACGATCTCGTCCACCACGCGCTCGCCGGGCACATCCAGCAGCGTGAACGCTCCGGTTGAAAGTTCCGCAACCGCGAGCGCCGCATCGGCGCGATCACCCGCCTGCACGAACTGGATCGCGGCGATGGTGTTCGCCACGCCCTCATCCAGCAGCGAATCATCGACCAGCGTGCCGGGGGTGAGCACGCGCGTCACCGCCCGATCCACGACGGTCTTCGCCTCCTCGGGATCCTGCACCTGCTCGCACACCGCGACGCGGTAGCCCTGTTCGATCATCCGCCGCAGGTAATTCTCGACCGCGTGATAGGGCACCCCCGCCATGGGAATGCCCTGCGTGCGCTGCGTAAGGGTCAGCCCGAGGACCTTGTGGCAGAGCACCGCATCGTCATCGAACATCTCGTAGAAGTCGCCCATGCGGAAGAACAGCACGCACTCGGGATGTTGCTGCTTGAAGCGCCGATATTGCCGCATCGCAGGCGTGTCTCGCGGGTCTTTGCCGGACGGGATCACGTCAGAGGTCGTCGCGGCGCGCGAGGCCTCGTTCGATTCGGCGGCGGGCCCGCCATTGGAAGACTTGGCTTCGATGGTCGCCGCCGGCCGATCGAGCTTGGACTTCTGTGGCGCCCGAGGCATGGGCGGGCATTGTACGGTGCGAGGCTGGGCCTCAATTCACCGCAAAAACGCAAAGCCCACGCATGCCGAAGCGCGGGCTTGGTCGTTTCCATCACCTGGAAAGTGGAGCAGAAGAGGATCGAACTCTCAACCTCCTGAATGCGATTCAGGCGCTCTCCCAATTGAGCTACTGCCCCAATGGTTTGGCCGAATGATACCGCTGACGCGGATGCTGGGCCACAGGGGGCCGGGTTGACGATTGACGATTCACGATTGACGATTGGGGTACTCATCAGTCGCCGAACGCGATAGTCAATCGCCAATCCGAAGTCGTCAATCCCTTGTCCCCCACGCTCACGCTCATCCTCTACTGCCTGGCCATCGTCGCGGTCTCGCTCATCGGCGGCGCGCTGCCCATGCTCGTGCGCCTGACGCATCGCCGCATGGAGGTGGCGCTGAGTTTCATCAGCGGCGTGATGCTGGGCGTGGCGGCGCTGGTGCTGCTGCCGCACGCATTTGAGATGCGCCTCGTCGCGACCCAGGTGCAGGTCGGCCACGGAAGTAATGCGCATTCCCTGGGGCACGACCTGATCACGCCGGTGATGCTGTGGTTGCTCGCGGGTTTCCTGGCGATGTTCTTCATCGAGCGCTTCTTCTGCTTTCACCATCATGATGCGCCGGAACCAAACGGCGTCGAGACAAGCCATGCGTGCGTTCACGATCACAGCGATCACACGCACGATCACAGCGCCTCGCCACATGCCCTGCGCTGGAGCGGGGCCGCGATCGGCCTGACGCTGCACAGCCTGCTCGACGGCGTGGCCTTGGCCGCCAGCGTGTCGGTTGCACACGACGATCGCGCCGGCCCAGTCGCGGGCCTCGGCACGTTTCTCGTCGTGCTGCTGCACAAGCCCTTCGATTCGCTGACGCTGGGCACGCTCATGGCTGCCGGCCGGCAGTCGGCGGCAAGGCGCCACATCGTCAACCTCGGCTTCGCGCTGCTTGTGCCGGTCGGGGCGGCCCTGTTCATGGTCGGCTTGGCGGCTGGGGAGGGCGGCGGCCTGCAATCGACGCTGCTCAGCGCAGCCCTGGCGTTCGCGGCGGGCACATTCCTGTGCATTGCCTTGAGCGATCTTCTGCCGGAACTGCAGTTCCACCAACACGATCGCATCAAACTCTCCCTCGCGCTGGTGCTGGGGCTGGCGGTGGCGTGGGGCGTCGCTGAACTGGAGGCGCGGACGCATGGGGACGACGATCGTGCAGGCATCGAATCGCCGCCGTAGTCACACCCCTATCCTTGATCCTCCTCCGTGATCTCCGTGTCCTCCGTGGTGAATGCCCATCATGCCGATCAAAGCCGAGAAGGTGCTCGCTGAACTCAATCGCCTCCGCTCCGACCTGGAGAAGGACCCGCAGGACATCGAGTGGTTCAGCCTGCACCACGCGTTCTGCTTCATCTCCTACAAGATGGGCGAGTTCCAGAAGTACCTCAACGAGACGGTCAAGGCAGGCGAGCACCCCGACGGATGAAGTGAAGTCTTGACTGCGCCCGGTCGATGTCTATGCTTGCACCGCTTATGTACCGCGTCTTCTTCGCCATCGCGACGATCGACATTACCAGGCCCCGCGAGGGCGCCCGGCCGCGATTGGTGCGCTGATCACGAATCAGCATTCACGACGATGAACCAACGCCGGCCTCGCACCCTCGCGGGGCCGGTCATGTTTTTGTCGTGAATGCTGATCCCTGTACACTTCCAGCCACGCTTCGCCATGAGCACCGAACAAACCGCCAGCCCCCCCACTCCTCCGCGCCCGAACTACAAGTCCACGCTCAATCTGCCCAAGACCGACTTCGCGATGAAGGCGAACCTGTCGCAGAATGAGCCGGCCTCACAGAAGCGCTGGGAGGAGGCGCGTCTGTACGACTCCGTCATCGCCGCGCGCGAGAAGGCGGGCTGTCCGCCGTTCGTTTTCCACGACGGGCCGCCCTACGCCAACGGCAACATCCATGTCGGCCACCTGCTCAACAAGGTCCTCAAGGACATCGTCGTCCGCTCGCAGCTGCTGATGAGCCGCACGTGCAGGTACATCCCCGGCTGGGACTGCCACGGCCTCCCCATCGAGCACAAGGTCGTGACCGAGATGGTCGAGTCCGGCAAGAGCGCCAAGATCGATGCCCTGCCCGACGAGCAGCGGCGCATGGTGATCCGCCGCGAGTGCGCCAAGTACGCCGAGAAGTACATCAAACTGCAGGCCGGCCAGATGAAGCGCCTGCTGACCCTCGCCGACTACGACCATCCGTACATGACGATGGCCAAGGAATACGAGCAGCGCGTCTTGGAGGCGTTTGCTGACCTGATCGAGCAGGGGCTGGTGTACCGCGCGCTCAAGCCGGTGCACTGGTCCATTGCCAATCAAACCGCCTTGGCCGAGGCGGAACTGGAGTACGAGGATCGTGAGGATCCATCGATCTACGTTGATTTCGAGGCGGCCGATCGGAAGGCGGTGCTGCGCGCCTTCGGGCTTGACCCAGATGCGGAGGGATTCGAGCAGACGCCATCGTTCATGATCTGGACCACCACCCCATGGACGCTGCCTGCGAACCTGGCGATCGCGGTGCATCCGCGCTTCCGGTACGCGCTGGCGCGGCTGGATGGCAGCGTCACGGTGATCGCGCGCGAACTTGTCGAGAGGGTCGCGAAGATCGGCAAGGCCGAATCCATCGAAGTGCTGGCGGAAGCCGACGGCGCCAATCTGCTCGGCTTGCGCTACAGGCATCCCTTCGCGGATGATTCCCGCCTGGGAGAGCCGCGACGCCTCGTCGCGGCGGAGTACGTCACGCTGGAAGACGGAACAGGCCTGGTGCACACCGCGCCCGGCCACGGCTCCGAGGACTATGCCACCGGTCTGCGCGAGGACCTGCCGATCTACTGCCCGGTGCGCGATGACGGCACGTTCGACGATACGGCTCCGCCGTTCGTGCGAGGCAAACTGGTGTGGGACGCGAATCCGGTCATCACCGATCACCTGCGCGAATCGGGTCACCTGTTCCATGCTCTGCGCTTCACGCACAGTTACCCGCACGACTGGCGCAGCAAAACGCCGGTGATCTTCCGTGCGACGCAGCAGTGGTTCATCGGCGTGGACAGCGACATGAGACGCGGCGGCGCGACACTCCGATCACTGGCCATGCAATCGGCGGAGAAGAATGTCGCGTTCTATCCCGACTGGGGCCGCAACCGCCTGCGCGGCATGCTCGAATCGCGACCCGACTGGTGTATCAGCCGGCAGCGCTCGTGGGGTTTGCCCATCCCGGCATTCGCGACGCCTGACGGCACGATGTTCCTGACCGCCGCCAGCGTACGCGCGGTGGCAAAGGTCGTCGGCCAGCGCGGCTCGGATGCGTGGTTCCTCGAGACCCCTGAAAAACTCCTCGAACACTACGACGCGAAGAAGGACCCTGAGGCGCCCGACTCAGCCCTCAGCACGCTGTCCTCTGCACTGCGCAAGACCTTTGACATCCTCGACGTCTGGTTCGAATCGGGCTCATCGTGGAACGCAGTGCTGCGGGCTCGCGATCAGGGTTATCCGGCTGATCTCTACCTCGAAGGCTCCGATCAGCATCGCGGTTGGTTCCAGTCATCGCTGCTCTCGGCCGCGGGCGCGACCGGCCAGTCGCCGTTCAAGGCTTTGCTCACGCACGGCTTCATCGTCGACAAGGACGGCCGGAAGATGTCCAAGAGCCTTGGCAACACCATCGAGGTCGAGGACCTGCTCAAGAGTTTCGGGGCTGATGTCTGCCGCTGGTGGGTGAGTTCGCTGGCGTTCGAGAACGACATCAAGATGGATGTGAGTTTCTTCGAGGCTGCCGGCGAAACCTATCGCAAGGTGCGCAACACGCTGCGCTTCCTGCTGAGCAATCTCTACGACTTCGACAGCCGCAGCGTGGACGTGCAAACCGTCTCGCCCGTCTCGATTGACGGCTACATTCTGCAGCAGGCCGCCCAGCTGCACAAGGATGTGCTCGCCGCCTATGCCGGCTACGACTTCCGGCTGGTCAACCAACTTCTCTACGACTTCTGCAACGACACGCTCTCGGCGTTCTACTGTGCGGCGGTGAAGGATCGTCTGTACTGCGATCGGCCCGATTCCAAGCGCCGCCGCGCAACGCAGAGCGTGATGTGGACGCTGATGGAGATGCTCAATCGGCTGTTGGCGCCGATCATGCCGCACACGACCGATGAATCGCATCGGAGCCTGCACAAGATCAGTGGCAGCGATCAGAGTGTGCACCTGCAGCCGACCCAGGCGCTGAAGTTCACAGCCGATGCCGATTGGCCCAAGGCGCTCGCGACCCGCGAGGCCTCGCAGAAGGCGCTGGAGGACGCCAAGGCCCGCGGCATCGAGAACCCGCTCGACGCTGAAGTGGTCCTGCCCGATCCCGAAGGCGTGCTGAAGAAGTTCGCAGCCGACTGGCCGGACATGCTGGGCGTGTCCCGCGTCAAGTTCGTCCCGTCGGGCGAGATCGCTGTGAACGACCTGCGCGATGGACCGCGCTGCGAGCGCAGTTGGAGGCGCGATGGCAGCGTGCGGCAGCGCTCCGATGGCGGCATGCTCTCGGACCGAGATGCGGAAGCCGTGGGCGTAGCCTGACTCGATCACACGTCGTCGGTTCGCGGCTTGCGCAGATCCATCTTTGGCTGGCCCGTGATCAGTCGCGCGCCGCGCTGGAAGATCAGGTACGCCCACGCCCATTGCAGCATCACGATCAGGCGACTGCGGAAGCCGATGAGGTACATGATGTGCACGCCCGCCCACAGCATCCATGCGAGCCAGCCGGCGACGTTCATGCCGAAGATCACGCCGACGGCGCGGGCACGGCCGATGGTCGCCAGTTGACCCTTGTCGACGTAGTGAAACGGCCGGCGCGAAACCGTGAGCGTTCCTGACGCGCCTGACGCGAGCGCAGCGCTGCGGTTGCGCGCCTCCCTGGAAATGATCTTTGCGACGTACTTGCCCATCTGAATCGCGGCCGGCGCAATGCCCGGTACCGGCGCGCCGCTCCGCGCATCCTTCGCCGCCGCGAGATCGCCCACCACGAACACCTCCGGATGATCCGGGATGGTCAGGTCGGGGTTGACCATGACGCGTCCGGCGCGATCGATCTCCGCGCCGAGCGTCGCGCCCAGAGCCGAGGCCATCACGCCTGCGGCCCATATGACGTTCTCAGCGTTGATGCGCTCGCCGTCGGGCCCGCCGATCATCACGCCATCCTTGTCGATCTCCGTCACGCGATGGTTGAAGCGCACTTCGACGCCCATCTTCTCGAGATCGCGCCGGGCCCGCTCAGCCAGACCCGGCGGATAGGCGTTGAGCAGGCGATCGTCGGCCTCGACGAGAATCACTTTCGCCGTGCGCGTGTCGATCATGCGGAAGTCGCGCGGGATGCTGCGGTGGGCCAGTTCGGCCATGGTGCCGGCCATCTCCACGCCGGTCGGCCCGCCGCCGACGATGACGAACGTGAGCTTGGCTCGACGCGAGGCTTCATCGGCCTCGCGCTCGGCTTCCTCGAATGCCAGCAGGAAGCGCCGGCGGATCTCGGTGGCGTCGTCAAGGCTCTTCAATCCCGGCGCGAACCTCGCCCAGTCATCGCGCCCGAAATACGAATGCGTTGCACCTGTCGCCAGCACCAGCCAGTCGTAGCTGAGTTCGCCATCGGTCAACTTCACGATCCGGCGATGAACATCGATGGACGCCGCCTCGCCCATGATGACGCTGGCGTTGCGCTGGCGCGACAGGATCTTGCGGATGGGGGCCGCGATTTCAGCGGGCGAGAGCGCCGCTGTTGCGACCTCGTACAGCAGCGGCTGGAAGACGTGGTGATTGTTGCGATCAATGAGCGTGATGTGCACCGGCGCGCGCTTCAGCGCCTTGGCCGCGTACAGCCCTGCGAAGCCGCCGCCGAGAATCACGACATGGGGCCTGTGTTCCGGCATGGCTCGCACGAGCGCGCATTAAGGGCTTAGGGTGTCCGCCCCGATCGTGCGCCGCATCTTCGAGCGACCAATCGCAATTGAATCGCACTGGGGGCGTTCACACGGCGTATCGGAATCTTACCGGATCGTTCGCTGCGCTGGCCACCCGTAGGTTTCCTGACGCCCAAAGACAGGCGCCACGCCCAATGGCGCAGAGATCACAATCGTTTGAATTGGAGATCCTCATGAAACTGCTTGCACTGATCAGTCTGTCGGCCGCCACTGTGGTGCTCGGAGCACCCGTCACGGCGGCCCCGATGACCTCGCTCTCGCCGACGCTCCGGCAGGACGACGTCCAGGAAATGGCGCGCGGCGCCGTCAAGAGCTTCGATGGCGCCAAGAAGACGTTCACAATCAACTCCGGCGCCGAGGGCGCCAAGGACGTCGTCATCACTTGGAACGACACCACCGTCTTCATGCTTGACGGCAAGGTGGCCAAGTGGGATGAGGTGGTCAAGAACAGCGCCAACCTGGTCGTGACGCACAAGAAGGGTGTCGCGTCCAAGGTCGAGGGCATCAAGAAGTGAGTCGATGACACTCCCCGCTCGTGATGCGGCCGGCCGAACGAACGGCCGGCCGGCGTCGAGCACGCGAAACGAGCCGCTCGAGCGGCTTGCATGAGGCGATGCGCTGCTTCGAGGTAGCGCATCGCCCTTTTCTTGCTCTGGTGAATTTGCGGTGGTTGCAGGTGCGTGGGCCAGGCGCCGCGCTTTAGAATGCGCGGCATGCTGACTCAAACACCTGCATCGAATCGTCGCGGGCCGGCGCTTCCCGGCCGGATGTTCGGACTCCTCGGCCTTGCCGGCCTGGCGATCGGCACGATGCTCGCCGCGAGCGCTGCCGCGACATCACCCCAGGATGCCAAACCCGCCAACGCGGCTGCGGCGCCGCGCACGGTGCTTGTCACCGGCGCCAACCGCGGCCTCGGCCTGGAGTTCGCGCGGCAGTATCACGAGGCGGGCTGGAACGTCATCGGCACGGCAAGAGAGCCCGGCGAGGCGACTGATCTCAATGCCTTGAAGGTGCGCGTCGAGCAGCTCGACGTCGCCAGCCCCGAGAGCGTGGCTGCACTCGCCGACAAACTCAAGGGTCAGCCCATCGACCTGCTCATCAACAACGCGGGCATCTCCGGCGGCGCGCGCCGGCTGGAGGAACTGAAGATGGAGGACCTCGAGCACATCATGAACGTCAACGCGTACGGACCGGTGCGCGTCACGCAGGCGCTTCTGCCCAATCTTCGAGCCGGCACGGGCAAGACCGTCGTCAGCATTTCCAGCGGTCTGGGATCGATCTCGCAGAACACGCGCGGCGGCAACTACGCCTACCGCCAGAGCAAGGCCTCGCTCAACATGTTCATGCGCACCCTCGCCGCCGAACTCAAGGATGAAGGCTTCATCTGCATCCCGATGAGCCCGGGCTGGGTGCAGACCGACATGGGCGGCCCCAACGCGCAACTCACGCCCGAGCAGAGCATCAGCGGCATGCGCAAGGTCATCGACAACCTCAAGGCCGAGGACAGCGGCAAGTTCTGGAATCACGACGGCAACGAAGTGCCGTGGTGAAGTCCCTCACGCCTCAGCGCGTTGGCGGGTCCACCCCGTCAGCGGCTTGGCTTCATGGCCTTCGGCGCTCCGGGCCTGCCAGCATGCCTCCAGCATCGCCTTGACACCCTCACCCGTCGCGCCTGAGACCACAACCGGATCCTCGGCCGGCGGTAGGCGCAACTTGCCGATGAGTTTCTTCACGGCCCCGACACGCTCGTCCTCCGGCACCAGGTCGATCTTGTTAAAGACGATGACCTCGGGCTTCTCCGCGAGTTCAGTCGAGTAATCCAGCAATTCCTGGCGGATGATTTCGTAGTTCTTCGCCGGGTCGCTGCCGTCGAGCGGCGCAATGTCGAGCACGTGCACGAGCACGCCGGTGCGCTCGATGTGCCGCAGGAAATCGTGACCCAGTCCGGCCCCGCCCGCCGCGCCCTCGATCAGGCCCGGAATGTCGGCGACAACCAATCGACGATCGCCTGGCAACTCCGCCAGTCCAAGATGCGGCGAGAGCGTCGTGAATGGATAGTCGGCCACCTTCGGGGTCGCCCGGCTGATGGCGCGCAGCAGCGTGCTCTTGCCGGCGTTGGGCATGCCGACGAATCCCACTTCGGCGAGCAGCTTCAGTTCAAGATTGAGCGTCCGCTCCTCGCCAGCCTCGCCCGGGGTGTTCTCCATCGGCGTCTGGTAGGTCGAGGTCTTGAAGTGCTCGTTGCCGAAGCCGCCCTTGCCGCCACGCGCCACAATCACCCGTTGATCAGGCTCGCTGACGTCTGCGATGATCACTCCGGTATCGGCGTCGTGAATCATCGTGCCGCGCGGCACACGAACGATGATGTCCTCGCCGTCGCCGCCATGCATCGACTTGCCCGAACCGTTGCCGCCGTTGCGGGCGCGGTAGTGCGGGTGGTGCGTGAGATCGATGAGCGTGTTGGCCTGCGGGTCAGCGACAACAATCACATCGCCTCCCTTGCCGCCATCGCCGCCGTCGGGCCCGCCCTTGGCGATGTACTTCTCGCGGCGCAGCGAGATGCAGCCGTCGCCTCCGCGTCCGCCGCGAACGAAGATGGTGGCTCGGTCGATGAACACGGCGGGTGTCAGGCTCAGCAAACAAGCGAAACGCGGGGCGTCGCTGCGACGTCCCGCGTGGATCGTACGAGTGATCGGTTGGACATTGCGTCAGTTCTTCGCGCCGGACGCCGTATAGTGAGGCAGTTTCTCGTCGGCGGGCACGATATCGACGAACCGGCCGCGGAATTGCACCGTGCCGTCGGCAAGGGCGAACAGCGTGTCGTCGTTGGCTCGCTTGACGAGGTACCCGGCCTTGAAGCGCGTGCCGCACTGGCGCACGATCTGGGCTCCGGCCGAGGCGAACTGGCCGCCGTAGATCTTGATGCCACGGAACTGCGGGTTGGAGTCGCGGCCGTTGCGGGTCGAGCCCTGGCCTTTCTTATGCGCCATAACGGAAATCCAAGAGGTCGGAGGTCAGAGATCAGAGGTCAGCCTCATGGCCGACCGGTTCGGGGCACAGAGGATAGAAGGGTCGCGAATGAGATTCCACCACAGCCTAGAGAAGGCGATTTCAGCCGCAGGGACTTCCGCCCTCGATCCTGGCCTGGCTACCGCAGCACCCACTGCTGCGCGACGAGATCGACGGGCTTGCTGCCCCTATCGACCGCCGAGCCAGGTACGAGGTAATCGCGCTGCAGCGTCTTTCGCAGGATGATCTCTTGGCCGTTGGCGGGGTTCTTCACTCGGGCCGTCTCGCCGCTGATGCCGGCGATGAACATCGAGATCTCATTGGCGCTGAGCTGCATCGGACGCCAGATCACCAGGCCTTCCTTGGCGTTCTCGCGGCCCTGCAGGATGTCACCGAGCGCCTCGTTCTGATCCTCGAGCAGGTCGTTGCCGAGCATCGCCAAGAGTTCCTCGGTGATGTGCGCGGGAACGTTGCGGCCGGACTCGATGATCTCGCCGGCGTCGGTGAACAGCACGAACTTCGGGGCCCACAACTGGTCGTTGCCGGTACGGTTGGTGACTTGGTAGGTGAAGTACCAGTAGGTGCCGTCGCCCTGGGGATCGACGTACAGACGAAGCGGCCCGGGCTCGAACTCGAGTTCCCACTTGTACGGCACCGGGGCGGGCTTGGGATAGTCGGCGAGGGCTGCGGCTCCAGCCAACAGAGCGATGGCGGCTCCGAGCGCAAGGGACAGGTTTCGAACGCCGATTCTTGTGCGTACAGGCATGCAACAAACTCCGGAAACGGGGAATGAGTATCCTACGAAAATGCCAAAACCGCGTCAATCCTGCAGACTCTTTCTCGGCTGGGGATTTGCGCGCACGTGAGGCTCCGGCTCCATGACCATCTCGCAGGCCAACCCGCCGTGGCTGGGGCCCGAGGACGGGCGAGACTCGATTATGACGGTCGGGCCCGAACGCCGCGAGGAAGCGTTGTCGCGGCTGCTGGCAGCCGATGGCGGCACCAATCCCGAGCATGCCCGGCGGTTCCTGCGCTATGCCCGCGACCACTCGGTGCCTCTGGATTGCCTGTGGGGCTCGGTGGATGCGCGTGGCAGATTCCAAGGCGTCGTGCTGGCCGTGCCTGGGGCCGGCCGCAGCGCCATGGTCTTCGCCAGCCATGGCCGCACCGAGGCGCAGCGAACCTGCACCGCCAAGCTGCTGAAATACGCCGGTGAATTGCTTCCAGGGGCCGGCGTATGCCTGGCGCAGGGCCTGCTCGATCCGGATGACCTCGAAGCCCACGAAACCTTTCACCGCGGCGGCTTTCGACCACTGGCGACGCTGACTTATCTCGAGCGGCCGCTGCGCACGCGCCTGCTGCCGCCCGAGCCCGATTGGCCCGAGGGCGTCAGCCTCGAATCGTGTGAGCGAACCGGCGACGCCGAACTCATCGCGACACTGGATGCGACGTACGAGCAGACGATGGACTGCCCAGCGCTGCGAGGCCTGCGCCAAACCAGCGACATTCTGGAAGGCCACCGTGCTGCGGGAGCCTTCGATCCACGGCTCTGGACGCTGCTGCGCGTTGATGGCCAGTCCAGCGGTGTGCTCCTGCTGAACGCGTCGAGCGATCGCGCAAGCATCGAACTCGTGTACCTGGGCCTGGCGCGAGGCGTTCGCGGGCGCGGCCTGGGGCTGCGGCTGCTGCAGCACGGACTTCGCCTTATCGCCAGTAGGCCGGAGCGATCGATGACGCTGGCGGTCGATCAGACCAACGCGCCGGCGCTTCGGCTCTACGAGCGCGAGCATTTTCGTGCGGTGCTGCAGCGCTCGGCGCTGGTCCTGCCGATGCGCGCCGCGCGCGGCTGAAAACCTGGCGCAAACACTTGACGCCCGAGCGGCCCCAGCGGCAAGAGCATGCGGGCGCGAGACTTCCGTTCGTGCTGATGCGCATCGAGTTCATGATGCAGAAGTTCTCCACCACGCGCCGACACGCGTGGATAACGTCGTGGAGAAAAAAACTTTGCGCGATCTTGACCTAGGAAACTCAACGAATTCCGCGCACCGCCTGCGCCAGCGTCGTTCACCCTCTTGAGTGACGCGCAAAGTTCGCTACATTCCCTCCCCGTCGCTCATGGATTCGAGCGATGGCGGCTGGCAAGGAACAGCCGTCTCGGTGCGCCTCGCCATGGAGTTCTCCTCCTCGAGGCGCGCCGAGGCGGGCCATTCAACTGACCGTTGGCCACGCCGGCTCGCACCGGCTCAGCGCCGGCGACCGGGCCGCCTTGGGGAAGGACTCGACGCCCGCTCAGATGCATTGATGTGTGGTTCACGCACGCCTTCGACGTGTGATGGCTGTGACTGCGCCCATCCCGAATCGAACGCGTGCCTCATGGATGAAATGGACCTCCGATGGTCCTCAGCGACCGTGTGCCGCAACCCGGACGCGGCGTCAGGAGAACCCAGTGGACAGCGCGACCCAGACCGGCCTTGCCACCGTGACCCAAGTCCATGGCCGACGGCACGACGCCGACGGTCGGGGCCGTGCCGGGAACGCCCAGCCCCAGCCGCCGCGCCGCGCCGCGCGGCGACCGGGGCGGGCCGCTGCCGCCGAGCTCATCGCCCAGGAATTGTCGCGGAGCATCGGCGCGAATCGCTACCAGATGTGGTTCGGGCAGGCGCAAATCGAAGCGACGGCGCAGCACGTGAGCGTCGTCGCCGATTCGCCGTTCGCAGCCCGCTGGATCGAGACGCACTTCTCCCAGGCTCTGCAGGATGCAGCGATGACGGCGTTGGAGTCATCGTCGCCCGTAACCATCAGCATTAGCGCCGCGCCCGAGGCCGCCGCTGTCGAACGCACAGAGGCGTTGGACGGATCCTCCGCCGACCTGCGATCGCCAGCGCGCGGCCGAGGGCACGGCGATGCGCCCTCGAGCAACGGCCACGTCGAGCCTGTCTCGGCGCCGCGCTCGCCGCGCCTGCACAGCCTTGACGAGTTCGTCGTCGGCGGCAGCAACCGCCTGGCGCATTCGGCGGCATGCCGGCTGGCCGAGAGCGACGACCTGCGCGGCCTCTCGCCGCTGTTCATTCACGGCGAGTGCGGCGTGGGCAAGACGCACCTGCTGCAGGGCATCTGCCGCCGTTTCATCGAGCGCACCGGCTCCAGCGCCCGCGTGCGCTACGTCACCGGCGAGCAGTTCACCAACGAATTCATCGCCGCCTTGCGCACCGGATCGATCGAGTCATTCCGTCAGCGCGTGCGCAAACTGGCTCTGCTCGCCATCGATGACGTGCACTTTCTCGCCAACAAGGTGAAGACTCAGAGCGAGTTCCAGTGCACGCTCGACGCCATCGATTTCGGCGGGGCCCGCGTGGCCATGGCGTCCGACAATCACCCCAATCACATTCGCCGCTTCAGCCAGTCGCTCATCAGCCGCTTCGTGAGCGGCATGGTGGTGCGCGTCGAGCGACCCGAGCGCGAACTGCGCTGCGCATTGATCAGGCGATTGGCGGAGCGGCGCAACCTTCGCCTCAGCCAGGCGGCGATCGATGAACTGGCGGCCCAGGGCGGACCATCGGTGCGCGAACTGGAAGGCACGCTGACGCGCCTGGCCGCGTGGCGCGCCCTGGCCCAGACACCGGCCGGCGACGGAGAGATCGGCATGCTCCTGGTGCAGCAGGTGTTGCGCGAGGACCGCGTGCGACCCGCTCACATCGTGCGCATCGGCTCGGTGATCGATGCGGTCTGCCAGCGCCTGTCCGTCACCAAGGCGGATCTGGTCGGCACGAGCCGTCACAAGCGCGTCGTCGTGGGGCGCTCGATGATCGCCTTCCTGGCGCGCGAACTCACCACCATGAGTTTCCCGGAGATCGCCCAGGCGCTTGGGCGCGAGAACCATTCGACCGTGCACACCGCCGATCAGCGCCTGCGCCGGCAGATGCAGGAGGATCAGCACCTGGAACTCGATGGCAGCAACTCGACGACATCGCTGCGCGAACTGGCGGACCTGCTTCGGCGCGACGTGTGCCGCGCTTCGTAGCATCTGAACAACCGCATTGCTGATCGAAACGTGCGGTGTCGACGACGACCGTCGCGCTGCTACACTGCGCTTCGGCCATGCGTGCACTGATTTCGCGCTCTGCCATCTCGACGCTGATCGTCCTGATCGTCCTCGCCACCTTTGCGGGCGGGACGCGCAGCGCACGCGCGCAGTTCGTCGCCGACCCGTACGAATCCTCGATCGCGATGCTGCGGCAGGCCATTACGCCGCAGCGTGATGGCAGCCACCTGCCGCTTCTGTTCGCCCTTCGGCAGCTGCGCGATGCGGGCCTGGGCGGCCTGTTTCAGCAACTGGTGCAGCAGGCCAATCAGAAGGAACACTGGCCGATGCAGGTACACGCCGTGCTCGGGCTGGCCGAGATCGATCCGAAGAAGCAGATTGATCCGCACCTGATCGCGCAGGTGACGCCCGAGGCTCAGGAGGCGATCATCGCCAGCGCGCTCGACGCCAGGCTGCTGCCCGACTCGATGCTGAGCGAGGTGCTGGCGTCGGATCAACTCACGGCGATGACGCGGCTGTTCCTGCTGGCCGAGCGGCAACTGCTCAAGCAGCCCCTCGACATTCAAGAACTGGCGCGCCTCTCGAAGTCGGATGACAGTCACGTCGCCGGACTCTCCGCCGCACTGCTGGCTCAGAACGGCAGCGCCGAGGCGCTCAAGTCGTTTGACACCCTGCTCGCCGCCAAACCCGCAAACGAACGCCTAGCGGTGACGCTCTGGCTCATGGACGGAGCGCGGCGATACCAGTTGACGGCGCTGTCGGACTGGATTGCCGGCGCCATGTCGCAGAAGGACGCTGATCCCGATGTCGTCTATCGCGGCACGCTGGCCCTGCTTTCGCTCGACCCGGCCCGCGGCGTGCCGGCGTGGGAGCGCTACCTTGGCGACAATCCATCGTTCCCGCACCGCGTGCGCTGCGGCACGATTCTTCTTGCCGCCCGCAGCAAGCCGCCGGCCTCGGCATACGACCGATTGCTGCCCGCGGCCAAGGATGAGGAACTCATCGCACGCATCGCTGACGTCGGCAAGGCGCTGGCCAACAACAGTGATCCCGCGCCAGCCCTGATCGCCCTGCTCGATGTGGGACACGCCAAGACGAGCCTGTGGGCGATGGAGTATCTCAAGGAGATGCCCACCGACCAGAGCCGGCCGGTGCACGAATACCTGATCGATCGCATGAACGAACCCAAGGTGCAATGGAGCGAGGGCGTGGGCCAGGCGGTCGAGGCCACGGCGCGTCTGTTCGAGATCGATCCCGACGGTGTGCTGGCGCGACTGAGCAAGGCCGAGGACGATTCAGCCCTGCAGCAGGCGATTCTGCTGGGACTCTTCGAAACGACGTCGCCACGCGTCGGCGAGGCGGCGGCAGCGCTGCCTCGAATTGGCTCGGGCCGCGCTGATTCGCTGGCGCTGCTTCTGCAGGCCAAGCATGCGAAGTCATTGACGGCCGACCAGTTGAAGCAACTGGGCACGATCGCCTCCGGCGGCGGTCGCCTCTCGGAAATCCTGCAGGTGCAGGCGGCCTGGCTGTACCTGCGGCACTCGGGCAAGACTGAGCAGGCGATCGCCGAGGTGTTCACCAGGCAGCAATGATTCGAGTTGACCCTTGCCAAACACGATCCCGCTCAGTTCTCCCGATATCACCGATCACGAGATTCGTGCCGTGGTCGAGACCCTGCGCAGCGGGCGCCTGAGCATCGGTCCCAAACTCGAGGAGTTCGAGTCGCTCGTGGCAGCCCGCGTGCGCCGGCCCTACGCCATCGGCGTCAACTCCGGCACGTCCGGCCTGCACATACTCATGCTCGCGCTGGGCATCGGTCCGGGCGATGAGGTGATCACACCCGCGTTCTCGTTCGTCGCGTCGGCCAACTGTGTGCTCTACGTCGGCGCGACCCCCGTCTTCGTCGACTGCGATCCTCGAACCTACAACCCGCGCATCGAGGATGTTGAGAAGGCCATCACGCCGCGCACGAAGGCGATTGTGGGCGTCGAAGTCTTCGGCAATCCGTCGGGCATGGCCGAACTCGCCGCGCTCGCTGCCCGCCACGAGATCCACTTCATCGAGGACGCATGCGAGGGCCTTGGCGGACGCAAAGGTCCCGACCCCATCGGGCGCTTCGGTCGAGCCGCCGTGTTCGGTTTCTATCCCAACAAGCAGATCACCACCGGCGAAGGCGGCATGATCGTCACGCACGATGACAAGCTCGCCGACCTCTGCCGCAGCCTGCGCAACCATGGCCGCGCCGGTTCGAACATGTCCACCGGCACCGGGCCCATCTATTCGCACGGACACCCGCATGTGCTGCCCACGGAGGTTGCCCCGGGGTTGGGCTTCGGCCTGGGCGCGGCCTTGGGCGCGTGGCTGGTGCACGAGCGCGTCGGCTACAACTTCCGCATGAGCGAACTCAACGCGGCGCTGGGTGTGGCCCAGATGGAGCGCCTCGATGAAATCATCGAAGAGCGTCAGCGCGTCGCCGCCGCATACTCGCGCCGCCTCATCGGCAACCCCAACATCATCATCCCGACGGTGGATGAAGGCACCTTCATGAGCTGGTGGGTGTACGTCGTGCGCTTGAACGATCAGTTCACCGCCGCCGATCGCGATCTGATTCTCGAAGGCATGCGCCGGCACGAGATCGGCGTGAGCAACTACTTCCCGCCCATTCATCTGCTGCCGCCCTATCGATGCCGCTTCGGCCACCATGCGGGCGATTTCCCCGTGTGCGAATCCGTCGCGCAGCGAACCATCGCGCTGCCGTTCTTCAACCGTCTGACCGATGACGAGATCGACCTCGTCTGCCAGACGCTGGAGGTGATGATCCAGCGCGTGACGTTCGCCCGGGGCGAGTCAAAGTGAATGGCCGCTGACAGCCCCGCGAGATTGGGCTCTGATTGCCAATTCCTCCAGCGCCTCGGCATCCGTCTTCACGATGAGGTCGCGCCGCCGCCGGGAGTGCCGCTCGCGCATCAGTTCGATGGCGCGGCGAGCCCGTGCGGCCTCCGTCAGAGATTGGCGGGCTGAACCCAGTCGCTCGTGCAGTGCGGCGCGTACTGACGACAACCGGTATTGCTCCTGTGACTGCAGCGTGATTGAGAACGCGTGCAGCCGGAGCATCGGTGCATCAACCATGCCGGTGAGCGCGTCTCGCATCGCCCGTCGCGAGGCGGCGATTGCGCGCTGCAGTTGGCGGATGTGTTCTTCGAGGGCAAGCCGCTCGCGCTCGAGCATCGCGACCAATCGCTGCTCGCGCATCTCGACATGTCGCCGTGACTTGAGCAGTCCTTCGAATGGCAGGCCTGTGCTGGTCATGGGCGGTTCGATCAGCGACGGCGATTACCTCGCCCACGGCGCGCTCGTCCATGGCGAGCGCCTTGCCTCTTGGGGAGTCGCGCGTCGGGCTGAAGGCGTCGCCGGTTCCTCGCTGCGCACCACCATCGCGCCCTGCGCCATCAGGTCGCGGGCGCGCTCGGCGAGCTCGTTGAGCCGACGGCAGGTGGGTTGCCAGGCCGCGCGCTCGGCCCGCGCCTGCTGCAGGAATGCGTCGAGTTCATCCTTCATCGCGATCGCGGCGTCGGTCGCGGCATTGGTGCCTCGAACATACGCACCGATGCTGATCAGTTCCTCGGCCTCGGCATGGGCTGAGAGCAGCCGCAGCAACAGGCGGCGGGCCGATTGATGCTGGGTGTCGCCCACGTCGTCGGCCACGCGCGAGATCGAATCGAGCACGTTGATGGCCGGATAGTGCCCGCGGGCGGCCAGCCGGCGCGACAGCACCAGGTGGCCGTCGAGCACAGCACGCGCCGCGTCGGAGATCGGCTCATTCAGATCATCGCCCTCGACGAGCACTGCGTACAGGCCCGTGATCGACCCCGCGCCCTCGACGGTGCCGGCACGCTCCAGCAGGGCCGGCAGCATGGCGAGGACCGAGGGCGTGTAGCCGCGGGCTGCAGGCTGCTCCCCCATGCTCAGGCCGATCTGCCGCTGGGCCTGCGCGAAGCGCGTGATTGAATCCATCATCAGCATCACGTCGGCCCCGGCGTCGCGAAACCACTCCGCGACGGCGCAGGCCGCCAGCGCTGCCCGCACGCGCAGCAGCGGAGACTGATCGCCTGTCGCCACGACCACGACCGATCGCGCCAGACCTTCGTCGCCCAGTGCGCCGTCGATGAACTCGCGCACCTCGCGCCCGCGCTCGCCGACCAGCCCGATCACGTTGATGTCGGCCGGGGTGTTACGCGCGATGGCGCCCAGGAGCGTGGTCTTGCCGATGCCCGAGCCGGAGAACACGCCGACGCGCTGGCCCTTGCCCAGCGTGAGCATGGCATCGATGGTGCGCACGCCGGTGGGCATTGGCTGAGTGATGCGCCGCCGACGCATGGCTGACGCGGGATCGGCCAGCAGCGGCATGAGCTGCGTGCCGATGGGGCGCGGGCCAGCATCGAGCGGCCGACCCAGGCTATCGATCACCCGACCCAGCAGCGACTTGCCGACGGCGATCGCGTTGGCCGCCTGCTCGCCGATGACTGCCGCGCCGGGCGCGATCCCTGTCGCATGCGCGTGCAGCATGACGATGGTGCGCGGCCCGTCGAAGCCGATGATCTCGCCGCGCAGCGCTTCGCCATCAGCTCGCGCCCCTGCGCCGCCGCGGGCGCCGGCATCGATGCGCACCAGCGCGCCAACCGGCAACGCAAGATCATCGACCAGCAGCGTCAAGCCGCGCACGGTGCTCACCGACCCTGCCACCTCCATCGGTTGCAGCGCCGCAAGCGTTCGCATCGGAGCAGCCAGCGCCGTCATGGTGCGTTCGATGCCCGTTCCAACGGAGGTCGCTCGATCAGCCGGCCATCGCGCAGAAGCGCCTCGGCCAGCCGATCGAGTTGCGTGGCGATCGTCGCATCGACATGGCCGGCGACGGTCGCGACGACACAGCCGCCGCGACCGATGGTCGCGTCCTCATGCAGATGAATGTGAACTGATTCGCCCAGTGCAGCGACGATTTCCGGCAGGATTTGCTCGATGGCCGCGCGATCGCTGGGGTGGATCGCAACCTGAAGCGACCCCGGCCGTCGCAGGTGCCTGCACGCCTCGCGCAACTGGTTCGCGACGATCGCAGGATCGGTGTGAACCAGGCGATGCACGACCCGCTCGGCGAGGGCGAAGGCGAACCGCAGAATCTCCTCGCGCGAATCCTCGAGAAACTGATCGCGGCTCGCCTCCCAGTCATCAATCGCAGCGGTCCAGCGCTGAATGATCTCGGCGGACTCCTCGCGGGCCGCGCGCAGTGCCGATTCGCGTCCCTGGCGCAGGCCTTCCTCACGACCATCGATGAATCCCTGATCGAAGCCGATGACATGCGCTCGCTGTTCTGCCGCAGCGGCCAGGCGCGCGACATCGTGTTGCGCTTCCCGGACGATGATCTCCGCCTGCGAGCGCGCCTCGGCCAAGGCGCGCATGACTCGGGATTCGACATCGCCGATATCCAGCACGACGGGCGCGCGAGTCGGAGGCGCGGGTTGACCGGATTTCATCACGGGCATGGCGAAGTCAAATCCTCCATGCGCGCCGGATCGAGATCGCAAGAGTCCAGGCTCTCGTCGACGCTCTCAATCCCCCGGCCATGCACCGACGGCACGGCGTGCATCGTCGCCACACACGATTCAAGCGCCCGTTCCACGGCGCGCCTGACCTCTTCGCCGGGTTGCTGCATGTGCGCCATCAGGCGAACCACCTCCGCCTGCACTGTCGGCGGGAAACTGCTCATGACTTCCGAAACCTGGTGGCGCGGCACCTGGCTGAGGATCAGCGCGATCGTCCGAGGCTGCTCATCCTGGATGCACGCAGCCAGCCTGTCGCATTCAACGCCGTGCAGGAAGGCAAATGGCGCAGGCTGTGCAGCGGCCATCCACTGTCCGACGCGGCTGGCTTGAGGCGTCCGCGGCCGCAGGCCGCGGAACTCCTCGAGCACCGCCATCGACAGCGCAGCCGGAATCTCACCGGGCGAAGCAAGCACGCGCGTGACGTCTTCGATCATGTTCGAAGTCATGCACTGAAGCAGCCGGCCGGCCGTGTCATCATCGAGCGCCATCAGCAGCACCGCGGCCTTCGTCGCGCTGTCGAGTTCGTCGAGGTTGTCAGGGAGACGCTCAACCATGACGCAGCCCCGGGCTCAACTCCTGACCCATTGTCGAAGGGATTCGGCCGTCGCCTCCGGCGCATCGTGAATCATCGACCGGACATCTCGAAGCATCTGCTGACGTCGCGTGGCCTCATCAGCGAGTTCGAACCTGTCGAACGCGGGCACGCACGCGGGCTCACCAGCCGCGAGTTCGATCTCCGCTGACGCCAGCGCCGGCCCGCGCCCGGAAGTCGTGACGGGTGGCGTCATCGAGGTGCGGCGGAAGAGCAGGAGCATCATCGCCAGGGCCAGCAACGCCAGCGCGCCGAGGCCGACCTGCTTCATCAGGTCCCTGTTCAGCCCGCCAGCCATGATTGACGCCGAGGCCGGCGCGATGGACGGCTGGTCCACGACAGCGGGCGCGAAATCGTGCACCATCGTGACCATGATGGCGCCGCTGGTTGCGCCTTCGATCGCCTGCGTGTCGATCAGCGGGGTGATGTACTCGCGCAAGCGATCACACTCCGCGCGCACCATGGCATCGAACGCGGCAGGGTTGGCTTCCGTGGTCACCGGCTGCGTCTGTTCCCGCAGCAACCGCAGGAAGTACGAGCGCGGCACGCCGATGGACGCATTGATGCGCAGCGGATAGCCCTTGGGATCGCGAATCTGCGATTCGCTTCTGTTGAGGATCGGCCCGCTCGATTCAATCGAACGGCTGCCAAGCGAGCCAATGTCGATGAAGGGAAGACGCTCGCTGTCCTGGCTGGCGATCGGGCTGTCAACGAGCCGGAGCGCGCCGTCCGTCACGCCGCTCGCGGGGTCCGTCATCGTGGAGGTCTGCCTGACCTCGTCAGCAGCGTTGACCTGGGCATTGACTTCGATGAGCACGCCAGGAATGAAATCCAGCGCGCCGGCCAGCGCATTGCGAGTGTGGCGTTCCGCCGCCTGCCTGAGTTCGAGGTAACGGCCCAGCGCCGTCATCTCGTCATTGCGCGCCTGCAGGCCGCGGCCGCTGCGGGCATCGATGATCGCGACGTTCTCCGGCTTCAATCCTGCGTGCGAGCGCGCGACCAGGTGCGCGATGGCATCGACCTGCGCCTGGCTCAGTTCGCCGCCGCGCGTCTGCACCGAAACCGAAGCCGAAGGCGGAACGTTCGGCCGCCCGATGCCGCCGGCGTTCTCGGGGGCGTCGATCACCACCCGGGCCCGCTCGATGCCGCCCATCTGCGCGATCATGCCCGAGAGCACGTTCATCTTCGCCACGAGATATCGCTGGCGGTTCTCCTCGCGCGTGCGGAAGGGGCTTGAGTCGGCGATGAGCGTGTCGAAATTGATCTGATCGCCGCCGATGAGCTGCTGGTCGGCCAGCTGACCCAGCACCTCGAACTTCCGGCTGGGGTCGATGTACAAGTCGTCGCCACGCGCCTCGTACGGGACGCCGCGCGTTTCAAGATAATCAATGACCTGTGCCTTGACGGAATCGGACACGTCGTGCCGCAGGCCCAGCCGCATCAACTCCGTGCGGCCGGCATACAGCGAGACGAGAAACAGGCTCATGAGCGCGATGATCATGAGCGAGCCGACAAGCAGCCTTGCGGCGGGCGTGAGCCCGCGCAGGTTCGCTGCGATCGATTGAAAGGTGCGTTGAATCCCCTGCATGCCGACGGCCTCCTGCCGGGCCCCCACATGCCAATTCGTCCTGTCGCTCGCACAATCGACAGCGACAGCGCGGTGGCCGACGTCTCCGACGTCGCATGTTCTATCGGTCGTTGATCAGCCGCGCCATTGACATTGCGTCAGCGCAAGGATGGCCGAACGCTCTTCGGCTACACGCGAATCTGCCGGATCTCGTCGTAGGCCGATATCGCGGCATTGCGCAATTGCAGGAGCATCTGCCAGGCGTGGTCGGCCTCCTGCGTGGCTGTCATCACCCGCTCGATATCGCTACGACGTCCCGCTGCGAGATCCTTCACCGCGAGCGTCGCGTCTGACTGCAGATCGCTGAGCCGCTCGACCTGCTCGCGCAAGAATTGCTTGAAGTCGGGACCGCCTTCGATGCCCGCCGTGCTGCGACCGCGCGCTGAGGCAAGCGGCGTCAGGCGACTCAGGTCGCAAAGTCCGCTGATTGGGCCCAGTGGATCGGACATATTCGTGCTGCCAAAGACGTTGCCGCGTTACAGCGATTCACTGACGAGTTTCTCTTCCTTCCACTTCTTGAGCTTGAGGCCAAGGGTGCGCACGCCGATGCCGAGGGCCGCGGCCGAGCGCTGCCGGTGGCCGTTGTTGTGACCGAGCGTGGCGACGATGATCTCTCGCTCGATGTCATCGAGCGTGACGCGGCCATCGCACACGATGGCGCGGGCGTCAACGATCTGCGGCGCGACATCGCCGACCACCTCGACCATCGCCGCTGGACGATGAGAGGTTCCATTGCGCGTCGCGATCGGCCGCACGTGCTCCATGGCCTTCGCCACGGCCATGCGCAGCGTCTCGTCCGTGATCGGCCTGGTGAGGTAGTCGGATGCGCCCTGCTTCATGGCGCTGACCGCGGCCTCGACGCTGCCGCTCGCGCTCAGCAGAATCACGGGCATGCTGTGATTCAGGCGTTTGATTTCAGCCAGCAAATGCACGCCCGCTGTGTCGGCGGATTGCATGTCGATGATCACCGCGTCCGCAGCGGCTTCCGCCAGCCTCTGCATCGCCTCCGCGTGGCTGGCGGCGCTCACGACCATCTGGCCGATGCGCGCCAGCATCGTGGTCACGCTGTCGTGCATCATGTGCTTGTCATCAACGGCGAGAATTGGGCTCATAGGCAATTGGATCGGGTAGGAGGGCGATCGAGAGAAACGTCGGATGACGAATGAGAAGCAGCGAAGGACGAATGGGGTTCAGGAACGGTCTGACCGGCATGCAGCGCGGCTTCATCGCGCCGGTCGCGCCGCATCAATTCGCGCAACCGCCCGCTGACGGATCCGACCAGCGTGGTGAGTCGCTCCTGCGTCGGCCGCGAAACACTGCACGGCCGATCGACCGTGTGCGACAGCGCGGTCATCTCGACCTGACAGCCGGTCAGGTCATCGATGAGCGCCTGCCGGCGCGAGAGCAGGGCCAGCAGGCGATCGGTGCGCTTTTCGGCGATGAACACCGATTGCGACTCGGACAGACCCTCCAACTGGTCCAGAAGTGAATGCTGGCGCTCGAGCACCTCGATCATGACCTCCGGCCATGGCGCGACAGCCGGCGCGGAATCGCCTTCGAGCGTGCTGCCGGTGCGCAATGTCGGCCGATCGCCGATCAATCGAGGTCCTCTCAGGTCCCGAGCGCGCATGAACTGCGCCCGGACGACGATCAAGGCGGCGCGTCCGTACGCCGCCGGATGCCTTCCCATCGCAGGCGATCGCTTCCGGGAGGCCTTCCGCTTATCGGCCGCGCGAGTGCTGCGCCTGCAGCATTCGCGCGATGGCCCAACCGCGCACGATCGGCGCTGCAGTCAAGCCCCGGCGTCAGGGGCGTCGTCCTCGGCATCCCGGCGCAGCACCAGAGTTCGAGCCGCGACGTCGGGCAGGCCCTGCAGGTGGCTGTTGAAGAGGGCTGCGACCGCAAGCGGTGGTATGAGAAGGACGATGAGTCGCAGCATGCCGCGCAGCAGGATCTGCCACCACTTGGCCCGCGAGCCGTCGAGGGCCGTGATCATCCCACCGACGATCGCCTTGCCGAGGCTGCGGCCGGTCAGCACCTCAACCGTCAGTGCGATCGCCGAGGCGATGGCGACCATCACCAGATATGGCGCGCTGGTTGCGAGCTCGAACGTGAACAGCGGCGGCGAGACCAGATCCGCCGGCGCGCACCGAAGCAGCAGCATCGCCGGGGCTGCTCCCAGTGCCAGATCGATGGCTAGGGCCGCTGCGCGACGTCCGAGCGGAAGCACGCGTGAGCCGGCGACCAACTCTATCGTGCCTTGCCTGGGGGCCAGAAGCAACGCCGCCACGACCATCGACAGCGCCAACCCCAGCGCCAGCGTCATCTGCCACATGCGTCCGGCGGTGACCGGCTGGCGCACGATGTGCTGGCCTTCATTCACCGCGCCGGTGAGCGGGTCGATGACGCGGACGCTGAGCACCGCCTCGCCGTTGCCCTGCTCGCGCTCGATGACCAGCAATTGGTCGTTGAAGCCGCACGCCAGCCATGGTCCGTCGGGGGCGCTGGCCGACGCGAACGCTACCAAACCTGTCGGCCGGACATAGGTGAAGTCGATGCGACCCGGCGAACGGCCCCGCAGCGCCACGACGGCCTGCCCGGCGACCTGAGCAACCGCCTCAACGGCCCGTACGTTCATTGGGAATGCAGTCGTGCTCCACCGATCGTCAGCATGCAGGACGTGAAGCCGGCAGCGTTCGGGATTGTCGGCGATGGGTTCGAGCAGTCCAGGCTGCGTGCCCATCGGCAGCAGCAGGCTGTCGCGCGAACCTGCAAATTCGGGCGGCACCTCGATTTCAGTCCACTGTGTCTGGCCACGGCCCAGCCTGAGGAGCATGGGCTTTACGAGCGCTTTCGAGGTGTCTGAATTGCCGGCGGCGCTGAGCGCCGTGCTGGTTCGAGGCGAAGGCGTCAGCAGCGCCACCAGTTCATTGGGCAGGGCGACAATGCCGGCGAGTCGGCCCAGGCCTTCCAGCGGCGGCGCGACTTCCAGCCGTCCCGCAGGCGTGGTGTAGTACAGGCCGGTGGCGGGGTTCTTCTGTACGCGCGCGGTGAAGAAATCGCGCTGCCAGCGGCCGGCGATCGAGCGCGGCGGCATCACGAGCCAGACCGCATCGTTCCATGCCGCCACCGCCGCCGGCGATTGCGTCATGCTGTGCTGCGAGCGATAGCGCCACTCCGCCTCGTCGAATGGGTGCTGAACAAGTTCAAAGGTCGCGCGCTCGCCGCGCGGCGACAGGATGAGCCAGAGTTGTCGATTCGAGGCCGCCCCAATGAGGTCATCGGCAGGCGCCGTTTGACTCACCGCAAGCGCCAGCACGAGAGCCGCGAGACGCATCAACGCGACGAACCCGCCCGTGAGCTCCTTCTGTGGCGATGAACCTGCGAACCGCATCACTTCGATGATACTGCGATGCCGCGCTGCGACATTCACGGCGTGGCGCGGGGCTGCTCGATGCGATCCGGCCGCAGGGCCGCGATCAGCCGATCGAGATCGAAGATGCGCTCCACCTGCTTCGGATCGATCTCGCCGACCGTCTGGTTCAGCGCAATCTTGACATCGCCGGCCATGTCGCCCTCGACGGATTCCTCCAGGTGAATGTCGACGGTTCGCGGCATCTTCGGCCGGGCCATGACGGCGGTGTTCGGGGTGGGCACGCTCTCATAGCGTGAGAGGTCGCTGGCGGCCACGACGCGGCCGTGCGCATCCAGCAGTTCGATGTGCACGGGCAACGAATCGGCCTGGCTCAGATGCATCCGCAGTGGCCCGCCGCGCCCCTGGCCCTTGATGACCCAGGCGCCGCGATCAGGGTCAACGGTCACGGCCCCCGCATCAGCGCCGCCTGCGGTGGTGCCCTCGGCAAGCGCCGTGATCCCCAGCAGGTCCAGCAGCGCCAGCGGCTTGACGCCCAAGGCGACCAAGCGTTCGGCGGTCTGATCGTGCGTGCCCCGGTGCAGGACGCGCGCATCGTTGTTGAGAAGATCGAACAGCCACCACTGCTCGGCGCTCGAGCCGAGCCAGAACTTCACGTCGCCGATCTTGCTGATGCGGGCCGCGGTGCGATTGCCTGTGGTCTGCCAGAGTTCCAGGTCGCCCTGCTCGGAGTGGCGACCGTGTTCATCGTTCCAGCGCAGTTCGATGACGCCATCGGAATAAGTGGTCGCCAGCCGGGCTGCCCGCTCGTTGTGGGCGGCGAGCAGCGCCTGCCGGCTCGGCGCATTGGCCGGCAGAGGCGGCGGTTTCACCTCGATGTCCTTAGGTTTGCAGCCCGCAAGCGACACCAGAATGAGCATCGATGCCACCGCTGACCATGCGCCTCTGATTCCGGATCGGTCCATGCAGGTCCACATCGGCGCCGCTCCGCGGTCGATCACAGTTCGCTCTGCAGGATCTCGCTCAACTGATCGATGAGCGAGCGCACATCGTCATCCGACAACTGCGGATTGGCCAGCCGGATCGGCTGCGGCGGGGGCTCGATACCTGCCACGCCGCGCGGCTGCAGCAGCCAGACCTCAGTGCCCGAGACCTGCTCGCGACCCGCGAATTTCAGGTGCTTCTTCCGCATCAGGATCAGCCCGAGCACGAAGCGAAAGGCCAGGCGCTGCGGGCGCTGGTCGCTGGCCAGACGCTCGAAGAGTTCCATGAGCACCGCTTCATCGATGACCAGCCGGGGCTTGTCGTCGGGATGCGGAACGGTGGTCTTCCAGTAACTGAAGAGGCCCTCGGGCCGCTGGCCGGTGTCCCAGGCCTCGAGGGAGAAGTCGCGGCGCTCGAAGCCCTCCTCGCCCGGCCGCTCGCACAGCGTCGCCACGCATGTCGAGCCCGGCTCGAGGACGAGGTCGGTCGCGGCGCAGCGGCCGGTCGCGCGGCCGATCTGATAATCGGTTCCGAATCGTGTCATCTGGCTTCCGATGGTACGCGACGAGGACGGAAGATTCACGCCGGCAATCCCGATGAATCGAAGCAAGATGTCGCGGGCGGGCGCGGGCATGGGCTTATACTTGGCCGTCGAGCGATCGTTCATCGGTCTCGATGGTGTGTGCATGCTTCGCCGCAAGCGGCGACGGACTCTCTGATTCCTGCTGTGTGACTTCTCGTGAACCTCGGTGACCCAGTCCAACTTTTCAGGTCGTACTCGCTGTACGAGGTGCTGCTGGAACTGGCGGTCATCTGGATCTGCGTGTACGTGGTGTTCCGGTTCCTGCGCGGCACGCGCGGCGCGGGCGTCATCAAGGGCTTCGCGATCCTGCTGGTGCTCATCACGCTGCTGACGCGCGTCCTTGGGCACAACAGCGACACCTTCGCGCGGCTGAACTTCATCTATGACCGCTTCCTGGGCCTGCTGGCCATCATGCTCATCGTGGTGTTCCAGCCGGAATTGCGCCAGGCGCTCATTCGCCTGAGCAGCCCGGCCCATTTCCGCACGGCGCGCAGCCAGCATCGCGTGGTGAAGGCCATCGCCGACGCCGTCGGCTACCTCAGCAAGAACCAGTTCGGCGGCATCATCGCCGTCGAGCGCAACGTGCGCTTGGGCGGATTGCTCGAATCGGGCCAGATCCTTGATGCCGAAATCAGCGCGCGCCTGCTGCAGAGCATTTTCTACCCCAACAGTCCGCTGCACGATCTGGGCGTAGTGATTCGCGGCGACCGCATCCTCGCGGCGGGCGTGCAGTTTCCGCTTGCTGAGGAAGGCACGTTGCCGCCCAACGTCGGCTCGCGGCATCGCGCAGCGGTCGGGCTGACCAACGACAGCGACTGCCTGGTGGTGGTGGTCAGCGAGGAGACCGGCAGGATCGCCATCGCCGAGCACGGCCGGATGGAATTCGACATCCCGCGCGACGAATTCGCGGCGATTCTCGCCGGACGGCTGCAGGCAACCCCTCCCGCCGCCACTGAACGGCCGACCATGATCGACGACATCGCCGAGCGGCCGACCATGCTCGACACCAGTGTGACCGGCGTGCCGGTGCCCCGGCAATCGGCAGCGTAATCTCGCATGACCTGGCACAAGGAAATCTGGACGTACCTGATCGTCACGCTGGTGGCGGTGCTCATCTGGGCATGGGCCGCGAGCGAGACGCGCGAGCGCAAGACGATTCCCTCGGCCAAGGTGCAATTCGTCGCCGATCGCGGCGCTGGTGAGTTCGCCTTTAATCCCGCCGACGTCACGCCCTCATTGAACGTCGAGGGCACAAAACTGTCGGTGCAGCGCCTGACGGACCTGCTGCGCCGGCCGATACGCATCACCGTTCCGGTCAACGCGGCCCGGCTCACGATCGATCTGGCCGACCAGTTGCGCATGCACGAGGACGTCATGGCCACCGGCGCGACGATCGTTTCGGCGGACCCGGCGACCGTGGACCTGTCGCTCGATCAGATCGAGCGCGTGACGGCGGCGGTCAAGCCCGTGCTGCCGGGCGTGACGCCCGAAGGCGAAATCGTCATCCAGCCCAAGCAGGTCAGCGTAAGCCTGCCCCAGAGCGTGCGCCGCAACCTGCGCGAGGACCTGAGCGTCGAAGCGTTCGTCGATCGCAGCGTGCTGGATGGCCTGGTGCCGGGCGAACCGACAACGCTGGATGCGTCCCTGCGCTTCCCCGAGACGCTGGCGGTTGGACCCGAAGCCCGCATCACGCCTCCCAAGGTCAAGATCACCTTCACCATCCGCTCGCGCATTCGGGAGACGACCGTCGACAGCGTGCGCGTGCAGGTTCTTCACGCCTCGGAGGACCGCGCCTTCGATGTCGAGGTCGATCCCAAGGTGCTGCGCGGCGTGACGGTGCTGGCCGATTCCGATCTCAGCCGACAGATCGAATCAGGCGATGTGCCCGTGGTTGCGGTCGTGCACCTGCGTTCCAGCGAGAAAGAGGCGCTGATCGATCGCAAGCCGGTGTCGTACTTCGAAGCGCAGATTCAGGATGCCGACGGCACGTGGCGCTACGTGCAATTGGGCGTCAAACTGGGCACGCCGATGCCGGTGATCAATCTCAGGATCACCAATCGCGCCACGCCGCCATCGTAATCGCGCAACATGCGAAGGTTCGCGGTGGTGAGCCATCGATCATTCCCAGCGCGTGGCGTGCCAGTGCTTCTTGCCGCGCCGCAGGAGGATGGTTCGGCCGTGCAGCAGGTCGCTGGTGCGCAGGCGTCGTTCGGGTGCGGCCTTCTCGCCGTTGATCGCCACCGCGCCGCCGCTGAGGAACTCGCGGGCCTCGCGCTTGCTCTTGGCCAGTGTCGTCTCGGGGAGGAGTTCAATCAGGTCGATGCCATCGCCTTCGAGTTTCGCCTTCGCGTGCGTCGAGTTGGGCACGTCGGCGAACACTTCTTCCAACGTCGCGCCGTCGAGTTCATTCACCTCGCCCGAAAACAGGGCCGACGCGGCTTTCTCGGCCTTCTGCAGCTCCGTCGGTCCGTGAATCATCGCCATCATCTGCCGTGCGAGTTCGCGTTGGGCGTGACGCTCCTGCGGCGCGGCCGCGTGCCTGACCTCGATGGCCGCGATCTCCTCCTGCGAGAGCAGCGTGAAGATCTTCAGCCATGCGATCACGTCCGCGTCGGGCAGGTTGATCCAGTACTGATAGAACGCGTACGCGCTGGTGCGGTTGGCCGTATGCGTTGACAGCCACACCGCGCCGCCCGTGGACTTGCTCATCTTCTTGCCGTCGGATCGGGCCAGCAGCGGCGCTGTGACGCCGAAGGCCTGGTTGTCGCCGGCGCCGTGGAACTCGCGGCGAATGAGATCGATGCCGCCGACGATATTGCCGTACTGGTCCGCCCCGCCCAGTTGCACCGTGCAGTTGGCTTCGCGGCGCAGGTGCAGGAAGTCGTAGGCCTGCAGGAGAATGTAACTGAACTCGGTGTAACTGATGCCGTGCTCGCGCTCCTCAAGGCGCTTGCGCACCGAGTCGCGCTGGATCATCTCGTTGACGGAAAAGTGCTTGCCGACATCGCGCAGCATCGCGATGTAGCCGATGCCTTCCAGCCAGTCGATGTTGTTCATCATCCGCGCGCGGTGGGAGATCTTCGGCGAGAAATCGAGGAGTTTCTCCATGATCGCGCGCTGGCTGGCGACGTTGGCCATGACCTGGTCCCGTGTCATGAGCGAGCGCTCGGCGTCGCGGCCGGACGGGTCGCCGATCAGCCCCGTTCCACCACCCATCAGCGCAATCGGCGTGTGCCCCGCCCGTTGCCAGTGCATCAGGAGTTTGATCGGGATGAAGTTCCCGATGGTCAGGCTGTCGGATGTCGGATCAAACCCGGCGTAGGCCACGCGCGATGAAGACAGGTGCCTGCGGAGGTCGTCGCCGGCCGTGGCCTGGTGCAGCAGCCCGCGCCACTGGATTTCATCGAGAAACGACATGCAGCCTCTGGCGGTACAAGCAATGCTTACACTGGTGGAATCGGCTGGGCGACCGATCGCCCGGCGAGGGAAGCGTGATAGCCTAGCAGGCACAACCGACATTCACAGGAGAGCGAGCATGCACGATCAACCCAGCCCGTCACATGACACGCACTCGATCGATGCGCTCTCGCGCCGCGAGGCAGTCGCCTCGCTTGGCCTTGGCATCTCCGCGATGCTCGGCGCCAGCGCGCTGGCCGCGCCTGTGTTCGCGCAGGATTCCTCGCCCATCAAGCCCACGCAACAGCCGATCACGCCCGAGCGGCTCGGCTGGGATCCCAAGGCGCGCAAGTATGTGCTGCCCCCGCTGCCGTACAAGCCCGAGGCTCTCGAGCCGCACATTGATGCCCAGACCATGTCGCTGCATCACGACAAGCATCACCAGGCGTACGTCGATGGCCTGAACAAGGCGCTGGCGGGACTGGCCGATTTCCGCGCCGGCAAGGGCGGCGACATCAAGGCCTTGTCGCGCGACCTCGCCTTCCACGGCTCAGGCCACATGCTGCACGTGCTGTTCTGGGATGTGATGGGTCCCAACGCCGGCGGCCAGCCCAGTGGCGGCCCCGGGACGATCGCTGATCACATCAACAGCGACTTCGGCTCATTCAAGGCATTCTCCGATCAGTTCCAGGCGGCGGCCGTCGCGGTCGAGGGCAGCGGCTGGGCCATCCTCGCGCTCGAGCCCGTCAGCGGCCAGCTGATCATCACGCAGGCCGAAAAGCATCAGGACCTCACGGTCTGGGGCGCTGTGCCGCTGCTGCCGATCGACGTGTGGGAGCACGCCTACTACCTGAAGTACCAGAACAAGCGCAAGGACTATGTTGCGGCGTTCATGAACGTGATCAACTGGGAGGCCGTGAATCGCCATTATGAAGCGATCAGCGGCCGCGCGACGCACACGCAGTAGCCGCTCACGGCTACCACGTCGCGATGTCGCGGCGAACCTTCGGGCGCATGAACCAGATAATCATGAAGATCGGCAGGCACCAGCCCCAGGCGATGCCGATCACCGCTCCCACCACGCTCATCACGCCCATCATTCCAGTCATGCCCGGCGGCACGGTTCCGCTCTGCTGCATCGCCGCGAACTGGGCCTGGTTCATGATGTAGCCCAGCCACGCGCCGAAGACGACGACCCCCATCTTGATCGCCGCCCACGACAGCAGGACGATCCGGGCGGCGCGCATGCGTTGCACCAGCAGGATCGCCCCGGCGACCAGCCACGTGCCTGCGGCAATCGTCAGCAGCGCGGAGATGGTCATCTCTGTCTTATGCTGATCAAAGCCCGCCAGCGGATCAGCCCCCTGCGCGGTGGAACTGACAAACGTGCGGAACCGGCCCAGGAAGATCGGCGCCAGCAGGCCCAGTCCGCCTTGCAGCGTGCCGAGAACGCCGAACACCATCGCGACGATGCCCAGCACGCTCGGCCACACCGATCGCGGCGCGGCGTTGATGCCCGGCATCATCGGCGGATGCATGGCGGGCGGATTCGACAATGGCTGCTCATCCACGCGACTGACTCCGTGCGCTCCAGCGATTCGCGGGCTCCATGCCGCGCCTTACGGCCATTCGGCGATTTCGGCGGTGACCTTCCTGCGCGAGAGGTAGAAGCCGACAAAAAGCGGATACACCGCGAACACGGCCGACATCACTCCCATTCCCACCATGGCGCGCTGCCAGAGTTGCTCATCGGTGACGTTGTTGACCTGGATGCTGCCGCCGTTCTCATCAATCCTCTGTTGCTGGGCGTCGAGCATAGATCGCTGAAACTGCAGCTGAGCCGGTGCGGTGAGAATCGTCGTGGCCGCGCCGATCACCAGCAGGACGAGCCTGTACAGCACCCATGTCTTGATCAAGCCCGGACCGGAGCGATTGCGCTTCAGCGTGCCGATGGCGCCCGTGATGAGCATGATGCTGGCGATCAGCAGCAACAGGCCCTGCACGGCGCTGAGGACCTTGATCACGCCGGGCATCTGCACCTTCATGCCTCCCATTGCCATCATGGCCTCGGTGAAGAAGCCTGATGACATGATGCCAAGTGCACAGAGCGTGCCGCCGATGGCATAGATGAGCGACACCGTGCCGATCACGGTCGGCCAGCGGCTGGGCGGCGCCTCATCGATCACCGGTCCGGGCTCGATGGGCGGACCGGCAACGTCAATGTCATCAGAAGTCATGGTGAGACTATTTTGGATTCACCGGGACGCGATTGCAATCATCCTGCGCCGCGTCGGCCTTACATGCGGGCCGCAGGAACTTTGACGTGTGTTCGCGCACCTCAGAACTGCCTCAGAAAGCGCGCGTCATTCTCGAACAACCAGCGGATGTCGCCGATGCCGTACTTGCGCATCGCGATGCGTTCGATACCAAGGCCGAAGGCGTAGCCGGTCCATTCCTCGGGGTCGATGCCGACAGCCTGGAACACGTTGGGATCCACCATGCCGCAGCCGCCGAGTTCGACCCACTTCCATTCGCCCTTGACCTTCATCTTCATGTCGACTTCGGCCGAAGGCTCGGTGAAGGGGAAGAAGCTCGGACGCGTGCGCACCTCGGCCTTGTCCCCGAAGTACGCGCGGGCGAACTGCACCAGGGCCGTCTTGAGATCGACCATCGACACGCCGCGATCGACGCACAGCCCCTCGACCTGGTGGAACATGCTGTAGTGCGTCGCGTCGTGCGTGTCGGGCCGGTACACGCGGCCGCAGGCGATCACCTTCAGCGGCGGCGGCTGCTTCTCCATGGTGCGAATCTGCACCGTGGAAGTTTGTGACCGCAACAGCAATGGCGCGGCGTTGGGGGGCCGGCCGGCGGCGCCCATGTAGAAGTTGTCGGTCGAATCCCTCGCTGGATGATCTTCCGGGATGTTGAGCGCGGTGAAGTTGTGGAACTCGTCTTCGACCTCAGGCCCGGTTGCGACGCTGAACCCCATCCGCGCGAAGACCTCGGTGATCTCATCGATCGTGCGCGAAAGGATGTGCCGCCGGCCCAGACCCATGGGCAGGCCGGGCTCAGTCACATCCACCAACGGACCCGCGATTGCGCCATCGCTTCCCAGCGTGGCCTTTCGGGCTTCGAAAGCCGATTCGAGGGCTGTCTTCACCTCATTCAGCCGGGCCCCCACCGCGGGCTTCTGGCCCTTCGGCACATCCTTGAGCATGGGCATCGCGGCCTTGAGCGCGCCCTTGGCTCCGAGATACTTGATGCGCCACGCCTCAAGTGCCGTGGCATCGCCCGCGCCGGCAAGTTGCGCCAGGCCCTCGTCGTGCATCCTGTTCAGGACGTCGAGCATGTCAGAAGTCTACCGCCACAACATGCTCAACAAGGGGACTTGACACGCCGATGAATCGTGCTAGGCTTCCCGACCTTCATGAGTCACCGTCACGACCATTTCGCCGCAGCCGCCACGCTGATGATGGCGATGCGCATGCCCAGCCCGGACGCCGGAGTTCGCTCCAGCGTGTGGGCGGGTGTCGTCGGCTGACCCCCTCCCACAACGTGATTTGAGCGATTCCCGCGTCCGGGCCTGATCCGCGATCGGCTTTGGCTGTCGTTCGTCCATCCATCCAGCGCTCACGCAACGGGCCTGCGCGATCACTGCGCGCAGGCGCCATCACCCCGAAGGGAATCTCATGTCACGCTCGAACTCATCATCGACCTCTCGCGCTAGCACGACCAGCACGGCGCCGGCGTACCGCTTCGAAACGCTTTCCATTCACGTACGCGACGGCCACGACAATGATCCGCTGACCGGCGCCGTGGTCACGCCCATCTACCAGACCACGACGTACGCCCAGGATGAACTGGGCGGCACACCCGAGTGGTGCTACGCCCGCACCGGCAACCCGACGCGCAGTGCGCTGGAGGAGAGCATCGCCGCGCTGGAGGGCGGGCGCTACGGCCTGTGCTTTGCCAGCGGGCTGGCCGCCGCGAACGCGGTGCTGCAGGGTTTGCTTCGCAGCGGCGATCACGTCGTCGCTTCGCAGGATCTCTATGGCGGCTGCTGGCGGCTGTTCACGAAGATCTTCCATCGCTTCGGCGTGGACTTCTCGCTGATCGACACGAGCGATCCGGTCAACGTCGCGGCTGCCATCCGGGCCAATACGAAACTGCTGTGGCTGGAGACGCCGTCCAATCCGCTGCTCAAGGTGACGGATATCGCTGCGTGCTGCGCTGCGGCGCGGCGGCGCGACGCCACCATCGTCACGCTCGTGGATAACACCTTCGCCACGCCGGTGTTTCAGCAGCCGCTGGAGCTGGGCGCGGACATCGTGCTGCACTCGACGACCAAGTACATCGGCGGACACTGCGATGTGTTGGGTGGCGCGCTGATCGTGAACGATCCGGCGCTCTACGAGCCGCTGAAGTTCGTGCAGAACGCCACCGGCGCGACGCCCGGCCCTCAGGACTGCTTCCTGCTGCTGCGCGGGATCAAGACGCTCTCGCTGCGCGTGAAGCAGCATGAATCCAACGCGTTCGCGATCGCGCGCTGGCTGGAGCGCAGCGAGGACGTGCGGCGCGTGATATATCCCGGCCTGAATTCACACCCGCAGCACGCGCTCGCGAAGCGGCAGTCAAATGGCTTCGGATCGATCGTCAGCGTCGGGTTCGAAGGCGGCGTCGAGCGCGTGCGCAAACTCGTCCGCCTGCTTCGACTCTGGCCCTTGGCGGAAAGCCTGGGAGGCGTCAAGAGCCTGCTGTGCCACCCCGCGACCATGACGCACGCATCGGTCGATGCGGCCGAGCGGGCACGCATCGGCATCGGCGATGGCCTCGTCCGGCTCTCCGTCGGGCTGGAGCACCCGCAGGATCTGATCGACGATCTGGACCAGGCGCTGCGCGCGACACGGTCCGCTGAGCCGTCGCACATTCAGGCAGCCGGTACGGTGCTGGCGGAGGCGGCGCGATGATCGCCCGTGCGCATCTCTATCGACCCCCCTTCATCGATCGGCCCCCTGCCACGGATGGCCGCCGCACGTTGCGCATCGGTCTGCTGGGCTGCGGCACGGTCGGCGGCGCGATCGCGCGCCTGCTGGCCGAGCGGCGCGAGCACATTCGCGGCACGCACGGCGTGGACCTCATCGTGACGCGCATCCTCGTGCGTGATGCGGCGAGGGCCCGCACGGGAATTGACCCCGCGCTTGTGACATGCGATGTCAACGAGGTTCTGCAGGATCGGCCGGACGTGATCATCGAGGCGCTGGGCGGCCGCGAGCCGGCGGCGACGTACATCGAGCGGGCCCTGCAGCGCGGCATCAGCGTTGTCAGCGCCAACAAGACGGTCATCGCACATGACGGCGTGCGTCTGCAGTCAATCGCGCATGTGAACGGCGCGCGACTGGAGTACGAAGCCAGCGTCGGGGCCGCGATCCCTGTGCTGGCCGCTCTGCGCCAGCGCGGAGCAGCCGGCGGCGATCCGATCGTCTCGATTCGCGCGGTTGTCAACGGAACCTGCAACTTCGTGCTTTCGCGCATGCGCGAGGCCGGTCAGCCGCTGGAGGCAGTGCTGAAGGAGGCGATTGAGCGAGGCTACGCGGAGCCCGATCCCAGCGCCGACATCTCCGGCCGCGACAGCGCGGAAAAGCTGTGCATCCTCGCGCGAGCCGCCGGCTTGGCGAGCGTTACGCCGGCCGACATTGAGACGACCGGCATCGCCGGCATCACGCCGCGTGATCTGGATGCGGCCCGCGAGCAGGGTTGCGTCGTGCGGCTGATCGCCGAACTCGATTGCCGCGATGGCGGCGCGAACCTGTGCGTCTGTCCGATGTTCGTGCCGCAGAATCATCCGCTGGCGAGGGCCCGCGGCGCGGAGAACATCTTCGTCCTTGAGCAGCAGCACGCCGGGCGGCTTGTGCTGAAAGGGGAAGGCGCCGGGCCACTGCCGACTGCTGCAGCGATTCTTGGCGACGTGCTGTGCCTACTGGAGCCGCAGTCGCCGATCGTGACCAACGCGCGGGAGGTGCAACGAGTTCCAAGAGCCAGGGGCCGCACGTTCGTGCGTTTGCCGCGCAGCCACGACGCAGCGGAGGCGCTCCGCCGCAGCGCGACGCACGTGTGCGTGCGCCGCGACACGATCGAAGCGATCGTGGATGATCACGTCGGCATTCCGATTGATCGTGGATTCGTCGCGCCGGTACTGGCCTGACACTCAATGAACAGGCCCGCGACGAGCGCGGGCCTGATGATCCAGTCACATGCAGGAAATGCTCGATCAGCCGTTCTTCTCTTCGACCTCAATGACCTCAGCACCTTCGGCCTTGAGTTTGGCGATCTGCTCATCAGTCAATTCGACTTCCTCCACTTCCGTCGCGCTCGCGCCCATCGCGCCAGCCTTTGACGAAGCCGCGGCGCCCGCCGCACCTTTGCGCAGTTTGGCGGCGAAGGCGGTGCGCTTATCGGCCCGGGCCCGGCGCGTCGAAATGCCGCCGCCCAGTTCGGGACCCTCTTCCTTGCCGACCAGCTGCAGCAGCACGAGATCGGTCGCATCGCCCAGGCGATGCTGGCCGAGTTTGACGATGCGCGTGTAGCCGCCATCGCGGTCGGCAAAGAGCGGCGCGACGTTGCGCATTATGTGCTGCACCAGGCGCGGGGCCTTGCGCACCTCGCCGTAGCGGTTGTATTCGACCTCGCCGGCGTCGGGCAGCGTGAAGTAGGGATTGTCCTTCTTCCAGTCCTTGACGTTGGGGTCGGCCACCCAAACGTGCACCTTGCGGTCGTTGATGCGCCGTTCGATCAGCCGCCGCGCGCGAAATGTGCCCTGCTTGGCGATGGTGATGATCTTCTCGACCATGGGCTGAACGGCCTTGGCCTTGGCCGGAGTGGTGACGATCTGGCCGTGCTCGAACAGGCCCGCCGCCAGGTTGCGAAGCATGGCGCGACGGTGATCCTTGTCGACGCAGAGTTGTTTACCGGCTACTCGATGACGCATGGCTTGAATCCAGGGCTGAGGACTGAGTGCGGAGGACTGAGGGAATTTCCGTCGCACGCCTTCGCATGCGACGGATTTGAATCGTGATGGACTTGTGCGATCCTGACTTCGACGTTCGTTACATCACATCGTTGCGGCAGCGAGCGGCGGCGTATAGCCCTCGGGCAACTGCATGCCCAGCGAGAGACCGAGCTCCTCGAGCTTGCGCTTGACCTCGCGCAGCGACGTCTTGCCGAAGGAACGCACTGCCAAGAGTTCAGCTTCGTCCTTCTGCACGAGATCGGCCACGTTGCGGACCTTGGCCGAGTTGAGGCAATTGTTGGCGCGGACCGTCAGTTCGAGCGCCGCGACGGGCATGTTCAGCTTGCGGATCAGATCGTCATCGACGCTGGCGGCAGCGGTGGCTTCAGCCGAGACGGTGTCGCTGCCCAGTTCGAAGTACTGCACAAAGGGGTTGAGGTGCTTGCGCAGGATCTTCGCAGACTCGACCAGCACCATGTCGGGCGAGACGGTGCCATTAGTCCAGATGTCGATGATGAGCTTGTCGTAGTTGGTCTTCTGGCCGACGCGCGTATTCTCGACGCGGTAGCGCACGCGCTGCACGGGGCTGAACACGGCATCGATGGGGATCTCGCCGATGACCTGCTCGTCGCGGCTGGCGTACTGCTCGGCCGCGGGCTCGTAGCCACGGCCCTTGCCGACGGTGAGTTCAGCCTCGAAATCCACCGCCTCGGTCAGCGTCGCGATGACGTGATCGGGGTTGTGAACGGTGACAGATGGATCGGCCTCGATAAGATCCGCGGTGATCTCGCCCGGGCCGGTCGCGGCCAAGCGCATGGTCCTGGGCTCATCGCTTTGCAGGCTGACGATCAGGCCCTTGATGTTGAGGATGATGTCGGTGACATCCTCCATGGCGCCGGGAATGGTCGAAAACTCGTGTTCGACGCCGGAGATGCGGACCTTGGTGACGGCGGCGCCTTCGACGCTGGAGAGCAGGATGCGGCGAAGGCTGTTGCCGACGGTGGTGCCGAAGCCGCGCTCGAAGGGTTCGGCGATGAAGCGCCCGAACGTCGGCGTGCGCGACTTCTCATCAACCACGACTCGTGCGGGCAGTTCCAGCCCGCGCCAACGGACATGCATGACGAACTCCAATCGTGTATCAGCAGAACCTGAAGAATCAGGAATCCGCACGGAGCACGAACGCAATCGAAGCCTGCTGAACGCTCGCGATGGTTCTTCTGTCCGGGCGGGGAAAGACTGAGATCAGACGCGCCGCTTCTTGGGCGGGCGGCAGCCGTTGTGCGGAATCGGCGTGTGGTCCTCGATGGCCGAGATGTTCAGGCCGTTGTTCTGCAGCGCGGTGATGGCGGATTCGCGGCCGGGGCCGGGGCCTTTGACGCGAACCTCGATCTCACGGATGCCCAGGCGCTTGGCCTTGACGGCGACCTTCTCGGCGGCCCGCGTGGCGGCGAAGGGCGTGCTCTTGCGCGCGCCCTTGAAGCCGACCGTACCGGCCGAGTCCCAGCACAGCGTCTCACCATTGGTATCAGTGATGGTGATCAGCGTGTTGTTGAACGTGGCCTGCACGTGCGCGATGGCCTTGAGGATGTTCTTGCGGACTTTTTTCTTGCCCATATCTGGATCGAACCTCTTTCGCTGGTGGCGGTTCCTTCTTCCGCAGCGGCGGACAGGAACCTGACGAAACAGACTGAGAAAGGGCGGCGAGGGCGCCGCCCGCTCAACGATTAACCCTTGACGCCCTTCTTGCCGGCGACGGTCTTCTTGCGGCCCTTGCGCGTACGGGCGTTTGATCGCGTGCGCTGGCCGCGCGTGGGCAGGCCCTTGCGGTGGCGCTCGCCGCGGTAACTCTTGATGTCGCGCAGGCGCTGAATATGTTGCGATGTCTGCCGCCGCAGCGCGCCTTCGACGATGTAGCCGCCGTCGATGACGGTGGCGATCGACGAGACCTCCTGATCGGTCAGCGTGTTCGCGCGGCGATCCACGTCGATGCCCGCCTCGGTGAGAATGTCCTTGGCGAACTTCGGCCCGATGCCATAGATGTACTGCAGGGCGAAGTAGATCTTCTTCTTCTCAGGAATGTCGATACCGGCGAGACGGGGCATAGTGAACTCGGAAGTAAGTGGACGGGCGGGCGAACAATCAGCCCTGGCGCTGCTTGAGGCGCTTGTTCTTCTTGTTGATGACGAACCGCTTGCCCTTGCGGATGACGATCTGGCAATCCTTGGTTCGTCGCTTGATGCTGCTGCGGACTTTCATGGGTGGTCTTCGATCCCCCGGCAGAGCCGGGGGCTAATGGAGATCTCACTGGCGGTACGTGATGCGACCCTTGCTCATGTCGTAGGGACTGAGTTCGACCTTGACCTTGTCGCCGGGGAGGATGCGGATGAAGAACTTCCGCATCTTGCCGCTGACGTAGGCCATGATTTCCTGGCCGTTCTGCAGCCGGACCTTGAAGCGCGCATCGGGAAGGGCTTCGGTGACTTCGGCGTCGAGTTCGATCTTGTCCTCTTTGGCCATGCGTCGTTATCCTCGGCGGCCGCGCAACCGCGGGCCGCCCTGGCCAGTTCCCGCGCCGAGGAAGCCGGCGTAGTTGCGCATCAGCAGGTTCGCTTCGATGCGCTGCATCAGGTCCAGGCCGACGCTGACGACGATGAGCAGGCCGGTTCCGCCAAGGAACGCGGCCACGAAATACGGAATGCCCAGTTCCTTGGCGACAATGGACGGGATCACCGCGATCACCGCCAGGAATCCCGCGCCGACGTAGGTGATGCGCTCGACCACCGTTTCCAGATATTCGGCGGTGCGCGGCCCGGGGCGCAGGCCGGGAATGAAACTGCCCGAATCGCGCAACTGCTTGCTCATTTCCTCGGGACTGAATACGACCGTCGTCCAGAAGTAGGAGAAGAAGTAGATGAGCACGATCTCCGCGATGACGTACGGATACTCGCCGGTCTGAAAGTTGCTGTGCAGGAAGTTGGTGAACGACTGCCACCAGTTCGGCCCGTTGATCGAGGCCCCCGCGAGGAAGCCGAAGAACGCCGAGGGGAACACCAGCAGCGACGAGGCGAAGATGATGGGCATCACGCCCGCGTGATTGAGCCGCAGCGGCAGGTAGTGCTTCTGCCCGCCGTACACCTTGCGGCCGCGCGTGTGCTTGGCCTGCTGGATCGGGATGCGCCGCTGCGCGACGGTGATGATGATCGCACCGGCGGTCACGAAGACAAACGCCGCAACGAGGAACAGAAGTCCGACCAGGCCGACCTTGCCTGCCTCGGCCTGCTGGCGCGGGTCGAAGTTCTGCACCAGCCACTGCACGGCATGAGGCATGCGGGCGATGATGCCGGCAGTAAGAATCAGCGACACGCCGTTGCCGATGCCGTACTTGTCGATCTGCTCGCCCAGCCACATCAGGAAAATGCTGCCGGCGGTCAGAGCGGTAATGCCCGAGAGATAGAAGACCACCAGGCCGACGCTGGTCTGGAACTCCGGCAGCACCAGCGGCGGGTTGGAACTGAGCAGGTACTTCAGCCACATCACCGCCTGGATCACGCACATGCCGACAGCGGCGTAGCGCGTCCATTCGTTGATCTTCTGCTGGCCCGAGGCGCCTTCCTTCTTCAGTTCCTGCAGGCGCGGAATCGCCGTCTGCAGCAACTGGAAGATGATCGACGCCGTGATGTACGGCATGATGCCAAGGCCGAAGATGGTGGACTGGCTGAAGGATCCGCCGGAGAAGATCGAGGCGTAATCGAGAATGCGGCCGAAGCCCGACTGATGCTCGGAGGCCTTGGCGGCGGCCTTGATGAGTTCGGCCTGATCGACCGCGGGCAGCGGAATCCAGAACCCCAGGCGATAGATCACCAGCATCGCCAGCGAGAACAGCACGCGATTGCGCAGTTCCGGGATCTTGAAGATGTTGAGGACGGCCTGGAGCATGAGGTGTTCGTGAGGCGTACGGTGATCGGTGAACGGCAAGGATAGGCCGGCACCGAATCACGCATTGAGCGCTATTCCTTCTTGTCGTCTCCCGCGGGCGCGCCGGCCGGAGCCGCTTCCTTCTCCTTGGCTTTCTCGCCCTTGCCCTTGCCGGACTTGGCGGCTGCAGCGGCACGCTCAGCCCACGCGGCCTTGGGATCAAGGGCCTTGCCGCTCTTGCGACGCGTGCGCAGCGGCGTCTTTGGCGTCTGCTCGATCTTGCCGGCCCGCGTCCACTTGGTGTCGGGAATCTGCGTGCAGGTGCCGCCGGCCTTCTCGATCTTGGCCCGGGCCGAAGCCGAGAAGCGATTGGCCGTGACGTTGACCTTCTTGCTGATCTCACCCTCGCCGAGGATCTTCAGCGCGCTGCGGGCATCGCGGATGAGCCCGGCAGCGGCCAGCGTCTCGGCGGTGACTTCATCGCCGCCGGAGGCGACGGCGTCGATGGCCTTGACGTTGACCACGGCGTATTGCGTCTGGAACTCGAAGTTGTTGAAGCCGCGCTTGGGCATCTTCTGGATGAAGTTGATCTGGCCGCCCTGGTACTGGGGCTTGAGGCTCCAGCCGGAGCGCGACTTGGCGCCCTTGTGGCCGCGGCCGGATGTCTTGCCCAGACCGCTCGCCTCGCCGCGCCCCACTCGGAGGCGCTGCTTGTGCTTGCCGGTCTTCTCGGTGATCTCGTGGATCATCATGGTGACGAACTCTCCAGGCCTGCTGTGGCCAATACTTCACTTCCGTGTCGTGCCGATCTGTACCGTTCCGATTTCGCGTGTTCTTTCGATCAGGCCGGCGCTGCGGCGCTGGCGTCGCCGCTCGTGTCGTCGGTCTGCTGCTGCTGCTGCTGCTGCTGGTGCTGGCGTCGGCCGCGACCCCCGCCGCCACCGCGTCGATCGCCGCCGCGCCCGCCGCGCCCGCCCTTGGCGTCCATGCCCACGGTGTTGACCGGGGCCTTGGCCTTCTCGCCGGTGCCGGCGGTGGTGATGAACGCCTTGCTCTTCTCGATGGCCTCTTCGATGGTGGTCATGCCCAGATCGAGCCCGCGCAACTCAGCAACGAGCTCCTTGCTGCGCAACTGGCTCAGGCCATCGATGGCCGCCTTCACGAGGTTCTTGGGATTGGTCGAGCCGAAGGCCTTGGTGAGGCAGTCCTGCACGCCCATCATCTCCAGCACCGCGCGAGCCGCCGCACCCGCGATGACGCCCGTGCCCGGCGAAGCGGGAACCATCTGTACCTTGCACGCGCCGAAGCGGCCGGTGACGGCGTGCGGCAGCGTGCGGCCGACCATCGGGTAGCCCTTCATCTTGCGCTTGGCCACTTTCTGCGCCTTCTCGATGGCCTGCGGCACCTGATTGCTCTTGGCGTAGCCGAGTCCGACGCGGCCGGAGCGATCGCCCACGACCACCAGGGCCGAGAAGGAGAATCGACGGCCGCCCTTGACGGTGGCCGAGGTGCGGTACACGCCGACCGTGGTCGATTCGAGTGATGAGGATTCGTCGAGCAGTTCTGCCATGGGAGTCCGGGGGTCAGAGATCAACGGTCAGAGGTCAATGATCAGGCTCGTCGCTAGAACTTCAATCCGCCCTTTCGGGCCGCGTCGGCGAGGGCCTTGATGCGGCCGTGGTAACGGAAGCCGTTGCGGTCGAAGACGATCGCGTCGACGCCGGCGGCCTTGGCGCGCTCGGCGAGGCGCGTGCCAACCTGCGTGGCGGCGCCGCAGTTGCCGCCCTTGGGGTCCTTCGCGGCCTTCTCGTTGGTCGACGCCGACGCGAGCGTCTTGCCCGAGAGGTCGTCGATCACCTGCGCGTAGATGTGTTTGGCCGAGCGGAACACGCTCAGTCGCGGCTGGCCGGGATAGCCCATGAGGCGCTTGCGCAAACCCTTCTTGCGGCGAAGTCGCTTGTGGCTTTTGAGTCGAATGCGGTTCATGGGAGGTACAAGTGAGGAGTGGCGGGGAATCAGGATCAGGTGCCGAAGACCTTGCCCTGCTTGCGCTGAATGACTTCTTTGTCGAACTTGATGCCCTTGCCGTTGTAAGGCTCGGGGGGGCGCTGATCGCGGATCTTGGCGGCGAACTCGCCGACCAGTTCCTTGTCAGGACCGGAGACGGTGATGAAACTCTGCTCGATCGCGAAGGCGACGCCCTGCGGCGGGGTGAGCACGACAGGATCGGCGTAGCCGACGTTAAGTTGCAGATTCTTGCCGGCCTGCTTGGCGCCCCAGCCGACGCCGATGACTTCGAGTTTCTTGGAGTAACCCTGCGTGACACCGACCATCATGTTCTGAATGCGGGCCCGGGTTGTTCCCCATAGGGCGCGCGGCAACTTCAACTCCTTGTCCTCTTCCTTGATGGAACAGGCGATGGCGTTGTCCTTCTGCTCGACGCGCACCTCGGGCCGCCAGTTGAAGGCGAGCTTGCCCTTGGGCCCTTCGACGTTGATCGTGCGGGCCTGCGCGTTGAGATTCACCTTTACGCCGGAAGGAATCTTGACGGGTTGTTTGCCGATGCGGGACATGGGAGAGGACTGAGTGCTGAGGACTGAGGATTAAGTGCGGCTGTCACATCACGAGGGCCACGACTTCGCCGCCGACGTTCTTCTGGCGGGCGGCGCGATCGCTCATGATTCCCGAGGAGGTGGAGACGATGGCGATGCCCAGGCCCTGCAGGGGCTTGGGCAGCTCCTTGGAGCCGCCGTACACGCGGCAGCCCGGCTTGGAGACGCGCTCGATGGTGTTGATGATCCGCTCGCCGCGCGGGCCATACTTGAAGGCGATCTCGATCAGGCCGCAGCGGCCATCGTCGATCACGTTGAACGAGGTGATGTAGCCCTCGTCCTTGAGCACCTGCGCAACGCCGCGATTCAACTTGTTGTTGATGCACCGCACGGACTTCGCGCTGTTGCGGGCCGCGTTGCGGATGCGGGTGAGCATGTCGGATGTCAGGTCTTGTTGGGACATGTTTGAGGGTGTCAGATGACAGGTGTCAGGAAGGTGCGTCGATCGATCACCAACTCGCCTTGCGCATGCCGGGAATCATGCCCTGCAGCGCGAGCTCGCGAAGCATGATGCGGCTGATGCCGAACTTGCGGTACACGCCGCGCGCCCGCCCGGTCAGCTGGCAGCGGTTGCGGTTGCGAGTGGAGAACTTGCGCTTCTCGTTCATGCGGGCGAATGTGCGTTTACTGGCCATGTGGGAGGTTCCGAGTGCTGAGTGCTGAGTTCCAGATGCGGGTCGCTTATTTCTCCGGCCGCACGAACGGCATGCCCAGTTCGGCCAACAGGAAGCGGCTCATCTTGGGAGTGGAGTTCTCGAAAATGATGTTGACGTTCATGCCGTGCGTGAATGTGACCGCGGCCATGTTGATCTCGGGCCAGACAGCCTGTTCGGTCAGGCCAAGGCCGTACGAGCCTTCCTTGTCGAAGGCCGTTTCCTTGACGCCGCGGAAGTCCTTGATGCGGGGAATCGCGAGATTCATAAGGCGATCGAGGAACGACCACATGCGATGTCGCCGGAGCGTGACCATGAACGCCGATGGCGCGCCTTCGCGCACTTTGAAGTTCGCCACCGATTTGCGGGCGATGATCATCACGGGCTTCTGGCCGGTGATGGTGGTGAGCGTGGAAATGACAGTGTCACGGATCTCGGGCTTGAGTTTCTGATTCTCGAGTTGCTTGCCGACGCCGACGTTCACGATGACCTTGGCGATGCGCGGCGCCGCGTTGGGATTGGTGATCTTGAACTCCTGCATCACCTTGGGCAGAACCTGCTCCTTGAATGCCTTTTGCAGGCGCGGCGTGGGCAGCGGACCAGTCGGCTCATCCACTTCAGGCGCGGGCGCGCCCTTGCCCTGCGGGGCCTTGGGCTTCTTTTCTCTCCGTTCCTGCTTGTCGGGCTTGTGTTCAGCCATGACGGTGACTTTCTTTCGATTCCCCGGCGACGCCGAGGGTTAATGGATTACTTCTTCTTCGCGGTGAATGCGTGCAGCGCCTTGCCGCCCTTGACGGCGACGCGCGACTTGTGGCCGGACTTGTCGGTCACGAATCGCACGCGCGTGGGCTTGCCGTCCACCATGGGGCTGACCTTGGACATGTGAATGGGCATCTCGCGCCGGACGACGCCGCCCTGCGGGTTGGCCTGCGAGGGCTTGATGTGCTTGGCGCGGATGTTCACGCCCTGCACCACGACGCGATCGTACTTGGTGAGCACGCGCAGCACTGCGCCGGTCGCGCCGCGCTCGTTGCCTGAGAGCACCATCACCAAGTCGCCTTTCTTGACGTGACGAGCCATGAGTCAGACCACCTCCGTGGCGAGTGAAACGATCTTCATGTAGTTCTTCTCGCGCAGTTCGCGGGCCACGGCCCCGAAGATGCGCGTGCCGCGCGGGTTGCCGTCCTCGGCAATCAGCACGCAGGCGTTGGAGTCAAACCGCACGTACGAGCCGTCGGGACGTTTGACGGGGTACTTGGTGCGGACGATGACGGCCCGGACCTTGTCGCCCTGCTTGATGTCGGAGTGCGGGATGGCCTTCTTCACCGCGCAGACGATCTTGTCGCCGACGGTCATGGTGCGGCGCGTGAAGCGGCCCTTGCCGGTCGAACCACCAAGCACGCCGATCATCGCGACTTCCTTGGCGCCGGAGTTGTCGGCGACTTCAAGTCTGGATTGTTTCTGGATCATGGCGTTACTCGTTTCAGGCGCGATTTGGGGCGTCGTTCATCATTCCTGGCATCATTCGTCGTCGCGGACCGCTTTCTCAAGGACGCGCAGCAGCGTCCACGACTTCGTGCGCGAGATCGGGCGGCACTCGGCGATCTCGACCCGGTCGCCCAGACGGCTTTCGTTCTTCTCGTCGTGCACGTGCAGCACCGTGCGCTTCTTCAGGTATTTGCCATACTTGGGATGTTTGACCGAGAAGTTGATGGCGACAGCGCGCGTCTTGTCGCGCGCATCGGACTTCACCACGCCCACCTTGCGGGGTGACTTCTCGGGGACCTTGATGTCGTGACGATGGCTCATGGGAGGGTGTCGAGGACTGTGGACTGGGGACGGTATGGCCGGCTTGCGTGGACGCCGCTCGCGGCAGGCGTCCTGGTCTCTGCGTTATGCCTTCTGCTTTTTCTCTGCCTCGAGGCGGCGCTTGTTCACCTCGGTCAGCACGCGCGCCACATCGCCGCGGTTCTTGCGGAACTGCGAGGTGTCGGCGATCTTCTCGGTGACCGACTGCTGGCGCAGTTCGAACACGCGCTTGCGCAGGCGGCCGGTCTCGATCGCCAGTTCCTCATCGCTCAACTTGTGAACTTCCTTGGCTTTCATGGCAGTCCCTGGTGGTACTTAGACGGAGATCCTTCTTCCAACGAAACGGCAGCGAATGGGCATCTTGTGGGCGACGCGGGCCAGGGCCTGCTTGGCCAGGTCCTCGCTGACGCCGGTGATCTCGAAGAGCACTGTGCCGGGCTTGACGCACGCGGCCCAGAACTCGGTCTCGGCCTTGCCCTTGCCCATGCGCGTCTCCAGCGGCTTCTTGGAAATCGGCTTGTCCGGGAAGATGCGAATGAAGATCTTGCCCTGGCGCTGCAGAAAGTGCGTGGCAGCGACGCGGCCGGCTTCGATCTGCCGCGACGAAATCCAGTGCATCTCCAGCGCCTGCAAGCCGTAGTCGCCGAACGCGACGTAGTTGCCGCGCGTGGCATTCCCCTTCAGCACACCGCGCTGCTGCTTGCGGTACTTCACGCGTTTGGGCATCGTTGCCATGGGAGAGATCCGAGTGCTGTCGTCTGCTGACTACTGAAAGATGCGAATTCGCAAGCGTGAAAGACTCAACGACGACCGCGGGCCCGCGCACGCGCGCCGGCGGCCTTCGACTCCAATTGATCCTGCTCGCTGTCGGTGTACATGCCCTTGTAAACCCACGTCTTGATGCCGATCACGCCGTACGTGGTAAACGCGTGGACGCACGCGTAATCCACATGGGCCTGCAGCGTCGAAAGCGGAATCGATCCCAGACGAGCCGAGAACACACGCGACATTTCCGCGCCGCCGAGACGACCAGACACCTGAATGCGGATGCCCTTGGCCCCGTTGGCCATCGCGGCCTCCGTGCGCTGCTTGAGCAGGCGGCGGAAGTTGGCCCGCTTCTTCATCTGCTCAGCGATCGACTCGCCGATCAGCCGCGCATCGGTGTCGGGGTTGGTGATCTCCATGATCTTCACGCTGACCTTGCGGCCGGTGAGCGTCTGCAGATCGTTGGTGAGTTTCTCGATCTCCTGACCCTTGGGGCCGATGACCAGGCCCGGCCGCGCGGTCTTGACGATCACCGTCAGTTCCTCGCGCGTGCGCTCGATATGGATGTCCGACACGGCCGCGAACGGCGGCGTGCGGTTGAGGCGCTTGTCCACGTACTTGCGGATCTTGTAGTCCTCGACCAGCAGTTCGGCGAACAAGGCCTTGGGCGCGTACCAGCGCGACTTGTGAGCCTCGGTGATGCCGACGCGGAAACCGAATGGATGCGTTTTCTGTCCCATGGGGTGCTCGAAGATCGAGTGCTTCGTTCGGAGTACTTAGTCCTTCTCATCCACCGCGACGACCAGGTGGCTGGAGCGCTTGAGAATCGGGTGGGCCCGCCCACGATCCTTCTGGTTGAATCGCTTCATCGTCGGCCCCTGATCGACGCGGCTCTCGGTCACCACGAGATTGCGGATGTCGGCATCGGCCTCCTCAGCGTTGGCCACGGCGCTCTTGAGCACGGTGCGGAAGTAGTACGCAGCGCGCTTCTTGGACATCTGCAGTTGCGTCAGCGCCTCCTCGACCTTGCGGCCGCGAATCAGGTCGGCGACCAGTTGCGCTTTCCGCGGCGCGATGCGGGCAAATCGATGGGTTGCGGTGTAAGCCATGAGAGTGGGTGACGGAAGTGAGGTTTCAGCGTTTCGACGTTTCAGCGTTTCTCAGCCCTTGCCGCCCTTGCCACCCTTGCCACCCGCCCCCCCGCCGAACTTGCCACCGGGCGCTGCCGCCGGTGCGGCGCCCTCGACGCCCTCGATACCTTCCTTCTTGTTGGTGTGGCCACGAAACATGCGGGTGTGGCTGAACTCGCCCAATTTGTGTCCGACCATGTCCTCGGTCACGAACACCGCGATGAACGCGCGGCCATTGTGCACCTCGAAGGTGTGGCCGACGAACTCGGGCACGATCGTGCATGCGCGGGCCCAGGTCTTGATGGGCTGCTTGCGATTGGACGTGTTGAGCCGCTCCACCTTGCGGTAGACGCTCTCGACGACGTACGGGCCTTTCTTGGTTGATCGGGACATGGGTCAGAGTTCAGAGGTCAGAGGTGACTTGTGCGTCAGAGTTTCAATTGTCCGTAGCGCTTGCTGCGGCGACGGCGAATGATGCGCGTGTCGCTCGCCTTGCCCGGCTTGCGGGTGTGGCCGCCCTTGGCCTTGGTGCCGGACTTGCTGGCGGGCTCGCGTCCGCCCTTGGATCGGCCTTCACCGCCGCCCATCGGGTGCGTGTGGTGGCTCATCGCCATGCCGCGCGTCTTGCCGCGACGGCCCAGCCAGCGATTGCGGCCGGCCTTGCCCAGCGAGACGTTCTGGTGATCGAGGTTGCCGATCTGCCCGATCGTCGCGCGGCAATCCATCGAGACCTGGCGAATTTCGCCCGAAGGCAGCACGATCGTCGCCCACTGGCCTTCCTTGTTGCTGAGCCTGGCGCCCGAGCCGGCCGAGCGGCACATCGAGCTCTTCTTGCCCGGCTCGAACTGAATGTTGTGAACCGTCAGGCCCGTGGGAATGTGCCGCAGCGGCATGCAGTTGCCGTTGTCGGGGTCGATCACCTTGTCGGATGAAATCACCGCATCGCCATCCTTGATGCCCTTGGGCGCGAGGATGTAGCGCTTCTCGCCGTCGGCGTACTCGAGCAGGGCGATGTGGCAGGAGCGGTTGGGGTCGTACTCGACGCCGATGACCTTGGCGGCGACATCGTCCTTGTTGCGGCGGAAGTCGATCACGCGATAGCGGCGCTTGTGGCCGCCGCCCATGCCGCGGCATGTCGCCGTGCCGTACACGTTGCGGCCGCCCGTGCCGTGCAGCGGGCGCAGGAGCGCCTTCTCCGGCTGGCGCTTGGTGACCTCGACGTGCAGGTTCACCGACGCGTTGCGGCGGGCGTTGGTCGTCGGCTTGTAGATGCGAATGGCCATGGGAATCAGAAATCAGAAGTCAGGAATCAGAGGTCAGTCCGCGATCACGCTTGCGACTTCGCATCGTTCAAATCAGAACAACTCGATCTTGTCCTCCGGGTGAACCTTGACGACGGCCTGCTTGCGGTGGCCGACCTGGAAGAATCCGTACTTGTTGCGCTTGGCGCGGCCCTTGCGCGTCTGCGTGGCGACATCGAGCACGCGCACGTCGTACAGCGTCTCGACGGCCTTCTTGATCTGGGCCTTGGTGGCGGTCGGAGCGACTTCGAAGCCGTAGCGGTTGAACTCGCCGGCGAGGAACGTGTTCTTCTCGGTGACCAGCGGACGCTTGATGACGGTGGTGTCGATCATGACGCGGCGGCCTCCTTCTTGCTCTTCTTCGCGCCAGCAGCCGCCGGCTTCTTCGCCGGCGCCCTCTTCGCAGCGGGCTTCGCCGCCGGCTTCGGCTTCGCGGCAGGCGCCTCGGCCTCGCCGTTGGCCCACAGCGTGCCGTCGATGAACTTCTCGAGCGACTCACGCTCCACCACCACGAAGCGGTGATTGAGCAGGTGGAAGACGTTCATCTGCTCGGGCCGGATAGTCGTGCAGTCGCTGATGTTGCGAGCAGACAGGGCCGCGTTCTGGTTGGCGCCGTCCACCGCCACCAGGCAGGTGCGGTTGATTCCCACGGCGTCGAGCGTGGCGCGGAAGTCCTTGGTCCTGGGCTCCTTGAAGCTCAGCGCATCGAAGCACTTGACCTCGTTGTCCACGAGCTTTGCCAGCAGTGCGTTGCGGTTGGCCAGTCGCCGCATCTTCTTGGGCATGTCCTGGCGGAAGTCCTCGCGCGTGCGAAGCTTGGCGAAGGTCACGCCGCCGCCCTTGCGGATGGGCGTGCGAGCGTTGCCGGCGCGGGCGTTGCCCGTGCCCTTCTGCTTGTAGAGTTTGCGCGTCGAACCTTCGGTGCGGCTGCGGTTCTTGGTGCGGGCCGAGCCCTGGCGCTGGTTGGCGTGGAACATCACGAACGCCTGCTTGAGCAGCGCATGACGCACCTCGCCTCCGAGTCGGGCTTCATCAATGGCAAGCGCATCGACCTTCTTGCCAGCCATGTTATAGATGGGCAGTTCAATCATCGTTCGTCATTCACCTTGACGGCTCCCGTGCCGCCGAGGGCATGTGGGGGGCGGGGGCCGTCATTTCGCCTCACCCTCCGGCATCCGATGTGTCCGCTCGATTGAGTTCGACCGCGCGTGGCGATCGAAGCGAACGAGTGGATGGCGGCAGGGGTATTGACTCGGTTTGAAGATCGTTTGTCTCGATCGTGCGGTTCCTCCCCGGCCCTCCGCTGTTGCGCTCGTCGCGCAAACGTGGGGGGCGGGGGTGGCCTTCACGATTCACCGGCGTCAGCCGGCTTCTTTGACTTTCCTCGCTTTCGCGCGGCCCAGACGGACCGCCTCTCGGATGAACAGCAGCGCGGTCCTGGGCCCCGGAACCGGGCCCTTGACCAGCAGCAGATTCTTGTCAGCATCGATGCCGATCACATCGAGGTTGCGCAGCGTGACGCGCGCATCGCCCATGTGCCCGGGCATTTTCTTGCCCTTCTTGGGCTTGGGGCCCCAGCCGCGGTTGGTCGCGTGCGAGGCGATCGAGCCACCGTGACGGTGCATGCGTTCGTTGCCGTGGCTGGCGAACATGCCCTTGAAATGGTGGCGAACCATCACGCCCTGGAAGCCCTTGCCCTTGGAGGTGCCGATGACATCGACGTATTTCACGCCGTCGAAGGCGTTGACCTTGATCTCCTGGCCGGCGGTGAAATCCTCGGTCGCCTTGTCGTTCGCCAAGCGAACTTCGCGATGCACGCGCTTGGGGGCGACGCCGGCCTTCGCGTCGTGGCCGATGACGGCCATCGTGCTGCGGCGGGGCTTGATGTCTTCAAACGCCAGCTGCACCGCGGAGTAGCCGTCGGTTTCGCTGGTCTTGACCTGCGTCACCGCGCACGGCCCCGCCTGAATCACGGTCACGGGGATATTGCTCCCGTCTTCCATGAAGTAGCGGGTCATGCCGATCTTGCGTCCAATGATTGCGGCGGGCATGGCTAGGCTTTGATCTTGATAAAGACGCCCGCGGGAACGACCAGCCGGTTGAGGGCTTCGACGGTGCGGGCGTTGGGCTCGGTGATGTCGATGATGCGCTTATGCGTGCGGATCTCAAACTGCTCGCGCGATTTCTTGTCGATGAACGGGCTGCGGTTGACGGTGTAGATCTCGCGCCGCGTGGGCAGCGGTACCGGACCTGCGACACGCGCGCCGGTGCGCTTGGCGTGGTCGACGATCTCCTTGGCGGAGGCATCGAGGGCCTGGTGGTCGTAGGCTTCCATTCGAATTCGAATCTTGCCGCCGGTCATACGGGTCTGACGCCTTCGCGCGTGGCTGACGTGTCAAAGAACAAGGAATCGAGAGCGAGCACCGATCGTCGAACTTCGCCTTCAGGAGCGTCACGACGCGTAGGCAAGCGGCCGGCCGATCGGCCGGCTGGCCTGTACTTTCGCTTGTCGTGATGAGGCGGAAATCTCGCTGGCGCCGGCTGTCATCCCAAATGAGCGCCGAGAGCGAAGTTCCACCCCGTCCTGTGGGTGCGAATCGGTCATGATAGAGGCCCCGCCGACGCTGTCAACTCACCTGCGAAACCTTCGAAACTCTTCGGTCCGACACCTGCCGACCGCCCGCCACAAGCCTCGCGGGGAAGGCAGGTTGAGTAGAGTCCTGCCATGACGACCAGCCCCTGTTCTCCACCTATCTCGCTGAGACTGATCCTTGCCCTGCTGTTCCTGGTTCTCTGGGTCGCGCCGGGCGTCGATCTCCACGCCCAGACGGTCGATCCAGGCCAGAGCGCCAGCGTCAACCCGCTGCTTGATCCCACTCCGGTGACGGTCGAGTCATTGAACCTGCGCTTCCATCCGCCGCGCGGCGCCAACACCATCGCCGAGAACCTCAACGGTTCGCTGGTCGTGACGCTTTCGGACAATCCCAAGACTCCGACGTGGACTATGCGCGTGCAGGCGTTGCGCTCAACCATCCCCGAGCCCACCGCCAAGGGGCAGATCGACGACCTGCTCAAGGAGTTCGATCGCAGCAAGTCCCAGTACCGCATCGTGTCGAACGAGCCGCACACCGCCGGTGGCATCGTCGGCCAATTGTGCTACCTCGAGCGCACGACCAAGGAGGGCCAGAACGTCGTCACCGGCTGGCTGGTGCTGCCCATCGCCAAGAGCGACTTCATGGTGTTCGCGATGCAGACGGTGCCGGAGAGTTTCCCGCTCTTGCGCGGCGTATGGGAGGCGAGTTTTGCCACGCTCGACCTGCGCACCCAGGAACAGGTCTCCGCCAGCCGCCTCGAACGATTGAAGCGCGGCGCCGATTTCCTCGCCGGTCTCAAGCCCGAGCAATTGCAGGCGCTTGCAAGCCAGAACAACAGCCAATGGTCGCGCATCTACAAGCCTTCGGGCGGTGGCGGGCCGGCAACAGAAATCGGCTGCGCCATGGTCGAGATCACCGCAGGTAAGCGCGGCGCCCTCAATCCCGAAAAGAAAGAGGACAAGTACAACGCCGCCGAGAGAGCCGAGGGTTTGATGGTGCGCATCCAGGGCCGCTATGTGGTCGATGCCGCCAAGAAGATTTTCTATGACACCATCGCCCTGTACTGGGTCGCGTGGGATCAGTCCGACGAGGCGTGGTCCGTGCGCAGCACGCAGCGACAGGGCGACACCGAGGTGAGCGAAGCCGAGACCGGCCTGCGCGCCGCGCCCACGACGGGTCAGCCCGCCCCGGTGCTGTCGGTGATCAAGACGACGACGACAGCTGAGCCGGTGTCCAATCAATGGGATGTGCCCGAGGTGTACATGTCGCAGGCGCTCGGCTGGATCATCGGCAAGCTGCTGCCGCGCGATGCCAAGGCGAACGAGCCGCAGGACTACGCGTGGTACTACTACGTCGCCAGCAGCATGAAGCCGAAGGTCTATCAGCGGATGGACAAGTGGGAGCACACATCTGATGGCGCCTTCGTGCTGACGACGTACCTGTCGCCCGAGACGCCGCCCTACACATCCACCTTCGACAAGGATGGCAACCTGATTCGCCGCGTGCATGGCGACGGATCGGTGACCGAGCCCATCGACTTGGAGGAGTTGCGAAAGATCTGGAAGGCACGGGGCCTGCCGGTGGCGGCGAATCAGCCGTGACTGGTTCGATGGTGTCTTCGTTCGTGCTCGCGATCGCAGCTGCGTGTGCGAGCGCCGGCTGCGGCGTCCAGCCGCCGAAGCAGACCACGTTCACCTTCAGTTACGACGTGATCAGCGAACGACCCGCCACGACGCCGATCGATGCGCCCAGCATCGTTGACCTTGAGACACCCAAAGTCGCGCTGGCGATCATCGATGACAAGGGCTTTCGCAGCGGAGGGGTGACCATGCGAACCACTCCGACAACCGAGCACGGCGCTCAGTTCATGGTCTCCGAGGATGATCGCCGCGTGGAGTTCGTTCGCCGGAACGACGATGGCTCGATCGCGTTGACCACGCTGATCGAGCGACCCGACAACGCCCTCACGCTGTTCGAGCCGCCGCTGATCGTCGCGCCCGCGACACTAGAACCAGGGGCGTCGTTCACCAGCGAATCAGCCATGCGCGTGGTGGCGATCGATGATCCGTCCCGGCAGCGCGAGCACGGGCCCTGCAAGCACACCGTCACCTACGCCAACGACGCAACGGTCCGCCTGGCAGCCGGCGAGGTCGATGTCGCTCGCCTCGAGGTGCGGTTCGAAGCCGATCTACGACTCGCGAACGCGGAGGAATCGACGACGATGTACGTCTCGCGCGGCGAAACACCCGGCGCGCAGGGCGAACAACTCAAGGGGCTCATCCTGAAACACTCATCCGAAAAGATCACGATCCTCGGCGCGTTTCCGCGGACGACGCGCCGCACGCTGCTGCGCGAGACATGGACGCCGTAGGCTGGGCATCGCCCACCGAGAACAAAACACAACGAAGTCGTGGCAGGCGATTGGCCACCCTACGCACCGACCGCAGCGCGAACGCTCGAAGTCAGGTCCAGCAACATCTGTCTGGGGTAGAGCGGGAAGGCCCAGTCGCGTCGCAAGGCGATCTCAGCATCCCGTGCGAGTCGTTGCAGTCGCACAAGGTCAACGCGCGCGCCTTCGATCGTTGCTGAGTGCTCGCGGCGCATCGCCTCCAGTCGCCGATGCATCTCGAAGTACGACTGCCGGCGCTCGTGGCTGCGGGGCGGCAGAGCGTCGATCTCGCGCAACAGCCTCTGCTTGCGCGGCCCGGGGTGATGCACGCCCCACCCCCCCGCTTCGCCGTCCGCGGCCTCGGGATCATGCTCCAGCAGACGCGCGCGGCGTCGCGCCGCGGCGAGGCCGCTGCGCGCGATCAGATCCAGGTCACCATCGCGCATCAGCGGCAGGCGTACTGTCGCCGTGGCCGTCGCCATCGGCGAGACCTCCGCACCCAGCCACTCGCGAATCCACTGTTCCATGGCGCGATCGTAGATGGCTCCTCCCGCGCCGTGCACGAACAGATCGGCCACAGCCAGGCGAATGAAGGCGGTCATGAACAGCGCGCGGGGCAGGAGCGTGATTGACGATTCATGATCGATGACTGCGGGGCGGGACGATTGCAGGTCGGCGTCGTAGGCACGGACACGCGTTCGGTCGTCGCGCACACGCCACAACGGAAGCTCGACGTAATCATCGCGAATGGCCAGCGGCGAGAGGTGCGCCCTGGGATGAGCCGCGACCGCGCGGTTGTACGCCTTTGCGCAGCGGTGTGGATCGTCGGCCATCGCCTGCAGCAGGGCGCGCGCAAGCGTCGTCCGCATCAGGTCCGAACCCGTGATCGCTGACAGCGGCGCGAGGTCGGCGCATTGCTGCATGAGCCGCGACAGCGCCGCCGCCACCTGGGCCGCGGCACTGGACTGGTGCGCCTCGGCCGCGAGCGCGGCACGGATGTGCTGCACAGAACCGGCGAGTTCCGGAAGTTCGCCAAGTGAATCAACTTGAATCTCCCGCGGCTGAAATGCGGGCATGAAACCGACCGGCACTTCATCCACTCGCCGAGGCGGGCCGAGATCGATCTGTCTCGATGCCAGCGTGCCATCGCTTCGGCGCAGTGGCACATCGCACGCGGCAGGCGCAAGCACATCCTGATCGACAACGATGTTGACGCCGCTCGCAAGCCGCGGCCCGCGCTCGCGAAGCGCCGCGTCAACCGCCGCATACTTGGCGAGAATCCCCGGATGCCACAGCGTCGGCTGGTGACCGGTCGCAATGATCCGGCGGTCCGTGGGAAGGTTGAGTTCCCGCCGCGTCAGCTGTTGCCAGAATTCGCGCGTTTTGCCCAGAAGCGAGCCGACCGGATCAATCTGAAGCAGCGATGGCCACCGCGCGAGAATCGGCTCGATTGTGATTGATCTGAACGACACGGAGGCATCGTACGGGAATGCTCGCGCGTTACCCGCACTCGCACACGCTCACGCGTCCACTGCTCAGCCCCTGAACTGCGGCTGCAGGCAGCCGCCTGCAGTTGGTGAGGATTTCGTTGTGCATGGTCCGCCGGTATGCCTCGAGCCGCGCCGCGGGATCGTTCAGCGGCCCGCCGAAGGTGCGCGTCGGATCGTTGTAGATCAGTCGGACTGGCAATTCCTCAATCGCCAGGCCGTTCGCCACCGCCAGCACCCAGAACTGCATCGGGAAGTCGTAACCGTCGATGCTCAGTTTCAGTTTCCGGCACGCACTGATGCGATAGGCCTTGAACCCGCAGAACGAATCGGTGAGCGACAGCCCGAGACGCTGATTGAGTTCCTCGGTAATCTGAAGGTTGATGGCCCGGCGATCGGAGGGCGGCGCATCATCGCCGGGCGATGCCGTCAGGTAGCGGCTGCCTGAGATGACGTCGGATTCGTTTGCGACGATGCGCTCGATGAAGCGCGGGATGGCGGCCGGTTCGTGCTGCTCGTCGCAATCCATCGTGATCAGCCAGTCGAAGCCGTCGAAGTCGGCCCAGCGGATCATGTCCTGCATCGAGCGGCCGTAGCCGCGGTTCTCGGCGTGGCGGACCACCTCCACCGGCTGCTGGGCCAGCAGCATGGGTGTCTGGTCAGACGAGCCGTCGTCGATGACGAGAATGTCATCGGGGGCGTGCTTGCGGACTTCCGCCAGCACCTTCGTCACGTACCGCTGCTCGTTGTAGACGGGGATGCCGACGAGGATTCGCGGGCGATCGCCGTTGCTGACCAACTTCATGTGAGGTGACCCTTTTCCTCGAGCCCGCAAGTTTAACCGGCCGCGTTGCCCGAACCAATAGCCGTGATGCGGGTGTTATCCCGATTGCGCGGTTTTGACCTTTTGACGTTTTGACGTTCCCATTCCTTTCATGCCCACGATCAAACGTATTGGCGTGCTGACCGGCGGCGGCGACTGCCCCGGACTCAACGCCGTCATCCGGGCCGTGGCGAAAACCGCCATCTACCAGCATCGACTCTCGGTCGTCGGCATCCTCGACGGCTTCCAGGGATTGGTCGAGAATCGCATGCGCGAACTCTCGACCCTCGATGTCTCGGGCATCCTCACGCGCGGCGGGACCATCCTCGGCACCAACAACAAGTGCAATCCATCGCGCTTGCATGTGGGCAACGATGCCGCGGGCAAGCCGGTGTTCGAGAACCGCATGCAGCAGTGCCTCGACAACATCAAGGCCAACGACATCGATGCGCTGGTCGTCATCGGCGGCGACGGCACGATGAGTTGCGCCGCGCCCTTCGTCGAGGGCGGCGTGCCTTGCATCGGCGTGCCCAAGACCATCGACAACGACATCGTCGGCACCGACATCACCTTCGGATTTCTGACCGCGGTTTCGACCGCGACGATGTCGCTCGATCGCCTGCACTCCACCGCCGACAGCCACCATCGAATCATGGTGTGCGAGGTGATGGGCCGCAACGCCGGCTGGCTGGCGCTGTACGCTGGCGTGGCGTCGGGCTCGGACGTGATCCTGATTCCCGAGATTCCCTACGACACCGCGAAGATCAGCGCCTATCTGGAGAGCCGCATGCAGCGAGGCTCGGCCGGTTTCGCAATCATCGTTGTGGCCGAAGGCGCGAAACCTCTCGGCGGCAAGGCCACCGTGGCGCGACTCGACCCCACCAGCGCCGATCCGGTGAAACTCGGCGGCGTGGGCGAGCGGGTGGCGCACGAGATCGGCCAGCGCCTCGGCTGCGATGTGCGCACCACCGTGCTCGGCCATGTCATCCGCGGCGGGCCGCCCATTCCCGCCGATCGCGTGCTGGCGATGCAGTTCGGCCACCAGGCCGTCGAGATGCTGCTGGCCGGCGCCGACGGTCGCATGGTCGTGAGGCGCGATGGCAAGATCGACGATGTGTCAATCCTGCACACGGCGAACAAGCAGCGGCTGGTGCCGCCGGGCTCGCCCATCATCGCCATGGCCCGCGCGGTGCGGACGTGTTTCGGCGATTGAATGGTGAAACGCATCGGAGAATCTGCATGAGATGGACACGCTGGATGATCGGATGGCTGCTGGGATTGGCGTGCATCGCCAGCAGCGCGGCGGCCGTCGCCCCGAGCGATCTGACGCCGCGCGACCTGCGCTGCGAGTATCTCGTCGATCCGATGGGCATCGAGGAAACCGCGCCGCGGCTGAGCTGGACGCTGCAATCGCCGCGTCGAGCTGAGCGGCAGTCGGCATGGCAGCTACTGGTAGCGTCCTCGCCCGAGATCCTCGCGCGCGATCGCGGCGACCTGTGGGACAGCAGCAAGGTCGCGACCTCGCAGACCGCGCACATCGAGTACGCCGGCGTGGCGCTGACATCGCGACAAACATGCCACTGGAAAGTGCGCGCCTGGGATCGCGATGACCAGCCCGGGCCATGGAGCGCGCCAGCCCGCTGGGAAATGGGCCTGATGAGCCCGGGTGACTGGAGCGCGAAGTGGGTTGAGGCACGCGCGACGCCCGTGGAGATCACGATCGACAGCGCGAAGTACGAGACGATCGATGGCACCGTCTCGAAGGATGTGGCGCCGATCGTGGCGCGGCTGCTGGCCGAGCACGGCAGCGAGGCGCGAGCCAGCAATCAAACGCTTGGCGGCGACCCCGCCCGCGACATTCGCAAGCGGCTGGTCATCAACTATCGACGCAACGGCGCCAGCATGCGGGCTGAGATCCCGGAGAACGCGGCGATTACGCTGCCGGCCAGCCAGTTGCCGTATCTGCGGAAGACCTTCTCCATCGCGTCGAAGATTCGAAGCGCGCGCCTCTTCACGACCGCCCTGGGCGTGTACGAACTGCGCCTCAACGGCCAGCGCGTCGGGGACCAATACCTCGCGCCCGGCTGGACCGACTACAACAAGCGCGTCCGCTACCAGGTGTACGACGTCACGGCGCAACTGCAGCAGGGCCGCAATGTGCTCGGCGCCATCGTCGCGCCCGGATGGTTCAGCGGCCACGCCGGGCTGTTCAACGCTGTCGAGTTCTACGGCAAGGTTCCCGCGCTGCTGACGCAACTCGAGATCACATCGGATGACGGCAGCATCCAGAGAATCATCTCGGATGAGTCGTGGAAGTCGCATCCGGGCCCGTTGCTTCAGGCTGACCTTCTCAAGGGCGTGACGTACGACGCCAACCTCGAAGTCACCGGCTGGGACGTGCCCGAGTTCGATGACAGCGCCTGGAAGCCGGCGACGACGCGCGAGGAAACGCGCACGCTGCAGGCCGACATCGCGCCGCCCGTGCGAATCCTCAGGGAACTACCCGCGAAGTCGCTGACCGAGCCGGCGCCGGGACGATGGACGTTCGATCTCGGCCAGAACATGGTTGGCGTGGTGCTCCTGAAGGTGCGAGCAGACCGCGGCACGGTCATCACACTGCGGCACGGTGAGGTGCTCAATCCCGATGGAACTATCTACACCGAGAATCTGCGCGGTGCGACGTCAACCGATGTCTACATCTGCAGCGGGGAGGGTGTCGAGACCTGGCTGCCTCGATTCACGTTCCACGGCTTTCGCTACCTCGAAGTGACAGGCCTGCACGACAAGCCCGATCTGGAGGCGGTCACAGGCATCGTGCTGGGTTCCGATCTGCCGGTCGCCGGCGAGTTCGAATGCTCCGATCCGCGCATCAACCAACTGCAGTCCAACATCATCTGGGGGATGCATGGCAACTACCTGAGCATTCCCACCGACTGCCCGCAGCGCGATGAGCGCATGGGCTGGATGGCGGATGCGCAGGTGTTCCTGCCGACCGCCGCGTACAACGCCGACATCGCGGCGTTCATGGGCAAGTGGATGATCGACATCACCGATGCCCAGCGCGAGGACGGAGCGCATTGCGACGTCGCGCCGGCGATGAAGGGGCTGAGTTACGGCACTCCCGCATGGGCCGATGCGGGCGTCATCGTGCCGTGGGTGCTGTACCAGACCTATGGCGACAGGCGCATCCTCGAACGCAACATCGATTCCATGATGGGCTGGGTGCAGTGGTGCAAGGCGCATTCGACGAATCTCATCCGCGATCGAGATCGCGGCAACGACTACGGCGACTGGCTTTCGATCAAGGCCGACACGCCCAAGGACCTACTCGGCACCGCATACTTCGCGCATGCGGCTGACATCGTTTCTCAAGCGCTGGCCGTGCTTGGAAGGCAGGCCGAATCCGATGAGTATCGGCGGCTGTACGAGGACATCCTGGCCGCATTCGTCGCCAAGTACGTTGCTGCCGACGGCCGCATGACCGGCGACACGCAGACCGACTACATCCTCGCGCTGCAGTTTGGATTGCTTGAGAACCTCCCGCTGGGCGACCGCGTCGCGATTGAGCATCTGGTCAACGACATCGCCGCCAAGGACAATCATCTTTCAACTGGCTTCGTGGGCGTCAGCCACCTGCTGCAGGTTCTGACTGACTACGGCCGCAGTGACGTCGCGTATCGCCTGCTCATGCAGGACACCTTCCCGTCATGGCTGTTTCCCGTGAAGCACGGCGCCACGACGATCTGGGAGCGCTGGGACGGCTGGCGACCGGAGACCGGCGTGCATCCCGACGCGAGCATGAACTCGTTCAATCACTACGCGCTGGGCTCGTGCGGGCGCTGGCTCTACGAGGGCATTGCGGGCATCCGGCGCGATCCGGACTCGATCGCGTTCGATCGCATCATCATTGAGCCGCGCATCGGCGGCGGATTGACATACGCCCGTGCGACCTTCCGCTCGATGCATGGCGAGATTGCCAGCGCGTGGAAGATCGACCATGGACGATTGCTGCTGGATGTCAGCATCCCGGTGAACACCAGTGCAACCCTGCACCTGCCAACGCCGAGCGACAGGGATGTATTGGAATCAGGCCAGCCGCTCGCGCAAGCCGAAGGAGTGAATCCAGTCCGCAAGAACGGCAGCCTGACCGTCGAGGTCGGCTCGGGCACGTACTCGTTCTCGATGCCGTATCCGTAGATCGCGGGGCGCGGCTCTACAATCGCGCCGTGCATGCCGACGGCACACCCGAACTCGACTTGCCCCGCCCGTCGCTGACGCTGTCGGTCGATGTCTCAAGCGATGCCCAGGCGAATGAGGCGGCATTGGTCGCTCTGCCTGCAAAGCCCGGCGTGTTGATCATCGAGGACGAATCAGGCAGCACGCTGTCACTGCTGCAGACGGCTGATCTTCGCCGCGCGGCGCGCTCGCGCCTGGGTCCGGTGGAGGCCGAACAACAGGGCACACGCCGCTCGCGCCGGGTCGAGCTGCGTTCAATTGCGAAGCGCGTGGTGGCGACGACGGTAGGCTCGACGTTCGAGGCCGACTGGGCAACCCTGCAACTGGCACGCATCCGACTGCCGCATTCGTACAAGAGCATGCTCGATCGCTGGCAGGCGTGGTTCCTGCACTGCGATCCGGATGATCAGTTTCCGCAGTGGGTGAAGACCAGCGATCCTGCATCGACGAGCGGCGTGCATATCGGGCCGATCGGAGACAAGCACGCCGCAGCCCGCTTTCGCGAGATGCTCGAGGACGCCTTCGACCTCTGCCGCTTCCATCACATTCTTGTGCAGGCGCCGCATGGCACGGCGTGCGCGTACAAGGAGATGGGCCGGTGCCCCGCCCCATGCGATGGCACCGTGAGCATGCAGCACTATCACCAGCAGATTCGATCATCGATCGAGTTCGGCCGGCAGCCGGCGGACAGTCGAGCGTCATGGGAGGCGTTGATGCGCGAACGCAGCGCGACCATGGACTTCGAAGGGGCCGGCCGCTGCAAGACGCTGCTGGAGCGCATGGCGATGAGCGAGCGGAGCGAGTTCGCCCAGGTGCGCGACTTCGACGCGTTCAGATTCATTGCCGCATTGCCGAGCGAGCGCGAGGGAACCGCGCGGCTGTTCGCCATCGTCGGCGGGTGGATTGAGCCCATGCTCGATTGTCCCGAGCGATCCGACCCCGGACTTCTCGCCGATGCGTTGCGCTCGATGCGCGACAAGTCGCCGCGCTCGCCAGGACGCAGCGCGCCCGAGATCGAGAACATCGGACTGGTATGCCGGCACCTGCTGCTGCCCAGGGCCCAGGCCAAGCGCCGCCGCGCCGAGTTCCTGAGATGGAACGAGCACGATCCAACGCCGGCCGCGATCAGCAAGGCCATCGCCCGGGTGCTGCGCGTTGAGGAATCATCAGCCGAGTCCGCATCGCCTGCGCCTGAGTCGGAACTGGAGCTCACCGCCTAGGCCAATCAGTGGCAATGGAATCCGAAGTTGAAGCCCGGCCAGCCCCAGCCCCAACCCCACCACGGACCCCAGACGTACTGCGGGAAGTACTGCGGATAGGAGTAGACGCGCATGCCGTTGCTGAAGTACGAGCCGTCGTTGTAATAGGTGTCGTACGTGCCGTAGCGCGCTCCGGAGTATCGCGCCAGCGCGACATCGCCCACATCGTACTGGTCAACGGAGACGGGATACATCGCGCTGACGCTCGTGGTCGACGACGACGTCTTGACCGTAGCCGAATACGGATCGCTGGCTGCATCGCCCGGCGGCAGCGTTGGCGGCGCGTAGACCTTCTTCTTCGGCGGAGGCGGCATGTCGATGACGACCTGCGCGCTGGCAGCCGACGGCCAGGCGATCCATGCCACCAATGCCACGAGCGAGATCACGACGGATCGGGAGTTCATTCGCATGGGAACCTCCGGCGCTGCCGCATCAAGGCGGATCGTGCCCGTCCATCGTGCGGCACGGTCCGCTCACATCTATCTTATCCAGATGCCGCCCGCGGCCGATGCAGGCGGAAAACCTGATGGCCATCACTCCTCTCACCGTGCATCCCATCGACGCTCCTATCCAGTTTCATCCCCTGCTCAAGCCCCGAGTCTGGGGCGGGCGGACACTCGAGCGGCTGGGCAAGTCGCTTCCACCCGGGCAGAAGATCGGTGAGAGTTGGGAGGTCGCAGATCTGCCGCCATCGATTCCCGACGGCCGCAGCATCGTCGCCGCCCCCCAATCGCTGGCCGGCCGCTCGCTGCACGAGGCGCTGCGCGATTCGCGAACGCGCCGCGCGATCATGGGCGATGTTGAACTCTCGCCCGACACCGGATTCCCACTGTTAATCAAGTACCTCGATGCGCGCGAGAATCTCTCCGTTCAGGTGCATCCAAGCGTCGAGTACGCACGGCGACATCCCGGCGCGCACGTGAAGTCCGAGGCATGGGTCGTCATCGCCGCCGACCCTGGCGCGGTGATCTATAAAGGTCTCAAGCCCGGCGTCACGCGCGAGGCGTTCGCGCAGCACATTCGCGAGGATACTGTCGTCAACGACCTTGTCGCGGTTCCGGTCAAGCCCGGCGATTGTCACTACCTGCCCAGCGGCACCTGCCACGCCTTGGGGGCGGGCATCCTCGTAGCTGAGGTGCAGACTCCCAGCGACACGACCTTTCGCGTCTTCGACTGGGGCCGGCCCGCGACCGCCGGCCGCGAACTGCACATCGAGCAGGCCCTGGAGTGCATCGACTTCGCATCGTCGCCGCCTCAACAGCCGGTGGAATCGCCCATCCCGAATAAACGGCAAGGTCTCACAACCATGCGCCTGACGCGCACGGAATTCTTCGAGATCGAACGGGTCGATGCCGATGCGGGCTCAGGGTTCCACGTTGTCACTCAGAGCCGACCGGAGATATGGATGGTGATGGCTGGCGGAGGTGAAATTCGAGGCGATTCGGGGCACGCTGTCGATCTGCAGCCGGGAATGACGATCCTTGTACCGGCCGCCGCCCGGGATTGGCAGGCGCGCTTCGATGAGCGAACGTGGCTCTTATGCGTGCGGCTGCCATCGCCGCTTCGGAAGATGATTGCGTGATGTCATCGTCGGCCAGCCATCCTGTGAAGTGGAAACGTGCCGGCCGCCTGCGCAGCGTGATGGCCGGCGCGCTGCTGGCGCTCGCGTGCTGCGGCCGAGCGCAGGCTGTCCAGATCCTGGTCAATCCCGGGGATGACTGGCAGGCGAAGGCTCTCAAGGCACGGCCCGGAGATGAGATCGTGCTCATGCCCGGCCGGCACCGCCCAGGCTCGTTCGATCGGCTGTGCGGTGAGATGGGCGCCCCGATCACCATTCGGGGCGCCACCGGCGACAAGCCCTCGATCATCACGGCTCAACTCGACGGCATCCGCGTGAGGGAAGGTGCGCACCTGATCATCAAGGATCTGCAGATCATCGGCGGATCGGCCAGCGGCATCTGGATCGCCGCCCCTGTCAAGCCGCCGGACGGCACACCGGCGCCGCAACCTGCCGCCATCGGCCCGACATCGCCTCCCGCGGTGCGCACCGAGCACGCCAGCAACATCCTCATTGACAATGTCACCATCAGCAAGGTGGGCCCGCGCGGCCAGCGGCACGGCGTCTATCTCTGCGGCTTCAGCGATGTGCGCATCATCGGCGTCAGCGTCGAAGGCTGGGGAGGTTCAGCAATCGAACTGGTCGCCTGCAATGATGTCGCCATCAGCCGCTGCACATTCAAAGGCATCAAGGATCACAGCCAGTATTGCGGCATCCGCGCCCGCGCCGGCTGCGACCGCGTGGCGATCTCCGAGTCCCGCTTCGAGAACGCGGGCGACATCGCCGTGTGCATGGGCGGCAAGAGCACCCCGGAGGAGTTCATCCCGCCTCTTGGCGAGGACACTCCTAAGGACAGCGTCTTCGAGGCGGCACGAGTCTCGGTCGAACAGACGGTGATCTTCGGCGGACTGTGCCCGGTCGCCATGATCCACGCGGTCGACTGCGTCGTGCGCTCGACCACGATCGTCCGGCCGCGGCGCTGCGTGCTGGCGCTGCTGTCGCAGAACGCGGATCCGCGTCTCACCGTCAGCGCCCGCAACCTCTTCGGCGGGAACCTGGTGGTATGGCATGCGGGCGATGTCACGAAACTGGTCGAGATGGACAAGACCATCGACCCCGCCGCGTTCATGCTCGAAACAAACATGTGGTGGAGCAACGATTCCCCAGAGCGGCGGAACAAGCTCGGTCCGCTGCCGGGGAGCCCGGAGATGCAGGATCAGCAGATATTCGACGTCGATCCGAACCTGGATGCCTCGCTACGGCCGACGACGCCGGCGGCTGGTTCCTACGGTGCAGACGTGTAGCAGGGGCTGGCCGCCTGTGTTATCCGGAACCTGCTTGGAATAGCCCTGCCCCGGCCGTGTCTACTGTTCTGACGGCATGAGGCTCGAGGATTGCCGCCACGATCGCACAACCGGCTCGCAGGGTTCCTCAATCCCATGGCTCAACGTCTGACTGAAGCCAGGTTGCGGCAGGCGATGGAGGATCTTGGTCCGCGCCTGATCGCGCTGTCGGCCGGCATCTGCCGCGACCGCCATCGCGCCGAGGAAGTGGTGCAGGAGGCGTTTGTCCGGCTGTGGAAATCGCCGCCCGACGCCGGCGAAATCGCCTGGTCCAGTTGGCTGCGAAGGGTCGTAACGAACCTCTCGATCAACACCTTGCAGCGGACCAAGCGACCGGGCGCGATTCCCGAGTTCTCCGAGGATCGGGCCTTGCAGTCCCGCGAAGGCGGGGCCGGCGGCGAGCAGGCCGAGCAGCGCGAGAATCTCGAGCGCGTCAGCCGGGCCATGGATCGCCTCGATGAATCCAAGCGCGCGATCCTCATGCTTCGCGCGCAGGAGCAACTGAGTTACGAGCAGATCGCCGAGCACCTTGGCGTGCCGGTCGGCACAGTGATGAGCCGCCTCAACCGCGCACGCGCCGCGCTGCTGGACGAGATGAAGAACGACGCTGTCGACGAGGAACCCGCCTCGTTTGAATTCAAGAAATACAAGCAGGCCTGATGCGCCGCATCCCGCAGCGCACCTGGCAAGCACTGGCCTCCAACCCCCAATGCCATGACTTCCTTCGACTGCACCGACATCAAAGCGACGCTCTCCGGACTGGTCGATGACCAGGTCGATGCCGAAACCCGGCACCTGGCCGAGCGCCATCTTTCGCAATGCGCCGAGTGCCGCGCGCTGGTCAGCCAGGCCGAATCGCTGGATGACCTGATTGCGCAGGACGCGGCGGAGTTCGCGCCGAAGCAACTGCCGCACGGCTTCATGGACAGCGTGCTGAACCGAACGGTGTACGCGCGGCTCTATGAGCAGGCCGGCTGGAACTGGATGACGTGGACCGGCTGGGTCGCGGCGGCGGCATGTCTGCTGCTGGCGTCGGCCATCTGGGTTCTCGATCAGCAGCGGACTTCACAGCCTCAGCCGAATGGCCTTGCCGTCCTTCCCCCCACCGTCCATCCCGCCCCGCGCGAGGCGCCGGCCGCGGAATCGCGGTCGTGGACCTACGATGGCACAATCCTCGCCTCGAGTGTGACCGTGGATGAGGCGACCCGACGCGCCATCGATGCCGAACTCGAGGACACGCTGCCGGCGCGCACCGCCTTGGCGGCGATGGCCCAGCGCGGCACGCTCTCGATCGACGACAGCGACACGTTGCACGCCGCCTCGGTACTGCTGGACATGCTGGCCGAAAGCGACCTCAGTGACTTCGCAGACATGGAACGGGCCCGCGAGATCGCCGTGTACGACGAACTGCCGCAACGCCTGGCGGATGTGCGCTCGCGCCTGCATCCGGCCGATCGCGCCGCGGTGATGGCCGCCGAGTCGATCCTGCTCCGCATCGTCAATGGGCCGTTGGACATGAACGATGCGCGACTGCTGCGCGACAGCGTGGCGTCGCTGAATCTGGCAGCCCAGGTCGGCGCAATCGGTTCGGGCCGTGACGTCACAACGTCCATGTAATTGCCGGTGTTGCGCGAGGGTTGAAGAAGTTTGCCGCCGCTGGCCGATGTGTCGGATTCCGCGGCGCGGCCGAGCGTCCGCATAACGCGTCCGTACAAAGCACACGCTTGGTCGCGCCGCCCTACGCGGCTACACTCGATTGCCTCCAATGCGCATCGACGGCGTCAGCAACTCCATCGCACCGATCACGCCGCACATCGCGCAGGCCTACGGCCTGCCGCGGGCGCAGCCGGCCATGCCGCCCGAGTCGATGCCGGCGGCCGGCGCCGTCAACAAACTGCCCGCCAACGCACAGACGCTGGTCGCGGGGCGCGTGAACGGCCCCGTCGAGTTCGACGGCGTGAGCGTACCGCGCAGCCATCCCGCAGCCTTGAGCCTGTACAGCCGCGCGGCCGATCGCATCGAAGCTGCCACTGCCGTGCACATCGGCCGCACAATCGACATCAAGGCCTGATCTCGGCGATTCTGCAAACTGAAGAACACGGGCGTGGCCATGCGCTCATGCGCGACTGTTTCCATACACTCGCGGCGACATGAAGCCCGACGAGTTTCTCGATTTCTACCGCAACGCCCGCGCCTCGGCGATTCTGCGCACCGATCTGCCCCATGCCGCGACCCCGGCGATGGAGGCCGCAATCCGCGCCGGCTTTCGCGTGCTCGAGTTCACGCTGACGGTGCCGCAGGCGCTGGAACGCATCAGCGAGTTCGCAAAGGTGAAGGAGGTTGTGGTGGGCGCGGGCACGGTGCTCACGCCGCACGAGGCGCGCGAAGCGGTCAAGGCCGGCGCGCGGTTTCTTGTGTCGCCCGTCGTGGATGAGGCGGTGATCGACGAGGCGAAATCGCTGAACGTCGCGGTGATGCCCGGCTGCTACACGCCGACCGAACTTCTTCGGGCGCATCGCGCCGGCGCGCCGCTGCAGAAGCTGTTTCCCGCGCCTGAGCCGCTGCCCAACTACATCCGAAGCGTGCGCGGACCCCTGCCGTTCCTGCGCATCGTGCCGACCAACGGCGTCCACGAGAACAACGTCGCGGCTGTGCTCAAAGCCGGCGCGTTCGCCGTGGGCTTCGTCAACAACCTCTTCGATCCCAATGACATGGGCCAGGGACGCTTCGATCGCATCGAGCAGCGCGGAAAGCGCATGCTCGAGGCCACCCGCGGCGCGTGAGCGGTTCATCGCATCACTGAAGCGATGCTGCCGGGCGGCGCGAAGCCCCGATCTTCGGCTCGGTGCCCTGGCGCAGGCGCGCGATGTTCGTGCGGTGCTTCCACACCACCATCAGCGCGATCGCCAGCGTGCCGACAAACGGCGGGTAGGCATGCAGGAGATGTTGCCACGTCTGGGCGAAGGGCTGATCCATCGCGCCCGGCGGAATGACGCTCAACAGGTAACTCACCGGCAGGCTCAGCACCGCGGTCATGCTCGCCAGCGAAACGTACTTCGTCATGCGCGCGACGAGGTACCACGCGACGATCGCCGCGATAGCAGGCCAGGTGAGCAGCGAATACATGCCGGCGATCGCGCCGAAGCCCGTCGCCACGCCCTTGCCGCCCGCGAAGCGAAGGAAGATCGAAAACATATGGCCCGCGATCGCCGCCGCTGCCACCGCCATCCACAGCCACATCTGCTGCGGAGCCAGCGCCTCCGCCTTCTTCGCCAATGTGCCGTTGAGCAGGCCCGCAGCGATGACTGGGCCGGTTCCCTTGAGGAAATCCAGAACAAAGCAGAGGACCCCGAACTTTCTGCCGAGCACGCGCCCGACGTTGGTTGCTCCGATGTTTTTCGAGCCGTGCTCGCGAATGTTGATGCCCTTGCTGCGCGCGATGAGCACCCCGAAGGGAATCGACCCGATCAGGTACGCAGCGAGGATGCAGAGCGGCCAGGACACGGTGCGCGACAATCCTACTCCATCGTCGCGTCAATCTCCGATCGCCGACAGTTGCCAGCGCACCTTGGCGCGTCCGGGCAGGGTCAAGGCAGCGAGCAGCGTGAGCAATCCGAGTTGATGGCCGTTGAGTTCGTAGCAGTCGAACTGCGCGCCGACCAGCCAGCAGATCAGGACCAGCAGCATCGCGTCGGAGTAGGGATGATCCGGCCGGTCGCGCCAGCATTGCCGAGCGATCACCGCGAGCGCGGTCAGCAGGAGTGTCAGGCCGATGAGTCCCTGCTCCGCGAGCGTATGCAGGTAGGTGCTGTGCGCGTGATCGCGCGTGAGGTAGTCGTAGCGCTGTTCCGCGAGGCGCACGCCGCGCCGATAGCCGCGCAGAGCGGTCACGTCGCGGCCGGTGGCAACAGCCTCCTGATATCCCGCAACCTCCTCGATCATGCTGCGCTGCCGGGCCGTCTCCACCGCGCCCTTGAATGTTTCGAGTTGCTTGTACGCAACGCTGAACCCGCCGGCGCCGACGCCCTGCAGCGGCGCGGTGCGCCAGACTTCCAGCGCCCAGCCCCACAGTCCCAGGCGCAGCCCGGCGCTGGTCCAGTAGACCTGGCGCTGTCGCGCCGCAGCGATTTCCTGCTGCGCATCGGCCAGACGGTTGCGGATCATCGCAGGCGCGATGGTCCAGGCAACGATGATCGCGATCACCGCACCCGCTGCGATGATGGCAACAGGCCGGCGCATCGCGGGACGATGCAGAGGAATGATGATCGCACCCGCGATCAAGGCTGCTGCCGTCGCGATCCACGGCCCGCGCGAACCCGTAGCGAACAATCCAACGATCGAGATCGCCGCGAGCGCCAGCGCGATCCATCGCTTCCAGCCCCGACAGTTCATGACCACGCCAATGTGCCATAGGGCTGCCGCGCCAAACCACATCGCGCTGTGAATCGGATGGATCAGTCCGCGCAGTCGGCCCTCGGCAGCAGGCGGCGTGGCGACCCAGCCAAATTCCTGCAGAACCTGCACGCCGTTCTGCGCCAGCACCCCGGCCAGCGCCGCCATCACCAGCCACGGCGCTCGATCAAGAATCGGCCAAAGCAGCAGCGGCGTGATGAGCATGCGCTGCACCTTGAACTCATCCCATGCCTGGTCCAGATCGTTGGTCCATGTGAAACTCAGTAGTTGCCAGCACACCCACGCAAGCGTGACCCAGAGGATGGGCATGCCCGCAAATGCCCTGTAACTGCGCCAGGTGTGTGGCAGGCGAATCAGGGTCCAAGCCGTGAGAATCGCAAAGGCCCAGTCCTTGGGCGCCGTCGCGAGCGGCAGCAGGAACAGGTAGATCATCGCCAGCACGGTGGCGACGTGATGGCCGATCCAGTCGTGCTCGCGCCCGTAGCGCAGGGTCTGCGTCGGATCGAACACCGGCGCGGGCGTGAAGGGCGTCGGCATCGGCTCGGGTTCGATCGCGTGGACGTTCATGGGTGCTGGCGGGGGCGCGCGTGATCGCTGGCATCGTCGCCTTCGCCAAGGCTCACACTAGAGTAGCCGAAGTGGCCCCTCTACCATGCTCGTCCATGAGTTCCGCAGCGCCGCCCCCAACGACTGCCGCTCGAACCTCGGCCGATGAAGCCCTCGATCGCTTCAACACGGCCCAGGCCGCCGCCAAGTACACACGCGGACTCACGGACACGCCCTCACACAAGCGCGAGATGCGCTGCATACGTTCGGCGCTGCGCGGCGTGCCATCAGGGGCGCGCGTGCTTGATCTGCCGAGCGGCACCGGCCGGCTGCTGCCCGAACTCTCGGGCATGGGATTCATCGTGACGGAAGCCGACTCGTCGCCCCACATGATCGAGCAGGCCAAGGCGTTCGCGGCCGCTCGCGGCGTGAAGATCTCGGATGATCGCCTCGTCGTCGCCAGCGTCTTCGAAACCGGCTTCTCCGCGGATCAGTTCGATGCGACCGTGTGCAACCGGCTGTTTCACCATTTCTTCGAATCGGATGTGCGGCAGCGGGCGCTGCGCGAGCTGCGCCGTATCACGCGCGGCACGATCGTCGTGTCGTTCTTCAGTTCGCGCTCGTTCTTGGGCACGCTCTTTGGCGTGCGCGAACGGCTGCGGTCCACGCGTGCCACGGATCGTGTGCCGATCTCACCAGCCACCTTCGCGCGCGATGCCGAGGCCGCCGGGCTGAAGGTGATGGCCTGGCATGCGACGCGTCCGGGCGTCTCAAAACAGTGCTACGCCGTCCTGGCGCGAGCGTAGCCGCCATGGCTGCGACAATCGAGTAGCGTGACGCGCATGCAGCGAATGTCTCAGGCCGAGTTCCAGGCTCTGACAGCTGGCGCGGCGACGCTCTCGGCTGATGAGCACGGCCCGAAGGTGCTGCAGACGCCCGGCGGGCGCGTCATCAAGCTCTTTCGACGCAAGCGCCTGCTCTCATCGACCCTGCTGGTGCCGTATGCACGGCGATTCGAGCGGGCATCGCAGCGACTCGCAGCCCTCGACATCCCCGCGGCCCGCGTCGAACGCGTCGCGCGCGTGCCATCGATTCATCGCGACATTGTCATCTATCCGCATGTGCCAGGCATCTCGCTGCGCGAAGCCCTCGCAGGCGCCGACGACAAGCAGTCGCTGCTGCGGGCGTTGGCACAGTTGTTCGTGCGGCTGCACGAGCGCGGCGTGTACTTTCGCGCGGCCCACTTCGGCAACTTTCTCGTGCAGCCATCGGAAGAGCCCGCTGTGCGCCTGGCGCTGGTCGACCTCTCGGAGGCGCGCTTCCGGCGCGGAGAGCTCGCGCCAGCAATGCGGGCCCGCAACTTCAAACCCATGACGCGATATCGCGAGGATCTCGACGCCGTGCGATCCTTCGGCGCTGATCGATTCATCACTGCGTATCTGGATTCGGCGCGACTCGACGCGGCCAATGCTCAGCGCTTTCGAGAGGCATTGGGCAACATTGATGAGGCATTCAACTTCGCCTCCGCGAACTGAGATCGCGCACATGTTGTGGACATCCGGTCACTTCACACGCTCGGAGCCGCGTCGCGTTACTCTTGGCCCCGTGCCACTGCCCTCGCAAAAACCCGCCGAGAAGACCTCGATCGTCACCGGCCGGCCGACGCTTCAGACCAACGCCCGAGCCGTAGCGCTGCCGCCGACGGTCACGCGCCGCTCGCTGCAGCGCCTCATGACGCACGTGAGCGATCTGCCGGAGGCTCTGATCGAGCGCCTCTGGAGCGATGCTGACGGCGCGCTCGGCGCCGCGGCCATGCTCAAGGACGGCGATCGCTGCACTGTCACGCGCGTTGAGCAGTCCGCCGAGCCCTACACGCTCAAGCGATACAACCTCAAGAGCACGTTGCACACCGCGATTCACCTGCCGCTGCGTTCGCGGGCGCGATGGTCGTGGCTCAACGGCCGGAAACTCGTCAAGGCCTGCCTGCCTACACCCATGCCGCTGGCGTGCATCGAGGAACGCCGACACGGCCTGCTGCATCTGCGCTCGTACCTGCTCACGCAGTTCGTGCCCGGCCGCTCGCTGCTTGATCTGGTTCAATCAGGCGAAACGAAGGGCGAGCGTCTCGCCGACCTCGCGCGACAATTCACGCGCATCTGGCAGACGCTGGGCCAGTTGCGGGCCGGCCACGGCGACATGAAGGCGACCAATTTCATCGTCGACCCGCAGGGCAAGCTCTGGCTGATCGACCTCGACGGCTTGCGCATTCATCACTCGGCCGTGTTGCTGCGTCGCGAGCGGCGCAACGATCTGGCGCGCTTCATGCAGAACTGGCAAGAGAAGCCGGAAGTGGCGGCGGTTTTCCGCGCTCGGATTGGTACAGGCTGACCGCACGCCGCATCACCTGCCAGCGCCACAGCCGGCTGGCTCCCCAGTCGTCGCGCCACGGCCGCTGCCAGTACGCCCTGAGGAAGCGCAAAAAGTCGCGCGCGGTCAGACCGGCATCGAAGGCAGAAAAGAGAAGGCCGGAGATGTCCTTGATCGCCCACTTGCGAGGTGTCGACTCTCGCATCTGCATGCGATGCAGATCGATGAGGTGCACATTCAGCGGCTCGCCGTTCCATCCACGCCAATCGCGCTGCGGGGGGGTCGGAAGCATGAAGTGATTCAGGTAGAAGTCGCGATGGTTGAGGCCATTGGAATGCAGCAGCCGCGCGATGCGCGCCACCTCGGCGATCAGCCCGCGATGGATCCTGGTCCGCTGCCGCGGCCCAACCGAGGCAAGTTGCGCCGGCAGCTCATCCAGATGAATGAATCCCGCGAGTTCTTCCGTGATGATGAAGGACTCAAGTTCGGCGGGGAAGCGGCCGCGCACCCCGAATCCCAGGGCCTTGACCGTGGGAATCCCGAGTCCCGTGCAGCGTTTGATCGCGTTGTACTCGGGCTCGGCGGTGAGCACCGGCCAGCGGCCGCGCGAGGCGTTCTTGACGATCTCCTTCCACGCCGCCGGCGCGTGCGTCTTCACGAAGCACGTGCGATCGCCGATCCGCGCACGAATCATGCGGCGATTCTTCTGCGCGCGAAAGACCTCGCCTTCGAGGCCAAGGACAAACTCGAACTCCTTTCCTGCAGGAATGTGCGGGCGAATCGAATCGTCCAGCCAGAGCATGGCGGCAGTGTAGGGAATCCGGACCGAGACTCTCAGTCGGGCATACCGGCACTTGCGCGCTGGTCGATCACGGCGCGCGTGTGTTGGCGTTCCAGCAATCGCCACTGGTATCCCAATACCGCGAACACGCCGGTGATGACCACGAGCGCGATCGTAGCGGCGCGGAGGTATCGGCTCCGGCTCTCGCTGAACACCCATGCGATGATGTAGCCCGGCACAAGCCAGATCTTGAGTTGCGCGCCCTCGGTATCGCGTGCATCGATCACGGACCAGGCGAACCACGCGGGCACGCTCACCACCAACGCAATCCCGTACGCCAGTGCCCCCGCGCGAGTGCCGAACAAGAGGTACCCGCCCCCGAGCGCCAGCAGCGTCAACGCTGATCCCATCAGAATTGGACCGGTCCAACCGCTCCGGGCGCGTCGGCGACTGATCGGCCGGGCCACGTCTTCATCGGAGCGAACGCCGCTCAGTGTATTGAAGCCGCACGCCAGGCATACGACGGCGCCGGTAGGCATCAGGCGGTGACAATGCGGACAGCCGGCGAAGGCCGTGGGCACCGGACCACCATTCAGCGCCAGGACCCGCCAATCGCGCGGCGCGATCGCGCCATGCGATGGGGCCACAGCAGCACCGATGACTGAATGAGGCGCGGCACGGCTCGGCGATGGCGCCGGCGGGACCTCAAAGGCGACTGCCCGCTTCTGCTGATCTTCCGTTGCTGCGCTCTCAGATGCGGAGGGCCACTCACGCTGTTCCTCGGGCTCGAGTTCAAAGAATGATGGCTCCGCTGTGTCCGACTCATCGGCGATACTCGCAGCGATTGGCGATGGCACAGCCGGTGGCGTCTCGAGTGCAGGTGAATCGATCAATGGCGCCTCGAGCGGCGCAGCCTCCGGCGCCTGCTCGAGTCTGGGCTCCTCGGTGTGCGCAACCGTGCTCAGACTGCCAGGCGCCGGCTGCTCGAACGTTGGTTCCGGCGGCGGCGCGACGATCGCCGCCAAATCGTCGGAAGGCAGTTCCAATGAGAGTGACGGATCAAACTCAGGCTCCGTCGATTTGATCTGTTGCGGATCTTCGATCGGCGTCGCGGGCGCCTCTGCGTCGACGCGAGGCGCCTCCTTGAACTCAAGCGCCTCCTCGACAGCGTCGCTGGCCGGCGCCGTCAAGCGAGACTCTGTTATGAACGGCCGTTCATCGGCCGATGCGGCGAGCGATCGGCTTTCGACCATCTCCTGCGCCGGAGAAGCTCGAGCCATGTGCCCGTTCGCGGCGGAAGTCCCTGTCGACTCGAAATCAAATGCCGCGACTGGTTCGACGCGGGCTGCAGCCAACGGTTCTGGCGCAGGCGGCAGCGGCGGTACTGCGAGTGGCGGCAACAGCAGCGGAGGCGGCGCGAAGGGCGGTGGCGGCGCTGCGGATTCAGGCGATCGGGCCGCCGCCTGGGTCGTCGGGTTGTGGATCGATTGAGCCAGCGGCGGGGGTGGTGGCGATGGAGGGGCCAGGCCGCGCTGCTGCCGCTTCCGCGCGATGGCCCGGTCGTAGCACGCGCTGCAGAAGTACCGGCCGCGCTTGTCCTTGGTGCGCGGACGATTCGCGCAATCCTGCCCGCACAATCCGCAAATCTTCTGGACTACGGCACCCGTCATAGTTAATCCCATCGCACGTGAAAGATACGCCTTCTATCGGCGCGATGGAGGTTCACCACATGCCCACCGACGTCAATTCCTTGCTGTTGATTGCAACGGCCGCCGATTATCGCACGATGACCGGCAGAAGAACGATGGCGTCGCTCCGGGCCGCCGACAGCCGCTGCAGGGCCTGCCGCACCAGCGGGCCCTCGGTCAGCCACGCGAGCACGGGGGCCGTCGTCGACGGCAGTTCCTGGCCCGAGCCAATCACCGGCTCGTCGCTCATCGGAGCCTTTGGAAGCACTCGAAGCGTCGTCACCCCCGCCGCCGGATCACTCAATGCCAGTCGCTCGATCAGTGGCACGAGTTCGGAGACCTGAACGGCTACGGTGTGCGAAACGCCGCGGCTGGAGAATTCCAGCTGCTGCTCGAGCGTTGGCGCGAGATCCGAGGCGCCGGCAAGCAGCCCGCTGTCCTCGGTCGCATCCGTTGCAGCGGCGGCCGCATGCTTGAGGCGCAGTTGCTCGCGCACCTGCGTGGCGAGTTGCTGCATCTCGGCAGAGGTCAGGGCGTGATCGCGCAGACCGCCAGTACCGGGCGCAACGGCGGCCCTGGGCTGATCGGCTGAGCCTCCTGTGGTGGCTTCGCGCGAGCCGCCATGTGCGATGCGGTATTCCTCGGAGAGGCGCTGGGCTTCCTCGAAACTGAAGTTTCGCACCAGCGCGGCACGATCGCCCAGATCGGCCAGCGCGCCGCGCACGGTGAACTCCGCAGCCGACTCGCTGGGCGATTGCATGACGACGGCGAAGTCCGCCGCCAGTACGACTCGATCGGCCGCCTGACCAGGCGCGCCCGGGGCAATGTGAGCGGAGGAATCGTCGGTGTTTGACCTCGACGCAATCGCATCGCGATCAGGCTGAGGACGAAGATCGTGATGCACGACCCCCGGACCGGGTACGCCGGAAGCAACGCGAGAATGCGCGCCGCGTCGGTTTGCGGCGGATCCGCTCTCGATCAGGGAGCTGCCCTGGTTGGAATTGTTCGCAGCGACCGCATTGCCACCGCCTGATGAGCCGCGCAGCGATGACCAGTTGACAATGAGCGCCCAGGTTCCGCCGGCAACCGCCAGGAACACGGCCGCGGCAGCCGCAAGTCGGCCGATGCGCACGTGCCGCGTTCGTCGTCGGTATTGTCGGCGGAACTCGCCGGGCTTGAGCGTCGCCAGATCGCTCACCGGCTCGATCAGCATCGGGCG
>Ga0111538_10000163_pt1 | contig 77761 bp, 94 predicted proteins | sample SoiMethybrSBSTD1_FD_79669 | JGI IMG/M metagenome (GOLD analysis project Ga0111538, IMG submission 79669) | Bulk soil microbial communities from a Populus tree surrounding site in Tennessee, USA - Soil MetaG P. TD hybrid SBSTD1 (version 2)... | ecosystem: Environmental > Terrestrial > Soil >...
GATGCCTGGCGACAACATCAAGATGACCGTCACGCTGATCGCCCCGATCGCGATGGAAGAGAAGCTGCGCTTCGCCATCCGTGAGGGCGGCCGCACCGTCGGCGCCGGCGTCGTTTCCAAGATCCTGGAGTAGACCAATGGCCCAAGCCCTCGCGAAGCAGAAGATCCGCATCCGCCTCAAAGCGTTCGACTACAAGTTGATCGACCAGTCGGCGCTCGAGATCGTGGAGACGGCCAAGCGCACCGGCGCGGTGGTCAAGGGCCCCGTGCCCATGCCCACCCGCATCGAGCGCTTCGACATCCTGCGCTCGCCGCACAAGAACAAGACCTCGCGCGACCAGTTCGAGATCCGCACGCACCTGCGCCTGATGGACATCATCGAGCCCACCGACAAGACCGTGGACGCCCTGATGAAGCTGGACCTCCCGGCGGGCGTGGACGTCGAGATCAAGCTCTAAACAGCGCTTGGGGCCAGGCCCCAAGTTGCTGTATAATCGATCGTTTTACCGCGTCGACCCCGCCAGGGGCCGTCACGGAAGGTGAAGGGCCTGCCAATTGCTGCGGGCACCCTGCTCGGTATGAGCGGGGTCAATACGAAAGGGAACACAGATGAGTCTCGGTCTCGTCGGCCGCAAGGTCGGCATGATGCGCATCTTCAAGGACGACGGCACGACTGTCCCCGTGACGGTGCTGGACTGCAGCGGCAACCGCGTCGCCCAGGTCAAGACCCAGGAATCCGACGGCTATGTGGCCGTCCAGGTCGCTTTCGGCAAGCGCCGCGCCACCCGCGTCACCAAGGCCATGGCCGGCCACTACGCCAAGGCAGGCGTGGAGGCAGGTGCGGAGCTGCGTGAATTCCGCGTCAGCGCGGACGCCGCCAAGGATCTCAAGGCGGGCTCGGAGCTCAAGGTCGACATGTTCGCGCCCGGCCAGAAGGTCGACGTGTCGGGCGTGACGATCGGCAAGGGCTTCGCCGGCGTCATCAAGCGCCACCACTTCTCCTCCAACCGCGCCTCCCACGGCAACTCGGTCTCGACCAAGTCGCCGGGCTCGATCGGCATGGCGCAGGACCCGGGTCGCGTCTTCCCCGGCAAGCGCATGTCGGGCCACCTCGGCAACGTGAGCCGCACGGTGCAGCTGCTGGAGATCGCCCGCGTGGACGCGGAGCGCTCGCTCATCATGGTCAAGGGCTCCGTGCCGGGCGCGAAGAACGCCGCGGTGATCCTGCGCCCGAGCGTGAAGGCGCCCGTGGCCAAGGCTGCGAAGGGGGCCAAATAATGGAACTCAAGGTCATCAACGAGAAGGGTGAGGCGCAGAAGTCGGTCGACGCCTCCGAGTCCCTCTTCGGCCGCGAATACAACGAGTCGCTGGTGCACCAGGTGGTCGTGGCCTATCACGCCAACGGCCGCCAGGGCACGCGCCAGCAGAAGACGCGCTCCGAGGTCCGCCACTCCACCAAGAAGCCGTGGCGCCAGAAGGGCACCGGCCGCGCGCGCGCCGGCATGACGTCCAGCCCCCTGTGGCGCGGCGGCGGGCGCATCTTCCCGAACAAGCCGGACGAGAACTTCACCCACAAGCTCAACCGCAAGATGTACCGCGCCGGCATGGCCTCGATCCTGTCGCAGCTGGTGCGCGAGGAGCGCCTGTCGGTCGTCGAGGCGCTCACGGTCGACGCTCCCAAGACCAAGGTGCTTGCCGGCAAGCTGCGCGCAATGGGCCTGGCCGAGGTGCTGATCCTCACCGACAAGCCCGACGAGAACCTGCTGCTCTCGGCCCGCAACCTTCCCAACGTCATGGTGCTCGAAGCCCGGCACGCCGACCCCGTGAGCCTGATGCGCTTCGAGCGCGTGCTCGTTACCAAGGCGGCGGTCAAGTCCCTCGAGGAGGCCCTGGCATGAACCAGGAAAGACTGATGAAGGTGATCGTGGCCCCGGTGATCTCGGAGAAGGCCACGCTGGTTGGCGAGACGCACCGCCAGGTCGTGTTCGAGGTGCTGCCCGACGCCACCAAGGCCGAGATCAAGGCCGCGGTCGAGCTGCTCTTCAAGGAGCAGAAGGTCGAGGTGAGCGCCGTGAACGTCGTGAACGCCAAGGGCAAGGAAAAGCGCCACGGGCGCTTCGTGGGCCGCCGCAAGTCGGTGAAGAAGGCCTACGTGAGCCTCAAGGGCGACGGCGACATCAACTTCGTGGAAGGAGTGGCCTGACATGGCTCTCGTCAAGACCAAGCCCACCTCGGCCGGCCGCCGGTCGATGGTGAAGGTCGTCAATCCCGACCTGCACAAGGGCGCTCCGTACGCGCCGCTGGTCGAGGCGCTGCACAAGCGCGCCGGCCGCAACCACATGGGCAACATCACCACCCGCCACCAGGGCGGGGGGCACAAGCACCACTATCGCATCGTCGATTTCCGTCGCGACAAGGACGGCATCCCGGCGAAGGTCGAGCGGCTCGAGTACGACCCGAACCGCAGCGCCAACCTGGCACTGCTGTGCTACGCCGACGGCGAGCGCCGCTACATGATCGCCCCCAAGGGCATCACGGTCGGCCAGAAGGTCGAGAGTGGCGCCGAGGCCCCGATCAAGACGGGCAATGCGCTGCCGCTGCGCAACATCCCGGTCGGCACCACGGTGCATTGCGTCGAGATGATGCCGGGCAAGGGTGCGCAGATCGCCCGTGCCGCAGGTGCAGGCGTGCAGCTGCTCGCGCGTGAAGGCGAGTACGCCCAGCTGCGCATGCGTTCGGGCGAGATCCGCCGCGTGCACGTGAACTGCAAGGCCACGGTGGGCGAGGTCGGCAACGAGGAACACAACCTGCGCCAGATCGGCAAGGCCGGCGCCAACCGCTGGCGCGGCATCCGCCCGACGGTGCGCGGCGAGACGATGAACCCGGTCGACCACCCGCTGGGGGGCCGCACGCGCGGCAACCGCCACCCGGTGTCGCCGTGGGGGCAACCTGCCAAGGGCAAGAAGACCCGCACCAACAAGCGCACCCAGGTGATGGTCGTGCGCAGCCGCCACAAGAAGGCGTAAGGGACAAACATGGCACGTTCTATCAAGAAAGGCCCGTTCGTCGACGGGCACCTGCTGAAGAAGGTGGAAGCCGCGCAGGCCGCCAAGGACAAGCGCCCGATCAAGACCTGGTCGCGCCGCTCGACGGTGCTGCCCGACTTCGTCGGCCTCACCATCGCGGTCCACAACGGCAAGCAGCACATCCCGGTCTACGTGACCGAGAACATGGTCGGCCACAAGCTGGGCGAGTTCGCGCTGACGCGCACCTTCAAGGGCCACTCGGCCGACAAGAAGGTTGCGGCGCCTGCGTCGGGCACTCCGGCCCCGGCCGCGAAGAAGTAAGGAGGCGAGATGCAAGTCCAAGCCAAACTCTACGGCGTGAGGCTGTCGGCCCAGAAGGGCCGCCTCGTCGCCGACCTCGTGCGCGGGCAGCCGATCGCCTCCGCCCTCAACATCCTCGCCTTCACGCCGAAGAAGGGCGCCAAGATCATCAAGAAGGTGCTCGAGAGCGCGATCGCGAACGCCGAGCACAACAACGGTGCCGACATCGACGAGCTCAAGGTCACCACGATCTACGTGGAAAAGGGCCCGGTGCTCAAGCGCTTCCAGGCGCGCGCCAAGGGCCGTGGCAACCGCATCGTGAAACCCACCTGCCACGTGTTCGTCACGGTCGGCGACGGGAAAAAGGACTAGCCATGGGTCAGAAGATCAATCCGGTCGGCTTCCGCCTGTCGGTGAACCGCAACTGGGGTTCGAAGTGGTTCGCGAACACCAAGAACTTCCCGGGCATGCTGGCCGAGGACGTGAAGGTGCGCGAGTACCTGAAGAAGAAGCTCTCGCACGCCGCCGTGGGCAAGGTCGTGATCGAGCGCCCCTCGAAGAACGCGCGCATCACCATCTTCTCGGCCCGTCCCGGCGTCGTCATCGGCAAGAAGGGCGAGGACATCGAAGGCCTGCGCACGGCGCTGCAGAAGCTGATGGGCGTGCCGGTGCACGTGAACATCGAGGAGATCCGCAAGCCCGAGCTGGACGCCCAGCTGATCGCCGACTCGATCACCAGCCAGCTCGAGAAGCGCGTCATGTTCCGCCGCGCGATGAAGCGCGCGATGCAGAACGCCATGCGCCTGGGCGCGCAGGGCATCAAGATCACCAGCGCCGGGCGCCTGAACGGCGCCGAGATCGCGCGCACCGAGTGGTACCGCGAAGGCCGGGTGCCGCTGCACACGCTGCGCGCCGACATCGAGTACGGCTTTTCGGAAGCCAAGACCACGTACGGCACGATCGGCGTGCAGGTGCTCGTCTTCAAGGGCGAGACCCTGGGCAAGGGCGAGCAGCCCGCTGCTCCTCCGCCCGAAGTCGCCGAGAAGAAACCCGCCAGGAAACCAGGGGTGAAACATGCTGCAGCCAGCTAGAAGGAAGTACCGCAAGGAGCAGAAGGGCCGCAACAAGGGTGTGGCCACCCGCGGCGCCAAGGTCTCCTTCGGCGAGTACGGCCTGAAGGCCCTCGAGCGCGGTCGCCTCACGGCGCGCCAGATCGAGGCCGCGCGCCGGGCGATGACGCGCCACATCAAGCGCGGCGGACGCATCTGGATCCGCATCTTCCCGGACAAGCCGATCTCGAAGAAGCCCGCCGAGGTCCGCATGGGCAACGGCAAGGGCTCGCCCGAGTATTTCGTGAGCGAGATCGTGCCGGGCAAGGTGCTCTACGAGATGGACGGGGTGGACGAAGCGCTGGCCCGCGAGGCCTTCGCGCTCGCCGCCGCGAAGCTGCCGATTCGCACGACGTTCGTGCAACGGATGATCGGCTAAGGAGCTGACATGAAGAAGAACGACGACCTGCGCTCCAAGAGCGCGGAGGAGCTGAACAAGGAGCTGCTGGACCTGCGCCGCGCGCAGTTCGGCCTGCGCATGCAGACCGCCACCCAGAGCCTCACCAAGAACAGCGAAATCGGCCGCGTGCGCAAGCAGATCGCGCGCGTGCACACCCTCATCAACCAGAAATCGAAGGCGAGCGCCAAATGAACCAGACCGCGAAGGCCCCGGCGGCGGCCAAGGCCCGCCAGCTCACCGGCCGGGTGGTGAGCGACAAGATGGACAAGACCGTCACGGTGCTGGTCGAGCGCCAGGTCATGCACCCGACCATCGGCAAGGTCGTGAGCCGCACCAAGAAGTACCACGCCCACGACGAGGCCAACGACGCCAAGGTCGGCGACAAGGTCGTGATCGAGGAGTGCCGGCCGATCTCGCGCACCAAGACGTGGAAGGTCGCCAAGGTGGCCGAGCGCGCCCGTCCCGAGTAGCCGTCGTAGTTGGCAGGGGCCTGAAAAACCTGCTAAAATCGCAGTCTTTGCTGCCTTCGGCCAGGCTTCGTGGCCGAGGGTCCAGTTAGAGAGCCCGAGCCTGATAGATGTTCGCGCGACTGGCCTGATGAAGGCCGAGCGCGCTAAAGGAGCGGGGGCAGCCCGGCCGCCAGCCGAAGCCAGCAGCACCCAAACGCCCGGGCCAAGAAGCGGTTGATGTTTGACCCTCCCCTTTACGCCGAACGTTGGCCTCCGGGGGACCCCAAGGACCAGCCGGTCGCGATCGCCCCCTCAGGGGCCCGTGGACGGCGGAAGACGGATCCAAGACTGGCCGGACGTGTTCGCCCGGGCCAAGTTGGAGAGAGAACAATGATTCAGATGCAATCCATTCTCGACGTCGCCGACAACACCGGCGCGCGGTCGGTGATGTGTATCAAGGTGCTCGGCGGCTCCAAGCGTCGCTATGCGGGCATCGGAGACATCATCAAGGTCAGCATCAAGAGTGCTGCCCCGCGCGGTCGCGTGAAGAAGGGCGAAGTCTACAGCGCCGTGGTGGTGAGGACCGCGCACGGCGTGCGGCGCGCGGACGGCTCGGTGATCAAGTTCGACACCAACGCCGCCGTGCTCCTCAACCCGAAGCTCGAGCCGATCGGCACGCGCATCTTCGGGCCGGTCACGCGCGAGCTGCGGACCGAGCGCTTCATGAAGATCGTGTCGCTCGCTCCTGAAGTGCTCTAAGGGAGCCGCTGACATGCAAAAAATTCGCAAGGGCGACCAGGTGGTCATCACCACCGGCCGCGAGAAGGGCAAGAAGGGCTCCGTGCTCCGCGTGTTCGAGTCGGGCAAGGTGCTGGTCGAGGGCATCAACCGCGTGAAGAAGCACCAGCGGCCCAACCCGGTGAAGGGCCAGACCGGCGGGATCATCGAGAAGGAAATGCCGCTGGCGGCCTCCAACGTGATGCTGGTGAACCCGGCCACGGGCAAGGCCGACCGCGTCGGCTTCAAGTTCCTCGAGGCGCAGGGCGGGGCCGCTCCCCGCAAGGTGCGCTTCTTCAAGTCCAACGGCGAAGTCGTGGACGTGTGAGGTAGATATGGCCAAAGAAGAGAAACCCGACAAGGACGCGAAGGGCAAGAAGGACGCCAAGCCCGCCGGCAAGCCGCCGGCGCAGGACGCCAGGCCCGCCGCCAAGGAAGCCAAGGCGCCCAAGCAGCCCAAGGGCGACAAGCCGGTCGCGAAGGAAGCCCGTCCGACCCAGCCCGCGCGCCTGAAGGTGCACTACGAGACCAACGTGGTGCCCGCGCTCATGAAGCAGTTCGGCTACAAGACCAAGATGCAGGTGCCGCGCATCGCCAAGATCACGCTCAACATGGGCGTGGGCGAGGCCGTGGCCGACAAGAAGATCATGGACAACGCCGTGGGCGACATGAACAAGATCGCCGGCCAGAAACCGGTCGTCACCCTGTCGCGCAAGTCGGTCGCCGGATTCAAGATCCGCGACGGCTACCCCGTGGGCTGCATGGTCACGCTGCGCAATCGCCGCATGTACGAGTTCCTCGACCGCCTGGTCACGATCGCGCTGCCGCGCGTACGCGACTTCCGCGGGATCTCGGCGCGCTCCTTCGACAGCCGCGGCAGCTACAACATGGGCATCAAGGAACAGATCATCTTCCCGGAGATCGAGTACGACAAGATCGACGCGCTCCGCGGGATGAACATCTCGATCACCACGACCGCGAAGTCGGACGAGGAAGCACGCGCGCTCCTCGCCGCCTTCAAGTTCCCGTTCAGGACTGAGAGGGCTGCGTAATGGCCAAGCTTGCCGTCATCAACCGCCAGGCGAAACGCGAAGCCATGGTGAAGAAATACGCCGAGCGTCGCAAGCAGCTGCTCGCGATCATCCGCGATCCCAAGGCCACCGAGGAAGCCGTGGACACGGCGCGCGCGAAGCTGCAGGCGCTGCCCCGCGATGCCTCGCCCGTGCGCCTGCGCAACCGCTGCGCCATCACCGGGCGCCCGCGCGGCACGTTCCGCAAGTTCGGCCTCGCCCGCAACAAGATCCGCGAGATCGCGATGCGCGGCGAGATCCCCGGCATGATCAAGGCGAGCTGGTAGGAGCGAAATTATGAGCATGAGTGATCCCATCGCCGACATGCTGACCCGCATCCGCAACGCGCAAGCGACGGAGAAGGTGAGCGTGGTCATCCCGGCATCGAAAGTGAAGCAGGCCATCGCCCAGGTCCTGAAGGACGAGGGTTACATCGAGGACTTCGCCGTGCGCAAGAACGACGGCAAGGCCATGATCGAGATCGGCCTCAAGTACTACGCCGGCAAGCCCGTGATCGAGAAGATCGAGCGCGTTTCGCGCCCGGGCCTGCGCATCTACAAGGGCCGCGACGACATTCCCCGCGTCATGAACGGGCTGGGCGTGGCCATCGTGTCCACCTCCCGTGGGGTGATGACCGATCGTCGCGCGCGCGAAACCGGCGTGGGCGGCGAAGTGCTCTGCGTCGTGGTGTAAGGAGCGACCATGTCCCGTATCGCAAAATACCCCGTGGCCGTGCCCGACAAGGTCCAGGTGACCGTCGACAAGGGCGAGGTCACCGTGAAGGGCCCGCTGGGCACGCTCAAGCAATCGATCGGCCACCAGGTGGTGGTCAAGCTCGAGGGCAACCACGTCACGTTCGCCGCTGCGGACGAGAGCCAGGCGGCCAACGCCATGTCCGGGACGCTTCGCGCGACCGTGGCCAACATGGTGAGCGGCGTGAAGGACGGCTTCCAGAAGAAGCTGAACCTCGTGGGCGTGGGCTACCGCGCGCAGGCGCAGGGCTCGAAGTTGAACCTCTCGCTCGGCTTCTCGCATCCGATCGTCTACGCGCTCCCCGAGGGCGTGAAGGCCGAGACGCCGACCCAGACCGAGATCGTCATCAAGGGCGTGGACCGGCAGAAGGTCGGCCAGGTCGCCGCCGAAGTGCGCGCGTACAAGCCGCCCGAGCCGTACAAGGGCAAGGGCGTGCGCTACGCCGACGAGAAGGTCGTCATCAAAGAGACGAAGAAGAAGTAAGGGGCCCGGGAAATGGACAAGAAGATTTCGAGACTGCGCCGCGCCGCCAAGACGCGCGTGCGCATCATCCGGCAGAGCGCCGCGCGGCTCATGGTGCATCGCACCAACCTGCACATCTACGCGCAGGTCATCGACGCCACGGGCGGCAAGGTCATCGCCTCCGCCTCGACGCTCGAGAAGGACGTTCGCGCGACCCACCCCAACGGCGCCAAGAAGGAAGCCGCTGCGGTGGTGGGCAAGCGCATCGCCGAGAAGGCGCGCGCTGCGGGCGTGACGGAAGTCGCGTTCGACCGCGCCGGCTTCAGCTACCACGGGCGCGTCAAAGCGCTCGCTGATGCCGCCCGCGAGGGCGGCCTCAAGTTCTAGGACGGGACAACATGGCTAGAAACGACCAGAGAAACCAGGGCCAGGACGAGCGTAGCGACGGTTTGCGCGAGAAGATGATCTCGGTGAACCGCGTCACCAAGGTGGTGAAGGGCGGGCGCATCCTCGGCTTCGCCGCGCTCACCGTCGTGGGCGACGGCGACGGCTCGATCGGCATGGGCAAGGGCAAGGCGCGCGAGGTTCCGGTGGCGGTGCAGAAGGCCATGGAGCAGGCGCGCCGCAACATGGTGAAGATCCCGCTGAAGAGCGGCACGATCCACCACGACGTGCTCGGCCGCCACGGCGCCACGCGCGTCATGATGAAGCCCGCCATGGAGGGCAACGGCATCAAGGCCGGTGGCGCCATGCGCGCGGTCTTCGAGGTGATGGGTGTCACCAACATCTCGGCCAAGTGCCACGGCTCGACCAACCCGTACAACGTCGTGCGCGCGACGCTCGACGGCCTCACCCAGCAGCGCCGGCCCTCGGAAATCGCGGCCAAGCGCGGCAAGAAGGTCGAAGAGATCGCCTGAGGACACGAGGATGACCAACCAGACCAAGCCGGCCGCCGCCGGCAAGACGATCAAGGTGACCCTGGTGAAGGGCCTCACCGCCACCAAGCACAAGCATCGCGAGTCGGTGAAGGGCCTGGGCCTGAAGCATCGCAGCCACACGGTGGAGGTCGCTGACACCCCCGCGAACCGCGGAATGATCAACCGGGTGAGCTACCTGGTGAAGGTCGAGGAATAGAGCGATGGAACTGAACGACATCAAGCCGGCGCCCGGCGCCAAGAAGAACCCCCGCCGCGTGGGACGCGGCATCGGCTCGGGCCTGGGCAAGACCGCGGGACGCGGTCACAAGGGCCAGAAGTCGCGCGCAGGCGGATACCACAAGGTGGGATTCGAGGGCGGCCAGATGCCGCTGCAGCGGCGCCTGCCCAAGCGCGGCTTCCTCGCCGTGACCATCGACAAGGCGGTCGAGGTGCGCTCCGGCGACCTCGCCAAGGTCGGCTCGGAGTCGATCGATCTCGCGGGCCTGAAGAAGGCGCGCCTGGTGCCGGAAGGCGCCCAGCGCGCCAAGATCATCCTCGCCGGCAAGGTCGAGAAGAAGTTCTCGGTTTCCGGTATCGGCGCGTCGAAAGGCGCGAAGGAAGCCATCGAGAAAGCCGGCGGCAGCGTCGCGGCGATCGCGGTGGTCGAGCAGCCCAAGAAGCTCGCCAAGAAGGCGAAGCCCGCGGCGGCCGAGTAAGGACGGAGATAGAGCGAATTGTCGGCTAACCCCCTCGCCACCCTCGGAAAGCTGGGCGACCTCAAGCGTCGCCTCTGGTTCCTTGTGGGCGCCCTGGTCGTCTACCGCGTCGGGACCTTCATCCCGGTGCCGGGCATCGACCCCACCGAGCTCGCGCGCCTGTTCCAGCAGACGCGCGGCGGGATCCTGGACATGTTCAACATGTTCTCGGGAGGGGCGCTGTCGCGCTTCTCGATCTTCGCGCTCGGGATCATGCCGTACATCTCGGCCTCGATCATCATGCAGCTGCTGACGGTGGTCTCGCCGCAGCTCGAAGCCCTCAAGAAGGAAGGCGAGGCCGGCCGGCGCAAGATCACGCAGTACACGCGCTACGGCACCGTGGTGCTGTCGCTGTTCCAGGCCCTGGGCATCTCGATCGCGCTGGAGTCGCAGCCGGGCCTCGTCGTCGATCCGGGCCTCGCATTCCGCCTGGTCACGGTGCTCACGCTCACCACCGGCACCATGTTCCTCATGTGGCTGGGCGAGCAGATCACCGAGCGCGGCATCGGCAACGGCATCTCGATGATCATCTTCGCCGGCATCGTGGCGGGTATTCCCGCGGCGATCGGCGGCACGCTGGAGCTCGTTCGCACCGGCGCGATGGGGCCGTTCATCGCCCTGGTGGTGTTCGCCCTCGTGGTCGGCGTGACCGCGATCGTGGTGTTCATCGAGAAGGGCCAGCGGCGCATCCTCGTGAACTACGCCAAGCGCCAGGTCGGCAATCGCCTGTACGGCGGCCAGAGCTCGTTCCTGCCGCTCAAGCTCAACATGTCCGGCGTGATCCCGCCGATCTTCGCCTCCTCGATCATCCTCTTCCCGGCCACGCTCGCGAGCTGGTTCGGCGCCAACGAGGGCATGACGTGGCTGAAGGACCTGTCGGGAGCGCTTTCGCCCGGCCAGGTGCTGTACGTGACGCTGTACGCGTCCGCGATCATCTTCTTCTGCTTCTTCTACACGGCGCTGGTCTTCAACTCCAAGGAGACCGCGGACAACCTCAAGAAGAGCGGCGCGTTCGTGCCGGGCATCCGGCCGGGCGACCAGACGGCGCGCTACATCGACCGCATCATCACGCGGCTGACGCTCGTGGGCGCCATCTACATCACGCTGGTATGCCTGCTGCCGGAGTTCCTGACCAGCCAGTACAACGTCCCGTTCTATTTCGGCGGCACGTCGTTGCTGATCACGGTGGTGGTGACGATGGATTTCATGGCGCAGCTGCAGGCCTATCTCATGTCGCACCAGTACGAGAGCCTGCTCAAGAAGGCGAATTTCAAGGGAACCGGCGGGTTCCCCGTGCGCTAGATGGCCAAGGAAGAGACCATCCAGATGCAGGGGGAGATCGTAGAGACCCTCCCCAACGCGATGTTCAGGGTAAAGCTCGAGAACGGCCACATCGTCCTCGGGCACATTTCCGGAAAGATGCGCATGCACTACATCCGCATCCTCCCGGGCGACAAGGTGACCGTGGAGCTCACGCCCTACGATTTGACCAAGGCGCGGATCACGTTCCGCGCGAAGTAAGGAGAACGACGATGCGAGTGCAGGCTTCCGTCAAGAAAATCTGCCGCAAGTGCAAGATCGTGCGGCGCAAGCGCGTGGTGCGCGTGATCTGCACCGACCCGCGCCACAAGCAGCGCCAAGGTTAACGAGGAACGAACATGGCCCGTATTGCCGGCATCAACATTCCGAACCACCAGCACACCGCGATCGCCCTCACGGCGATCTACGGCATCGGTCGTTCGCGCGCGCGCCTCATCTGCGAGATGGTGGGCGTCAAGCATTCCGCCAAGATCAAGGACCTCTCGGACGCCGAGATGGACAAGATCCGCGAGCAGATCGCCAAGTTCACAGTGGAGGGCGACCTGCGCCGCGAGACGTCGATGAACATCAAGCGGCTCATGGACCTGGGCTGCTACCGCGGCGTGCGCCACAAGAAGGGCCTGCCGGTGCGCGGCCAGCGCACGCGCACCAACGCGCGCACCCGCAAGGGGCCGCGCAAGGCCGTGCGGCTGTCCAAGTCGGCCACCGCCGCCTAACGAAACGCAACGAGGATCCAGACGCTCATGGTCAAGCCAGCCGCCACCCGCGCCCGCAAGAAGGTGAAGAAGGTCGTGTCCGAGGGCATCGCCCACGTCCACGCCTCCTTCAACAACACCATCATCACCATCACCGACCGCCAGGGCAACGCGCTCTCGTGGGCCACCTCGGGCGGTGCGGGCTTCAAGGGCTCGCGCAAGTCCACGCCCTTCGCCGCGCAGGTCGCCGCGGAGTCGGCGGGCCGCGCCGCGCAGGAGCATGGCGTGAAGAACCTCGAGGTGCGCATCAAGGGCCCCGGCCCGGGACGCGAGTCGGCCGTGCGGGCGCTGAATGCCCTGGGCCTGAAGATCGTCTCGATCGCGGACGTCACGCCGGTGCCGCACAACGGCTGCCGGCCGCCCAAACGCCGCCGCATGTAACGGATCGTCCCCGACGACCTAGGCATTGAATTAGGAGAACACCGTGGCACGTTATACCGGACCCAAGTGCAAGCTGTCGCGCCGCGAAGGCACCGACCTCTTCCTCAAGAGCGCGCGCCGTTCGCTCGACACAAAATGCAAGCTCGACTCGCGCCCCGGCCAGCACGGAGCCAAGTCGACGCGCATCTCGGAGTACGGCACGCAACTGCGCGAGAAGCAGAAGATCCGCCGCATGTACGGCGTGCTCGAGCGCCAGTTCCGCAACTACTTCGACAAGGCGATCACCAAGCGTGGCGCCACGGGCGAAGTGCTGCTGCAGATGCTCGAGAGCCGCCTCGACAACGTCGTCTACCGCATGGGCTTCGCGTGCACGCGCGCCGAGGCGCGCCAGCTGGTCTCGCACAAGTCCATCGAGGTGAACGGCAAGCCGGTCAACATCCCCTCCTACCTGCTGCGCGCCACCGACGTGGTGTCGGTGCGCGAGAAGTCGCGCGCGCAGCTGCGCATCAAGGCTTCGCTGGACCTGGCCGAGCAGAACGGCTTCCCCAGCTGGGTCGACGTCGACCCCAAGAACTTCAAGGGCGTCTTCAAGGCCCTTCCCGACCGCGCCGAGTTCGCCAACGACGTGAACGAACAGCTGGTGGTCGAGCTTTACTCGAAGTAACCGAATCGATTGGACGCTGGAGCTCGCTCCTCTAACGCATCTGGCAGAGGTACCCCCGAATGCAAAGCAACGCCTCGAATTTCCTGAAACCCCGCATCATCGACGTCCAGAACCTTTCGCCCACGCACGCGAAGGTGATCATGGAGCCCTTCGAGCGTGGCTACGGCCACACGCTGGGCAATGCGCTGCGCCGCATCCTGCTCTCCTCGATGCCCGGCTACGCCGCCACCGAGGTGAAGATCGCCGGCGTGCTGCATGAGTACTCCACCATCGAGGGCGTGCAGGAAGACGTCGTCGACGTGATCCTCAACCTCAAGGGCGTGGTGATGAAGCTGCACAACCGCTCCGAGGCCACGCTCAAGCTCAAGAAGGCGACCCCGGGTGCGGTGACCGCGGCCGACATCGAGCAGACGCACGACGTCGAGATCATCAACCCCGACCACGTGATCGCGCACCTCACGCAGGGCGGCAAGATCGACATGACGGTGAAGATCGAGAAGGGCCGCGGCTACGTCCCGGCGACCTCGCGCCGCCAGGACGACTCGCGCTCCATCGGCTCGATCCTGCTGGACGCCTCGTTCTCGCCGGTTCGCCGCGTGAGCTACCAGGTGGAAAGCGCGCGCGTCGAGCAGCGCACGGACCTCGACCGCCTGGTGATCGACATCGAGACCAACGGCGTGATCGAGCCGGAGGAAGCGGTGCGCTATTCGGCCAGCGTCCTCGTCGACCAGCTGTCGGTGTTCGCCTCGCTGCAGTCGACCTCGGAAGAGCGCCAGGAAACCGCGCAGCCGCAGGTCGATCCCATCCTGCTGCAGCCGGTGGACGACCTCGAGCTCACGGTGCGCTCGGCCAACTGCCTCAAGGCCGAGAACATCTATTACATCGGCGACCTCATCCAGCGCACCGAGAACGAGCTGCTGAAGACGCCGAACCTGGGCCGCAAGTCGCTGAACGAGATCAAGGAAGTGCTCGCCTCCAAGGGCCTCACGCTGGGCATGAAGCTGGAGAACTGGCCGGTCGCGGGGCTCACCAAGTAACCAGAAGGCAGTCGTCGCTCCCGCCCAGGCGGGAGCGCTTTCCAAAACCACAATACCAATAAGGCCGCATAGGCCAAGAGAGTCGAAAGGAAGAAGCGAACATGCGTCACCGCCACGGGCTTCGCAAGCTCAACCGCACCAGCAGCCATCGCCTCGCGATGCTGCGCAACATGACCGTCTCCCTGCTCAAGCACGAGGCCATCAAGACCACGCTGCCCAAGGCCAAGGAGCTGCGCAAGGTCGCCGAGCCGATCATCACGCTCGGCAAGACCAACACGCTCGCCAACAAGCGCCTCGCCTTCGATCGCCTGCGCGACCGCGACATGGTGGTCAAGCTCTTCGACGAGCTCGGCCCGCGCTACAAGGCACGCAACGGCGGCTACCTGCGCATCCTCAAGATGGGCTTCCGCCAGGGAGACAACGCCCCCATGGCCTACGTCGAGCTCCTGGATCGCCCTGCCCCGACCGGGGAGCCGCGCGACACCGGTGACTCGGTTGTCAAGAGCTGACGGGGAAACCCCGGAAGTTCCCCCACGAACGCCGCCCTACGGGCGGCGTTCGACATTCCACGGCCACCTCGCGTTTGCGATCCTCGCGGCCGTTGCGATCCCCGCCATCGTCGCCTTCTGCTGGCACTCCGTGGTCGCCACGATCGGCGACGACAGCGTCAGCTACATCACGCTGGCGCGGTACCTCGCTCCCTGGCGCCCCGATCCCCTGTCGGCCCCGTGGGCCGCGTACTTCTCCAACTTCCCGCCGCTGTTCCCGGCGCTGCTTGCCCTGACGGGCGGGGCCTACGACCTCTTCATCGGCCACATGGTGGTCGCCGCCGGCGCGGCGGTCTCGCTGGTGCTGGTCCACTACTACGCCCGCGAGCGTCTTTCGAGCGACGCCGGCGCGCTGGCCGTCACGGCGCTCTTCCTGCTGCTGCCCGGGATGTGGCTTGGCCTGGTCGGGATTCTCAGCGAATCCACGTACCTCGCGCTTTCGGTAGCCGCGCTCCTCTACGAGGCGAGGCGGGTCCGCCCGGATAGTTCCGCGTGGGCCTACGCGGCGCTGGGTGGGTGGATCGCCGCCGCGCTGCTTTCGCGCACGGCGGGGCTCGCCCTGCTGGCAGCCTATGCAGCCCAGGTCGTCGTCGGCGCGGTTCGCAGCCGCCACTTGCCCGCGCCGCGGCTCTGGCTCCCGATTGCCATCGCCCTGGCGGCGCAGCTCGCATGGCTCTGGCTGCGGCCCAAGCTCGCGGTTACCGCCTACGAGTGGACCATCGGGAATCTCGTCCATCGCTGGGTGGAGCAGCCCGTGTCGACCTTCGCCGAGTCGTGGCAATACCTCTCGCGAGCGTGGATCGGCAATTTCGCCGCCGACGCCGCCGGCGGCTCGAGCGCCGCCCTGGCCTATGGCATCGTTGCGCTGCTTGCTCTTGGCGGCGCCGTGCGCGCCGCGCTGCACAATCGCCTCGACGGCTGGTACATGCTCGCGAGCGTCGGGATGCTCTTCTTGTGGGTGTTCAACGAGGACAACTCGCGCCGCCTGCTGTATCCACTGCTCCCGCTCGTGCTGCTGCACGCGGCTGAAGCGGTGCGCGCGCTGGCGGCGAGGCTGCGCTCACCGCTCGGCCGCTGGATCCCGACTCTCGCTTTCGCCTTCCTGGCGGTCATGGTGCTCCCGGCCTCGGCGCTCATCCTGCGAAAGGCCCTCGACCGCGATCCCTACTTTTCCGGGCTCGAATACAGTCCGGCGTCCATGAAGGATTACTACGGCATCGTGAGCGCGGGCCCCGCCGGCGTGGAGGCGTTCCGGGGCGCTTCGGTGCTGGGAGGGATGTCCTACCTCGACCAATGGACCCCGCCGGGATCGCGCGTGATGTGGGTGCGCCCCGAGTACATCGCGGTCCTGGGCCGGCGCGAGGGCGTGCCGCTCTACCTGCGATGGGATCGCCCCAGGTTCGCCCGTGAAATCCTGCGCACCCGCACCGACTTCGTCATCGCGAGCCGGCACTTCAAGAACGACATGGCCACCGACGTCGCGGACGCCTTCCTGTGGCTCGCGCTGGACCTTCCCGACTACCTCCTGCCGGTCGCCGCGCTGCCTGATATGAAGACCGGGGACTTCACGCTGCTCCGGGTCGATGCCGCGCGGCTGCAGAGCTACATTCGCGCGACAGAGGGCGCTCCGCCGGGTCCCCCGGGCCCCAGTCGTCGATGACCTGTCAGCTTCGGATCGCGCCGAAGACGATCATGCGGCGCGAGAAGTAGTTCCAGAAGAACACGCTGCCGGTTGCCGTCACCTTGGCGAAGAAGAGCGGCCAGCCCCACCCGTCCACTGCGAGCGCGAGGATGACCTGGTTGATTCCCAGGCCCACCAGGCTCACCGCGAAGACCAGCGCCAGCTCCCAGCGCGCCGTGTAGCGCAGCCCGCTCACGAACACGAAACGCACGCTGAGGAAGTAGTTGAGCAGCGTCGCCGCGGTGAAGCTTGCTGCCGCCACCCGCAGATAGGGAAACCCGAGGACCTGGGCGAACATCATGAACAGGCCGATGTCGACGATGGCGCAGGTGCCGCCGACCAGGAAGTAGCGGCCGATGCTGCGCGGGTCAACGAATAAGGTTGTACTTGAGGATGCACCAGATGGCACGGAATCCGTCCTTGTAGCCGATCTTCTTGCCTTCCGCGTACGTGCGGCCGTAGTAGGAGATGCCGACCTCGTAGATGCGGTACTTCAGCCTGGCCACCTTGGCGGTGATCTCCGGCTCGAAGCCGAAGCGGTCCTCCTCGATGGTGATCGACTGGAGAAGCTCCCGCCGGAAGACCTTGTAGCACGTCTCCATGTCGGTGAGGTTCAGGTCGGTGAGCATGTTGGAAAGGAGCGTGAGGAAGCCGTTGCCTACCGAGTGCCAGAAGTACAGCACGCGATGGGGCGCGCCGCCCATGAAACGCGAGCCGTACACCACGTCCGCGCGCCCCTCCACGATCGGTGCGAGCAGGCGCGGGTATTCATTGGGGTCGTACTCGAGGTCGGCGTCCTGGATGATCACGATCTCGCCGGTGGCCGCCGCTATGCCGCTCCTCAGCGCCGCCCCCTTGCCCTGGTTGGCTTCGTGCAGCACCAGTTGGTCGATCTGTCCGCGCAACTCGCCCTGCAGCTTCTCGCGCGTGCCGTCGCGGGAACAGTCGTCCACCACGATGATCTCCTTGTTCGGCCACGGCGCGTTGCGTACCGCCTCGAGGAGGGTCGCGATGGTGGCCGACTCGTTGTAGCAGGGAATCACAACCGATAGCTTCATCTGGTCACCGTAGCAGGATCACCCGGTAGTCGTTCACGTTGGTGCGCGTGGGGCCCGTCACCACGAGGTCGCCCAGCGCGGCGAAGAAGCCGTAGCCGTCGTTTTCGGCCAGCATGCGCCGGGGGTCGAGGCCGCCCGCGAGGGCGCGCGCGACGGAGTCGGGGGCGAGCACCGCGCCGGCGTTGTCCTCGCTCCCGTCGATGCCGTCGGTGTCGCAGGCGAGGGCGTGCGTTCCGGGCAGCGCGTCGAGCTCGATGGCGAGCGAGAGCAGGAACTCGCTGCAGCGCCCGCCGCGCCCCGAGCCACGGAGAGTCACCGTGGTCTCGCCGCCGGAGATCAGCGCCACGGGCGGCCGGATCGGGTGGCCATGCTGATGAATCTGGCGCGCGAACGCCGCGAAAACCTTGGCGACCTCGCGCGACTCGCCGGTTACGCTGTCACCCAAGATCATCGGCGCCACGCCCTCGCCCTGGAACACGGAAGCGGCCGCGGCCAGGCTCGCGTGGGCGGTGGCGATGACGCGGTTTTCCGCGCGCGCGAAAGCGGCGTCGCCCGCCTTGGGCGTCTCGCCGATGCGACCGGCCTTTCCGGCCTCGAGGTGCGCGAGGACCGTGGGCGGAGGCGACACGCCATGCCGGCTGAGCACGTCGAGCGCGTCCGCGTAGGTAGTCGGGTCGGGAGCGCAGGGGCCGGAGGCGATGTGGGTGGGGTCGTCGCCGGTGACGTCGGAGATCACGAGTGCCAGCGTGCGGGCCCGCGTGGCCGCGGCGAGGCGCCCGCCCTGGATCGCCGAGAGGTGCTTGCGGACCGTGTTCATGTCCTGGATGGGCGCGCCGCTCGCCAGCAGGGCGCGCGTGACCGCCTTGAGGTCGGCCATGGGCACGCTCGGGACGGGAAGGGACAGCAGCGCCGAGCCGCCGCCCGAGACGAGCGCCAGCAGCAGGTCGCGCTCACCCAATCCGGAGGCGAGCGACAGGATCTCGCGTGCGGCGCCCTCACCCTGCTCGTCGGGAACAGGGTGGCCCGCCTCGACCACGCGGATGCGCCGCGTCGGCAGCCCGTGGCCGTAGCGCGTGATCACCACGCCCTCCAGCGGCGCTCCCTCGGGCCAGTGGCGCTCCACGGCGAGCGCCATGGCGCCGGCCGCCTTGCCGGCGCCCACGACCACGGTGCGCCCCTCGGGTGGCCTGGGCAGGTGACGCGGCACGATCTCGAGCGGATCGGCCACCGCCACCGCGGCGCGGAAGCTCTCGAGGAGCAGCTCGCGCGCCGCCTTCAACCGGCGGCCGCCTTGCGCCGCGGCGTCGGCAGCAGGATCGGCGCGAGGAAGCGCCCGGTGAAGCTCTCGGGCACTCGCACCACCTCCTCGGGCGTGCCTTGCGCCACGACCAGCCCGCCGCCGTCGCCGCCCTCGGGGCCGAGGTCGACGACCCAGTCGGCGGTCTTGATCACGTCGAGGTTGTGCTCGATGACCACGACGGTGTTGCCGTGGTCGCGCAGCCGGTGCAGGACCTTGAGCAGCAGGTCGATGTCATGGAAGTGCAAGCCCGTGGTGGGTTCGTCGAGGATGAAGAGCGTGCGGCCGGTGTCGCGCTTCGACAGCTCCAGCGAGAGCTTGACGCGCTGCGCCTCGCCGCCGGAGAGCGTGGTGGCGCTCTGCCCCAGCTTGATGTAGCCCAGGCCCACTTCGAGGAGCGTGGCGAGCTTGCGTGCGATCGACGGCACCGAGGCGAAGAACTCGTGCGCGGCTTCCACCGTCATGTCGAGGACCTCGTCGATCGAGCGGCCCTTGTAGTGCACCTCGAGGGTCTCGCGGTTGTAGCGCTTGCCGTGGCACACGTCGCAGGGCACGTATACGTCCGGCAGGAAGTGCATCTCGACCTTGATGAGGCCGTCGCCCTGGCAAGCCTCGCAGCGCCCGCCCTTCACGTTGAACGAGAAGCGGCCGGGGCCGTAGCCGCGCGCGCGCGACTCCGGCACGCCGGCGAAGAGGTCGCGGATCGGCGTGAAGAGGCCGGTGTACGTCGCCGGGTTCGACCGCGGCGTGCGCCCGATGGGGCTCTGGTCGACGCTGATCACCTTGTCGAAGTGGTCGAGCCCCTCGATCGCGTCGTGCGCGGCCGGCTCGGCGGCCGAGCCGTAGAGGTGGTGCGCGACCGCGTTGTACAGCGTGTCGTTGATGAGCGTGGACTTGCCCGAGCCGGAGACGCCGGTCACGGCGACGAACAGGCCCACCGGCAGCTCCACCGTCACATCCTTCAGGTTGTTTCCGCGAGCCCCTGCGATGCGCAGGCGCTTGGCCGGGTCTCCGCGCCGCCGCCGCGGCGGCATCGGGATGCTCTTGCGCCCCGAGAGGTATTGCCCGGTCAGCGAATCGGGATGCCGCAGGATCTCCCCGGGCTCGCCCTGCGCCACGATCTCGCCGCCGTGCACGCCTGCTCCCGGGCCCATGTCGATCACATAGTCGGCCGCCATGATGGCTTCCTCGTCGTGCTCGACCACGATCACCGAATTCCCCAGGTCGCGCAGGTTCTTGAGCGTGCCGATGAGGCGCTCGTTGTCGCGCTGGTGCAGGCCGATCGAGGGCTCGTCGAGCACGTACATCACGCCGGTGAGCCCCGAGCCGATCTGGCTCGCGAGGCGGATGCGCTGCGCCTCGCCGCCCGAGAGCGTGTCCGCGGATCGGGTGAGCGAGAGGTACTCCAGGCCCACGTCGTTCAGGAACTGCACGCGGTTGGCGATCTCGCGCACGATCTTCTCGGCGATCGCCTTCTTCGAGCCGGGGAGCTCGAGCGTCTCGAAAAAGGGCTGCGCCTGGCGCAGCGGCATCGACGAGAGCGTGTGGATGTCGTGGCCCGCGACGCGCACGTTGCGCGCCTCCACGCGCAGGCGCGTGCCCCCGCACTCCGGGCAGGCATGCGTGTTGAGGTACTTCGCCAGCTCCTCCTTGACGGCCACCGAGTCGGTCTCGCGGTAGCGGCGCTCGAGGTTGGGCAGGATTCCCTCGAACGCGTGCTCCTTCACGGCGCTGCGCCCCTTCTCGCCGGGGTAGCGGAACGCGATCTTCTCGTCGCCCGACCCCGACAGCACGACGTCCTGCGCGCGTTGCGGCAGCGACTCGAACGGCGCGTCCACGTCGAAGCCGTAATGCTGCGCGAGCGACACCAGCATCGCGAAGTAGAACTGGTTGCGCCGGTCCCAGCCGCGTACCGCGCCCCCGGCGAGCGACAGGTGCGGGAAGGCGACCACGCGCCGCGGGTCGAAGAAGGTGACCTCGCCCAGGCCGTCGCACTTCGGGCACGCGCCCATGGGGTTGTTGAAGGAGAACAGGCGCGGCTCCAGCTCCGGGATCGCATAACTGCAGATGGGGCAGGCGAACTTCGACGAGAACAGGTGCTCGCGCCCGGTGCTGCCGCCGCCTTCCGACGCGCCGGTCTCGACCGCGAGGGCGCGCCCGTCGGCATGGCGCAGCGCCGTCTCGAAGGACTCGGCGAGGCGCTGCCGCAGGCCCCCCGGGCGGTCGCGCTCGCCCTCGATCTTCACGCGATCGACCACGATCTCGACGGTGTGCTTGCGGTTGCGGTCGAGCTTGGGCAGGCGGTCGATCTCGTGCACCTCGCCGTCGATGCGCAGCCGCACGAACCCCTGCGCGCGCAGCTCGTCGAAGAGCTCGAGCTGCTCGCCCTTGCGACCGACCACGAGCGGGGCGAGCACCATGACGCGCGTGCCTTCCGGGAGCGCGGCTACGTGGTCGACCATCTGCGAGACGCTCTGCGCGGACAACGCCACGCCGTGCTCGGGGCAGAAGGGGTCGCCCACGCGCGCGAAGAGCAGGCGCAGGTAGTCGTGGATCTCGGTGACGGTGCCGACGGTGGAGCGCGGGTTGTGCGAGGTCGCCTTCTGCTCGATCGCGATGGCGGGCGACAGGCCCTCGATCAGGTCGACGTCGGGCTTCTCCATGAGCTGGAGGAACTGGCGCGCGTATGCCGACAGCGACTCGACGTAACGCCGCTGGCCTTCGGCATAGAGCGTGTCGAAGGCGAGCGAGGACTTGCCCGAGCCCGAGAGTCCCGTGATGACGACGAGGCGGTTGCGCGGGATGTCGAGGCTGACATTGCGCAGGTTGTGCGTGCGCGCGCCGCGGATGCGGATCGTTTCCATGGGGCGATCTGCTAATATACATGAGCCTTCCGTTCCTCCTCCAATCCCCTGACGCGTTGAACTCCCCGGCCCGCATGAATCCGAGCGAGCTGCGGGCCAGCCTTTCGCTGGCCGCCGTGTTCGCCCTCCGGATGTTCGGCATGTTCGTCGTGCTCCCCGTCCTGGCGCTTTGGGCGCAGGGTCGCACGGGATGGACGCTCACGCTCGTGGGCATCGCGCTCGGCGCCTACGGCCTCACGCAGGCCGTGCTGCAGATGCCTTTCGGGTGGCTTTCCGACCGCTACGGGCGCAAGCCCGTGATCCACGTCGGGCTGCTCCTGCTCGCCGCGGGGAGCCTGGTGTGCGCGTTGGCGGAAGGCCCCGCGACGATGATCCTCGGACGCGTGATCCAGGGCGCGGGCGCCATCTCCGCCACCGTGATCGCCCTGGCCGCCGATCTCACGCGCGAGAGCCAGCGTACCAAGTCGATGGCCATCATCGGATCGTCCATCGGCGCGGCGTTTGCGCTGTCGTTCGTGGCCGCCCCTTTCCTGATGGGCGGCATCGGCATCCCGGGCATCTTCGCGCTCACCGCCGCCCTGGCGCTCGCCGCCATGGCGATGGTGCAATGGGTCGTTCCCGACGCGCCGCGGCAGGAGCGCGCCACGCGGCCGCGCCTCGCCGCCGTGCTCTTGGAGCCCGAGCTGCTGCGCCTGAACGCCGGCATCTTCGCCCTGCACGCGGTGTTGATGGCCTTGTTCGTGGTGGTGCCGATTTCCCTCGTGCGCGCCGGCCTTCCGGCCGCGGACCACTGGGCGGTCTACCTTGGCACGTTGCTCGCCGGTGTCGCGCTGATGATGCCGGCGATCGTAGGCCGGCTCGCGCAGCGCGAGCGCCCGGTGTTCCTCACCGCGGTGGCCACGGTCGGCGTGGCGATCGCCGCGCTCGCCCTCGGCATCGACAGCGTGGCGGGGATCGTTTTGGCGCTGGTCATCTTCTTCGCCGGCTTCAACGTTCTTGAAGCCAAGCTCCCCGCATTGGTCTCGCGCGCCGCCCCGCGGGAGGCCCGGGGGACCGCCACGGGGATGTATTCCAGCGTACAGTTCCTCGGCGCATTCGTCGGCGGCGCCGCGGGCGGGGCGCTCGCCCAGTACGCCGGCTTCGGGGCCGTGCTGGGGGCCTGCCTCGCGGTCACCGCCGCCTGGCTCGCCGCAGCCTGGAACATGGCAGAGTTCCGTCCGGCGGCCTCGCCTGCAACCCGCATCTAGCAAAAAGGACTAACGAACATGGCATCGGTCAACAAGGTGATCCTCATCGGCAACCTCGGGCGCGACCCGGAAACGCGTTACATGCCCGACGGCGGCGCGATCACCAACATTTCGGTGGCGACCACCGACACCTGGAAGGACAAGCAGGGCGAGAAACAGGAGAAGACCGAGTGGCACCGGGTCGCCTTCTTCGGCCGCCTTGCGGAGATCGCCGGGGAATACCTCAAGAAGGGGTCGCAGGTCTACGTCGAGGGCCGCCTGCAGACCCGCAAGTGGCAGGACAAGGACGGCAACGACAAGTACACCACCGAGATCGTCGCCGACCGCATGCAGATGCTGGGCTCGCGCCAGGGCATGGGCGGCGGGGCCGCCGCGGCCTCGGAGCCGCCACCGGAGCGCAGTGGCGAGGGGGGCGGCAGCCGTGGGTCGGCCCGGCCCGCAGCCAAGGGCGCGCCCACGGGCGGCAAGTTCGACGACTTCGAGGACGACATCCCGTTCTGAAGGCTTGAATTGAACCCCGCCCGCCGGAATATCCCCCTGGTGCGGAGTCCTTCGTGGAGCCCTAGTCGATGAAACGCGTCTTCCTGTTCCTCGCCACCAACCTCGCCGTCATGCTGGTGCTGTCGGTGGTGCTCCGCCTGCTGGGCGTGGACCGCTTCCTCGCGGCCGAGGGGCTGAACATCGGCATGCTGCTGGTGTTCTCGCTGATCGTCGGCTTCGCCGGCTCGATCTTCTCGCTGCTGATCTCCAAGCCGATGGCCAAGTGGAGCACCGGCGCGCAGGTGATCGAGACGCCGCAGTCCGGAGACGAGCAGTGGCTCGTCGCCACCGTGCGGCGCTTCGCGGACAAGGCCGGTATCGGCATGCCCGAGGTCGCGATCTACGAGGGCGAGCCCAACGCGTTCGCCACCGGCGCGTTCAAGAACTCGTCCCTCGTGGCCGTGTCGACGGGCCTGCTGCAGTCCATGTCGCGCGAGGAGGTCGAGGCGGTGCTGGGCCACGAAATCGCGCACATCGCCAACGGCGACATGGTCACGCTCACCCTGATCCAGGGTGTGGTGAACACGTTCGTCGTTTTCCTCGCCCGTGTGGTCGGCTACCTCGTCGACAGGGTGGTCTTCAAGACCGAGCGCGGAATCGGTCCGGGGTACTACATCACCGTGATCGTCTGCGAGATCGTGTTCGCGATCCTCGCTTCGATCATCGTGGCGTGGTTTTCGCGCCGGCGCGAATTCCGCGCCGACGCGGGCTCCGCGGGCCTCATGGGCTCGCCGCGCCCGATGATCGGCGCGCTGCGCCGCCTCGGCGGTCTCGAGCCCGGAGCACTGCCGCAGGCGTTCCAGTCCTCGGGCATCGCGGAAGGTCGCAGCAAGTTCCTGGGCCTCTTTTCCACCCATCCGCCGATCGCCGAGCGCATCGCCGCCCTGGAGAGCCGGCAACCCTGAGCGAGGCGCCGACGCCGCCTGAAGCGCCCGCAGGGCGCGGGGCGGCGTTGCCGCTGGCGCTGCTGTTCGGCGCCACCGTCCTCGGCCATTCCGCCTTCAACGGCACGCGCCTCACCATCTCGCTCAATGCGCTGAGCCTCGGTTCTTCACCGCTGGTAGTGGGCGTGATGATGTCGCTCTTCGCGCTGCTGCCGATGCTGCTTGGCGTGCCGAGCGGACGCCTGGTCGATCGCATCGGCGTGCGCGCGCCGCTGCTCACCGGCGCGGCGGTCGTCGCCGTCTCGATCGCGCTGCCTGCGGCCTTCCCCGGCATCGCGTCGCTCTACGTCGCGGCCGCGGGCGTCGGCACCGGATTCATGCTGTTCCACATCGGCGTGCAGCACGCGGTTGGCGAGGGCAGCGCCGTGCAGGACCGCAAGGAGAACTTCGGCTGGCTCGCGCTCGCCTTCTCGGTCTCCAACTTCATCGGCCCCTTCACCTCGGGTCTGGCGATCGACTTCCTCGGGCACCGCGCCACGTTCCTGATCCTCACGGGCCTGGCGCTCGCGGCGCTGCTGCTGCTCGTCACCCGGCGCGGCAGCCTTACCCATACGCCGCACGCGGCGCCGAAGGCGCGCGGCGAAGGCACGTTCGGGCTGCTGCGCCTGCCCGAGCTGCGGCGCGTGTTCGTGATGACCGGCATCCTCGGCAGCGCCTGGGACCTGTTCGTGTTCGCGATGCCGATCTACGGCACGGCGATCGGCCTGTCGGCCTCCACCATCGGCTTCGTGCTGAGCGCTTTCGCCGCCGCGACCTTCCTCGTGCGCACGGCGCTGCCGTGGCTGTCACGCCACCTGCGCGAGTGGACCACCATCACGCTCACGATGGCGATCGCGTGCGTCGCGTACGTGCTGTTTCCTCTCGTCACCACCGTGCCGCTGCTCGCCGCCATCGCCTTCCTGCTGGGACTGGGCCTGGGCGCGACGCAGCCCTCGATCATGGCGCTGCTCTATTCCCACGCGCCGGAGGGCCGAGCGGGCGAGGCCGTCGGCGTGCGCGCGGTCGTGCTCAATGCGAGCCACACCGTGCTGCCGCTCGCCTTCGGCGGAGTGGGCGCGGCGCTCGGCATGATGCCGGTGTTCTGGGCCATGGCCGGACTGCTCGCCGTCGGCGGTGTCGCCGCCGACCGGCGCCGGCGCGCCAGCCTCGGCGCATAGCCGTTTTTTCCGCACCGCACAAATGCTCCAAGTCCTTCTGTTAAAATGTGATTTTTGCGGATTAGCGGAGCGCAGATGCCGATCTACGAGTACCGGTGCTCGGAGTGCGGGCACCAGCAGGAATTCCTGCAGAAAGTGAGCGATTCGCCGCTCACCGTTTGCACGGCCTGCGGCAAGGCCACGTTCTCGAAGATGCTCACGGCAGCCGGCTTCCAGTTGAAGGGCAGCGGGTGGTACGCGACCGACTTCAAGAGCAAGTCGACGGCGCCGGCCAAGTCCGAAGGCACGAGCGCGAAGCCTGCAGGCGAAGCCAAGTCCGAGGCCAAGTCCGAGTCCAAGTCGGAAACCAAGTCCGAAGGCTCGGGCCATGCATGCGGCTCGGGCGGCTGCGGGGCCTGCAGCTAGGGCGAGGCGATGATGGGCGCAACGCTGCGACGCTACTTCGTCGCGGGACTGCTGGTGTGGATCCCGCTCGTCATCACCCTTTGGGTGCTGAAGCTGCTGGTCGACCTCATGGACCAGTCGCTCCTGCTCATCCCGGCGAACTACCGCACCGAGGCGCTCTTCGGTTTCCACGTGCCGGGGATGGGCCTCATCCTCACCACCGCGATCGTGCTCGTCACCGGCGCGCTCGCAGCCAACTTCTTCGGCCGCAAGCTCATCGACATCGGCCACGGCCTGCTTGGCCGCATCCCGATCTTCCGCTCCATCTATGGCGGCGTGAAGCAGATCAGCGACACGCTGTTCTCGCCCGAGGGCAAGGCCTTTCGCCGTGCCGTGCTGGTGCGCTACCCGCACCAGGGTGCATGGACCGTCGCGCTCGTGACCGGCAACCCCGAACACGAGGTTGCCTCCCTGATCGGGCGCGAACAGGTCGCCGTTTTCGTCCCGACCACGCCCAACATCACCGCCGGCTTCTTCCTCATCGTGCCGCGCTCGGAAACGATCGAGCTCGACATGAGCGTTGACGAGGCCCTCAAGTACATCATCTCGATGGGCGTCGCCGAGCCCGCGAGGCGCCCGCTTCCGAACCAGAAAAAGCTCACCGCGCCTTCACTCTGAGGGCGGGGCTCCTTCAAAAGCTCCCATGCGCACCGAATACTGCGGCAGAACCGACACGCGTTTCCTCGGCCAGGCGGTAACCCTCTTTGGCTGGGCCCATCGCCGGCGCGACCATGGTGGCGTGATCTTCATCGACCTGCGCGACCGCGAAGGCCTGGTCCAGGTCGTCTGCGACCCCGATCGCGCCGACACCTTCGCGACCGCCGACCGCGTGCGCAACGAGTTCGTCCTGCGCGTGCAGGGAGTCGTGCGCCGCCGCCCGGAGGGCACGGTGAACCCCGACCTGAAGAGCGGCGAGATCGAGGTGCTCGCGCACGGGATCGAGGTGCTGAACGCCGCCGCCACGCCGCCATTCCTCATGGACGACGAGCAGATCTCGGAAGAGGTGCGGCTCAAGCACCGCTTCCTCGACCTGCGCCGGCCCGCGATGCAGCGGATCATGCGGATGCGCCACGCCACTGCACGCTCGGTGCGCGAATACCTCGACGACAACGGCTTCGTCGACGTCGAGACCCCGGTGCTCTACAAGTCGACGCCCGAGGGCGCGCGCGAGTTCCTGGTGCCCTCGCGCATCCACGACGGCCAGTTCTACGCGCTGCCGCAGTCGCCCCAGCTCTTCAAGCAGCTCCTGATGGTCGCGGGCTACGACCGCTACTACCAGATCGTGAAGTGCTTCCGCGACGAGGACCTGCGCGCCGACCGCCAGCCGGAGTTCACGCAGATCGACGTCGAGACGTCGTTCCTTTCCGAGCGCGAGATCCAGGACCTGATGGAGGGCCTCATCCGGCACGTGTGGAAGCGCGTGCTCGACGTGGACCTCGGGCCTTTCCCGCGCCTCACCTACGCGGAGGCCACGACGCGCTACGGCAGCGACAAGCCCGACCTGCGCGTGAGGCTCGAGCTCGCCGAGCTCACCGACGTGGTGCGCGACTGCGGCTTCAAGGTGTTCAAGTCCGCGGCCGAGCTGAAGGACGGGCGCGTCGCGGCGCTGCGTGTCCCCGGGGGCGCGGAGCAGTTCACGCGCAAGGAGCTCGACGAGCTCACGCCCTTCGTCGCGATCTACGGCGCCAAGGGCCTCGCCTACATCCGCGTGAACGATCCGTCGAAGCTGAACGAGGAGGGCCTGCAGTCGCCCATCGTCAAGTTCCTCTCGCCCGAGGTGCTGGGGAAGATCCTCGAGCGCACGGGCGCCAGGGCGGGCGACGTCATCTTCTTCGGCGCCGACCGCCGCAAGATCGTGAACGACGCGCTCGGCGCGCTGCGCAGCAAGATCGGGCACGAGAAGGGCCACGCGGACAGCGGCTTCAGGCCCGTCTGGATCCTCGACTTCCCGGCCTTCGAATACGACGAGGAGCACAAGCGCTGGAATGCCGCTCACCACCCGTTCACGAGCCCCAAGGACGAGCACGTGGATCTGCTCGAGAGCGACCCCGGCAAGGTCCTCGCGAAAGCCTACGACGTCGCGATGAACGGCTGGGAGCTGGGCGGCGGCTCGGTGCGGATCCATCGCGCCGACGTGCAGGCGAAGCAGTTCGCCGCGCTCGGCATCTCGCACGAGGACCAGCGCGCCAAGTTCGGCTTCCTGCTCGACGCGCTCGCCTACGGCGCGCCGCCGCACGGCGGCATCGCCTTCGGGCTGGACCGCATGGTGGCGATGCTGGCGGGCGTCGACCAGATCCGCGACGTGATCGCGTTCCCGAAGACGCAGCGCGGCCAGGACCTGATGGTGGAGACGCCCAGCCCCGTGACCGAGAAGCAGTTGCGCGAGCTGCATATCCGCCTGCGCAACCTGCCGGGAAGTCCCGCGGCGACATGAGCGACATCGCCCGGCTCTTCGGCACCAGGCTGCCGATCGTCCAGGCGCCCATGGCGGGCGCGCAGGCCGGCGCGCTGGCCGCAGCGGCGTGCGAGGCGGGAGCGCTGGGTTCGCTGCCGTGCGCGCTGCTCGCGCCCGAGGCGATGCGCCAGGAGCTCGAGGTGATCCGCGCGCGCACGCAGGCACCGCTCAACGTCAACTTCTTCTGCCACGTGCAGCCGCAGGCCGATTCCACCAGGGAAGCGCGCTGGCGCGAGCTGCTCGCGCCGTATTACACCGAGTTCGGCATCGACGCATCGAGGATCCCGGAGGGGCCGGGGAGGCTGCCTTTCAGCGTCGAGGCGGCGGAGGTGCTCGCGGCCTACAAACCCCCCGTCGTGAGCTTCCATTTCGGCCTGCCCCCGGAAGATCTCATCGCGCGCGTGCGCGCGTGGGGCGCGAAGGTCGTCTCTTCGGCGACCACCGTCGAGGAGGCTCGGTGGCTGGAGTCGCGCGGGGTGGACGCGGTGATCGCCCAGGGGCTGGAGGCGGGCGGGCATCGTGGGATGTTCCTCACCGACGACCTCACCACGCAGTCGGGGACGTTCACTTTGCTGCCGCAGGTGGTGAAGGCCGTGCGCGTGCCGGTGATCGCGGCCGGCGGCATTGCCGATGCCGCTGGGGTGCGCGCAGCCATGGCGCTCGGGGCCGCAGGCGTGCAGGTCGGGACGGCGTTCCTGCTTTGTCCCGAGGCGACTATCAGCGCGATCCATCGCGCCGAGCTCGTTGGCCCTCGCGCGGGACATACGGCGCTCACCAATCTGTTCACCGGCCGCCCGGCGCGCGGCATCGTGAACCGCCTCATGCGCGAGGCGGGTCCGATGCAGCCGCTCGCCCCGGCGTTCCCGCTCGCCACGGCGGCGATCGCCCCGCTGCGCGCGAAGGCCGAAGCCGCCGGACACGGCGAGTTCTCGCCGCTGTGGTCGGGCCAGAACGCGAGCGGCTGCCGCGCAGTGGCGGCGGCCGAGGTCGTGCGCGAGCTGGCGCGCGGGTTCACGCCGTGACCATCGCGCTGATCGCCCACGGAGGCGCCGGCAACATCCGACCCGGCGGCGAGGAGATCGCCGTGGAGGGGATGGAGGCGGCGGTCCTGGTGGGCCGCGAGATCCTGCGCAGCGGCGGCAGCGCGCTCGACGCGGTCTGCGCGACCGTGGTGGCGCTCGAGGACAATCCTGCGTACAACGCCGGGACGGGCAGCTGCCTCAACTACGACGGCTTCGTCGAGATGGACGCCTGCGTGATGGACGGCCGCGACGCGCGCGCCGGAGCGGTGGCCGCGCTGCAGCGCGTGAAGAATCCGATCCTCGTCGCGCGCAAGGTGATGGAGGAGACCGATCACGTGATGCTTGCGGCCGAGGGCGCGCAACGGTTCGCGCGCACGATGGGCTTCGGCGACCACGATCCGGTCACCGAGCGCCGCCGCGCCGACTGGGAGGACAAGAAGCGCCGCATCCTCGAGGTGCTCGGCCCGAAGAGCCTCAACGTGCGCCGGTTCCTGCGCGATCACCCGGCCTATTCCGGCGGCACCGTGGGTGCGGTCGCCGTCGACGCGTCGGGTGCGCTCGCCGCGGCGACCTCGACCGGCGGCGTAACCCTGAAGCTCGTGGGCCGCGTGGGCGACACGCCGATTCCCGGCGCCGGCAACTACGCCTCCGAGCATGTGGCAGCCTCGGCGACAGGCACGGGCGAATACGTGATGCGCCTCCTGTCCACACGCGTCGTCTCCGAGCGCGTGGCGCGCGGCGAGCCGTTGGACGAGGCCGTGCGCGCCGTGCTCGAGCAGATGGGCCACGCCTTCGACGCCGACGTGGGGATCATCGCGGTGGATCGCGCGGGCCACCCCATTGCGCAGCACCGCACGCGCGACATGCCCCACGCCTGGTTCTCCGGCGACGCGCCCATCACCGCGCGCGCGCGGGCTTGAGCCCGCACAAGATTCCGGTCTCCACGCTGGTCGTGGTGTACAACACCGCGCTCGAGGTGCTGCTGCTCGAGCGCGCCGACCATCCCGGCTTCTGGCAGTCGGTGACCGGCAGCCAGGACGAAGGCGAGACGCTCGAGCAGACGGCGTTGCGCGAGGTGGCCGAGGAGACCGGCATCGTCGCCCGCCCTTCCGACCTGGAGCGATGGAACCAGCAGAACGTTTATGAAATCTATCCCGTATGGCGGCACCGCTACGCCCCCGGAGTCACCCACAACACCGAGCACGTGTTCGGCCTGAAGGTACCCGGACGCGTGGCCGTCACGGTGGCCCCGCGCGAGCACCTCGGCGCGATGTGGCTGCCCTGGAGGCAGGCCGCCGAGCGCGTCTTTTCGTGGAGCAATCGCAGCGCCATACTGAAGCTGCCTGAACGGGAGCCGTCCGCCTGACCGCCATGCCCAACAAGAAGAGCCTCACGGTAGTCACGTACAACATCCACAAGGGCCTGTCGCAGTTCAACAAGCGCCTGGTGCTGCACGGCATCAGGGACGGGTTGAAGGGGCTGGGCGCGGATATCGCCTTCCTGCAGGAAGTGCAGGGCAAGGACGACAAGAACGCGCGGCGCCATGTGAGCTGGCCGGAGATGTCGCAGCACGAGTTCCTCACCCACGAGGACTGCCAGCACTGCGTGTACGGCATGAACGCCGTGTACCAGCACGGCCACCACGGCAACGCGGTCGTCAGCCGCCATCCCATCCCGGTGTGGGAGAACATCGACATCTCGCACCACCCGATCGAGAGCCGCGGGCTGCTGCACTGCGAGATCGAGATCGAAGGCTGGAAGGAGAGGGTGCACTGCATCAACGTGCACCTCGGCCTGTGGGCGCGCAGCCGGCGCTTCCAGCTGGAGTGGATGGCCGAGCGCATCCGCGCCGCGGTGCCGAAGAAGGGGCCGCTGATCGTCGCGGGCGACTTCAACGACTGGCAGAAGAAGGCGAGCGACTACCTCAAGGCCGAGCTCGGGTTGTACGAGGTGTTCGAGCGCGTCGAAGGGCGCCCCGCGCGCAGCTACCCGGCGCAGATGCCCTTCTTCACGCTGGACCGCATCTACGTGCGCGACCTCGAGGTGGAAACCGTGGAGCGCCACGTGGGCGCGCCCTGGTCGCGCCTGTCGGACCACGTGGCGCTCGCCGCGCGGCTGGTGCGTTAGCGAAGCGCTAGCGGTGGTTGGCGCGGTTCGCGGCGGCGCCGCGGACCATGGTGCCGACACCGGAGCTGGTCAGCACCTCGAGCAGCAACGCGTGCGAAACCCGCCCGTCGATGATGTGGGCGCTCTTCACGCCGTTCCTCACCGCGTCGAGCGCGCACTCGACCTTGGGCAGCATCCCGCCCGAGATCGTGCCGTCGTCGATCATCTCCTTCACGCGCTGCGCGGTGAGCCCGGTCACCACCTTGCCCTCCTTGTCGAGGACGCCGGTGGTGTTGGTGAGCAGGATGAACTTCTCCGCCTGCAGCGTGATCGCGAGCTTGCCCGCGGCGATGTCGGCGTTGATGTTGTACGCCACGCCCCGCTCGTCGCTGCCGATCGGGGCGATCACGGGGATGAAGTCGCGCGAGTCGAGCAGCTGGATGATCTCGGGGTCGATGCGCACCACCTCGCCCACCAGGCCCACGTCGATCTTCTTCTTCTTGTTCTCCTTGCTCGGGACCTTGAGCTTCCTCGCGTGGATGAAATGGCCGTCCTTGCCGGTGAGGCCCACGGCCTTGCCGCCGGCCTTGTTGATGAGGGTGACGATGTCCTGGTTGATGAGCCCGCCCAGCACCATCTCGACCACGTCGAGCGTCTCCTCGTCGGTCACGCGCATGCCCTGGATGAACTCGCTCTGCTTGCCGAGCTTCTGCAGCAGCGCGCCGATCTGCGGCCCGGCGCCGTGCACCACCACCGGGTTCATGCCGATCAGCTTGAGCAGCACCACGTCCTCGGCGAAGTCTTCCTGCAGCGCCACGTCGGTCATGGCGTTGCCGCCGTACTTGATCACGATGGTGCGGTCGTAGAACTGGCGGATGTACGGCAGGGCCTCGACCAGGACTTCGGCCTTCTGGGCACCGGAGATCTTTGAGGGCATGGAGGGGAGGAGTGGGTGGGGATGGGTTCGCGGCGGCCCATTTTGAGACAAAAAAGCCCCGCCGGGAACGAATCCCGGGGGGCTTTTTTTGGCACTGGTTTGGGGCGGGCGGTGTTGCTCCCCGTCCGCTAGTTGATCTCGAGCTTGCGCCCGGTCACGACGGCCTTCTTGGGCAGGGTGAGCTCGAGCACGCCCTCGGCGAACTTCGCGTTGGCCCGGGCCTCGTCGATCTCCTGCGGCAGGGCGAAACGGCGCGCGGTCTTGCCGTAGAAGCGCTCGGTGCGCAGCCACTTCTCGGCGTCCTTCTTGTCGGCCTCGCGGCGGGTCTCCGCCGAGATGGTCACCTCGTTGCCTTCGATCTCGACATGGATGGCGTCCTTCTTCACGCCCGGCAGCTCGGCGTGGACGGTGTAGGCCTCGGGCGTCTCCTTCACGTCCACGCGGATCTGCGGCGCGGCGTTGTTTTCCCAGACAAGGGCAGGGCGCAGGAACTCGTCGAACAGGCCGTCCAGGCGGCCGACGAGGGGTTCGTAACGGGTCAGCGGGTTCATCGTTTACCTCCAGGAGGGTGGGTTTCTGGGCCCCTTGGGGCCCTCGTGCCGGGCACGCGCCCGGCATGTCCTGGAGATGGGCCCGCCAGGCGGAGTTTCAACCCCGGGGTCGGCCATCTGGCCGATGGTAAGATGCCTCGGTCACGCCCCCCGCCGCTCCGAATGACGGATCCGCGTTTCGCCGAGATCGAAAGCCACCGTCCCTACCTGATGCGCTACGCGCTGTCCCAGCTGCGCGACGCTCAGCTTGCCGAGGAGGCCGTGCAGGAGGCGCTGGTGGCGGCGCTCGAGAGCCTCAAGACGTTCGACGGGCGCTCGGCGCTGCGCACCTGGCTCACTTCCATCCTTCGATTCAAGGTGATCGACCTCCAGCGCCGGGCCGTGGCCGAGCGCGTCAACCAGCCGCTCGACGAGGAGTCCGAGGGTGCAGACGAGGCCTGGCTGGACGATCTCTTCGACCCGAGCGGCCACTGGCGCGAAGCGCCCCAGGCCTGGAGCAACCCCGAGGCCGCGCTCGAGCAGCGCCGCTTCTGGGAGGCGTTCGAGCACTGCCTCGAGCGCCTGCCGCCCGCCGGCGGCCGCGTGTTCTTCCGCCGCGAGGTCGTGGGCGACGACACCGACACCATTTGTAAGGCCGAGGGGATCACGCCGTCCAACTGCTGGGTGATCCTCCATCGCGCCCGCATCTCGCTGCGCGCCTGCCTGGAGAAGAGCTGGTTCGGAAAGGAAGTGGCGCGTGCCGAAAGATGAAGTGAGCTGCCGCGAGGCCTCGAGGCTGCTGTCGGTCGCCTATGAGCGCCGTCTCGCGCCCGGGGAGCTGGACGCCCTGCAGCGCCACCTCGACGACTGCTTCATGTGCCGCACATTCGACTCGCAGTTGCGCTTCCTGCACGAAGCCTCGAAGCGCTACCGCACCAACGTCTAGTTCCCACGGAGATCCCCATGGACCACGCGAACAAGCTCCTGCACACCGCCGTCGCCGCGCTCGTCGCCCTCGGCCTCGCCCAGGAGGCACAGGCCCAGGCCCAGGACAAGGACCGCGAGAAGTGCTACGGCATCGCCAAGGCCGGCCAGAACGACTGTGGCACGGCCGGACACACGTGTGCCGGCCAGGCGAAGAAGGACAACGCCCCCGACGAGTGGAAGTACGTCGCCAAGGGCACCTGCGAAAAGCTCGGCGGCAAGAAGCAAGCGCCGCCCAAGAAGTAGCCCGGCCCTCGATGGACGCCGGGGCCGTCGGCATCGGCCTGCGGGCTCAGCACTACGCCGAGCTCCTCGAGCGGCGCCCCGCGCTCGCGTTCGTCGAGGTCCACAGCGAGAACTATTTCGGCGCAGGCGGCGCGGCGCTCGCGTGGCTGGAGCGCACACGCGCGATCTATCCGCTGAGCCTGCACGGCGTGGGCCTTTCGCTGGGATCGTGGGACCCGCTGGACACCGGGCACCTCGAGCGGCTGCGCGGCCTCGTGCAGCGCTTCGAGCCCGCCTTCGTGTCCGAGCACCTGTCGTGGTCCTCGGTCGGCGGGCGCCACGCCAACGACCTGCTGCCCCTGCCGCTCGACGAGGAGGCGATCAGGCACGTCGCCGGCCGCATCGGGCAGGCGCAGGAGTTCCTCGGACGCGAATTGCTGGTCGAGAACGTCTCGGCGTACGTGCGCCTGGGCGAGAGCGCCATGCCCGAGTGGGAGTTCGTCTCCGAGGTAGCGCGACGCTCGGGATGCCGGCTGCTGCTCGACGTCAACAACATCTGGGTCAACGCCGCCAACCACGGGTTCGACCCGGACCACTACCTCGAAGCGATCGCGCCCGAGCTCGTCGCCGAGATCCACCTCGCCGGATTCGAGCGCACGCAGGACCTGCTGGTCGACACCCACGGTGCACCCGTGGCCGAGGAGGTCTGGGGCCTGTACGCGCGCGCGATCGCACGCTTCGGCGCACGCCCTACGCTCATCGAGTGGGATACCGACCTGCCCGCGCTCGACGTGCTGCTCGCCGAGGCGGCGCGCGCCGGCGCGGTGGCGGCATGAGCCTCGAGAGCCTGCAGCGCCGGTTCCTCGATGCGGTCCTGGCCGCGCCCGAGCCCGCCGATGCACGCCTTGCGGTCTACCACCGCAGCGCTCGCATGAACCGTGGCGGCGCCCTGGCGCAGGCCTACCCCGTCGTGCAGAGGCTCGTGGGGGAGGCGTTCTTCGGCGAGGCGGCCGCGCGCTTCGGCGATGCGTTCCCGTCGCGCAGCGGAGACCTGCACGCCTACGGCGCCGAGTTCGCGACTTTCCTGGCGCGCTATCCGCACGCGAGCCGCCTCGACTACCTCCCGGACGTCGCGCGGCTCGAGTGGGCCGTGCACGAGGCGCGCCACGCGCCTGAAGGGGAAGCCTTCGACTTCGCCGGCCTGGGTGCCGTGCCAGCGCAGGACGTTGGCCTGGTGCGCATCCGGCTGCGACCCTCCGTGAGGCTCGTGGCCTCGGAGCATCCCATCCTCGCCATCTGGGAGGCGAACCAGGAAGGGTGCGATGGCACGCCCGCGATCGTCGAGGGTGGGCAGCGCGTCGCCGTGGGGCGCACGCGGTCGCTGGAGGTCGTGCCCATGGCGCTGGCTGCCGGTGAGTGGGCGCTGCTGCAGGCGTTCGCTCGCGGCGCCACGATCGCGGCGGCGGCGGCCGAATGCGAGCGCGCGGGAGAAGCGCTCGAGCCGGCGTTGCGCGGTCTTGTGACGCGCGAATTGTTGGGCGGTTTCGAGGCAGCGGCGCGGTGAGGGTGGCGCGCCTGCTCCTTGCCGTGGCCCTGGCCGCGGCATCGCTCGCGGCCCGCGCGCAGGACCCCGCCATGCGCCTGGAGGCCCTCACGGAGCGCATCGCCAAGCTGCACGCCCAGGTCGGGCAGGGCGTGCTGGCCGAGCGCAGCAAGCGGGCGCTGCCCGAAGCGGTGCGCGAATTCGATGGGGCGCTGCGCGAGGTGAAAGCGCGGCCGGCGGGAGCCGAGGTGCAGGACACCTACCTGCTGCTGGGCCTGCTGTGGACCGAGTACCGCGGGTGGGCGCTGAAGCCGGCCACGCGCGACAACGCCAAGAAGCTCGCAGAGCGCGCCGAGGAAGTCGCGTGGATCGCCGCCAAGGGCGCGCGGCTGCACGCCTCGGGCCGCAAGGGCACGGGGCTGCTCGCGCTGGAGGCCGCGCACGCGGCCACGCTGTCGCAGCGGCTCGCGCGCCTCTATCTCATGCGCCACTGGGAGGTGAAGGCCGAGAGCTCCGAGCGGGCCGCGCCGGCGGTGGAGACCGCGCTCACGGGCGCGATCGAGCGGCTGCGCGGCGCGCCGCACAACACCCCCGAGATCGACACCGAGCTGCAGGCGGCGCAGGGCCAGCTGGGATTCCTGCTGCAGGCGGGCAAGGCTCTCGACTCGCGCAAGGCCGACATGCGCGCGCTCGAATTCGCCGCCAAGTCCGCGGACCACCTGCTCGAGTCGATGCAGCGGGTGGTGAAGCTCTACGAGGGCGGCTAGGCAGGCTTCTTCGGGGGAGCGGGGTTCACAACGTCCATGACGATGCGCCACTGGCCAGCCTCATGGCGCCACACGCGCAGGTACCACCCGATGGGCACGGCAGGCGCGGACTGCGTGGCATAGGCGCCACGCGCATACGCGAAGTCCCCGGCCTGCGAGGTCTCGGTGCGCTCGACGGCCCAGGTGGGTGCCGCCTCGGCCATCGCGGGGGAGGCGAGCGCCGCTTCGCGCGTCGCCGTGGGCGCCTGGCCGGGGCGATAGAAGCGCAGGTTCGCGGCACCATGCGCCGCGTACGCGGCACGCAGCCCGTGCGCGCGCGCCCCCTCGGCGAAGCGCGCCTCGGCCTGCGACACGCTTCCCGCCGCGGCGGTCGCGGGCGCCGAGAGCTGGCGCGTCTCGAGCGGCGTCCCCCAGAGTGCGTCGCCCGGATGGCCGATCCCCAGGTCCACCGCGACCTTCCACGGGCCTCCGGGCGAGCGCCGCCACACCGAGACGAACTGCCCATGGGTCGGCGGTGTCTCCGGCTGCGCCTTGCTGGTGATGCGGGAAGGCCCGGTGGACAGCCCCAGGTCGCCTGAGGCCGAGGTCTCGACGTATTGCGGACGCCAGTCGAGCACGATGGCGGGCGCGGGCCGGTCGCGCAGGAAGTCGTTGCTCACCCGCCAGCCCTCGCGCACGAACACCCCGTCGTCGGCGAACGCGGCGAGGAAGGCGACGCGCATGTCTTCCCGCACCGAGTGCGCGGCGAACGCGGTTTCGGCGGCGGCGAGCGAGGCGGTGTGGTCCATGGTGGCGGGTTGGTGCGCGCAGGCCGTCAGGGCGAAGGCGAGCGCGAGCGCTGCGGCGGATCGGTTCATGGCGCCGGATGCTACGCCGCGCCAGCCCGTCGCGGCGTTACAGAACGTAACGAGCGAGGTCTTCGCTTTGCGCGGCCGCGGCGAGGCGCGAGTCGACGTAGGCGGCATCGACCGTCACGCGCCGCGCGGTGCGCCCGGCGTCGAAGGAGACTTCCTCCAGCAGCTTCTCCATCACGGTATAGAGCCGCCGCGCGCCGATGTTCTCGGTGCGCTCGTTGACCGAATGGGCGATCTCGGCCAGGCGCCGCACGCCGTCGGCGGTGTACTCGAGCTCGATCCCCTCGGTGAGGAGCAGGGCCTGGTACTGGCGCGTGAGGCAGGCGTCCGTGGCGGTGAGGATGCGCTCGAAGTCCTCGACCGTGAGGCTGGAGAGCTCGACGCGGATCGGCAGGCGCCCCTGCAGCTCGGGGATCAGGTCGGACGGGCGCGAGAGGTGGAAGGCGCCGCTCGCGATGAACAGGATGTGGTCGGTGCGGATCATGCCGTACTTGGTGGTGATGGCCGTGCCCTCGACCAGGGGCAGCAGGTCGCGCTGCACGCCCTGGCGCGAGACGTCCGCGCCCTGCATCTCGCCGCGGCTGGCGATCTTGTCGATCTCGTCGATGAAGACGATGCCGTCCTGCTCGACCGCGCGCAGCGCCTTGAAGCGGATCTCCTCCTCGTTCACGAGTTTTGCCGCCTCCTCCTCGGTGATGAGGCGCAGCGCTTCGCGGATGGCGAGGCTGCGGCGCTTCCGGCGCCCGCCCCCCAGGTTCGCGAACATGCCCTGGATCTGCTGCGTGAGCTCCTCCATGCCGGGGGGTGCCAGGATCTCCATCGAGCCCGCGGCCTGCGCCACGTCGACCTCGATCTCCTTGTCGTCGAGCTTGCCCTCGCGCAGCATCTTGCGGAAGCGCTGGCGCGTGGAGTTGGCGTCGTTGCCCTCGACCGGCGGCACGCCCGGCAGCAGCGCGTCGAGCACCCGCTCCTCGGCAGCGTCCACGGCGCGAGGCCGCACCTTGTGCACCTCCTGCTCGCGCGTGTTCTTGACCGCGATCTCGGCGAGGTCGCGCACGATCGAGTCGACATCGCGCCCCACGTAGCCCACCTCGGTGAACTTCGTCGCCTCGACCTTGATGAAGGGGGCGTTGGCCAGGCGCGCCAGGCGCCGGGCGATCTCGGTCTTGCCCACGCCCGTCGGCCCGATCATGAGGATGTTCTTCGGCGTGATCTCGGTGCGCAGCGGCTCGGCCACCTGCGCCCGGCGCCAGCGGTTGCGCAGCGCGATCGCCACCGCTCGCTTGGCCTCGGCCTGCCCGACGATGAACTTGTCGAGCTCGTGCACGATCTCCTGCGGCGTCATCATCTGCGACGCGCTCTCGGGCGCGGCGGGGGTCGGGGTGGCGTTCACAGCGTCTCGATCACGTGGTTCTGGTTGGTGTAGATGCAGATCTCGCCGGCGATCGAGAGCGAGCGCTTGACGATCTCGGCGGGCTCGAGCTGCGAGTCCGCGAGGAGGGCCATCGCCGCGGCCTGCGCGTAGCCGCCGCCGCTGCCGATGGCGAGCAGCCCCTGCTCGGGCTCGAGCACGTCGCCCGTGCCGGTGATGAGGAGCGAGGACTTGCGGTCGGCGATCGCGAGCATCGCCTCGAGGCGGCGCAGCATCCGGTCGGTGCGCCAGTCCTTGGCGAGCTCGACCGCCGAGCGCAGCAGGTGCCCCTGGTGCTTCTCCAGCTTGGCCTCGAAGCGCTCGAACAGGGTGAAGGCGTCGGCCGTGGCGCCCGCGAAGCCGGCGAGGATGCGGTCCTGGTACAGGCGCCGGACCTTGCGCGCGGTGGCCTTGACGACGATGTTGCCGAGGGTCACCTGGCCGTCGCCGCCCATGGCGACGCGTTCGCCGCGGCGCACGGAGAGGATGGTGGTGCCGTGGAAAGTTGGGGGTTCGGGATTCAAGTGAGTGCCCCGGGGGCTGCGATATGCTTCTCTAAGACCTGGGCCTTCCGGCTACACGGCGAAATTGCCGTTTAATTTAATGGCAATTTCACGTGGACTTGCGGCGGACCAGGATGGCGTAGCGGTTGACGCCCAGCGCCTCCAGCAGCGCGGCGTTGACTTCGTTCAGGTTGGTGAGGATCACGCGCTTGCCGGCGAGCTGGATCGCCTTCACCACTTCGAACAGGGACGAGGTGTAGCCGAACTCGATGCGCAGCACGTTGCCCATGTCGACAACCACCTCCGGGCGCGAGGCGGCGTGGGCATTGAGCTCAGCGACCTGGTTGGCGCTCGCCGTCGACAGCACGCCCTTCATCTCGAAGCCCGCGTCGGGTGCTGCCGCCGGCCCCGCCTTGGGTGCCGCCTGCGGGGAAACCTTGGCCGCTGCGGCGGCGACCGTGTTCACGTACACCTCCCAGTTGGGCGGTGACATCTCGAAGGCGACGGCGTACTCGAGCGAAAGCTCCTCGAACGTCTCCACCTTGCCCTGCAGGATGTAGATCTCGAAGAGCAGCATCCAGTACGGCTTCGCATCGCCGGACTTCTCGTTGAAGCTCGCGCGGAGCAGCGCCTCGAACGGCTCGAGGTGGTTGAACCACATCGGCAGCTTCGCGCGCCGCAGCTTGGCGAGCGCGCCGGCGAGCATCGTCGCGTCGGCGGCGCTGATCGCGGTTATCTTGCCCACGTCCAGCCGCACGGTCCCCTGCTCCTCGGCGAAGGCCACGAACTTGGCGATGTCGGCGGCGAGCTCGCCGTCGGGCCCCGGTTTGAAGGCGTAGTAATCCTTGCGCTCGCGGCTCTGGGCGCGCCGCGGATCGCCGGTGGCGTCGGCGCTGCGATCGATCCAGGCGGGCGGGGACTGCTCGAACTTCACCGTGAACAGCATCGCGAGCGCGTCGAACTCGGTGCGGTTGGCGGCAAGCTGGTAGAGGTCGAAGAGCATGAGCCAGGCCTGCTTGTTGTTGCGGCCCATCGGGTCCTTGATCTCGGCGCGCAGCAGGTCCGTCGCCGCCTGCGTGTGGTTGGCGGAATACAGGACCGCGGCCTCCTGCGCGGTGGGCAGGGGCGCCGAGTGGTATTCCTCCGTGCCGACGCGGCCGGCGGGCCGCGCCGCGGGGCGTGCGGCGGCGGGGGTGGCCATGGAAAGTCGAGTTTACGCCACGCAGTATGCGAGGCCTTCTTCGAACAGGCGCCGCGGGATGCGCCGGCCGATGAAGACCATCACGCTCTCGCGCGCCTCGCCGGGCGCCCAGGGCTTGCCCGGCGAGCCGCCCATCAGCATGTGCACGCCCTGGAAGATCATGCGGCGGGGCTCGCCCTGGATGTTGAGCACGCCCTTGTAGCGCAGCAGGTCCTCGCCGTAGTTCTGCACCATGAGCGACAGGAACGTCTCGATCTTCTCCATGTGCATCGGCCGCGCGTCCTTCCACACGAACGAGGTCACGTCGTCGTCGTGCTCGTGGTAGTCGCTGGTGAGGAACTCGGGGTCGACCTCGAGCGCGGCGTTCAGGTTGAAGCCGCGGATGTCGATCAGCTCCTTGATGTCGGTCTCGCCCATGTGAACCTTGCGCTGCTGCGCGCGCGGGTTCATCTGCCGCAGGCGCTGCACCAGCGCGTCCACCCTGGCGTCGTCGACCAGGTCGGTCTTGGAGAGCAGGATGCGGTCGGCGAAGCCCACCTGGCGGCGCGCCTCGTCGTGCTCGTCGAGCGCCTGCTCGGCGTGCTTGGCGTCGACGACCGTCACGACCGCGTCGAGCAGGTACTGGTCGTGGATCCCCTCGTCCATGAAGAACGTCTGCGCCACGGGGCCGGGGTTGGCGAGGCCGGTGGTCTCGATGATCACGCGGTCGAACTTGAGCTTGCCCTGGCGCTTCTTCTTCGACAGGTCGCCCAGGATGCGCACCAGGTCGCCGCGCACGGTGCAGCAGAGGCACCCGTTGTTCATCTCGATGATCTGCTCGTCCTTGTCCTTCACCAGGATCTCGTTGTCGACCCCGGTCTCGCCGAACTCGTTCTCGATCACGGCGATCTTCTCGCCGTGGCGCTCGGTGAGGATGCGGTTGAGCAGGGTGGTCTTTCCGGCGCCCAGGAAGCCCGTGAGGATCGTGACAGGAATGAGATCGGACTCGGGGGTCTTCGCGGGGCTGTTCATCGGAGTGTGCTCGGGAGAGGGATCAATTCAAGATGCCGGCGACTTCGCGTTCTTCAAGCCCGCGCCCGATGAAGACCAGGCGCGTCGTGTGGTCTTCCGACGGCCAGGCGGGCAGCCGTGCCGAAGGATACAGCGTGTGCTGCACCGCGTGGACGGCGCGCGGTCCCGGCTCCCCTGCGGCGTTGACCAGGCCCTTCATGCGCAGGATGCGGTCGCCGCGCAGCTCGAGCAGCGTGGCGATCGAGGTTTCGACGTCGTCCCAGGCCCGCGGTTCCGGCGTGCTCCAGACGAACGACGCGATCGCGGGGTCATGGGCCGCGGCGCTCGACCCGACCCGTCGGTAGGCGCCGGCATTGAGCCAGCCCTCGGCGTCGGCGAGGCGGCCGCCCCCCCGGTGCAGGCCCGTCTCCACCAGGGTGGCCGGGTCGGGCGCTTGCACGCCGGAGCGCAGGATCGCCGCGCCGGGATTGATCCCCCCAAGGCGCGCCTCGAGCGCGGCGATCGCGGGCAGGGCGGCGAGGTCGGCCTTGGAGACCACGAGGCGGTCGGCCAGGGCGACCTGCTTCACGGCCTCGTGGTGGCGGTCCAGCGTGGCCATGCCGTGCTGGGCGTCGACCACGGTGACCACGCCGGCGAGCGAGTAGCGCGCCGCGACGAGCGGCATCTCCACCAGCGTGGCGAGCAATGGCGCGGGATCCGCGAGACCCGTGGTCTCGACGATCGCGCGCCGGAACGGCGGCACCCCGCCCTCCAGCCGCTGGAAGTGCAGCTCGCGCAGCGCCCGCACCAGGTCTCCGGCCACGCGGCAGCAGACGCAGCCCCCGGCGAGCACCACCACGTTCTCGGAGGACTCGCGCACCAGCGCATGGTCGATCGGCACCTCGCCCCATTCGTTGACCAGCACGGCGCTGTCGGCGAAGCGCGCGTCCCTGAGCACGCGATTGAGCAGCGTGGTCTTGCCGCTGCCGAGAAAACCCGTGAGTATCGTGATGGGCGTCGGATCGCCGGTGCCTGGCATTCGAGGTCGTGATCGCTCGGGAGTCCTCACGGGTTTCAGTGGAGGCTAACTTGCGTCCGCAAGTTGAGCGAGCTTCGCGAGCGGACCGGAACCAAAGCCGGTGAGGACGGTGACCGGCGTGATCGGGGCCGGAGGCCTAGGGCTTGGGCTTGGCACGCCGCGCCCGCGGGTGTGCGGCGTCGTACACCTTGGCGAGATGCTGGAAATCCAGGTGCGTGTACACCTGCGTGGAGGCGATGCTGGCGTGCCCGAGCATCTCCTGGACGGCGCGCAGGTCGCCCGAGGACTGCAGCACGTGCGAGGCGAAGGAGTGACGCAGCATGTGCGGGTGCACGTCCACGGCGAGCCCGGCGGCCGCGGCCCAGCGTTTGATGCGCCGCTGCACCTCGCGTGGGGCGAGCCTGCGCCCCGAGGTCCCGACGAACAGCGCTGCTTCACCCGGCCGGGCGAGTCTCGCGCGTTCGGGCAGCCATGCGGCGATCGCGGCCAACGCGGGCCGTCCCACCGGCACGATGCGGGTCCTGGAGCCCTTGCCGAGCACGCGCGCCTCGCCCGTGGCGCCATCGATCGATTCCAGGTCGAGGCCGGTCAGCTCGGAGACGCGCAGCCCGCTCGAGTAGGCGAGCTCGAAGAGCGCCCGGTCGCGGCGGCCGAGGGGCGAGGCGTCTTCGAACGAGACCAGTGCCACGGCTTCGTCCGGCGAGAGCGTCTGCGGCAGGCGCTTGGCCGCCTTGGGCGCGCGCACCCCGAGGCAGGGATTCGAGGCCACCGCGCGGCCCCGGGCCAGCCAGTCGTAGAGGCCGCGCCAGCTCGACAGCACGCGGGCGAGCGACCGTGGCGAGAGGCCACGCCCGTGCAGGGTCGAGACGAAGCGGCGGATGTCGGCGCCGGCCAGGCGCTCGAGCGGGCGATCGCCGCAGAGCGCGACGAGCAGGTCGGCGTCGCGCCGGTAGGCCGAAAGGGTGTGCGGCGAAAGCCGCCGCTCGTTGCGCAGGTGCGCGAGGTAGCGCTCGATCGCTCCAGGCGTCCTAGGCGCGCTCACGGACCGGGGTCACGAAGCGCCACAGCGCATGGCTCACCAGCTCGCCGATGCGTCCGAGGTACAACGTGCCCATCTCGGGATAGAAGCGCTTCGGGTCCTCGGAGGCGAGGCCCACCACGCCGAAGTGGAGGTCCTCGCGCTTGAGCGCCACCAGCGCGAACGACTTGAGGTGCGGCGCGGCCTCGCCGAACCAGGCCTGGCTCTCGTAGACCGCGTGGTGGCCGCAGTAGGGCACCGGCATCTTCTCGACGAACTCGCGCATCTCGGCGGCGACCGCGCCGAACTCCTTGGTCTCGGGATTCTCCTCGGCCACGTGCCAGAGGCGCACCGCCACGTGGGGCACGGCGAAGTGGTCGAGCAGGTCGAGGTAGAGCGTGTCGAGGCAGGCATCCAGGCTGGGCGCGTCCATCAGCCGGCACGAGAGCCGGTGCACCTTCTCGCCCACCGCGTCGTTGTCCTCGCCGAAGGCGATCAGCTCGCGCAGCTTGTCCTCGAGCAGCCGCGACTTCTCGCGCACCGCCACGAGCTGGCGCTCGCCGATGGACACCGCCCGTCCGCCGTGCGGGTGCGGGATCTGCAGGTTCATGAGGATGTCGACATGGTCCTCGAAGAACCCCGGGTTCTGCCGGAGGTATTCGGCCACCTGGTCCGCGTTCAGCAAATCAATCTCCCTCGATCTCCAACACACCGTCGAATACGCGCACGGCATCGCCCGTCATCATAACGGCGTGGTCGCCTCCGGGCCAGCAGATGGACAGCTCGCCCCCGCGGGTCTCGACGCGCACCTCGGCGTCCAGCAGGCCCAGGCGGATGCCGGCGACCACGGCGGCGCAGGCGCCGGTGCCGCACGCGAGCGTCTCGCCGGCGCCGCGCTCCCACACGCGCAGGCGAATGCGCGTGCGCGAGATCGGCTGCATGTAGCCCGCGTTCACGCGCCGCGGGAAAGCCGCATGGCGTTCGATGAGTGGCCCCTGGGTCGTGACCGGCGCCTGGTCCACGTCGGCAACGCGCTGTACGGCGTGGGGGTTGCCCATCGAGAGCACGCTCAGCGTCACCGTCGTGCCCTCCACGGAAAGCTCGTAGGTGGGGCGCTCGGCGTCGGCCACGAAGGGCACCTCGCGCGGCGCGAAGCGCGGCGCTCCCATGTCCACGGTGACCTGGCCCGAGGGCTCCACGCGCGGAACGATGACTCCGCTCGCGGTCTCCACGCGCAGCTCGCGTTTCGCCGTGAGTCCCTCGTCCAGCACGAAGCGGGCGAAGCAGCGTGCGCCGTTGCCGCATTGCTCCACCTCGCCGCCGTCGGCGTTCCAGATGCGGTAGCGGAAATCGTTGCCCGCGGCCGCGGGTGGCTCGACCAGCAGCAGCTGGTCGAAGCCCACGCCGCGATGGCGGTCGGCGAGCCGCCGCACGGCCGCGGGCGTCAGGAGCACCCGCTGGCGCACGCCGTCGATCACGACGAAATCGTTGCCCTGGCCGTGCATCTTCGCGAACTTGAGCTTCATCTCTTCCTGTAGGGGTTGGGCTCGCCCGGCGGGCGGGTCTTGAACCGTTTGTGCGCCCAGAAGTACTGCTCCGGCATCTCGCGCACGCGCTCCTCGATGAAGGTGTTCATGCGGCGCACGTCGGCTTCGAGGTCGTCGGTGGGGTATCTCTCCCACGCGGGGTAGAAGCGCGCGACATAACCGTGCCCCTCCTGGCGCGTGATGACGGGCACGACTGCCGCTCCCGTGATGCGCGCGAGCCGAGGCAGCGCGGTGATCGTGGCGGTCGGCACGCCGAAGAAGGGCGAGAAGATCGCGTCGCGGATGCCGAAGTCCATGTCCGGGAGGAAGTAGAACGGCTTGCCCGACTTGATCGCGCGGATCACCGAGCGCAGGCCCTCCTGCCGGCTCACCAGGTGCGGGTTGCCGAAGCGCGTGCGCGCCGTGAGGAAGATGCGGTCGAGCACGGGGTTCTTCTGGCGGCTGTAGATGCTCGCGGTGCCCGGATACTCGTGGGCCACGCGGATGCCGCCCATGTTCAGGCCGATGAAGTGCGGTGCCAGCACGATGACGGGCCGGCCGCCCGTGGCCGCCGCGTGCAGGTACTCGATGCCTTCGAGGCGGATCAGCTCCAGCAGCTGGCGCTCGCTGCCCCACACCATGATCGAAAGCTCCACGGCGTTGCGCCCGAGCATGCGGAAGTGCTTCAGGCCCAGGGCGTGGCGCTCGGCCTCGGGCATCTCGGGGAAGCACAGCGCGAGGTTCACGCGGGTCACGTGGCCGCGCCCGAACTGGTACAGGAGCCAGCCCAGGCCCGAGCCGATGGCCCCGATCCACCGCATGGGCAGGAAGTGCACCAGCCAGAGGACGAAGACGCCGAGGTTCGAGCCCAGCCGCCGGATTGCCTGCATCGCGCGGATTCTACGGGGGCGGGGGCGCGCCCGCCGGCCGCTTGTGGCGGTTGTAGGCCCAGAGGTACTGCGCCGGGCAGGCACGCACGAGTTGCTCGACCATCTCGTTCACGCGGCGCGCCGCGGCCGCGCGGTCGCGCGGCAGCCCGCCCTCGAGGGGCACGAAGTGCATGGCGTAGCCTTCGGCGCGCGGCAGGCGCTCGGCGTAGCAGAACACGAGCGCCGCGCCGGAGGCTTCCTGCAGCCGGCCCAGCAGCGTCATGGTGTACGCGGGCCGCCCGAAGAACGCGACCCATTCGCCCTCGCCCTGGCCCGGGACCTGGTCGGGCAGGATCACGCTGCAGCCGCCACCCTTGAGGTGGCGCAACAGCTTGCGTACGCCGGCCATGGTGGCGGGCGCGACGTTCCCGTCGGCGCCGGCGCCGGTGTTGCGGCCCTCGCGCAGCAGCGCGTCGACCCAGGCGAGCTTGTGGGGGCGGTACATTGCCATGATGGGCAGCCGCGACCAGAGCCAGCGCCCGGCCACGTCGTACGCGCCCAGGTGCGGCGTCACGAAGAGGATCGGCCGGTTGCCCGCGCGCAGGCGCTCCACCTCGCCCCAGTCGGCACCGGGGCGCGTGAGCCGAATGGCCTCCTCCGGCCGGAACAGCACCCAGGCGAGCTCCAGGGCGCCCTTGCCGATCTCGGCGGCGTTCGCCCGGGCGAAGCGCCGCGGGTCCGGGCCTGCCACGCCGCTCGCCGCGGCGTTCTCGCGCGCGAGGCGGCGCAGCCGGGGCGAGAGCGCGTAGGCCAGCCGCCCCAGGAGCGCACCCAGGGCATGGTTTGCCCGCAGCGGCAGGCGCGCGAGGAGCCGGAAGAGGAGCTTCACGAGGGGGATCGGCGGGAGCGCGGTTCTGTTAAAATTTCGCGCTTAGCTTCCCAGGGGTTTCCGGTAATGAAAAGCGAGTTTCTCTTCACGTCCGAGTCGGTCTCCGAGGGCCATCCCGACAAGGTCTCGGACCAGATTTCCGACGGCGTCCTCGACGCGATTCTAGCCCAGGACCCGAAGTCCCGAGTCGCGGCCGAAACGCTGTGCAACACCGGCCTCGTCGTCATGGCCGGCGAGATCACCACGCGCGCCAACGTCGACTACATCGGCATCGCGCGGGACACGATCAAGCGCATCGGCTACGACAATACCGAGTACGGCATCGACTACAAGGGCTGCGCCGTGATGGTCTGCTACGACAAGCAGAGCCCCGACATCGCGCAGGGCGTGGATCACGCGCAGGACGACAACCTCGACCAGGGTGCCGGCGACCAGGGCCTCATGTTCGGCTACGCGTGCGACGAGACGCCGGTGCTCATGCCCGCGCCGATCTACTACGCCCACCGCCTGGTCGAGCGCCAGGCGATGCTGCGCAAGGACGGGCGAATGCCGTACCTGCGCCCGGACGCCAAGAGCCAGGTCACGTTCAGGTACGTGGACGGCAAGCCCGCCGAGATCGACACCGTGGTGATCTCCTCGCAGCACGCCCCGGAAATGTCCGACGGCGCGAAGATGAAGAAGGAATTCGTCGACGCCGTGATCGAGCAGATCATCAAGCCGGTGCTGCCGAAGGAATTCATCAGGAACACCAAATACCTCGTGAACCCGACCGGCCGCTTCGTGGTCGGCGGCCCGCAGGGCGACTGCGGGCTCACGGGACGCAAGATCATCGTCGACACGTACGGCGGCGCCTGCGCCCACGGCGGCGGCGCCTTCTCCGGCAAGGACCCTTCCAAGGTCGATCGCTCGGCCGCGTACGCCGCGCGCTACGTGGCCAAGAACGTGGTCGCCGCGGGCCTCGCCAGGCAATGCCAGATCCAGGTGAGCTACGCCATCGGCGTGGCGCGCCCGATCAACGTGACCGTCTACACCGAGGGCACCGGCGCGATTCCGGACGACAAGATCGCTGCGCTCATCCAGCAGCATTTCGACCTGCGCCCGAAGGGCATCGTGAAGATGCTGGACCTCCTGCGCCCGATCTACCAGAAGACCGCCGCCTACGGCCACTTCGGCCGCGAGGAGCCGGAGTTCTCCTGGGAAGCCACGGACAAGGCGGCGCTGCTGCGCGAGGCCGCAGGCCTCAAGGGCGAGGTCAAGAAGTTCGCGATGGCGGATTGAGGCTCGCGGGAGCGGGACCGCCCGGCTAGGGCCGCTCCAGCATCCGTTTGACGGCCGCGTCTTTCTGCGCGTCGGCCGTCTCGCGCGGATACTGCGCCCGGTAGGCGCGCAAATGGGTGAGCGCGCGCCGCACCGAAGGGTTGTCGAGCGCCGCGCGGTCGCGGTCCCAGCCGCTCACATAGTTGTCGATCTTGCGTTCGAGCTCGTCGACGACGCGCTGCGTATCTCCGGCGTGCAGCTCCTCCAGGCGCGAAAGCTGGTATTCGGTGCGCGCTGCAACGACGTCGGTCCGGGCATCGCCGAGGAGGACCTCGATCCCAAGGACCGTTACCGCCGCGCCGACCACGACGCCACCCACGAAGGCGCCGACGACGACCACGGCCGCGCGAGCCACGGGCTTCACTCGACATCCTCTCCGGGCGGGACGCCGACGGCGAAATGGGGATGCTCGCGCAGGTAGGCCTCGAGGCGCTGCCTTGCCCGCAGGACCGAGGGCTCCTCCCGTCCGTGGAGGCGGGGAAGGTCGTGCTCCGCGATGCGGCGCTCGAGGTACTTGATGGCGTGGAGGACCTTGCCCGCGCGCACCCGCTTCAGCACGTGGACGTCGTCGTTCACGCTGAGGCCGTCGTCGCGCGTGACCTCGCCCTGGATGGTTCCCACGTAATGGACCAGCACGGCCACGACGATCCCGGCGGCGAGCCCCGCGATCGCGGCGGCGATGCTGGCGAGCACGAGCACAGGCCGTGACACGGCGCGGCTACTCGAAGTTGCGCTTCAGCACGTCCCCCACTCCCGGGATCGACGCTGCCGCTGCCGCGATCGCGAGCAGCCTCGGCGTGTTGGCCGCGAACCACTTGCGCCCCGGCCGCCAGCGCGTCATCACCGCCACGTAGAGATCGAGCGCGCTCATCTTCGCGCCCAGGAACCAGGGGTCGCCGGCGACTTCCTCCAGCCGCAGCCACTGCGCCTCGCGGTGGCGGTCGGTGCTCTCGCGCAGCTGCTTCGCGCCCTTCACGTCCTCGACCCACTTTCCCGGCTCGTCGCCATAGGTGTAGGTCGGGTACACCGCCGCGACCAGGAAGGTCGTCCAGCGCAGGAAGGCCGTGCGCGGCTGCCCCTTGGCGGGCACCAGCCCCGCGCGCGGGGCGAGGTCGTTCAGGTAGTGCACGATCGCCAGGCTCTCGGTCATGACGCTGCCGTCCGGCAACACCAGCGCGGGCACCTGCCCGAGGGGGTTCACCGCGAGCAGGCGCTCGCGCGTGGGGCTTCCGGCGCCGTAGTCCACCTCCTCGTATTCGAGCGGCACGTTGGCCACGGCGAAGGCCGCCTCGACGATGGCGGAGCCGCAACCCTTGCAGCCGAGCAAGCGGTGTTGTGGGGTCATTTCGGGGGTGTCGGACGGGGTTTTCGGCTACAATATGCGCTGTCCGAGGAGCGTTGCAACGGGATGCATTCCCGCCAGGCTCGGATTGAATCAAAACCGCGCTCGTGAACCGTGGGCCTCCACGGGGACGAGCCGATCGACAGCCCCTCCCCGTTCAGGTCCCCCTTCCACGACGAAAGGACCGACCATGAACGCCCGTACCAAGCCCGAGAACTTCACCGATTTCAAGGTTGCCGACCTGGGGCTCGCCGCCTGGGGCCGCAAGGAGATCGCCATCGCCGAGACCGAGATGCCCGGTCTCATGGCGATCCGCGAGGAATACTCCGCAGCCAAGCCGCTGGCCGGCGCCCGGATCACCGGCTCGCTGCACATGACGATCCAGACCGCGGTGCTGATCGAGACGCTCGAAGAGCTCGGCGCCGAGATCCGCTGGGCCTCCTGCAACATCTTCTCGACCCAGGACCACGCCGCCGCCGCCATCGCCGCCACCGGCGTGCCGGTCTTCGCCTACAAGGGCGAGTCGCTCGACGAGTACTGGGACTACACCCACCGCATCTTCGAGTGGGGCAACGACGAGAAGGGCCAGCCCAAGTACACCAACATGATCCTCGACGACGGCGGCGACGCCACGCTGCTCCTGCACGTCGGGGCGCGCGCGGAGAAGGATGCAGCGGTCATCTCGAAGCCGACGAGCGCGGAGGAGACCTGCCTCTTCAACTCGATCAGGGCCAAGCTCGCGAAGGATCCGAAGTGGTACTCGACGCGCCTTTCGAAGGTGATGGGCGTCACCGAAGAGACCACCACGGGCGTGAAGCGCCTCTACCAGATGGCCAAGGACGGCTCGCTCAAGTTCCCGGCGATCAACGTGAACGACTCGGTCACCAAGAGCAAGTTCGACAACCTCTATGGCTGCCGCGAGTCGCTGGTCGACGGCATCAAGCGCGCGACCGACGTGATGGTGGCCGGCAAGGTCGCGGTGGTCGCCGGCTACGGCGACGTGGGCAAGGGCAGCGCCCAGGCGCTGCGCGCCCTCTCGGCCCAGGTGTGGGTCACCGAGATCGACCCGATCTGCGCGCTGCAGGCCGCCATGGAAGGTTTCCGCGTGGTGACGATGGACGAGGCTGCCGACCAGGCCGACATCTTCGTGACCGCGACCGGCAACTACCACGTGATCACGCACGACCACATGAAGCGCATGAAGAACAACGCGATCGTGTGCAACATCGGCCACTTCGACAACGAGATCGACATGGCCTCCCTCGAGCAGTACGAGTGGGAGAACATCAAGCCGCAGGTCGACCACGTCATCTTCCCGAACGGCAAGCGCATCATCGTGCTCGCCGAAGGCCGCCTGGTGAACCTGGGCTGCGGCACGGGCCATCCGTCGTACGTGATGAGCTCGTCGTTCGCCAACCAGGTGATCGCGCAGATCGAGCTCTACACGCAGACGAAGAAGTACCCGATGGGCGTCTACGTGCTGCCCAAGCACCTCGACGAGAAGGTGGCTCGCCTGCAGCTGGCGAAGCTGAACGCGAACCTCACGGTGCTGCGCGACGACCAGGCCAGGTACATCAGCGTGTCGAAAGACGGCCCCTACAAGCCGGATCACTACCGCTATTGACGGTGCCCAAGTTGGCGAAGCTGCTGGCTGCGTGGGAACCGACGCTGCGCGCCGCTCGACACGCGCTGGCGATCCTGCTCGTTGCGGCGGGGTTGCCGGCGCAAGCGGCGCTGGACGAGACCGTCATCCGCGCGCCCGTCGTCTCGGGCGTGGAGCAGGCGTACATCGAGGTCACGGTCTTCAAGCCGAAGGGCCCCGGTCCGTTCCCGATCGTGGTGCTGTCGCACGGCAGCCCGCGCTCGGCCCTGGACCGGCGGCTCGAAGGGCGCCAGCGTCTCGTCGCCCAGAGCGCTCAATTCCTGGCGATGGGCTACGCGGTCCTGGTGCCGACGCGGCGCGGATACGGCGAGAGCGGCGGGACGTGGGCCGAAACCTACGGCACCTGCCGCGATCCGGACTACCACGCCGCCGGGCTCGAGACCGCGCGCGACCTGCGCGCGGCAGTGGACGCGGTTCGCGCCGCCTCGTGGGCGGACACGGGCCGCGTGGTCCTCGCCGGCCAGTCGGCCGGGGGGTTCGGCTCGGTCGCGGCCGCGTCGCAGCCCTTCGAGGGCCTCGTGGCGGTGGTGAATTTCGCCGGCGGGCGCGGCTCGCAGGGGCCCGATGACGTCTGTGGCGAGGCGCGCCTGGTCGAGGCGATGGGGCGCTACGGGCGCAGCGCGCGCGTGCCCGGCCTCTGGATCTACAGCGTGAACGACCGCTTCTTCGGCCCGACGCTCGCGCGGCAGATGCATCGCGCGTTCGTGCAGTCCGGGGGCGAGGCCGAGTTCGTCGAGGCGCCGGCCACGGGGCTCGATGGCCACAGCTACTTCGCGCATTCGATGGAGGACTGGGGCCCGCGCGTGCGGGCGTTCCTCAAGCGCGCCGGCGTGGCGCACTGAGCATGGCGACGGGGCGCGGCAACGGCCGCAAGTTCAGCTTCGAGTTCTATCCACCCAAGACGGTCGAGGGCGCGGCCAAGCTGCAGGACACGGTCAAGCAGCTGGGCCAGCTGGCACCCGACTTCTTCTCGGTCACCTACGGAGCGGGCGGATCGACGCGCGAAGGCACGCTCGCCACGGTGCTGCGCATCCGTGAAGCGGGCTATGCCGGCGCGCCGCACCTGTCGTGCGTGGCCTCGACGCGCGCCGGCCTGGCGGAGGTCATCCGCCAGTACCAGGAGCACGGCATCCGTCACATCGTCGCCCTGCGCGGCGACCTTCCCTCGGGGCTCGCGGCCGCGGGCGAATTCCGCTACGCCTCCGAGCTCGTCCGGTTCATCCGCGAGCAGACCGGCGACTGGTTCCACATCGAGGTGGCGGCGTACCCCGAATACCATCCCCAGGCGCGCAAGGCGCAGCAGGACCTCGCCGCCTTCAAGGCGAAGATCGACGCCGGGGCCAACGCCGCCATCACGCAGTACTTCTACAACCCCGACGCGTACTTCCATTTCGTCGAGCAGGCCGAGGCGATCGGCGTGAAGGTCCCGATCGTCCCGGGGATCATGCCGATCAACAACTTCACCCAGCTCGCGCGCTTCTCGGATGCCTGCGGCGCGGAGATCCCGCGATGGATGCGGCTCAAGCTCGAGAGCTACGGTGACGACATCGCCTCGATCAAGGCCTTCGGCCTGGACGTCGTGACGCAGCTCTGCGACCGCCTGCTCGACGGGGGCGCCCCCGGGCTGCACATCTACACGATGAACCAGGCGGGGCCGACTTCCACCGTCTGGCAGAGACTCGGCCTCTAGCGCGCGTTACAATTCCCCGGCGAACACCACGGGGAGTGCGCCTTGAACAACACAGTCAATACCCAACGGGTCGAGACGAACGTCCAGCGTTCGGTGCTCGCGAGCCAGCTGAAGGCGCTGCCCGCGGAGGAGGCCGGAGCGTTGCTCGAGCGCATCCAGCCGCAGCAGGCCGCCGAGGCGCTGCAGGACCTCAATCCTTCGATGGCCGCCGCGATCCTCGCCGAAGTCGACAAGGGTGCCCGCTCGCTCATCGTCTCGTCGGCGCCCGAAGTGATCGCCGAGCAGTGGAAGCGCAATGCCACCTACCCGAAGGGCACGATCGGCCGCCTGATGGACGCGCCGCTCGCGGTCTTCAGCCCCGAGATGACGGTGGGCGAAGCGATCGAAGCCCTGAAGCCGATCGTGCGCACGGCATTCGTGACGTACATCTACGTGGTCGATGCCGAGCGCCGCCTCGAGGGCCTGGTGACCATGCGCGACCTGCTCTTCAACCCGCACGAGGCGAGGCTCTCGGAAGTGATGCTGCGCCACCCGTTCGAGTTGAAGCCCGACCAGCCGCTGCCCGACGCGATGAAGCTCACCGTCAACCGGCACTTTCCCCAGTACCCGGTGTGCGACTACGACGGCAAGCTGGTGGGCCTGGTGCGCGGAGCGTCGCTGTTCGAGTCGCAGGCCTTCGAGATCACCGCGCAGGCCGGCTCGATGGTCGGCGTCGAGAAGGAGGAGAGGATCTCCACGTCGATCCCGCAAAGCTTCAAGTACCGCAACCCGTGGCTGCTCATCAACCTCGTCACCGCCTTCGCCGCCGGCGGCGTGGTGGCGCTGTTCCAGGGCACGCTCGACAAGCTCATCATCCTCGCCGCATTCCTGCCGGTGCTCGCGGGGCAATCGGGCAACACCGGTTGCCAGGCGCTCGCGGTCACGATTCGCGGCATCACGCTGGGCGACATCAAGGCCGGTGGGGGAGGCAAGCTCGTTTCCAAGGAGGCGCTTCTCGGGATCGCCAACGGAATAGTCACCGGCATCCTGTGCGGTATCGCGATGTACCTGCTCGCCACCTCGCAGGATTCGCCGCACGCCTTGATCCTCGGCATCGTGGTGGCGTTGGCGATGACCGGCAGCTGCGCCATCAGCGGCGTCTCGGGAGCGCTCGTTCCGCTGGCGTTGAAGCGCATGGGCGCCGATCCCGCGACGGCCTCGAGCATCTTCGTCACCACCGCCACGGACGTGGCCAGCATGGGCCTGCTGCTGGGCCTGGCTGCCATCATGATCCGGTAACGATTATGATGGCGCGCATGATGCGACTCATCCTGGCTTTCGCCCTCTGGCTCGTCGCCGGTATTTCGTACGCACAGGGGCAAGCGTTCACCAACCGCGCGACCGACCTGAAGGAACAGGCTTCCGCGGAGTCGAAGACGCTCGGCAACCTCGCGAACAATACCGAGGTCAAGGTGCTCGCTCGTGGTGGCGGCTGGACGCGCGTGGATGCCGGCGGCAAGACCGGCTGGGTCAGCGCCTTCCACCTGCGCTTCCCGGCATCGACGACCACCGAGTCGTCGGGCGGAGGCTTCCTCGGGGGCCTGTCTTCCGCGATCGGCGGCAAGCCGCGCAGCACGCAGGCCGGGATCCAGACCGTGGGCGTTCGCGGCCTCTCGCCGGAGGAGCTGAAGAACGCGAGCCCGGACGGCGAGGCGCTTAAGCGCATGAACACGTACCGCGCGGACAAGCCCGCCGCCGAGCGCTTCGCGCGCGAGGGCAAGCTCACCGAGGCGAACGTGGACTACAACGAGGGAGGCCGCCGATGAGAGCCCTGACCTTCGTCCTGGCGCTGGCCGTTGCGCTGCCTGCGGGCGCGCAGTTCGACATCGGCCGCATCATCAACAAGACGATCGAGACCGGAAAGAAGCTCCAGGAGGCCAACAAGGAGTTCACGCCCGAGCAGGAAGTCGAGCTCGGCCAGGGAATGACCGCCGGAATCCTGGGGGCCGTGAAGCTGCACTCCGATGCCAACCTGCAGCGTTACGTGAACCGCGTGGGCAAGTGGATCGCGATGCATTCCGCCCGCGCCGACCTGCCCTGGAGCTTCGGCGTGATCGAGGGCGACTCGATCAATGCGTTCGCGATGCCGGGCGGCAGCGTGCTGGTCTCGCACGGACTGCTCAAGCGCCTCGCCAACGAGTCGGAGCTGGCCGCCGTCCTCGCGCACGAGGTCGCGCACGTGGTGCTCAAGCACCAGCTCTCGGCGATCCAGTCGAGCCTCAACAGCGAGGTCTGGGCGGGCGTCGGCAAGGAGGCCGCGGGACAGGCCATCGGCCGGCGCGGCGGCGACGCCTTCGGCCTGAAGAGCGCGGCGGCGAATGCCGGCGTGGACGTGGTCAAGAGCGGCGCGTTCCTGAAGCCGCTCGACCGCGCCATGGAGTACGAGGCCGACCGGCTCGGCGTGGTGCTCGCCACGCGCAGCGGCTACGACTCCTTCGGCATGGTTGCGGTGATGCAGATGCTGGGGCAGGAGAAGGGCGACGGCTCCGGCGCCTCGTTGTTCGATACCCACCCGGCGCCGTCCGACCGCCTGGGCGAGCTCGAGAAGTTCGTGCCCACCGTGAAGGCTGGCCCCTCGCCGCAGATGGGCGAGGGCCGCTACCGGCAGGTCGTCGGCAGCCGCTAGCGCCTCCGATCCACCTCGAGGCTAGGCCGCAGCGACCTTCTTGCGGGCGCGTTGCGCGTCCGCGGCATGGAGCGAGGCGTACGCCTGGTGCGCCGCCGCCTCGGCCTCGCCCACCTTGATCGGATGGCCCAGGTCCATCAGCACCGAGCCCAGCGCCGAGAGGCACAGCATCACGTTGTCGGGCCGGCACGAATAGCCCATCAGGCCGAAGCGCCAGATCTTGCCCTTGAGGGGCCCCAGGCCCGCGCCGATCTCGAGGCCGAATTCGTTCAGCAGTGTCCGCCGCACCGCCTCCTCGTCCACGCCGTCGGGGCAGCCCACCGCGTTCATCTGCGGCAGTTGGTAGGGCTCGGCCACGCGGAACTTGAGGCCCATCGCCTCGAGTCCCGCCTTGAGCGCCACGTGGTGGCGGCGATGCCGCGCCCAGCTCTGCTCGAGCCCTTCCTCCTTGATGAGCAGCAGCGCCTCGTGCAGCGCGAAGAGCGAGTTGGTCGGCGCCGTGTGGTGGTAGGTGCGCGTGGTGGCGCCCCAGTAGCCCAGCAGCAGGTTCATGTCCATGAACCAGCTGTGGATCTTGTCCTTGCGATTCTTCACATGCTCGACCGCGCGCTCGCTGAAGGAGACGGGCGAAAGGCCCGGCGTGCACGACAGGCACTTCTGGCTCGCGGAGTAGATCGCGTCGACCTTCCACTCGTCGACCAGCACCGGCGTGCCGGCGAGCGAGGTCACCGCGTCCACGATCACCATCGCGTCGTGCCGATGGGCGAGCTGGGTGAGCGCCCTGGCGTCGGATTGCGCGCCCGTGGAGGTCTCGGCGTGCACGAACGCGAGCACCTTCACGCCCGGATTCTTGCGCAAGGCGTCCTCGACCTTCTGCGGATCGACGGGCTTGCCCCATTCGTCGTCGACGACGATGGCCGTGCCGCCGCAGCGCTCGACGTTCTCGATCATGCGGCCGCCGAAGACGCCGTTCTTGCAGACGATCACCTTGTCCCCGGGAGAGACCAGGTTCACGAAGCAGTACTCCATGCCGACCGAGCCCGGTCCCGACACCGGGAAGGTGAGCGCGTTGTCGGTCTGGAAGACGTAGCGCAGCAGGCTTTTCAGCTCCTCCATCATCTCGACGAAGACCGGGTCGAGGTAGCCGATCGCCGGCTGGCTCATCGTGGTGAGCACGCGCGGGTGGATCTCGGTGGGGCCCGGCCCCATGAGCGTGCGCTGCGGCGGGTGGAAAGAGGTGATCTTGCGGGTTGCGGCGACTTGCTTGAGCGTCATTTTCTCGATCGGTTCTTCGGGACGAGGTGGATGGGCGTGGGTTTGGTTTCGCCTGTGGCCTCGACGCTTGCGAAGTCGAAAAGCGAACGGTCCAGCAAGTGCGACGGCGCGACGTTGGTGAGCGCGCCGAAGATGGTTTCGAGTCGGCCGGGATGCTTCTTCTCCCATTCGCCCAGCATCGCCTTCACCTGCTTCCTCTGCAGCTGGTCCTGGGAACCGCACAGGTCGCAGGGGATGATGGGGAACGCGCGCAGCTGCGCGTAGGCCTCCAGGTCGCTCTCCTCGACGTAGGCGAGCGGCCGGATCACGACGTGCTTGCCGTCGTCGGAGACGAGCTTGGGCGGCATCGCCTTCAGCCTGCCGCCGTGGAACAGGTTCAGGAAGAAGGTCTCGATGATGTCGCCGCGATGGTGGCCGAGCGCGATCTTGCTTGCGCCCAGCTCCGTCGCCACGCGATAGAGCACGCCGCGGCGAAGGCGCGAGCACAGCCCGCACATCGTGGCGCCTTCGGGGATCACGCGCTTCACCACGCTGTACGTGTCCTGCACCTCGATGCGGAAGTCGACGCCGACCGAGCGCAGGTAGTCCGGCAGCACGTGCTCGGGGAATCCCGGATGGCGCTGGTCGAGGTTCACGGCCACGATCTCGAACGGCACGGGCGACTTCTCGCGCAGGCGCATGAGCACGTCGAGCATGGCGTAGCTGTCCTTGCCGCCGGACAGGCAGACCATGACCTTGTCGCCCGGCTCGATCATGCCGTAGTCGCCGATGGCCTGGCCCACGAGGCGGCGCAGGCGCTTGGCGAGCTTCGCGCTTTCGAAATCGGCCTTGCGGGTGTCGGTCATAGGTGGATGCCGCGACCGCCGTCGACGGCGAGGATCTGGCCCGTGACGAAGGGCGCATCGAAGAGGAGGTATTTTACCGCGCCGGCGACGTCGTCCGGACTGCCGATGCGCTTCAACGGCGTCTGGTCGGTGATGCGCCCCTTCTCCGATGGCGCGAAGTGCTCGTCGCCATCCGGCCAGAGGATCGCACCCGGCGCGACGCCGTTCACGCGCACTTCGGGGCCGAGCTCGAGGGCGAGGGCGCGCGTGAGGCCCGCGAGGCCGGCCTTGGCGACCGAGTACACGACGAAGTCCTTCAGCGGCCGCTCGGCGTGGATGTCGACCAGGTTCACGATCGCGCCGCGCGACTCGCGCAGGCGCGGCGCCGCCGCCTGCGCGAGGAAGAGCGGCGCGCGCAGGTTGCTCCCCACGAGGTCGTTCCATTCGTCCTCGCCGATCGTGCCGAACGGCGTGGGATAGAAGGACGAGGCGTTGTTGACCAGGGCGTCGAGCCGGCCGAACTCCTGCAGGGCCTCCTCGACCAGGACGGGCAGCCCCGCAAGGTCGAGCAGGTCGGCCTGCACGACGCTGCACGAGGCCCCGCGCCGCGAGTTCAGTTCCGCGGCGAGGCGCTCGGCGTCGGCGCGCGAGCGGTGGCAGTGCAGCACGACGTTCGCGCCTGCGGCATGCAGCGTGCGGGCGATCGCCGCGCCGATCCGCCGCGCCGCGCCGGTGACGAGGACCGCCCCATCCTGCATACTATGTTCGACCCGGAAGAACGATAGCGAAGTGTAGCCGACGCAACACCCGCACCGCTCGTCGAATGACGCTCAGCGCCGACCCCATCCTGCCTCCGCCCCCGCCCGACGCCGCGGCGCACTCGTCCGAGCTCGCCGAGCACATCGCGCGCACCGTCGCCGCCGAGGGCGACTGGATCCCTTTCTCGCGCTACATGGAGCTCGCGCTGTACGCGCCCGGGATGGGTTACTACACCGCGGGCGCGCGCAAGTTCGGCGCCGGGGGCGACTTCGTCACCGCCCCCGAGATCTCGCCCATGTTCGCGCGCTGCTTCGCCCAGCAGGCGGTGCAGGTGCTCGACAAGGTGGGCGGCGACATCCTCGAGCTGGGCCCCGGCTCGGGTCTCTTCGCCGCGGACCTCTACGGCGAGCTGAAGAGCGTGGGCAAGGCGCCCGAGCGCTACCGCCTGCTCGAGGTGAGCCCCGACCTGCGCGAGCGCCAGCGGGCGCTGATCGCCACCCGCTTCCCCGGCGACATCGGCCGCTTCGAGTGGATCGACACGCTGCCGGAGAAGATCCGCGGCATGGTGATCGGCAACGAGGTCCTCGACGTGGTGCCGTTCGACATCGTTCACCGCAACCGCGGCGACGTCCTCGAGCGCGGCGTGATCGTGAGCGAGGCGGGGTTCGCCTGGGAGGACGCGGCGCTGCCCAATGGCGAGCTCAAGCGCCGCGCCGAGGCGGTGATCCCGCCGGGCGACTACGACTACACCACCGAGATCTCGCTCGCGGCCGAGGCGCTGTTGCGCACCATCTCCAGCTCGCTCGAGGGCGGGCTCGCGGTCTTCATCGACTACGGCTTCAGCGAGCGCGAGTTCTACCACCCGCAGCGCTCCGGCGGCACGCTGCGCTGCCACTACCGCCATCGCTTCCACGGCGACCCGTTCTTCCTCCCGGGCCTGCAGGACATTACCGCCCACGTCGATTTCACGGCGCTCGCGCGCGCCGCCGAGCAGGGTGGCTCGGAAGTCTACGGCTTCACGACGCAGGCCTACTTCCTCATTTCGTGCGGCCTGGCGGTGCTGGTCTCCGCGGGCGATCCCACCGCGACGCTTTCCAAGCTCAAGGCGACGAGCGCGGTGCACCGCCTCATCAGCCCGTCGGAGATGGGCGAGCTCTTCAAGGTGCTCGCGTTCGGCAAGGGGCTGGAGGAGCCGATCCTGGGACTGCAGTCGGCGCGGCACCTTCCCCTTTGAGGGGAAGGCGCGGGGGGCGCGAAGCCGGCTAGCCCTGCAGCCGCCGCGCGCACACGCCGAGCTCGAGGTCGATCGCGGCGATCGCGGCGGTCGCGTCCCGAGCGTCGATGCCGCGCTCGACGAGCTCGCGCTTGAACGCACGGCTTTCCAGCAGCGCGGCGCGTCCCTGCGCCACGACCGCGGCGCGCCGGGCGGGAGGCAACGCGGCCGTGGCCGGCGAGACGCAGGTGGAGGCCCCGAGGGCGCGCCGCGCATTGTTGAGGTTCTCGCGCACCACCAGGCCTGCGCGCGTCTCGGCGGGCAGCCGCGCATCGGCCGCGATCGCCAGGCGCGCGAGCTCGACAGCGCTTTCGTGCCGGCCCGCCTGGTGCTCGATACCGCTCGCCATTGCCAGGACACCCGCGAGGATCGAGGCGTTGGCCACGTTGCGCGGGTCTTCCGCCACGAGCCTCTCGGCCAGGATGCGGGCATGCGCAGCCATGTCACGCGCGCCCTCCGTGTCACCCACCGCCAGCTTGGCCCGCGCGGCGTTGTTGTAGCGCGTAGCGAGCGTCTGGCGGTACGACGCACGCCGCGGCTCATCGCGCACCACGGCCTCCAGCGTGGCGATGGAGCGTTCCTGCAGCTCGATCGCCCGTGGCATTTGCTCGGGGCGTCCGGTCACCTCGGCGGCCATGGCCGAGCGCTCGTAGGCGTAGGCGAGGCTCGCGCGGGCGGCCGTGTCGCGCGGGTTCTCGCGCACCACCGCCTCCAGGATCTCCACTGCACGCGCGAGCTGCACGGCGGCGTCGTCGTGGTCGTCCTTCACGACCGCGAGGATGCCGCCGTACTCGGCGAGCGTGGCGCCGAGGGTGGCGCGGTCCGCAGGGCTGGCGCCCGGCCGGCGGGTGATCGCCTCCGCGATGCCGACCGCCTTGGCCGTCTCGCTCACGCCGCCCGAGTCCCCCGACTCCAGCCGCAGCCGCCCGAGGAGCAACGCCAGGATGCGCCGCTCGCGCAACATCCCGATGTTTTCCGGTTCGCCGGCCTGGGCTGCCTCGAGCATCGCGGCGGCGCGCCCGGCCAGTCGCCGCGCGCCCGCCGGATCGCCCAGGTGCGCGCCACGCGAGTCGCCGGTGATCTCGGCCAGGCGCCGGTATGCCCCTGCCACTTCGAGGACGAGCTGCGGGTCGCCGCGGCTCTCGTCGGCGAGGCGGTCGAGGTACTCGAGCGCGGTCCGCACCAGCGTGCGCCGCGCGTCCAGGGAGCCCGCGAGCGGCTCGAGCTGGGACTGCACGTCGAAGATGAAGGTGTTGGCGAGCTTCCTCACGCTGTCGAAGTGGCGCTCCGCACGCGCCCTTTCGGTCACGGCCACGCGCCGCTCGCGCTCGGCCATCACCAGGCCCGCGAGCAGCGTCACGAGCACCGCGGCGGCGGTGGCGAGCGGCAACTTGTGGCGCAAGGCATACCGGCCGGCGAGGTAGCGCCAGGTCCCGGCGCGCGCCTGCACCGGGCGTCGCTCCAGGTGCGCGCGGATGTCCGCGTCGAGCAGCTCCGTAGTGCCGTAGCGCTGCGCGGGATCGCGCCGCATCGCCTTGAGGACGATCGAGTCCAGGTCACCGGCCAGGCTTCGCGCGAGGTGCCTGGGCGTGGCCAGCCCGCGTTCGCGCGCGGCGCCTGCTGTCAGGTCGAGACGGGAAGGAATGGCCGGCTGTTCCTGGAGCAGCATCACGTCCGTGAGCGGCTTGCCGTCGCGCACGGCGCGGTAGGGCGCGAGACCCGTGAGCAGCTCGTGCAGGATCACGCCCAGCGAATAGATGTCGGTCGCGGTGGTGATGCTGCCGGCGGCCACCTGCTCGGGCGCGGCATAACGCAGCGTCATCACGCGCCCGCCGAGGCGCGTGAGCTCCGCCGAGGCACCGGCGGACGTGCCGTCCACCAGCTTGGCGATGCCGAAGTCGAGGAGCTTCACCTGGCCCGAGGCGTCGACGAGGATGTTGGCGGGCTTGAGATCGCGATGCACGACCAGGTGGCGGTGCGCGTGCGCGACGGCTTCGAGCACCTGGCGGAACAACGCCAGGCGAGCCGGGATGGGAAGCGCCTTCGCGGCGACGTGCTCCGAGAGCGTGTGTCCCTCGACGAACTCCATCGCGAGCCAGGGTTGTCCCGCATCGCTCACCCCGGCATCGTAGAGATGCGCGATGTGGGGGTGCTCGAGCCGCGCGAGGATGTCGCGCTCGCGCTGGAAGCGTTCGCGCAGCACCGCGGACTGCTCCGGGATCGCGGGGAGCTTCAGCGCGACCGTCCGCACGATCCGCCCGTCCGCCTGGCGGGCGAGCCAGACCTCGCCCATGCCGCCGCGTCCGAGCAGGCGAACCAGCTCGAACGGTCCCACCCGCTCGCCCGGTCCGTGGAGGTTCTCCCAGTCCGGTGGCGCGGGCGCCAGGCGCGGCACGGTCTCCAGTTCCCGCGAGCGCTCGGCGCGCTCGTGCATGTCGAGCATCTTGCGCAGCAACGGCGCCGCGTCCGGGTGGGTCGCGTCGATTCCCGCCAGCCAGGCGTCCCGGCCCGACGGCTGCATCGCGATGGCGGCGTCGAGCAGGGGCTTCACCTGCCGCCAGGTTTCGGGCGAGACCTTCACGGATCAGTCGTCATGGGCTGTCTTCACACCGGACCAACGCAATCCGGCCGCCAAAGACGCCACGACCGCCGACGGGGGCCGCAAAACGTCAATCACCGATGAGCGTGAGCAGCAGCGCCCTCGCGTTCTGCCATTCCCGCGACACCGTGCGCTTGGAGACTCCCATGGCGCCGGCGATCTCCTCCTCGGTCATGCCGCCGAAGAAGCGCATCTCGACGAGCCGCGCCAGCGGCGGATCGAGGCGCGCGAGGTCCTCGAGCGCGTCATTGACGGCTTCGACATCCACCGTCGGGGCGATCCCTTCGCCGGCCGTCGTGTCCAGGGTCACGATCTGCGCGTCGCCGCCCCGGCGCAGCGCCTTCTGCTCGCGCACCAGGTCCACCACGATGCTGCGCAGCACGCGGGAGGCGTAGGCGAAGAATTGCAGGCGGTCGCCGAAGGCGACGTCCGGGCCGGCGGCGAGCTTGAGGTAGCTGTCGTGGACGAGGGCGGTCGTCTGCATCTGGCCGTGCAGGCCGCTGCCGCGCAGGCGCGCCCGGGCGATCTTCTTGAGCTCGGGGTAGTACGTCGCGAAGACCCGGTCGAGGGACGTGGTGTCCATGCCTTCGACGTGGGCCAGGGCGGTGGCGACCTCGCTCATCGGCGGACGGAAGGCTTCATCGCACCTCAAAACTAGCCCATGGGGTTGCGCTTGTCCATGGCGACCTTCCTTGCCCCCGTCCGGCGCAACCCCGGTGAATCAGCCGCGCAGCGCCACCAGCACCTCGTCGAGCATCTTCTTGGCGTCGCCGAACAGCATCCGGTTGTTCTCCTTGTAGAAGAGCGGATTGTCGACGCCGGCGTAGCCCGAGGCCATGCTGCGCTTCATCACCACCGAGGTGTGCGCCTTCCACACCTCGAGCACCGGCATTCCGGCGATCGGGCTCGTGGGATCCTCCTGCGCGCTCGGGTTCACGATGTCGTTCGCGCCGATCACCATGGAGACGTCGGTGTCGGGGAAGTCGTCGTTGATCTCGTCCATCTCGAAGACGATGTCGTAGGGGACCTTGGCCTCCGCGAGCAGCACGTTCATGTGGCCCGGCATGCGCCCGGCGACCGGGTGGATGCCGAAGCGCACTTTCTTGCCGAGCTCGCGCAGCCGCTTGGTGATCTCGAAGACGGTGTGCTGGGCCTGCGCCACCGCCATGCCGTAGCCCGGGACGATGACGACGCTCTTGGCCTCGCGCAGCAGGTCCGCGGTTTCTTGCGCGGTCACGGAGACGACCTCGCCGGCCGGCTGCGCCGCGCCACCCGCCGCCGGGGCGGCGGTCTCGCCACCGAAGCCGCCCGCGATCACGCTGATGAAGTTGCGGTTCATCGCGCGGCACATGATGTACGAGAGGATGGCGCCCGAGGATCCCACCAGCGCGCCGGTGACGATCAGCAGGTCGTTCGAGAGCATGAAGCCGGTGGCGGCCGCGGCCCACCCCGAGTAGCTGTTCAGCATCGAGACGACCACCGGCATGTCGGCGCCGCCGATCGCCATCACCATGTGCACGCCGAAGGCGAGCGCGATCACGCTCATCACGACCAGCGGCAACATGCCCCCCTGGATCGAGGCCGCGCGCATGAACGCGTAGCCGAACCAGAGCACCACCAGCAGTCCCGCGAGGTTCAGCCAGTGCCGCGCCGGCAACAGCATGGGCTTGCCGCCGATGCGCCCCGAGAGCTTGCCGAACGCGATCACGGAGCCGGAGAGGGTCACCGCCCCGATCAACACCCCGACATAGACCTCGAGATGGTGGATCGTCCTCTCGGCGCCCGACATGCCGGCGGTGGCGCTCGGATCGATGTAGCTCGCGTAGCCCACCAGCATGGCGACGAGGCCCACGAGGCTGTGCATGAACGCCACCAGCTCGGGCATCTGCGTCATCTTCACGGTGCGCGCGAGATACAGGCCCACGGCGCCGCCGGCGACGAGCGCAACCGCGATCCAGGCGATCCCGGCGGGCGTGACCCGTGGGCCGAACACGGTGGCCAGCACCGCGAGCGCCATGCCGATCATTCCGTAGAGGTTGCCGCGGCGCGAGGTCTCGGGATTGGACAGGCCGCCCAGGCTCAGGATGAAGAGGATGGTCGCGGCGACGTAGGAAACGGCGGCCAGGCTTGCGGACATTTGGCGGTCTCCTACTTGCGGAACATGGACAGCATTCGCTGGGTCACCGCGAAGCCGCCGAACATGTTGACCGCCGTGAGCGCGATACCCGCGACCGCGAGCCAGCGTATGACCTCGTCGGGCCGCGCCTCTCCGGCCGCGACGGCGGCGAGCGGCGGGGCGATCTGCACCAGCGCACCGATGATGATGATGCTGCTGATCGCGTTGGTCACGCTCATGAGCGGCGTATGCAGGGCGGGCGTCACGTTCCAGACCACCATGTAACCCACGAAACACGCGAGCACGAACACGGTGAAGTGGCCGAGGAACGCCGGCGGAGCGTACGCGCCGATCAGCAGGAAGAGCGCCGCGGCGCTCGCGAAGAGGATCGCGAGCTTGGCCGGCTTCATCGGCTCGCCCGCGCCGTGGCCATGTCCCTTCTTCTCGGCGGCGGCGGGCATGGCCTTGGCGGGCGCCTTCGACGGCGGCGCCGCGGAGAGCTTCGGCGCGGGCGGCGGCCAGGTGATCTCGCCCGCCTTCACCACCGTCGTGCCGCGAATCACCTCGTCTTCCATGTTGACGTTGTAGACGCCGTCCTTCGCCTTGGTGAGGTCCTCGGAGAGGCGGAACAGGTTGTTGGCGTACAGCGTGCTCGACTGGGCCGCGAGCCGGCTTGCGAGGTCGGTGAAGCCGATGATGGTCACGCCGTGCCTGACGACCGCGTTGCCCGGCTCGGTGAGCTCGCAGTTGCCGCCCTGCTCGGCGGCGAGGTCCACGATCACGCTGCCGGGTTTCATCGACTGCACCATCTCGCTAGTGATCAGCCTGGGCGCGGGTTTGCCCGGGATGAGCGCCGTGGTGATGATGATGTCGACTTCCTTCGCCTGCTTCGCGAAGGTCTCGCGCTGCGCCTTCTGGAAGCCCTCGCTCATCACCTTGGCGTAGCCGCCGACGCCCGCGCCTTCCTCGACGTAGTCGACCGGCACGTACTCGCCGCCCAGCGACTGGATCTGGTCGGCGACCTCGGGCCGGGTGTCGTTGGCGCGCACGATGGCGCCCAGGCTCGCGGCCGTGCCGATCGCCGCAAGCCCCGCGACCCCGGCGCCGATCACGAACACCTTTGCCGGCGGCACCTTGCCCGCGGCCGTCACCTGGCCGGTGAAGAAGCGGCCGAAGTGATGCGCGGCCTCGATCACCGCGCGGTAGCCCGCGATGTTGGCCATCGAGGAGAGCGCGTCCAGCTTCTGCGCGCGGGAGATCCGCGGCACGCTGTCCATGGCGAGCACAGTCGCCTTCTTCGCGGCGAGGGCCTGCAGCATCTCCGGGTTCTGCGCGGGCCAGATGAAGCTCACGAGGGTTTGTCCCTCGCGCATGCCTTGCATTTCCTTGAGCGTGGGGGCGCGAACCTTGAAGACGATGTCGGCGCCGGACCAGAGGGCCGCGGCATCCGCGACGACGCGGGCCCCGGCCGCCTCGAACGCGGCGTCGCCGATGTTCGCCCCCTCGCCCGCGCCGGACTGGACGATGACGGAGAAGCCGAGCTTGGCGAGCTTCGGCACGACCTCGGGCACGCTCGCGACGCGCTTCTCGCCCGGGAACACCTCGGTGGGAATGCCGATCACCTGGGCCATCTGGTCTTCCTCTGGATTCTCGTTGAGGTGGGCTCTCGAACGTACGATTCTACTGGCAACGGTAGGCGCCTCCATCGGTTATCCTTTGAGCAGCCGCAAGAACCCCTTATAGGAGGAAGCATGAACCGCTTGTTTACGGCACTGGTCGCCGCCGTCGCCGCCTTCGGCCTCGCCGCCGGCCACGCGCAGGACAAGAAGCGCATCTCGATCGGCACCGGCGGAACCGGCGGCGTGTATTACCCGCTGGGCGGCGGGCTCGCCGCGGCACTCTCGAAATATGTTCCCGGCGTCGAAGCGACGGCGGAAGTCACCGCCGGGTCGGTCGCGAACATGCAGCTGATCAGCGCGGGCAAGTCCGAGCTCGCCTTCACCATGGCCGACACCGCCTGGGATGCCTACAACGGGCTCGACAAGTTCAAGGAGAAGAAGGTCGGCCTGCGCACGCTCGCCGTTTTCTATCCCAACCGCATGCAGGTCGTGTCCATCGAGGGCAAGGGCATCGAGAAGTTCTCGGACCTGAAGGGCAAGCGCGTGTCCACCGGCGCCCCCGCGAGCGGCACCGAGGTGATGGCGCTGCGCCTGATCGAGGCGCACGGCCTCGATCCCAACAAGGACATGACGCGCGAGCGCCTGTCGGTGGCCGAGAGCGTGAACGCGCTCAAGGACCGCAAGATCGACGCCTTCTTCTGGGTGGGCGGCGTGCCCACTCCGGCCATCACCGACCTCTCGGCCACGCCCGGGATCAAGGTGAAGCTCGTCGACCACGGCGAGGGCGCGGAGAACATGCGCAAGAAGTACGGCCCGATCTACGTGCAGAACCGCATCCTCGCCAACGCCTATCCGGGCGAGCCGCGCGAGACCACCAACGTCGACGTGTGGAACCTGCTGGTGGTCCCGGAGAACTCGGACGAGAAGCTGGTCTACGAGATCACCAAGACCCTGTTCGAGAAGAAGGACGACCTGGTGAAGGTCCACAAGGATGCCGCCTTCCTCGAGATGGCCAACCAGATGACCGGCGCTTCCCCGATCCCCTTCCACCCTGGCGCGCTGCGCTACTTCAAGGAGAAGGGCCTCAAGGTGAATTGAGGTTCCTGGATGGGAACCCCGGGACCGGGGTAGAGACAGAGGAAAAGCCCGCCCCCGGCGGGCTTTTCCATTCGCGCCTAACCCCTTGATTTTGCAGTGCAACATAATTTATGCTGCACCGCACCAAAAAATCCTTGACTTGAGGGTAGATTGGCCTAAAATACGGTTTGTGCAGTGCAACAAATTCGCCGCTCAAACCACTCAACCCGACAGGATCCCAGCCATGTTCAAGATCGACCAGTTCACCGCGGCCAACGAGGCTGCCATCGACCAGTTCGCGAAATTCGCGCAAATGTCGCTCGCCAACGTCGAGAAGTTCGCCCAGATCGGCCTGGCCGCCTCGCGCGCCAACGTCGAGCAGGCCACCGCGCACGCCCAGGCCCTCGCCGGCGCCAAGGACATGCACGAAGTCATCGCCCTCAACTCCGCCGCCCTCGAGCCGGTGATGAAGCGTGCCTACGCGCTCTCGCGCACCGCCTACGAGACCGCCGCCGAGACCAACGACGAGGTCAAGCGCACCCTCGAGAAGCAGGCCGCCGAATACAACCGCGCCGCGGTCACCGCGCTGGAAGAGGCGTTCAAGTACGCGCCCGCCGGCTCCGAGACCGTGGTCGAGAACGTGAAGAGCGCGTTCGCCGCCGCGCAAAGCGCCTACAACAACGTCGTCTCGATCAACAAGCAGATCTATGACACCGTCGAGAAGTCGGTCGAGCAGAACGTCGCGACGGTCAAGTCCGCCACGACCAAAGCCAAGTCGAAGAAGCGCTAGTAGTCAGTCGACGCAAGCAAGCAAGTAAGTAAGAAAGCCCGCTTCGGCGGGCTTTTTCTTTCGTCTCTACCCCGATCTTGGGGTTCCCATGAAAAAAGCCCGCAATAGCGGGCTTTTTCCCTTTTCAGTGGCCGGTGGGCGCCTGCAGGGCGGCGATGGCGGTGAGCCTTGCCCGCCGCACCGCGCCCGGGATGTCGTCCGGGTGCGCTCGCGCCGCCGCGGCGGCATCCACGCCGCGGGCCGCCTCGAGCGCGCGCGTGATTGCGCGGCGCGCCGCGGCAGCATGGCGCGCATCGGCCGGATGGTCGCACTCGGCGACTTCGGCCAGCCGCTCGAGCCGCTCGGGCCGGCGCAACAGGTCGGCTCGCTCGATGAGCGCGAGCGTGGCTTCGGCGTCCAGCCCGTCGATTCGCCCCAGCAGCTCGCGCTCCTGGATCGCCAGGCGCGCCAGGTCGCGGCATTCGACGGGCGCGTTCACGCGCGTGGCGAGCGCGGCAGCCGCTGCGGAAGACAGGTCCAGCACGAGCAGCGCGTAGCGCGTGGCGGGCGCATACCCCCGGGCGGCGGCGTGGTCGAGACGTGCGGCCAGGCGCTCGGGCACTTCGGGCGCGGCCATCGCCGCGTCGAGCTCGGGCAGCACGCGCGCGAGCGCGCCACACTCGGCCAGCACCGCGATGAGCCGCGACGGGCTCTTTTCCATGAGGCCGCGCGAGACCTCCTGCCACACGCGTTCGGGCACCAGGGCGTCGGCCTCGCCGGTGCGAACCATTTCCTGCATCAGCGCGAAGGTTTCCGGCGCCACCGCGAATCCGAAGCGTGCGGCGAACCGCGCCACGCGCAGGATGCGCACCGGATCTTCCGAGAAGGCGGGGCTCACGTGGCGCAGGATCCCGGCGTGCAGGTCGGCCGCGCCCCCGTATGGATCGACAAGGGCGCCGTCGTCCCCACGCGCCATGGCGTTGATGGTGAGGTCGCGGCGGCGCAGGTCGTCCTCCAGCGTCACGTCGGGGGCCGCGTGGAAGCGGAATCCCTTGTATCCGGGGCCGGTCTTGCGCTCGGTGCGCGCGAGCGCGTACTCCTCGTGCGTCTCCGGATGGAGGAACACCGGGAAGTCGGCGCCGACCGGCTTGAACCCGCGTCGCTGCATCTCGTCGGGGTCCGCGCCCACGACCACGTAGTCGTGGTCCTGCACCGGCAGCCCGAGCAACTCGTCCCGGACCGACCCGCCGACCCGATAGGTCTTCACGGTCAGCGACCGGCGTAGTGCCTGTAGCGGCCGTAACGCGACCGCGCCACCGAGCCGGCCAGGTAGTCCGGCACGATCGCTTCGAGCGCGGCAGGCTGGAAGCCGAATACCGCCGGGAAGGGGTTGGCGCAGACGTTGTCGACGCGCATCGAGGCCAGGTTGTCGCGTGTCATCGGCTTGCCCGGCACGTGCTCGAGCACGAGGGCCTGCAGCTGGCCGAGCGGCGCGGGCAGGCGAAGCACGGCGCGCCGCCGGCCCAGCGTCGCTGCGACGTAGCGCACCAGCTCCTCGAGGGTGTAGACGCGCGGTCCCCCGAGCTCGTAGGTCTGGCCAAAGGTCTGCGCATCGCCCAGCGCCGCGGTGAAACAGCGCGCGACGTCCTCGACCCACACGGGCTGGAAGCGCGCGCGGGCGCCGGCCAGCGGCAGCACGGGCAAGGCGCGTACGAGGCGCGCGAAGAGCTCGAGGAAGCCGCCGCCCTCGCCGAAGATGACCGAAGGCCGGAAGATCGTGAGCGGCATCTCGCCGGCGGCTTCGCGCACCGCCGCCTCGCCCTCGCCCTTCGTGCGCTGGTAAGCGCTCGGTCCCTTCGGGTCGGCGCCGAGCGCGCTCATGTGGAGCAGGTGGCGCACACCCGCGCGCCGGCAGGCTTGCGCCACCTTGCGTGGCAGCTCGACGTGGCAGTCGCGAAAGCCCTGGCGCCGGGTCTCGTGCAGGATGCCGACCAGGTTCACCACGGCGTCCATGCCGGCGAAGGCGCGATCGAGATCGGCGGGCGCATGCGGATCGGCCACCACGAGCTCGACCGTCGGAAGGACGGTGACATGCATCGCGCGCGGACGGCTGCGGGTCATCACGCGAACGCGCCGGCCGCTCGCGGCGAGATGGTCCGCGACCGAGCGCCCGACGTAGCCGCTGCCACCGACAATGCAGACGCTCTCGATTTCCACTGTCAGGAGGCCCTAGGGAATGGCCGACGCGATGGTGCCGGAGTCCGATGCGCGGCCGGGGATGGTGCCCAGGGCCTGCTTGAGGCTGGGCGCCTTTCCGGTGAGCCGGTGCTGGTAGAACCACGCGTTGGTGAAGACCTTCCTCACGTAGTCGCGGGTCTCGTTGAAGGGAATGGTCTCCACGTAGATCGCGCCCTCGAGGGCGCCCTCGGCGCGCCAGCGCCGCGCCCGGCCCGGCCCGGCGTTGTAGGCGGCGGTCGCGAGCACCGGATGGCCGAGGTCGTCCAGCACACGGCGGAAGTAGTACGTTCCCATCAGGATGTTGGTGTCCGGCTGCACCAGCATGTCCTGGCGGTAGGCCTGCACCGGGATCTGCTTCGCCACCCAGCGCGCGGTGGTGGGCATGAGCTGCATGAGCCCCGTGGCGCCGACGCGCGAGCGCGCCCAGTACATGAAGCGGCTCTCCTGCCGGATGATCGAGTACACGAACGCCTCGTCCAGGTTCCACTGGCGCGCCGCCGCGGCGAGCGCGTCGCGATGCGGAATCGGATAGCGCTGGGTGAAATCGTGGATCTGCATCGTGCGATCGGCGGTGGCGATGGCGCGGTCGGGGACACCGGCGAGCCGGGCCACCTCGGCCGCCGCCAGGAGGCCGCGGTCATCGAGCCCGCGCAGCGACCAATGCCATTCGCGCAGGCCCTCGTTGTCCAGCCCCAGGCCATAGAGCGCCAGCGCACGCTGGATGCCCGGTATCTCGCGCACCCGATCGAGCTCGGGCGCGGCGGGGCGCGCGGCGTCCCACTGCGGGGCCGGGGGCTGGCCCAGCTCCTCGGAGGCGAGCAGGCCGTAGAACCCGAGGTCGCCGGCGAGGCTGCGCAGCAGGCCGTCCGCCACCTCGGTCTCGCCGACCTGCCGCCAGGCGCGCGCGCGCCAGTAGCGCCAGGCGGGGTCGCGGGCCTGGTCCGCCGGGAGGGCCTGGATCGCGGCAAGCACGGCTCTCCAATCGCCCGCGCGCAGGGCCGCGCGCGCCTTCCACGCGGCCTGCGCCTCGCCGAGCGGGGTATTGCCCGCGCGCTCGTAGTACTCGAGGGCGCGCGGATCGTGGTTCATCGCGGCCTGGTAGCCGATGTGCCCCCAGGTGAACTGCGCGGCCTCGGCTCCGAGACGCGCCTGCATCTCGAGCAGGCGATCCGAGGCCTCTTCCGCCCGGCCGCCACGCGCGACGCGGATGATGGCGAACACCGCGAGCTCACGGGCGGCGCGGTTCCACACCGTCGTGCGCTCGCGCGCGAGATAGCGCAGCGGATCGGCGGCGCCCCGCTCGAGGGCGCGGTCGTCCAGGGCCACCCGCGGGGGCAGCAGCGCGTTCGTGCGACGGGCCTCCCGCAGCAGGTTGTTCGCGAGTTGCACGCGCAGGCGGTCCCAGGTCTCCGTCTCCTTGATGCGGCCGCTGGCGGCAAGGGTGGTGAAAACCGGGTCGCAGGCCGGCGGCGCCTCCCGCGCGGAGACGAACAGCGCCCTGGCCTCGCCTGCCGCCTCGGCGTCGCCGCGCCCGAGCCGCTCCTGCAGCGAGAGGCAGGCGACCTCGGGATCGTCGGAGACGAGCCCCGCGTGCTCGGTGCGGAAGGCAGCCCAGTCGCCCGCGTTGCCGACGGCTTTCAGCCAATCGCGTCGCAGGCTGTCGGCGAGCGGCGTGCCCTCGTGGCGCGCGAGGAAGGCGCGCACCTCGGCCGTGTCGGCACGGGGCAGGCTGGAGGCGAGCAGCCAGTAGTGCGCGTAGGGCTCGAGGGGGTGGCCGGGATAGCGGGAGCGCCAGGTCTCGAGCGCGCGCGGCTGGCCGCGCGCGCTCGCCTCGCGGGCGGCGATCAGCTCGGCTTCGGCGGTCGCCGGCGGCGCAGGGGCGGCGACCGCCGCGAGGGCTGCGGCGAGCAGGAGTGGGGCGAGGGTGTAGCCGTGGCGCATCGCGGTTTCGAGGGGTTTCGGCTCTCGATTATAGAAGCCGGCCCGCGACCGCAGGTTCGGCGACCCTTCACTTCATGAACGGCAGCACCCAGATGAGCATCCCGAGCATGTAGCAGATGACGCTCGAGATGATCGTGAAGACTACGCTCCAGCGCAGGAATTCCCCGATCGGGATCCTGCGGCCCTCCTCGCGCTCGCAGATGTTGTTGGCCACGTAGAGGGCGGGGGCCCCGGCGATGGTGAGGTTGCTGCCGAGCGTGCCCGACCAGAGCAGCATCCACCACAGCGGCCACGGATCGACGCCCTGCTGGCCCATGTCGCGGATGGTGTAGAGGAAGGTGAGGATGTAGGCGTCGTGCTCGACGATGCCGACGATCGGGATCGTGACCCAGAAGAGCAGCGTGGCTCCGAGCGCCAGGTTCTCCTTGAACACCGGCTGGATCATGTGCGCGACCTTCTCCAGGATGCCGGTCTTCTCGAGGCCGCCCACGAGCGCGAAGAGCGCGATGTAGAAGAAGATCGCGCGCCAGTCCAGGCCCTGGACGACCTCCTCGAACGAGGGCTTCTTCAGGCGCTCGCCCATCACCTCGAGGACGAGCACCAGCGAGAGCGCGCCGGTGAGGGCGATGAAGCCGAGCTTCACGCCGAGCGCCTCGCGCAAGGCCATCGCCACGATGGTGGCGGCGAACATGAAGAGCACGATGCCGGCGAAGAGCGGATCGGGGATCCGGGCGCTCGGCATGTGGCTCGTCCCGTCGGGAGCCACCGCCGAGCCCGACGCCCTGAACTTGCGGAATGTCAACCAATACATCGCTCCGAGCGTCATGAGGAATGTGACCGAGAGGATCGGGAAGGACGAGGGCCGCCCCTGATGCCAGATGAAGTCGAAGAACTCGGCGCCGGAGACGCTGTGCAGCATGCGGCGGCAGGTCGCCCAGCAGCATCGCCGAGCCCATGAAGTTGGCCGAGAAGCCGATCATGAGGACGAGCGGCGTGAGCGGGATGCCGAGGTGCTTGGCGATCGGAATCGCGACCGGAGCGAACATGAGGATCACCACGACGTTGTCGACCACCATCGACACGAAGCCCGCGAGCGCGGACAGCAGCACCACCACCATGCCCGGGTTGCCGCCGGACAGCTGCAGCGCCTTCACCGAGAGCCATTCGGGCACGCCCGACTTGCCGAAGTAGCCCGCGATGGTCCAGATCGACACCAGGATCGCCATCACGTTCCAGTCGACGATCTTGAACGCGTCTTCCTCGGTCATGATGCCGAGCCAGATCATCGCCGCCACGCCCAGGAGGGCGGCCGCGGTGCTGTCGATCCAGCCCGCGATCACCACCACGATCGTCACGGCGAAGATGCCGAGCGCAAGCCACGTCATCAGGTCCATTGCCGCTCCCCCTGTGCTCGAAGGAAAATCCACGCCCGGCGGATCGTAGCAAAATGCTCCAGCGGCGTGGCAGACTGGGGACGCCCGATTGACCGCAGTCAAGTGACTTCGAGCGTCGCGGCGCTCAGAATCCCCACAAAACCGGACCGGGCCCCGCAGCCCGGGATCACAAGACATACGAGGAGAAACGCATGATGAAACGCACTTTTGCGAAAGGCATGGTCGCCGTGCTCGTCGCCGGCGTATTCGGCGCGATGCCCGCGGCGGCCTGGGAGCCCACCAAGACGGTCGAGTTCATCGTCCCCGCCGGCACCGGCGGCGGAGCCGACCAGATGGCGCGCCTGATCCAGTCGATCATCGCCAAGCACAACCTCATGAAGCAGTCGATGGTCGTCATCAACAAGGGTGGCGGCGCCGGCGCCGAGGGCTTCCTCGAGGTGAAGGGCGCGAAGGGCGAGCCGCACAAGATCATCATCACGCTGTCGAACCTCTTCACCACGCCGCTCGCCACCGGAGTGCCCTTCAGCTGGAAGGACCTGACCCCGGTCCGCATGATGGCGCTCGACCAGTTCGTCCTGTGGGTGCCGAACGACGCTCCGTACAAGAGCGCGGCCGAGTACATCGCGGCGGTGAAGGCCGGCGGCAACAACAAGTACAAGATGGGCGGCACCGGCTCCAAGCAGGAGGACCAGATCATCACCGTGGCCCTCGAGAAGGTCGCAGGCGCCAAGTTCACCTACGTGCCCTTCAAGGGCGGCGGCGACGTTGCCACCCAGCTCGTGGGCAAGCACATCGATTCCTCGGTGAACAACCCGATCGAGGCGGTGGCGCAATGGCGCGCGGGGAACCTCAAGCCCCTGTGCGTCTTTGACGACACGCGCATGCCCTACAAGGAAAAGATCACCAAGGACATGGCGTGGTACGACATCCCGACTTGCAAGGAGGCGGGCGTTCCCACCGACTACGTGATGCTGCGCGGCATCTTCATGGCCGGCGGCGTCGCTGCCGACCAGGTCAAGTACTACGCCGACCTGTTGGAGAAGGTCCGTCAGACCCCGGAATGGAAGAAGTTCATGGAGGACGGCGCGTTCAACCAGACCACCATGGTGGGCAAGGACTACGAGAGCTGGGTGGCGAAGAACGAGACGCTGCACTACAACCTGATGAAGGAAGCCGGCTTCCTGGCAGCCGGGAAGTAGGGCGACCGACGAACGGGCTCCGGGCGTCCGCCCGGGGCCCTTTTTTCAGCGGTGAAGGGGAGGGGGGCGCATGCAGCAGTCGCATGACCGGGCCATCGGCACGGTGCTCGTTTGGGAGATCTTGGTCGCCGTGGCCTTCTTCGTCTTCGGCGCGGTCGTGGTCTGGGACAGCCAGAGGCTGGGCGCCTCGTGGGCCTCCGACGGGCCGCAGGCGGGCTATTTTCCCTTCTACATCGGGCTCCTCATTTGCATCTCTTCGGTCGCCAACCTGATCGCGGCACTGGGCAAGGGGAGCAAGGGCGCGCGCGCCTTCGTCACGTGGGGGCAGCTCAGGATGGTGCTCATCGTGATGGTGCCGAGCATCGTGTACGTGGCGCTCATCGAAAACCCGCTCTACTCGCTCGGGATCTACGAGGCGTCGGCGCTGTTCATCGCCGCCTTCATGCGCCACCTGGGCAAGTACTCGTGGCCCAAGATCGCGGGCGTGTCGATCGGCGTGATGGTCGCGTTCTTCCTCATGTTCGAGGTCTGGTTCAAGGTGCCGCTGCCCAAGGGTCCGATCGAAGCGCTGATCGGCTTCCGCTAGGCCACCGGAATGCAAGAGATCAACTCCCTGATGGGCGGCTTCGCCGTCGCGCTCACGTGGTTCAACGTGATGCTGATGATCGCGGGCGTGAGCCTGGGCGTGCTGATCGGCGTGCTCCCGGGCCTGGGTGGGGCCAACGGCGTGGCGATCCTGCTGCCACTCACCTTCCAGATGGCGCAGCAGCCCGGAGGCGCCACCTCGGCGATCATCCTGCTGTCGTGCATCTACTGGGGCGCGCTCTTCGGCGGCGCCATCACCTCGATCCTGTTCAACATCCCGGGCGAGCCGTGGTCGGTGGCGACCACCTTCGACGGCTACCCGCTGGCGCAGCAGGGCCGGGCCGGCGCCGCGCTCACGGCGGCGTTCACGTCCTCGTTCGTCGGCGCGCTGATCGCGGTGATCATGATCACGTTCCTGTCGCCCCTGGTGGCGAGGTTCGCGCTCAAGTTCGGCCCGCCGGAGTTCTTCTCGGTGTACCTGCTCACGTTCTGCGCCTTCGTCGGCATGGCCAAGGGGACGCCCTTCAAGACCATCGCGGCGATGATGCTGGGATTCGCGCTCGCGGCCGTGGGGTTGGACACGGTGACCGGGCAGCTGCGGCTCACCTTCGGCCACATGGAGCTGCTCAAGGGCTTCGACTTCCTCATCGCGGTGATCGGCCTCTTCGGCATCGGCGAGATCCTGCTCACCATCGAGGAGGGCCTGGAGTTCAAGGGGGCCAACGCGCGGCTGAACATGCGGGTGGTGCTCGAGACCTGGAAGGAGCTGCCGAAGTACTGGAAGACCTCGCTACGCAGCGCGGGCGTGGGTTGCCTCATGGGCATCGTGCCGGGAGGCGCTACCCCGGCCTCGTTCATGAGCTACGGCGTGGCCAAGCGCTTCTCGCGCGACGGCGAGAAGTTCGGCACCGGCCAGGTCGAGGGCGTCGTGGCGCCGGAGACCGCGGCGCACGCGGCCGGGACTTCGGCGTTGCTGCCGATGCTGACCCTCGGCGTGCCCGGCTCGCCCACCGCGGCGGTCCTCCTCGGCGGCCTCATGATCTGGGGCCTGCAGCCCGGGCCGCTCCTCTTCATCGAGAAGGCCGACTTCGTCTGGGGCCTCATCGCGTCGATGTACCTCGGCAACATCGCGGGCCTGCTGATCGTGCTCACCTGCGTGCCGCTCTTCGCCTCGATCCTGCGCGTGCCCTTCTCGATCATCGCGCCGGTGATCCTGGTGATCTGCGCGATCGGGGCGTTCACGGTGCACAACTCCATGTTCGACGTGTGGCTGATGCTGGTGTTCGGGGTGATGGGATACGTCTTCAAGAAGCTCGACTACCCGCTGGCACCCCTGGTGCTGGCGCTCGTGCTGGGCGACTCCGCCGAGAACGCCTTCCGCCAGTCGATGCTGATGTCGCAAGGCACCCTCACGATCTTCTACGCCAACGGGCTGGTGGGGACGTTCACCTCGCTCGCCTTGCTGCTGCTCTTCTGGCCGCTCATCTCCAGGGCGCTCGCGATCCTGCGCGGGCGCAACGGCAAGCCCCTCAACGTCGAGTAAGGGAGGTTCCATGCCGGTCATCGCGATGACGCAGGAGATGGCAACGCTCGGCAAGGACGTGGCGCTCGGCGTATGCGAGGCCCTCGGCCTGCAGCAGGTGCGCCACGAGGTGGGCGACGTGGTTGCCGGGCGGATGCAGGTGAAGAAGAGCCTCATCCGCCGCATCCGCGAAGGCAAGGCCAGCAAGGTCGAGCGCTGGGCCGCCGACGACAAGACCATCTCGATCTTCACCGCCGAGGAGGTGCTCGACCTCGCGGTCAAGGGCAACGTGCTGATCCGCGGCTGGGGCGCCACTCTGCTGCTGCGCAGCGTCACCCACATCCCGTGCGTGCAGGTCTGCGCGCCGCTGGAGCTGCGGGTGAAGCGGCTGATGGAGCGCCTCGAGACCGACGACGAGGAGCTCGCGCGGCGCGAGATCCAGGTCGACGACGCCGCGCGCGCCGCGCGCATGGGCGAGTACTTCAACGTCGACTGGGGCGATCCGGCGCTCTATGACATCACTCTCAACACCGAGCGCATCCCGATCGCAACGTGCGTGGACCAGGTGGTGGCGCTCGCGCGCAGCGCCGCCTTCCAGGAGACGCCGCAATCGCGCGCGCACCTCGAGGACCTGGCGCTGCAGGCACGGGCGCGCGCGGCCATGCGGGCCGACCCGCGCACCTCGGGGATCGACGTGGTCGTGGCGGCCGAAGGCGGCGGGCTCACGCTGCGCGGCATCGTGGCCGACGACAAGGAGCGCAAGCGCGTGGAGGAAGTGGCCGCGGCGGTGCCCGGAGCGAAGGGCGTCTCGAACGAGCTGCGGACGATGGCCGGCGGGCTCTACCGCTTCCCGTCGCAGGTGAAGGACAAAGGCTGAGGCAGGGTCGATCCGGCGGATGCCGTCCCTCTCTTTTTCGATTCTTTCGAATTCCTAATCCATTGGATCAGGGTCAACGGCGTCACTGCGAGTGGCCTAGATCCCTACCCTGTTCCACTGGCTTAGGAATTCGAAAGAATCGAAAAAGAGAGGGACGGCATCCGCCGGATCGACCCTGCCTCAGCCTTTGTCC
>Ga0111538_10000165_pt1 | contig 77064 bp, 55 predicted proteins | sample SoiMethybrSBSTD1_FD_79669 | JGI IMG/M metagenome (GOLD analysis project Ga0111538, IMG submission 79669) | Bulk soil microbial communities from a Populus tree surrounding site in Tennessee, USA - Soil MetaG P. TD hybrid SBSTD1 (version 2)... | ecosystem: Environmental > Terrestrial > Soil >...
GGCGAAGTAATCGAGAAAGGATTGCCGAACCTGTTTGGCGGTCATCACGACTCTCACATTGTACTTGGGCCTTTGCCTTCGGCCTTGGCCCAAGGTTCCGGCACTCGGCACTCGGCACTCGGCACTGGGCACTCGGCGCTGGGCGCCGGCACTAGGCACGAGTTCCGGACGCGGCCAGAAGGCTCTTGCCAGTGCCGAGTGCCGGGTGCCGAATGCCGGCGGTGTCAGACGTCATCGTCGGACCGCAATTTGATCGCTTTGCCAATGGCCTCAGCCGAGAAGCCACGCCGGAGCAAATGCTGGAAGAGCCGGCGTCGATCCGCCAGCGTCGGATGGGCGGGCAGGCGCTTGCGCGCCAGCACGCGTGCGATCGCCGCCATCTCGTCGTCTGGCGCGAGCGCCGAGAGGAGCTCGTGGATGAGCGCGCGGTCGATGCCGCGGGCCGCGAGCTCCCGCTCGATGCGGTAGCGGCCGCGGCCCTTGGCCTGGAACGCCGTGCGAACGAACGCCGTGGCGACGCGGCGGTCGTCGACGAGCCGGTCGTCGATGAGCCGGGCGAGGGTGGCGGCGACGACCTCGGCGTCGTAGCCGCGGGTCGTCAACTTGTCGGTCAGTTCGGCGACGGTGTAGTCGCGGCGCCCGAGGAGAGTCAGGGCTGTGGTGCGGGCGCCGGCGCGAGGGGCTGGCGCGGTGACCGGCGCCGAGCGAGGCGGCCGCCTCGCTCGCCGCCCGTCGAATGGCACATCAGGCTCCGAATCGGTGAATCTGTCCGCCCTTTTCGCCGAGCGCGACCGCCGCGGCGCTGCCCGGCGTGATGCCGCGCAGGCGCATCTTGAATTCTTCCACGTTCGTGACCCAATGGACAGCCTCGTCCACCGTGACGAGGTTCTGCTGGCACAGGCGCAGAATCGCCTGGTCGAAGCTCTGCATCCCGTACTGCGACACGCCCTGCACGATGGCGTCCGGCACGGCCGCGGTCTTTTCGTGGTCGGCGATGCAATCGCGCACGTACGGCGTGGCGATCAGGACCTCGGCCGCGAGCACGCGGCCGCGGCCGTCGGCGCGCGGCAGCAGGCGCTGCGAGACCGCGGCGCGCAGCACGCGCGAGAGCTGATGGCGAATCTGTCCCTGCTGGTGGGGCGGAAAGACCGACACGATACGGTTGATGGTCTCCGGCGCGTCGAGTGTGTGCAGGGTCGAGAGCACGAGGTGGCCGGTCTCGGCGGCGACGAGCGCGGTCTCGATTGTCTCGGGGTCGCGCATTTCGCCGATGAGGATGACGTCCGGGTCCTGACGAAGCGCGCTGCGCAGGCCGGAGGCGTAGGCCGGCGTGTCGAAGCCGACCTCGCGCTGCGTGACGACCGCGCGGTGATCGCTGTGCACGAATTCGATCGGGTCTTCGATCGTGAGGATGTGCAGCGCGCGCGTCCGGTTGATCAGATCGACGAGTGCCGCGAGCGTCGTGCTCTTGCCGCTGCCGGTGGCGCCGGTGACGAGCACGAGGCCGCGCGATTCTTCCGAGAGTGAGATCACCGAGGACGGCAGGCCCAGCGACTCGAGGCTGGGGACGTCCGACGGAATCAGACGCATCGAGATGCCGACGGTCCCGCGCTGCCGGAAGACGCTCGCGCGGACGCGGCCGACGCCGGGCGCCTGCCAGGCGACGTCGACTTCCATTTTTGTCTTGAGACGATCCTGATGCACCGGCGGAAGCAGGCGCATCGCGATGGCTTCGAGGTACTCCGCGGTCAATGGCGCGACGGTCGTCCAGCGTTCGAGCAGACCGTCGATCCGAACCAGCGGGACGTGGCTGGCACGCAAGTGAATATCGGAAGCCCCACGCGATCCTGCAGCGGTAACCAGTTCATCAAAAGTCATTGCGGCCCTGCCAGGAGGTGGCAGAGTGCAAGACCAATGCCGGAAGGACCGCGGAGGTCTTCTTACGTTTTTTGTAGAAACGACCTCCGAAGTCGTTTCAGCGCGCGGCGGCCGCTTCCCGTTTTGTCGTCGGAATACCGACCGGGGTCAGCCAGTTGTGCCGGTCGGGCGTCCGCCCGGCGACGTAGTCGAAAAAGGCCGTCTGGATGGCGCCGGTGACCGGCCCGCGCCGGCCCGGGCCGATGACGATCTTGTCGATGGATCGAATCGGCGTGACCTCGACGGCGGTCCCGACGAAGAACAGTTCGTCGGCCGCGTAGAGCATCTCGCGCGGCATCTCGATCTCGCGGACCTGGAACCCGAGATCCTGCGCCAGCGTGAAGATCGAGTCGCGCGTGATGCCGGAGAGCACCGACGCGCCGATCGGCGGCGTGTAAATCACCTCGTCGCGGACGACGAAGAGATTCTGGCCGCTGCCCTCGCTGACGTGCCCGCTCGTGTCGAGCGCAATGCCCTCGACGTAGCCGCCGAGCGCGGCTTCCATCTTGATCAAGCCGGAATTGGCGTAGTTCGCCACCGACTTGGCCATCGCCGGCGTCGTGTTGGGCGCGTTGCGCTGCCAGGAACTGACGCACACGTCCACGCCCGTTTCGAAGACGTCGGCGCCGAAATACGAATCCCACTTCCAGCAGAGGATCGCCGCCTCGACCGGGCAGGGCAGCGGATTCACACCGAGCGTGTGATAGCCGCGATAGAGGACGGGGCGGATGTAACAGGCCTCGTAGCCATTGGCTTGGATGGTCTCGACGATCGCGCGGCCGAACGCGTCGCCATCCAGCCCGTAGTCCATCCGGTAGACGCGGGCCGAGTCGTACAACCGGCGCATGTGCGCGTCCAGCCGGAAGACGGCCGAGCCGGTTTCGGTCTTGTAACTGCGGATGCCTTCGAACACCGCCGACCCGTAGTGCACGACATGTGACGCGATGTGGATGTTCGCGTTGCCCCACTCAACAAGCTTTCCATTCATCCACACCTTGTCGGTGGCGTTGAAGGACATGGCTGCTCCAGGAAAAAAGGCGGGCGACGCCGCGAGCCCGCCGCACCAGCGATTTTACTGCGTTTCGCCGCAGAAGGGGCAGCGGCTGCTCCGGACCGGCAGCGGCTTGCGGCAATTCCAGCAGAAGCGGCCCGCGCTGACTTCACGCGTCCGGATGCGCGCGGGCGTGACCGGCCTGGGCGGCGTCGGCCGCGGCACGGCGATCGCCTCGGCTGGCGCCGCGACCGTCGCGCGCCGCACGACTTCCTTGCGCGCGTTGATGATGTCCGACAACAGATCTTCCGCGCGCTGGTAGCGCGCGCTGACGTCGCCGGCAAGTGCGCGCATGACGACGTGCTCGATGACCGGCGGCGTCTGGGGCGCCCGCAGGCGCAACGGCTCGACGAGCTCGCCCCGCTTCAACCGGTCCAGATCCGACGGCGCCGGCGTGTCGTACGGGAGCGTCCCGGTCAACATCTGATACATCGTCACGCCAAGCGAGTAGAGATCTGAAGCGAAGACGGCCCGCCCCTCGAACTGTTCGGGCGCCATGTACGGCGGACTCCCGATGACGGTCGTGCCATGCGCCGCGATCTCCAGGAACCGTGACGTGCCGAAGTCGCCGACCTTGAGGAGGCCTTTCTCGGTGACGAACACGTTCGCCGGCCGCAGGTCGCGATGGATGACGCCCTGCTTGTGCGCGTGCTCGACGGCGTTGGCGATCTGACAGGTGTAGTCGAGCACCGTGGGAAGGTCGAGCGCGCCCTTGGTGGCGATAATGGTTTCCAGCGTCTCGCCCGGCACGTATTCCATGACGATGAAGAAGACGTTGTCCTGCTTCTCCGCCGTAATCACCGTGACGATGTTGGGATGGTTGAGCGAGGCGAGGAGCCGTGGCTCGCGGAGCAGCTCGCCGAAGTCCAGGCTCTGCCGGTGTGGCACTTTGATCGCCACGCGCTTGTCGATCCAGGTATCCTCGGCGAGATACACGGTGCCGAAGCCGCCGCTGCCGAGCGGTTCGACGATGCGATACTTGCCGAGCGACTGGCCTCGAAACACCATTCGTTGCAGAGTATAGCGTCATGGGACTGCCGCGCTTCTTCGCCCCGGATCTGGACGCGGCCGCGCGAATCGCGCGGCTGCCGCCGGGCGAGGCGCAGCACCTCACGCGCGTCCTGCGCCTCAACGTCGGCGACGCCGTCACCGTGTTCGACGGACGCGGCAGCGAGTGGATGGGCCGCGTCGCCGGGACGTCGCGCAGCGGCGCGACCGTCCATCTCGGCGAGCCGGTGGACCCGGCGGCCGAGCCGCCCGTGCGCGTCACGCTCGCCGTCGGACTGCTCAAGGGCGACCAGATGGACGCGGTCGTCCGGGATGCGACGATGCTCGGCGCGACCGCCATTGTCCCGATCGCGTCCGCCCATGTCGCCGTGCCGGCCGCGGGCCGCCGCTCGGACGTCGCGGTCGAACGCTGGGCGCGGGTCGCGGCCGCTTCGGCCAAGCAGTGCGGCCGCGCCGTCGTGCCCGTGGTCTCTCCGGTCACCCGGTTCGAAGCCGTCATCGCGGGGTGGCACCTGGGCCCGACAATCATGTGTGTCGAGCCGGCGCGCGCCGCCGGCGGCCCGGGCTCGCTCCCGGGCGTGCCGCCAACCGACGCGCTGCTGCTGGTGGGACCCGAAGGCGGGTGGGCCGAAGCGGAAATCGAACAAGCCATGTACAGCGGCGCGCGGCTGCTGCACCTGGGGCCGCGGACGCTCCGCGCCGAGACGGCGCCGACGGTCGCGCTCAGCGTGTTGTGGAGTGCCTGGGGCTGGTAGCGGCGGCGCGCGCCTCGAACGCGGCGCCGACCCACTCCTGCTCGTCGAGTCGCGACGCCAGCGACCAGCCCGCCCGATCGAGCGCGCTCACCACCTCGCCGGCTTCGTGCGGCTGAAAGCCGCTCGCGATGAGCGACCCGCCCGGCTCGGCCAGCGCGGCCAGTGCCTCCGCCTGGCGCATGAGCACGGCGCCCGTCAGATTCGCGAGCACGACATCGAACCGCCGTCCGAGCTCGGCCGGCGCCGCCGCGAGATCGATTTCCTCGAGGCGCACACCCCGCTCCTGATTCAGATCGAGATTGTCCTGCGCCGACTGGAGGGCGTCGCGGTCGATGTCGGTCGCGATGACGACCGCGGCCCCCAGCTTGCGCGCGGCGATGGCGAGCACGCCCGATCCCGTGCCGACGTCAAGCACCGACGCGCCGATGAGCGGCCGCGCCTGCAGCAGGCGAAGACACAGGCGCGTGGACGCATGATGACCGGTGCCGAAGCCCATGGAGGGGAGGATGAAGAGCGTGAACAGGACATCGGGAGTCGTTTTCCCGGTCGAGCCCTGAGGAAAACGACTCCCGATGTCTTTTCGCGGGACGATGATGAACCGTCCGACCTGGATCGGTTCCAGCGACGACTGGCTGCGCTCCGCCCAGTCTTCGTCGGACACATCGATCGCGGCGGCGGTGACGACCGGATCGAACGCGGCCGCGGCGGCGAGGGCGCGATCGCGCGCCGGCGCGGTCGCGAAGAAGACCCGCAGCCCATCGGACGTTTCCTCGACCGCCGTGGGTGAGTGATCGTCGAGGAGCGCGATCAGGCGATCGAGCTCCGCGGCCGGCGGTGAGGCAGGCCAGCGACACGCGAGAGCCGGATACAGGCGAGCCATGTGAAACGGCGGGAGCGAGCGGCGGCGGACCTAGTCGAAGAGGTCGCGGACCTTTTCGAAGAACGGCTTGTCGCGCGACGTCTCGGTGGACACGACTTCTATCCGCTCGGCCGGCATCGTCTTCGACAGTTGCTCGACGATCTTTTTCTGGTCCTTGCTCAGTTTTCTCGGCACCTCGACGACGACGCGGACGTACAGCGCTCCGCGGCCGCGGCCCGTCACGCTGGGCATGCCCTTGCGCGGGAACTCGATGAGCGTGCCGCTCGCCGTGCCGGAGGAGACATCCACTTTCATGTCGCCCGCGGGCCCGTCGATGCTGAACGATCCGCCCATGACCATCGTCGGATACGGGACCGGGACCTCGAGGTAGAGGTCGTCGCCCTCGCGCTGGAAGCGGTCGTGCACCTTGACGTGCACGACCACGTAGAGATCGCCCGGCGGCGCGCCGACCGATCCGTGTTCGCCTTCGCCCTGCAGGCGCAGCCGCTGGCCGTCGGCGATACCCGCCGGAATCCGGACCGTCACGCGGCGGTCTTTCGTCTTGCGTCCGGTGCCGCGGCAGTCCGGGCAAGGCGCCTTGATGAGCTGTCCCGATCCGCCGCACTGCCCGCACGGCCGCGCCACGACGAGAAAGCCCTGCTGGTAGCGGAGCTGGCCGGTGCCGCGGCATTGCGAACAGGTCTCGCGGGTCGATCCGGGCGCCGCGCCCGATCCCCGGCACGCGTCGCAGTGCTCTTCGCGCGGGATCTGGATCGTCGTCTCGGTGCCGCTGAACGACTGTTCGAACGCAATCTCGAGATCGAAGCGCAGATCGGCGCCGCGCACTGGTCCGCCGCGCCGGCCGCCGCCGGCGCCGAACCCGAAGAAGTCGCCGAGGATGTCCGAGAAGTCCGCGAAGATGTCGGCGTTGAATCCGGCGCCGCCGCCCGCCGCGCCCGCCACGCCGGCGTGGCCGAAGCGGTCATAGCGCGTCCGCTTGTCGCTGTCGCCGAGCACGGCATAGGCCTCGGCCGCCTCTTTGAATTTTTCTTCGGCGGCGCGGTCGCCGGGATTGCGATCCGGGTGGTACTGAAGCGCGAGCTTCCGGTACGCACTCTTGATCTCCTGATCGCCGGCATTGCGCGCGACGCCCAGGACCTCGTAGTAATCGCGTTTGCTCACGCTTTGGCCACCCTCACCTGCGCGGGGCGGAGCAGCCGGGGGCCGAGGCGGTAGCCGCGACGCAGCTCGGCGACGACCTCGCCGTCGCGGCGGCCGTCGGCCGGCTCGCTCGCGATCGCTTCGTGCCAGCCCGGATCGAAGTCCTGGCCAACCGACTCGAACGGCTCGACGCCGCGGCGCCGCATCACGTCGAGGAGCTGACGATGAATCAGCTCGACGCCGCTCCGGAGCGCCGCCGCAGTGCCCGCGGGCTCCTGCGCCGCCACCAGCGCCCGTTCGAGGTCGTCCACGACGGGCAGCAGATCGCGCATGAGATCCGCGGACACGGCGTCCGACAGGTCGCGCCGCTCGCGATCCGTGCGCTTGCGGTAGTTGTCGAACTCGGCCGCGCCGCGCAACAGCCGGTCGCGAAGCTCCTCGCGTTCCCGCTGCAGGGCCTCGACGGTGTCGGCGGCCGTCCGGGTCGCGCCGTCTTCCTTGGTATTCAGTTGTTCACTCGACATTCGATTGTTTGTTGTCCAGCACGCGATTGACCGCCTCCGAGACGCCCTCGACGACCGAGATGGCGCGCTGATAGCGCATCCGCGTCGGACCGATGACGCCGACCGTCCCAGCCTGCCGGCCGTCGTGGAAGGTGGAGGCGACGACGCTGAACGGATGAAAGTCCGCCAGAAAGTGTTCCGATCCAATCACCACGGTCAGCCCGTTCGACTCGATGTACTGAGTGAGCAGGGCCACCAGCCGGTGCTTCTCCTCAATCATACGAAACAGCACGCGCAGCGCGTCGAGCATGCGCTGGCGATCGGCGGGGTCGCCGACCAGCCCGTCCACCAGGTACGGCGTGCCCTGGACGTGCAGCGTCTCCTCGGGCGTGACGTCCGCCAGGCCGCTGCTCGCGAGGCGCAGCGCGCTCTCGACGAGCGCGTCGTACAGGAGCCGTTCCTGCCGCATCCGCTCGACGATGGCCGTCCGCGCTTCGTGCAGCGTCAGGCCGGTGAACTCCGCATTGATGAAGTTCGCCGCCTGATTGAGCAGCACCGCCGAGTACTGCTCTTCCGGCTCGACCACCTTGTGCGTGATCTGTCCGCCCGTCGCGACGACGATGACCAGCACCCGTCCGTTCTCGATCGCCACGAAGTCGATGTGCTGGAGCCGGACCGACGAGCTCGCCGGCGACAGCGCGAACCCGATTTGATGCGAGGCGCGTGACAGTTCCTGCGACGCGTTCTCGAGCACTTCACCGACCGTGCCGCCGCGCCGCAACCGGGCCTCGAGCTCGGGCAGCCGGCGCTGCCGCTTGCGCGATCCGAGCAGGCCATCCACGTACAGCCGGTAACCGGAGTCGGTCGGGATCCGGCCCGCCGAGGTGTGCGGCTGGCGCACGAGCCCCTGCTCTTCGAGCCGCGCCAGGATGTTCCTGACGGTCGCTGACGAGAGGCCGAGCGCGCTGTGCTCGGCCAGCCACGCCGACGAGATGGGCTCGCCCTGCTCGATGTATTCGCCAACGAGCCGCGCGAGGATTCGGCGTTGCCGATCGTTCATGTCTGGCATGGCCAAACCGGGATTAGCAGTCTCTTGCTGAGACTGCTAATGAACAGTATAGCTGATGCGCCGCGGCCGTGCCCCGCTACAGGCCGGCGCGCGCGATCAGCGTCCGCGCTGCCAGCCCGGCCTCCGCGCGCAGCGACCCGAGGTCGGCCCACAGCACCTGACCGTCCCGGGCGACGAGACGCCCGTCCACCAACGTCGCGCGCACGTCCGACGCGCGGCTGGCGTAGACGAGCTGCGAGTACGGATCGGTCCCGGGCGTCTGGTGCGCGCCGCGCGTAGAGACGACGATGAGATCGCCCTTCTTGCCGGTTTCGATCGACCCGACATCGGCCGCCTGCCCCAGCGCGCGCGCGCCCTCCCGCGTCGCCATGGCCACCACCTGGCGCGCGGGCAGCGCGCCCGGACCCTTCCGCACCGCCTGGAGCGTCGCCGCCAGCCGCATCTCTTGAAACATGTCGAGCGAGTTGTTGCAGGCCGCCCCGTCGGCGCCGAGCGAGACCGAGACGCCGCGCGCCAGGAGCTCCGCGATCGGGGCGATGCCGGATCCGAGTTTCAGGTTCGAGCCGGGGCAGTGCAGGACCTTCACCCGGCGCTCGGCCAGCAGCTGCTGTTCCGGTTCGGTGACCCACACGCAGTGCGCGACGCACAGCCGCTCGGTCGCGAGGCCGAGCGAGGCGAGATAGGCGATGTTGTCGAGTCCGGTCTCGGCGCGCACGACCTCGACCTCGTCGCGCTGCTCGGACGCGTGTGTGTGCACGAGGAGCCCGTGCGCGGCCGACAGCGCCGACGTCGCTTCCAGCAGATCCCGCGTGCACGAGATCGCGAAGCGCGGCGCCAGCGCCGCGCGCAGCCGTCCGTCTGCCGCGCCGTGCCACCGCGCGTGCAAGGCGAGGCTCTCGTCGAGGGCCGCCGTGCGCTCCTGGAAGAGCCGGGCCGGCGCGTCGCCGCGGACGTTCATCAGGCACTTGCCGACGACGGCGCGAAGGCCGGTCGGCACCAGCGCGTCGAAGATCGCGTCGGTGCCGTGGACAGTTTCCATCGTGAGGACGCTCGTCGTGCCGCCGAGGAGGAGCTCGGCCGCAGCCAGCCGTGCCGCCGCGCCGAGCGTGGTCTCGTCGTGGGCGGCCTCGAGCGGCCACACGCGCCGGCGCAGCCAGGCGAGGAGCGGCAGGTCGTCCGCCAGGCCGCGGAACAGCGTCTGACAGAGGTGGACGTGCGTCTGCACGAAGCCGGGGAGCACGATCCCGCCCTCGGCGTCGATCGCGCTCGCGCCCGCCGCCTCGGCCGGCGCCGTCCCGACCGCGGCGATGCGCCCGTCACGGATCCAGACGTCGCCAGTGACGACGTCCATCGCGTCGTTCATCGTGACGATGGTGCCGTTGCGGATCAGGACCGTGCCGGCGGCCAGGGCGGAGCGTGGCGTCACGACCCGCTACCGGATGATGCGCCGGAAGAGGCCGCCGATCTTCGAGAGGACACTGTTGCCGCCGTGGACGTCGCAGTACTCGTGCGGCGCGGACCCGGCGAGGAAGGCTTCGTTGAACGTGCGTGGGCAATTCGGCGTCGCAAGCTTGCCGGTGTCCTTGTCGACCAGCGCGAACGACACGCCGGCGGGCGCGTCGAAGGCGATGCTGGGCCGTGCCGCGAGCGCCCGGCGCATGAAGTTCGTCCAGATCGGCAGTGCCGCCTGCGAGCCGCTGAGCCCGATCGGCTGATTGTCGTCGAGTCCGACCCAGACGACGGTGAGCAGCTCGGGCGTGAATCCGGCGAACCAGGCGTCGCGCAGGTCGTTCGTCGTGCCGGTCTTGCCGGCCGCATCGAGGCTGAAACTGCTGCGCACGGCCGCGGCCGTGCCCTCGTTGAGCACGCTCCGCATCAAGTTGGTCACGAGATACGTCGCCTCCGGCCGCGCGACCGGGCGCGCCGGCACCTCGGCAAGCTTCAGCGGCTTGGACCCCGCGATGATGCGGCTGACCGCCTGGAGCGGCCGCACCATCCCGCTGTTCGTGAAGACCGTGTACGCCGTGGCGATCTCGAGCGGCGACGCCTCGAACACGCCGAGCGCGATCGACGGATACGGTTTGGCCGGCGTCCCCACGCCGACCTTCTTCCACGTCGCCACGACCTTGTCGTAGCCGATCGCCTCCGCGACTTTGATCGTGACGATGTTGCGTGAGAGCGCGAGCGCCCGCCGGACCGTGATCGGCCCGTCGTACTCGTTCTGGTAGTTCGACGGACTGTAGTCGTTGTCTCCGTCCTTGAAGACCGTCGGCTCGTCGGCGAACACCGTCGCCGGCGTGATCTCGGCCGAGTGCTCCTCGGCCATGCGATCGAACGCCGCCAGGTACACGAACGGCTTGAACACCGATCCCGGCTGCCGCCTGATGGTCACGGCCCGGTTGTACTGCGACTGCGAGTAGGCCCGGCCGCCGACCATCGCCAGGATCTCGCCGGTGCGGGGATCGACCGCGATGAGCGCGATTTGCGGCTGCAGCTTCCGCTTCGCGAGCTGCTTGTCGAGCTGGATCGCGCCTTCGGCGACCGCTTCCTGCGCCATGCGCTGGAGGTGCAGGTCGAGCGTCGTATAGACGTCGACCGCGGCGCCCGGTTTCAACAGGCCCGCGTACTTCTCGTCCACGAGCTGGTTGACGTAATCGACGAAGTACGGCGCCTCGTTCTCGAGCGCGCGCGTCATGATCTTGAGCGGCTCGTTGGCGGCTTTCACCGCCTCGTCCTTCGTGATGAAGCCGGCTTCGGCCATCTCGCGGAGCACGATGTTCCGCCGTTCCTGCGCGCGCTCGGGATTGCGGAACGGCGAGAGCCGCGAGGGCGACTGGATCAGCCCGGCCATCGTCGCGGCCTCGCCGATCGTCAGGTTGCTCACGTCCTTGCCGAAGAAAATGCGCGCCGCTTCCGCGACGCCGTGAATCTCGAACGGCCCGCGTTGTCCCAGCACGACGTCGTTCAGATAAAGCTCGAGGATCTGGTCCTTCGTGAAGCGCGATTCCAGGACCACCGCCATGAACTGTTCCTGGACCTTCCGCCGCAGCGTCTTCTCGGGGGTCAGGAAGGTGTTCTTGACGATCTGCTGCGTGAGCGTGCTGCCGCCGACCAGATACTGCTTGTCGCCGCGCAGGTTGGTGATGATGGCGCCGACCGCGCGAATCGGGTCGACGCCCGGGTGGTCGTAGAAGCGCCGATCCTCGATCGCCAGGATCGCGTTGACGACGGTTTTCGGGATCGCGGCGAGCGGGATGTACCGGCGCTTCTGACCGGGCGCGAGGGCCGCGAGCATCGGCGCCTCGAGCGTGACCCGGTCCACCGCCTTGCCGCCGACCTCCGTCAGCTTGCTGACGACCGGGGACGTCGTGCTCTTCGAGAAGTCCACGCGGACCACCCGTACGCGATCGGCATCGGCGGTGCGGGGGGCGACGAGGACGAAGTTCGGGCCCACCGAAAACTCGCCCGGACGCGCTGGCTTTTCGCGCTCGGCATAGCCGACGTCATTCAGCCGCTGGACGAGCTGGGCCGGCGCGAGCCCGCGGCCCGGCCGGATCTCGAAGGGGCGCCCGAAGATCCGCGGGATCGGTTGCTGTTCGCCGCCGAGCTTGGCATCGATGAGCCGGCCGTAGCTGATCCAGAAGTACACCCCGACGAGAAACAGGATCAGCCCCGGAACCCCCACGCCCAGCAGCACCCATTTGATCCACTGCTTGCGTGGCCTGGCGAGCAACAGTCGCAGCCGTGTGCCGCGACGGACAGGCGGCTTCGGCTTGGAGGTGCGCGCTGGTGGTCGTGTGGCCATGCGTCCCGTCGAGCAGTGTACGGCGAAAGCCGGCGTCGTGTCCTCTGACTCGGCTTGACACCCGTCATCCTCACGACTAACGTGTCCCTTTCTTAGACCGCTGAATTAAGCAGAGGGTCTCGACGTCACGGTGGCGATCCCCCCGATCTTTGCGCTCGGCCCTGACGACGGCGCCGTCAACACGCGCCGCCTGCATCGGCAGCGGCTGCTCGACGCGATTCGGCGGTATGGACCGATTTCGCGCGCCGACCTGGCCAAGCGCACGCACCTCTCGCCGCCGACGGTGTCGGCGCTCGTCGAGGAACTGGTTGGGAGCGCCGGGTTGCTTCGCGAGGTGGGCATCGGCGCCTCGAGCGGCGGCCGGCCGCCGATCCTGCTCGAGTTCAACGCCGACGTCGGCTGCCTCGTCGGCGTCGACATCGGATCGCGGACACTCCGGGTGGCTGTCGCGGATCTGCAGGGACAGGTGATCGGACGGCACCACGAGCGCACCCGCGCTGATTCGCTCGACGCGTCCATCGCACAAATCGGCGACGGCATCGCCGCGCTCCTCGAACGTGCCGGCCGCGACCCGTCGAAGGTCTTCGCGATCGGCGTCGGAGCGCCGGGGATGACCGACGTCAAGGCCGGGCGCGTCATCAGCGCCGCCAATCTCGCGGGCTGGACTGACGTCCCGCTCCGCGAGTTGCTCCAGACGCGGTTTCACACCGAGGTCCACGTCGACAACGACGCGAACATGGCGGCGCTCGGCGAGCGCTGGCAGGGCGTCGCGCGCCAGTCGAGCGACTTCGTGTTCCTCGCGCTCGGCGCCGGCGTCGGCGCCGGCATCGTCGTCGGCGGCCGGCTCCATCGCGGCCATCGGTGGCACGCCGGGGAGATCAGCCGGATGACCCTCGACTACCGCGAGTGGCAGGTGGATTTCGGCGCGCGCGGCTACCTCGAGAGCCGGATCGGCGCCGCCGCCATCCCCGGGTGGGCCGACGCGCGGCAACTCGTCGCGGGGCACGATCCGGACGCCGCCAGCCGGGTGATTTTCGAGGCCGCGCGCGAGGGCGATGCGCAGGCCGCCGCCATCGTCGAAGAACTGGCGGTCTTCCTCGGCGCGGCGATCGCCAATCTCGTCTCGGTGCTCGATCCCGAGCTCATCGTGTTTGGCGGCGGGCTGAGCCACGCCGGCGGGATCCTGCTTCGGCCGGTCAAACGCGTGGTGTCGCGCATCGTGCCGAACGTGCCCCGCCTCGAGGTGTCCGCGCTCGGCGACGAGGCGCAGCTCTACGGGGCGCTCTACTCTGCGTCCGAGGTGGCCGACGCGCGGTTGTTCGCCATCGCGGGCCGGCTCGGCAGCCAGCCGGCCGACGCCGGCGACGAACGCCCGAGCCCGGTCCTTCCCTCACGCTGATGTTCTCGCCCGAGTACGTGCGCCTGGTGCTGAACGAGAACTTCGAGGACGCGAAGGCGCTCCTGCTCGAGCCGCTGCTCGCAATTCACTACGCGCACCTCGTGATGCTCGCCGAGCGGGAGATCGTTCCGGCGGCCGACGCGCGCCAGATCCGCGACGCGCTCGATCGGATCGACCCGGCCGCGGTGCGCCGGGTCGCTTACGACGGCAGCTACGAGGATCTCTTCTTCTACGTGGACCGTCTCATCGTCGCGTCCGCCGGCGAGGAGCTCGGCGGCCGGCTCCATACCGCCCGCAGCCGCAACGACATCGACATGACGACGTACCGAATGTTGTGGCGCGCGACGCTGCTGGATCTGGCCGCGGCGGCGCTGGCGCTAAGGCGCGCGCTCATCGACATCGCCTCGCGTCACCGGGAGACGATTTTTCCCGCGCACACGCACACGCAGCCGGCGCAACCCTCCACGCTCGCGCACTACCTGCTCGGCATGATCGAGCAGCTCGAGCGTGACGCGGCGCGCATTCGCGCGGCCTACGACAGGACCAACTGGAATCCGCTCGGGGCCTGCGCCATTACCGGGACGGGGTTTCCGATCGATCGCCAACGGACGAGCGAGCTGCTCGGCTTCCACGGACCGACGGGGAACACCTACGGCAGCATTGCCACCGTGGACTACCTCCTCGAGGCGGCGGCCGCCGCCGGCATCGCCGCCGTGGGCACCGGCCGCTTCGTGCAGGACATGCTGCTCTGGTGCACCAGCGAGGTCGGCTATCTCCGTCTGCCGGACGATCTGGTGCAGATCAGCAGCATCATGCCGCAGAAGCGCAACCCGGTCGCCCTCGAGCACGCCCGCGCGTTGTTGTCGAAGGCGGCGGGCCAGGCCAACAGTCTGCCGCTCGTCGTCCACAACACGCCGTTTGGCGACATCGTGGACACTGAGGACGATCTCCAGCCGCTCGTCGCCTCGATGTTCAAGGACGCGAGCCGCGGCCTGTCGCTCACGGCGGTGGCGATGAGCCGCGCCGAGTTCGACACCGCGAAAATGGCGGCGCGCGCCCGCGAGGGCTGGGTGACCACGACCGAGCTCGCCGACACGCTCGCGCGCGATCACGGGCTGCCGTTCAAGGCCGCGCACGGCGTCGCGACCCGCCTGGTGCTGGAGCGCCGCGCGAACCCGGACGCGCCGCTGAGCGAACTGGTCACGCGCGTGGTACGCGAGCTGAGTGGCCGGGACGTGCGCCTCGGCGAGGCTGCGCTCGAACGGCTGCTGAGTCCGGAGTACTTCGTCGCCGTCCGGCGCACACCCGGCGGTCCGGCGCCGGAAGTGACGGCCGAGGCAATTGACGTCGCGCGGGATCGGCTCGGCGCCGATGTGGCGGCCCTTCAGCAGGCGCGCGAGGCATTGAGCGGGGCGCGCGCGAAGCTAGAGGACGCAGTGCGGCGTCTGTAGGGCGGGTCGGGTTGCGACCCGCCCCACCCTACTTTGCGCGTGGCTTTGCGATCAGATTCGCCATGATCCGGTACGCGCCCTGCGTGCCGGCCGGCAGTTGGCGCCAGAGGCCCAGACCGACGTACGTCCACGAGCCCTTGCCCAGTTGCGCGGTCGTGAGCAGCCCGCGTTTCTCACCCGGGTTGTACGGCCAGGGATCGGTCGAGGCGAGCAGGTCCGTGTAGTGCGGATCGTTTGCGCCGAAGAAGTAGAGCCCGCGCTCCTGCACCCAGCCTTGAAAATCCACGGCGGTGATCTTGTTCGGTGCGCCGAGCTCGACGACGCCGTCTTCGAGGACGCGAATCGGGGCTTCTTCGACCGACACGCGGTTGCTGGTAATCCCGCCGGGATACGGCACGTAGGGACTGGCCGGCGGGGCTCCGCCGCCCCGGCCGCCGCGTCCGCCCGGTGCACCCGCTGGAGGGGCAGCCGCTCCGCCTGGCGGCGCACCCGCAGGCGCGCCCGGAGGCGGCCCGCCCGGACCGCCCGCGCCGCGCCCGCCTGGCGGGCCGGCGGCGGGAACGTCGCCGCCGAATCCGCGCCCGCCGCCGGCCGCGCCCGCGCCGAGCTGGTTCATCGCCACCTTGTTGTATTGCACGACGAGGTGGCCGCCATTCCGCGCGAAGTCGAGCAGCCGCTGGTTGTACGCCCGCACATCAGCGCGCTTCTCGTAGGCGCGGATCCCCAGCACGATCGTCGAGAACCGCGAGAGGTCGCCGAACGCGACGTCGTCGGCGTCCAGCATCGTCAGCGTCGCGCCGAGCTGCCGAATCGCCTGCGGGACGTCGTCGCCGGTGCCCATCACGTAGCCGATCTGCAGGCTCGCCGGCAACGAGACCTCGAAGATCTTCACGGTCGATGCCGCGGGATGAAAGAGGTGACGCTCCTGGATGTGGTTGTACGCGATGACCTGATAGCCCTCGCGGTACGGCTGACCGTCGCGGACGGCGACCGCTTTGATTTCAGCCGCCCCCGCCTGCAGCCTCGCCGGCGGCGTGACGAAGAACTGCGACGTGACTTCCTCTTCCTCGACGCCGAAATTGATCGTCGCGACCGCCGGCTGCACGCTCCAGCCGGCCGGGGCGTCGAGGCGCACCTGAACGGCGGCGCCGGTCTTGGCGTTATTCGCCACGGTCACGCGGAACTCGCGCGGTTTGCCGCCGGCCGCGAGCGGGACGACCGCAATCTCCGGCGTCAGCTTCACCGACAGCGACGGCACGATGTTCACGACTTTCTCTTTCTGGCCGCCAACCCACGGTCCGTCGTAGCGGTAGTAGGCGGGAGAGGTGAGCGTCGCGGACGCGCCGGCCGCGGTGTAGTTGACCGTCGCGGTAACGTCCGGCGGGCTCCACGACAGCGTCTGATGTTCGGGAACCTCGAGATCGTAGCGATCGACGCCCGGATGTACCTTCCAGAACGGCTGCGAGTAGCGCGCGTTCGGCCCGACGGTCACGGCGTAGGTCCAGACCGACGACTGGTTAGAGGCGAGCTTCGACGCCTGCCCGTTCTGGAGCGTCGCCGTCCAGCCCGCGGGCACGTTGAGCGGGACGCTCTCCACGCTCATCGGCTCCGGCCCGGTGTTGAACGCCTGCGCGGTCACGGTGAACGTCTGACCGCGCACGACGTTGCCGTCGTTGGCCGTCACGTGCACCACGAGCCCTTGCGCGAGTTGCAGCGCCTTCATGAAATCCTGCGCCTTGCGATCGAGCCGCCAGAGGATCTCGGCCTTCGGACCGGTCGAGATCGTGCTCGCGGCGATCGCGGCGCGAAGCTGGCGGACGCGCGCGAGTCCCTGCGCAAGGTGGGGCAGGGTCTTGTGTTGCGCGCGCGCGTCGAAACCATCGAGCGCACTCCGCGCGGCTGATTCGATGGCCGCGAGATCGGCGGCGAACGTCGGCACCTTTGCTTCCTCGCCGGCGGCAAACGCCACCAGCCGCTTCACCGAGGTGTCCACGCCGGCGAGGATGTCGTTCTCGGCGCCCGTGATCTTGGGCTCGCTGTCGTAGAGCATGTAGGCGCCGCCGCTCTCGCCCGGAAACGCTTCGAGTTGGCCGGTGCCCTGGCACTGGTGATACCCGCGCGCGATCTGGCCGAACTGCGCCGAGGACATCCCGAGCAGCGGATCGTAGTCGCCCGTTGGGACGCGCACCGGTCCGCCGGCGGCGTTCTCGCCGCCGGCCGCGGCGCCGCCGCGCCCGCCACCGGGCCCGCCGCCCGCCTGGTAGATCTTGCGCGCCTGCCACGGCCGCAGGCCTTCCTTGATCTGTTCGGGGTAACGCGCCGGATCAGCCGCGACCCGGAAGGCCTCGTGCGCCAGGCGCGCCGACGCCTGGTGATGCTGGCCGCCCCCCATCCCGTCGCGATTCATCGTGAGGATGACGTCCGGCCGGACCGACCGGATCACGCGCACGACGTCTTTCAGGATCTCGTCTTTGCCCCACTTCTCGAACGTCTCTTCGACGCTGAACGAATAGCCGAACTCGTAGGCGCGCGTGTGGTACTGATCGGCGCCGTCGTACTTGTGCACGCCGGCGAGCTCCTCGCCGCGCAGGATGCCGATCGCCTGGAACAGCTCCGGCCCGATCTCGTTCTGCCCGCCGTCACCGCGCGTCACGGTCAGGAGCGATGTCTTCAATCCGCGACCGCGATTGAGCGCGACCAGCACACCGTTGTTCTCGTCGTCCGGATGCGCCGTGACGTAAAGCACGGTGCCCTCGACCGGCAATTGCCGCAGCGCCAGGCCCAGGCCGGTCGCCCCCTGATCGAACTTCAGCGGCGTGACTTGGGTGCGGACGCCCGCGGGCGCCACGAGCACGCCAATCAGCAGGCTGGCGGCGACGATGGGACGAGCGAATCGATTGAGCATGACGGCTTCCTCAGATGGCAGAAATCCTCAACACGGAGAGCACGGACGGCACGGAGAGCACGGGACTGTTCCTGTGGGTGCGTTGCAAAACTCTGGCTCCGGGATGGGCCGGCTTCAGCCGGCCCAGCAGGAGTGGGCTGAAACCCGCCCCTCCTTCTGAGTTCTGAAACGCGCTCTAAGCTATGGGTTTCCCAAAAGTGATCCGTGCTCTCCGTGCTTTGTCCGTGCCCTCCGTGTTTTGGACCGAAAGACTAGAAATAGAACTTGAACCCCAACTGGAACTTGCGCTGCTCGCGGCCGCCCGTCGCCGGGTAGTCCGCACCGCTATGCGAGATCGAGTCGAGCGGCAAACGCACGAGCGTCGTCGGATCCACGGGGTAGCCGTCCACGTCGACCGTCAGCGTGTTGTTGACGCCGGAGATCTGCTCGATGTTGAAGACGTTCTTGAACTCGGCCTGCACTTCGAATCGCCGGCCGCCGCCCAGCGCGAAGAACCGTGAGTAGCGCATGTCGATGTTCGAGCGCGTCGGAATGTACATCGAGTTGCGGGTCTCGAAGATCGGCCGGTCGCCGGCGTTGCCGTCGTTGTTGAGATCGCGCGTACCGGTGATGGCGTCCGGGATGCCGCTGTTGAACTGCAGGATCACGCCGACCTGGTTGTCGGTGAGGATCCGGTTCAGCCACGGGCTGAACCGCTTCACCGACGAGATCGCGACGATGCTGCCGTTGAACGTGTGGCGGATGTCGAGCTGGTTCGGGCCGCGATCGAGCCCGAGGTTCACCGGGTCGGCGCGGACCGCGTCGCCCTGGACGGCCAGCGTCGCGCCGCCGAGCGGCGCCGTGTCCTCGCCCTTGGCCAGCGTGTAGTTCAGGTTGTACTGGACGCCGTGCGACCACCGCCGGGTGAGTTGCAGCGTCAGCGCCTTGTACCAGGACTCGCCGACCGACTGGACCAGCCGCACGCGGTTGTAGCGCGGATCGACGCGCGTGGTCGCGTTTACGGCGGTGCCGTACACGCCGCGGCCGTCGTCGAGAAAGCGGACCGGCGCGACGCCCGCGAGGTTGATGTCGTTGATGACCGGCAGTCCCCAGCCGCGCGTGTAGCGCACGCCAATCGACGCCGAGTAGTTCGCCCCGATCCCGCGTTCGAGCGTGGCGCTGTTCTGCCACGTCTTCGCCGTCTCGAAGTTGTCCGCCATGCCCTGGACGGTCGCCGACACCTGCACGGTCCCGGGCGGCAGGTTCGACAACGTGTTCGGGAAGTTCGGTGCGTTCGGGCTGGTGGGATTGAGCGACACGGCCGTCGTCCGCTGCGCCAGCCCCGAGCTCGTATAGGCGTTCTCGACGATCGCGAGGAGCGCCTGGTCGTACATCAGGCCGGAGCTCGCGCGCAGGACCGTCTTGCCCTGGCCGTCGAGCGTCCACGCGACGCCGGCGCGCGGCGAGACGTTGTTGGCGTCGCGGTGGAACGTCGAGTTGTACGGCGCGCCCTCGATCCCTTGGGGATAGAGGTAATAGTCGTACCGCAGGCCGTACAGGAATTTGACACTCGGCGTCAGCTTCCAATCGTCCTGGCCGAACAGGCTGAGCATGGCGTTCTTCATGTCGAAGTTCGGCTGGCCGAGCGTTTGCGCGAAGGTCGTGTACCCGCGGGGGTTCACGCCCGACTTCGCGTCGTTGTAGGCCTGCACCGACGGGAACGTGTAGAGCGCCGGCAATGGCACCTCGCGGTGATCCGCGACCCACTGCACGTCGATCCCGGTCTTGTAGCTGTGCGTGCCGCGCATGTAGGTGAAGTTGTTCACGACCTGCATGATGCCCTGCACGAAGTCTTCGCCGTCGCCGGTCGGCGCGCCGAAATTGATGCTCTGGCTGACGCCGTTGACCGTGCCGCCGTTGACGTTGACCGAAACGCCGGTCACCGTCGGATCGTGCGAGAAGCGATAGAAGTGCCGGCGCGCGTACTGCACGCGCAGCTCGTTCAACATCGACGATCCGAGCGTCGAAATCACTTGCGCCGCCGACGAGGTCATGCCGTCGATGTAATCCACGCCGCGCTCGTAGGCGTTGTTGCCGCCGGCGCTGGCGTTGAACGGGTTGTCGTTCTCGAATGTGTTGATCCGGAACGACGCGCGGTGCGACGCGTTCACCTGCCAGTCCAGCTTGCCGATGAAGAAGAGGACGGAGCGTTCGCCGTCGATACTGCCCGGCTGCGGCGCGACGCCGACCGCTTGCACCAGGCCTGGATCGAGCGTCACGACGCGATCCTGCGCCTGATACGTCCGCTCGGTGCCGCCGTAAAAGAAGAGCTTGCTCTTCATCACCGGCCCGCCCATCGACGCGGTGAAGATGCTGAGCGAGTTGTCGGGCCGGTTCTCCTCGGTCTTCGGCTGCGTGAAGAAGAACGGGAACGCCGACCACTTCTTGAGCCGGAAGCGGTAGCCGACGTCGCCCGTGTAGCGGTTCGATCCCGACGGCGTGACCGCGTTGTAGACCATTCCCGTCGTCTGACCGAACTCGGGCGCGTACCCCGAGCTCACGATCTGCACTTCGCGGATCATGACTTCCGACATCGGTACGAGACGCAGCCCCGCCCGGTCCTTCTGCGTGTTCGTGTTGCCGTCCACCTGATAGTTGATGCGCGTCATCTGGCCATTGACGGCGAAGCGCGGGACGCCGAACTCCTCGTTCTCGAAGCCAGTCACACCGGGCTCGAGCAGTGCGAAGTTGTACGGATTGCGCGAGGTCATCGGCAGGTTCTTGATTTCCTGTTCGGTCAGGTTCCGCCCGACGTCCGTCTTGGCCAGGTTGACGACCGGCGAGTCGGCCGTGACGGTGACGTCCTCCTGCACACCGACCCTCAAGGCCTCGTTGAGCACGATCGTCTGGCCCGCGGTGAGAGTGATGCCCGTCCGCGAGAACTTCGAGAAGCCCGTCATCGCGAGCTCCACTTTGTAGGTGCCGAGCGGCAGCAGCGGCGCCCGATACGTGCCGGTCTCGTTCGTCATAACCACGCGGGCCGTGCCGGTCTCGATGTGCGTGATCGTGACCGTGACGCCGGGCAGCACCCCGCCCTGGCCATCGGTCACAGTGCCTTCAATCGTTCCGTTGATCGCCTGCGATTGGGCGAATCCCGGCCGTGCCCAGACGAGCGCGACCAGCACTGCCAGCGCCATCACACGCCGCATCGTCATCTTGGCCTCCCGCACGAACTTCCTTCAGAGCGTAAATGAAGTGGATCACGAAGATTGTCGGCCGGTGCGGAACGAAGTCAAGTGAAAGTTCTTCCAACCGCGTTGCGGGGCACGCCTGTTGCTCTCGTTCAGGTAATGAGCCCGCGGCGAGGGTCCCGCGGCGAAAGGTGTGAATCAGATGGCGACACAGTACATCAGCGGACACCCACGCCGCGCACGCGGCTGGCAGAACGTCGGCGTCGGCGAGCAGTGGACGTCGATTGCCGTCGGTACCGGGCTGTTGCTGGCGGGATATTGGTTGAAGGGGCGCACCGGCAAAACGCTCGCGACGACCGGCGCCGGGCTGGCCCTTCGGGGCGCGACCGGCTGGTGCCCGGTCTACGCCGCCCGGGGCGTGAACCGGCGCCGGTTGATTCCACAGACCAGGCAGGCGCTGAGCGGCCCACGGGGCGTCACGGTGGACGAGTGGGTCTCGATTGGCTGTGACGTTCCCGTGGTCTACGCGTTCTGGCGGCGCTTCGAGAACCTGCCGCGGGTCATCCCGCACCTCGAGTCGGTCACCCAAATCGATGACGTCCGTTCGCACTGGGTGGCGCGCGGCCCGCTCGGCGTGAAGGTCGAATGGGATGCGGACATCATCAACGACCTTCCCAACCGGCTGATTGCCTGGCGGTCGCGCGATGGGGCCGATCTCGTCAGTGCGGGCTCGGTGCACTTCCGGCGCACGCTGGACGGGACCGACGTGCACGTTCGCCTGCAATACGCCGCGCCAGCCGGGCGCACCGGAGCGACCGTGGCGTGGCTGTTCGGCGAGGCGCCCGGCCAGGAGATTCGAGAGGGACTCGATCGGCTGCGCAGCGAGCTCGAGCGGACGGCAGGCCTCGTCGAGGGCTGATCTGTGGCACCCGTCTTGCTCGCCACCCGAGCGCGCCGACAAGCGTCTTCGTAGGGCGGGTCGGGCTCTGAGCCGACGGTCTGGCGCACACGGGAAGCAAGCGTTTCGTAGGGCGGGTCGGGTTGTGACCCGCCGCCTGGCGCACACGGGAAACAGGACGCACGATGGCAGCACCTTCGAACTGGGCGGCAGTTCTCGCGGGCGGGGATGGCGCGCGCCTTCAAACACTGACGCGGCTCTTGAACGGCGACGAGCGGCCCAAGCAGTTTTCCCCGCTGCTCGGTGGGCGATCGCTCCTCGAGGAGACCCGCGCGCGGCTGTGCCTCAATGTGGAGCCCGAGCACACAGTGTGTGTGGTGACGCGGCACCACCAGCCGTTCTATCGTCGCGAGCTCGCCGACCTGCCCAAGACGCACCTGCTCGAGCAACCAGCCAATCGCGGCACGACCAGCGCCGTTGCCGCCGCGCTCGTCCGAATCGGGCGGCTGGCGGGCGATGCCGTCGTCGGGTTCTTCCCGGCGGATCACTACTATCGAGACGCCTGCCTCTTTCGCCGCACGGTCGCCGCCATGTTCACGGCGGCACATGCCGACACCGATCGCATCTTTCTGCTCGGCGCCGAAGCGACGCGGCCCGAGACCGACTACGGCTGGATCCAGCCCGGAGACCCGTTGAAGGTGCCGCGACTGGACGCGGCCAGGCGGACGCGCGCGTTTGCGGTCCGCGGGTTCCACGAGAAGCCCTCGGAGCCCGCGGCGGTCGACCTCTTCGCCCGGCGCTGCCTGTGGAATACGTTCGTCTTCGCCGGACATCTGCGCGCGTTTGAAGCGGCAATGACACGCGCGCAACCGGACCTGTGGGCGGCGTTCGACACACTCGCCGACCTGCCCGCCTTCGACGACGAGCTCAGCGAGATCCGCCGGGTGTATGGAGCGATCCCGGTGTCGGATTTCTCGCGCGACGTCCTGTCGGTCTCACCGGAACGCCTCGGGGTGATTCAGATGCTCGGCGCCGGCTGGACCGATCTCGGCCAGCCGTCACGTGTGCTCGACGTGCTGGCCAGCCGCCCCACGTCCGTGCCGATGCGGCCCGATAAAACGATGTCGTTTATTTCGCAGCCCCGTCAGGGCGTGAGGACGTAGTGCTTGCCGGTGTCCATGGGCAGGGTGTCGATCAGGCGGTCGGCGAGGTACGGTCCGTACCGGTTCACGAAGTACACAATCGAGAGCACCCGTTCCTGCTGATGGCCGTCCGGAAAGGTGAGGGCTCGCGTGCGCGTGAACTGGCGGCGGAGCGTGTCGTCCTTCCGTTTGGCGGCGTGAATGATCTTGGCGTGCAGGCTCTTCAGCGTTTCACGCATCCGCTCAACCGTGGTTTCCACGGTACCCGACAGCGTCGGATCGATCGGAATGACGACGGCCTTCAGGCGGCGGGCATATTCGTCCACGCCCGCCTCGGTCTCTTCGATCGCCCGCTCGACGGTCGGCGGCAGTTGATCTTCGAGCAGCTTGTTCAGGGCCGATTCATCTCGGGCGTGGAGCGCTTCGAGCGGGACACGGTAGCGGTCGAGGAACTTGGCGGAGGCCGAATCGATCAGCGTGGCCGTCGATCGCGAGTAGAGCAGCGGCGGTTCGACGCCGAACTCGCGATAGACCCCGCCGAGCTGCGCCTGGTAGGCCAGCTCGCTCGGTCCGGCCACGTAACAGATCGTCGGAAAGAGGCGATCCTGCACGAGCGGACGCAGCACGACGTTCGGGCTGAACCGTTCGGGATGCGACCGGGCGTCGCCGACGAGCGCGTCGGCGGGCCGGGCCGTCTCGCCAATCAGAAAGTCGCCGTTGGTCCGCTTGATGGCGCGTCGGCCCTCGGCGTCGAGATAGAAGAGCGCGACGCTCTCCTCGTCGGGCTGCACCTGCGGCGTGTGCCCCAGCTTCGCCATGCGGTCGCCCGCTTCCAGCGTGAGCCTGGTCGTTCGTCCGGGCGCGCTGAGCTCGTGGGCGAACAGGTCCGCCACGAGCGGTTTGGCCGCGCGATCGTCGGCCTCGAACACGACCAGGCCGAGCCGCCCGAGCAACGCGTCGATCAGGCCCGCGAAGCCGGCGGTGAAGCGCGCGCCCGGCTTGTACTGTTGGCGCAGAAGCGCCATCGTCTCGGCTGTGAACTCGGTGGGCGCCAACAGGTCTTCGAGCTCGCCGAGCGCGTCGTTGATCCCGTCGTCGAGGACGAGCGACGCGACCGGTTGCGAGCCGGCGCCGTCGAGGTCGCCGAGCGTGACGACGCGGGTCGCGAGGTTGCCGTCGAGGACGGTCGGCGAACGCACTTCCTCCCAGTCGTGATCTTCGGCGTCCACCCAGAACACCGGGATCGTCGGCGTGCCGTGATCGCGCTGCACCTGTCGGGCGAGCTGAATCGCCGTCACCGCTTTCAGCAACGTGTAGAGCGGACCGCCGAACAAGCCGGCCTGCTGGCCGGTCACGATGGCGACGGTGCGCGGGTCGGCGAGCAGGCTGGCGTTGGCGCGCGCCTCGGGCGGCGCGCCGCGCCGTTCGAGTTGTGCCGACACGATGCGCTCGATCGCCGCGGGATCGCGCCGCGCGTGCTGCACGCGCGCGATCGTGCTCGCCCAGTCGGCCGGATTGGCCGGATTGCCGCTGAAGAGCTGGCTGACCCGTTCGAAGTTGGTCGCGTACTCGGCGACGAGCGGCCGGATCCACGGAAAGCGCCGGAGATCGATCGCAGCGCGAACCGCCGTCGCCAGCGACGTTTCGGAGTGGGCGGGCACGAAGAACATCCTACACGACCCGGTGCACGGTGCCGTGGGCCGGGTGCCGGGTGCGGGTGCGGGTGCAGGGCGCTGGGTGCAGGGTGCGCGGGTGCTGGTACGGCTGTGCCGGGTGCGGGCGCCGAGTGCCCGGTTTCGAGAAACGGGTATGGTAAAGTGATTTGATCGTTCAAGGAGTTTCTGCGCTGCCTTTTGACGAGCCTGCTGGTTCTACCGCGCCTCCCGCCTTCGGCGCGTATCGCGTCCTGCATCAGATCGGCAGCGGCGTTCTCGGACCGGTGTTTCGCACGTACGACCCGCATCACGATCGTCTGGTTGCCGTCAAAGCCTTCAAGCTCGACCTGCCGCCGCAGACTGTGGCGCGGCTCGCCGACGCGCTCCGGCGGCTGATCGATCGGCCGGCGGCGCATCCCGCCATCGTGCGGGTGATCGACGCGGGACTCGAAGGCACGATGGCGTTCGTGGCGATGGAATATGCGTCGGGCGAATCGCTCGACGTGTCGATGCGGTCGGGCGCGCCGCTCGCTATCGATCGCGCGATGCCGCTGCTCTCCGAAGTCGCGGCCGCAATCGACGCGGCGTGGGCGGCCGGCGCCGGGCACGGCGCGTTACACCCGCGTGACATCCTGGTCGCCGCCGGATCGAATGATCTGCGCATCACTGGCGTCGGCATCGTCCAGGCGCTGGAATCCATCGGCGCGAAGCTGCCGTTGCGCCGGCCGTATGCCGCGCCCGAGCGCGTGGCCGGCCACTCCTGGGATGTCCGCGCCGACGTGTACTCGCTCGGCGTGATCGCGCATGAGCTCCTGACGGGGCGCCGGCCGACGGGCCACGAGCAGGACGGCGTGCTCGCGCCCGGTGTCGCGCCGGAGGCGCGCGTGCGAATCCGGCGCGTGCTGGCCGCGGCGCTCACCGAACGGCCCGAGGACCGCCTCGCCTCAGCGACCGCGTTCGTCAACGCGCTCGCCGCCGCTCTCCGGGGAGAGGCGGTCGACCTGCCGGCGCCCGCGCCCGTCCCGGGCGCACCGCTGGTCACGCCGCCCGTCGCTGAACCGGCCGTGGATCTGCAGGCGGCGGCGCTGCGTGAGCCCGAGGACGCGCTGCAACTGGGCGCAGAATTCTGGACGCTCGAGACGGAATCGAAGACGCCGCATCCGGCGGTCGCCGACGCGCCGCTCGCGCCACGTCCGACCGCCGTGCCGGCTGCGCAGGCACCCTCCGCCCGGACGCGCGTCGCGCCGCCGGCCGCCGGGCCAACCGTCGTGCCGACGCCCGTCGCCGGACCGGTCGCGCCGCCACCGGCGCCACCCGCCGTCGATCCACCGCCGATGCCACGGGAGGACTTTCCGGCCGAAGGCGGCTTGCGGCCGCCGCGATCGGCCGCCGCGCCAGCGCCGCCGCCGGCCGTGTCGGACCGTCGGGATTTGCCGGCCGCCGCTCCAGCCCAGCACCGGCCCACCGCCCCGGCCCTTGCGTCTGGCAGCGCGCCGCGCCCCGATCTCGCGGCAGCCCCGCTTTTCCGTTCGAAGAGTGACGCGCCGTCGATCGCACCGCCACGCTCGTGGAGCGAGACCGATGCCGATCGCCACCCGTATCCGTGGCTGGCGCTGATCTCGGTGGCCATCGCCGGGCTCGTGGTCGGCGGGGTCGGAGGCTACCGTTTTGCGCTGACGCAGGTCACCTCGGCGCCCGCGCCGGCAGCGCAGACCGCGGCCGCGCGCACAGACACGGATGTTCCGGTGAGTCCGGACGCACGCACGCAGGCGCCCGCCGCGCCGCCCTCGGCCTTGCCGGGCGCGCCCGCGCCGGTCACACCGCCGCCTTCGCCCGCCACCGCGCCGCCGGACCGAACGCCGACCAGGGTCGTGGCGCCCAAGGGGCGGCTGGTCGTCCGATCGTCGCCGCCCGGCGCGCTCGTCTTCGTTGACGGAAAGCGGCAGGGTGAGCCGACGCCCGCGACCCTGCGCGATTTGCCGCTGGGCCCGCACACCGTTCAGGTCGCGCGTGCCGGGTACGTCCCGCAATCCGAGTCGATCGTGCTCAGCGCGGCCCAGCCCATCCACACGATGGCCGTGGTCCTTCAGCCCGGTCTGGCCACTGACGCCCCGATGCGGACCGGATCGGTCTTTCTGGATTCCACGCCGCGCGGCGCGCGCGTGTCGGTCGACGGACGATTCGTCGGTCTCACGCCGCTCAGCGTGCCCGAGCTGGCGCCAGGCGAGCACACGGCGCGCTTCGAGCTGGGCAATCTGACGCCCCTGACCTCGACGGTCACCGTCAAGCCGGGCACACTGGCGCGCCTCGTCGTGACGTTGAAATAACGTCCCGCAAAATATGGACGCAATCCTCGCTCTCGAGAATGGCACCTGGTTCCGCGGGCGCGCCGCCGGCGCCGATGGGGAGACCGCCGGCGAAGTGGTGTTCAACACCAGCATGACCGGCTACCAGGAAGTGCTGACCGATCCCTCATACAAAGGGCAGATCGTCACGATGACGAGCCCCGAGATCGGCAACTACGGCGTGTCCGACGAGGACGTCGAGTCGCGCGGCATCCAGGTGGCGGGCTTCATCGTCCGCGACGCCTCGCCCATCGCGAGCAACTGGCGGGCCGACGACACGCTCGCCGGCTATCTCAAGCGTCATGGCGTGATCGCCATCTCGGACATCGACACGCGGTCGCTCACCCGGCTGCTGCGATCCTCCGGCGTGATGCGCGGCGTCATCGCCACCGGCCGGCCGAATCCCGACGAGCTCGTGGACAAAGCGCGCGCCATTCCGAAGATGGAAGGGACGGATCTCGTCCTCGACGTGACGTGCGAGGCGCCATTCGACTACACGCCGCCGGCGGGCGACGACGAGTTCATCGTGCCGGCGGGGCGGCGCCCGAAGCGGCCGCTCAAAATTGCGGCGTACGACTATGGGATGAAATGGAACATCCTGCGCCGGTTCGCGGCGCACGGGTGCGACGTGCGCGTCTTTCCGGCGACGGCGCCGGCGGCCGATCTGCTGGCCACGTCACCCGACGGCGTCTTCCTCAGCAACGGCCCCGGCGACCCGGCTGTGCTCTCGTACGCGATCGCCAACGCCAAGGCGCTCGTCAAGAGCGACGTGCCGGTCTTCGGCATCTGCCTGGGCCATCAGATCCTCGGGCTCGCGATGGGCGCCCGGACGTTCAAGCTGAAATTCGGGCACCGCGGCGCCAATCATCCGGTCAAGGATCTGGCGTCCGGCAAGATCGAGATCACGTCGCAGAACCACGGCTTCGCGGTCGATCCCGCCACGCTGCCCGACGACGTCGAAGTCACGCATCTGAATCTCTACGACGGGACGATTGAGGGACTGCGCCACGTGTCGCAACCGGTCTTCTGTGTGCAGTACCACCCCGAGGCGTCGCCCGGACCGCACGACGCGGACTATCTGTTCGGCCAGTTCCTCGACGCGATGGAGAAGCGAACGTAGTGCCGAAACGCACCGATCTGAAACGTATTCTCGTCATCGGCTCCGGTCCGATCGTGATCGGGCAAGCCTGCGAGTTCGACTACTCCGGCACCCAGGCCTGCAAGGCGCTGCGCGCCGAGGGGCTCGAGGTCATTCTCGTCAACAGCAATCCGGCGACGATCATGACCGACCCGGAGATCGCGGAACGGACCTACGTCGAGCCGCTCACCGTCGAAGTCCTCGAACAGGTCATCGCCCGCGAGCGGCCGGACGCGCTCCTGCCGACCGTCGGCGGCCAGACGGCGCTCAATCTCGCGGTGGCTCTGGCCGAAGCGGGCGTGCTCGAGCGCTACAACGTCCAGCTCATCGGCGCGTCGATCACGGCGATCAAGGTCGCGGAAGACCGGCTCAAGTTCAAGGAAGCGATGCGGTCGATCGGGATCGACCTGCCCGACAGCTTGTACGCCCGGTCGCTCGACCAGGCGCTCGACGCGGCGGCGCACATCGGCTTTCCGACCATCATCCGGCCCTCGTTCACGCTCGGCGGCGTCGGCGGCGGGATCGCCTACAACGTCGAGGAGTTCCGCGAGATCGCCCAGCGCGGGCTGAGCATGAGCCCGGTCCACGAGATCCTGGTCGAGCAGTCGGTCATCGGCTGGAAAGAGTTCGAGCTCGAAGTCATGCGCGACAGCGCGGACAACTTCGTCGTCATCTGCTCGATCGAGAACATCGATCCGATGGGCGTGCACACGGGCGACAGCATCACGGTCGCCCCGGCGCTGACGCTGACCGACAAGGAATACCAGCGCATGCGCGACGCGGCCCGCCGGATCATCCGCCGGGTCGGCGTCGAGACCGGCGGGTCGAACATCCAGTTCGCGATCAATCCGGCCGACGGGCGCATGGTCGCGATCGAGATGAACCCGCGCGTCTCCCGATCGTCCGCGCTCGCGTCGAAGGCGACGGGGTTTCCCATCGCGAAGATCGCGGCGAAGCTCGCGCTCGGCTACCACCTCGACGAGATCAAGAACGACATCACGCGGCTCACGCCGGCTTCATTCGAACCGACGATCGACTACATCGTCGTCAAGGTGCCGCGCTGGGCGTTCGAGAAGTTCCCGCAGGCGGACCGGACGCTGACGACGCAGATGAAGTCGGTCGGCGAGGCCATGGCGATCGGCCGGACGTTCAAGGAAGCGTTCCTCAAGGCATTCCGATCGCTCGAGCTCGGCCGGAGCGGCGTGTTGCTGGGCCAGGCGCCGGCCGACGGGACGCTGGATCAGGAAGACGACACGACACTGCAGCAGGCGCTGGGGATCCCGACCGATCGCCGGATGTGGGCGGTGTTTCGCGCGCTCGATCGCGGATGGAGCATCGACGAGGTGCACCGGCTCACGAACATCGACAAGTGGTTCCTGACGCAGTTTCAGCAGATCGTCGATCTGAACCGCCAGGCGGCCGCGGTCGGCCAGCGCGATCTGTCGGCCGATCTGCTGCGCGATCTGAAGCGCGCCGGCTTCAGCGACGGCGATCTCGCGCGCGCCACCGGGCTCGACGAGGGCACCGTCCGCGCCCGCCGCATCGAAGCGGGCATCGTGCCGGCGTTCAAGCGCATCGACACCTGCGCCGCCGAGTTCGAGTCGTTCACGCCGTACATGTACGGCACCTTCGAGCAGGAGTGCGAAGCGGACCCGACCGGCCGCGCGAAGGTCGTGATCCTCGGCAGCGGCCCCAACCGCATCGGCCAGGGCATCGAGTTCGACTACTGCTGCTGTCACGCCGCCTTCGCCCTGCGCGACGAGGGCTTCGAGACGGTGATGGTCAACTGCAACCCGGAGACCGTCTCGACCGACTACGACACCGTCGATCGGCTCTACTTCGAGCCGCTCACGTTCGAGGACGTCTTCTCGATCATCGAGCGCGAGAAGAGCGCGGGCGGCGACGTCGCCTGCGTCGTGCAGTACGGCGGACAGACGCCGTTGAAGCTGGCGCTCTCGCTGCAGGCGGCCGGCGTCCGGATTCTCGGCACGCAGCCCGATTCCATCGATCTGGCCGAGGACCGCGAGCGGTTCGCCAAGCTGCTGTGGGAGCTCGGGATTCCGCAGGCGGCGAGCGGCACCGCGACGTCCGCCGAGGAGGCGCGGCACGTCGCGACGAAGATCGGGTTCCCGCTCGTCGTCCGGCCGTCCTACGTGCTCGGCGGCCGCGCGATGGCGATCGTCTACGACACGGCGACGCTCGACCGCTACATGCACCATGCCGTGCAGGCGTCGCCCGAGCATCCGATTCTGATCGACAAGTTCCTCGAGGACGCGACCGAGATCGACGTGGACGCGCTCGCCGACGCGACCGGCGCGGTCGTCATCGGCGGCATCATGGAGCACATCGAACAGGCCGGCATCCACTCGGGCGACAGCTCGTGCGTGATCCCGCCGTTCAAACTGAGCGACAGCCACATCGCGACGATTCGCGACTACACGCGGCGCATCTCCCGCGCGCTCAACGTCGTCGGCCTGATGAACGCGCAGTTTGCCGTCAAGGACGACGTGGTCTACGTCCTCGAGGTCAATCCGCGCGCGTCGCGCACCGTGCCGTACCTCTCGAAGGCGACCGGGACGCCGCTCGCCAAAGTGGCGGCGAAGCTGATGATCGGCAAGACGCTGGCCGAGCAGGGCCTCACGGGCGATCTCGAGGTCTCCGGGTTCTTCGTCAAGACGCCGGTCTTCCCGTTCGTGCGGTTCCCCGGCGTGGATACGCTCCTCGGCCCCGAAATGAAATCGACCGGCGAGGTCATGGGCGGCGCCGAGACGTTCGGGTCGGCGTTCGCGAAGGCCTACATGGGCGCCGGGCAGCACCTGCCGCAGGACGGGACGGCGTTCATCAGCGTCAACAACCAGGACAAGGTGCACGTCCTGCCGATCGCGCGGCAACTGGCGGATCTCGGCTTCAAGCTCATCGCCACGCGCGGCACGGCCGCGTACCTGCGCGCGCACGGCCTCGACGTGGACATCATCTTCAAGGTCAACGAAGGGCGGCCGCACGTCGGCGACGAGCTGCTCAACCGCCGCATCTCGCTCGTCATCAACACGCCGCTCGGGCGCGAGTCGTTCTTCGACGACCGCGCCGTCCGCAGCGTCGCGATGCAGCAGGGCGTGCCCGCGATCACCACCCTGACCGGCGCCGCCGCCGCCGTGATGGCCATCGGCGCGATCCGCACCGAAGGGCTGGCGGTCAAGTCACTGCAGGAGTATCACCAGGAGATGACGAAGGCGTAGGGCAGCTGAGCTGACGCAAGGGCAAGTACAAAGTACAAATTACAATCGATCGAAGTACGGAGAGTCGACAGCTCATGGGTCCTACAACTCGCTTAGAGCTCGCCTGTCAATCGTCCGAATCTTGCCGTCGCTCGCGCTTCAGCGAACTGCGGCGCTGTTTGTGAGAAAGCCGTTTCTCGTTCGAGGCCGCTGATCGTTTCGTTGGGCGGCGTTTCTTTGGCCGCCGGGACGCGCGAGCGATGTACTCCCGCAGGCGCTGACGCGCGGCTTCGCGATTCTGCCCTTGGGTCCGGTGCTCGCGCGCTTCGATCAACACCCATCCGTCAGCCGTCAGCCGGACTCCTGGCCAGTTGCGCAGTCTCGCCTTCACGTCGTCGGCCAGCGTCGATTCCGGCAGGTTGAATCGCAATTCGACCGCGGTCTCCACCTTGTTCACGTTCTGGCCGCCCGGACCAGAGCCGCGCGTGAACCGTTCCGTGATGAGGTGATCGGGGAGAATCATCAGTTGAAGATTCTGCCACGTTGCCACAGCTCATACATCGCGGATTCTGCAACGCAGGTGAGATCTCGCTGATTTCTGCCACAATCGCGGCCGGCACGGCGCAGGCATTGCCGATCGCCATGGATCCAAAGGACCTTCAGGAACGGACGTTTCAGTTCGCTTTGAGCGCGTACGATTTCGCGAAGCCGATGTTGCGGGCGATCGAGACGCAGCACATCAGTCAGCAGTTGATCAGGGCGTCGAGTTCCGTCGCCGCTAACCACCGCGCCGCTGGACTGGCCCGTTCGCGCAGAGAGTTCACCGCCAAGATCGGGATAGTGGGTGAAGAAGCCGACGAGAGCGCGTTCTGGGTGCTCTTCATCCATCGGGCCGGACTGGCCAGCGGGACTGCGTCAGACCGACTCCTTCTCGAAAGTCACGAGCTCGCGGCGATCTTCAGAGCGGCCTACAGGACGTGCCGGCGTCGTCCTCGCGAAGAGGACGATCCCCTGTCACCCTGAGAATGCATGTTGCGCTTCGACGCTCGAGATCGCGTCGCTCGAACCAGGGGGGCCTGACACGTCGCTCCAACCAGCCAAGATGCGGCAAGTGTGTTCACCACTCCGGACTTCGATCGATTGATCGATTGTACTTTGTACTTGCAATTATCGCCGCAGGCGGACGTTGCCCTTCCACCAGTCATCGTCATCAGCCGTCACCGGGCCCATCTTGCCCTTCACCGAGTCGAGCAGTTGGGCCGCGTCGTAGAGGACGCCGCGCGCCATCACGCGACGGACCTGGCGGGTGGCCGTGATGTCCTGCAGCGGGTTGCCCCGGACGACGAAGAGATCCGCGAGCTTGCCGGCTTCGAGGGTGCCGAGCTGGTCGCCGACGCGCAGCGCGCGGGCGCCGTTGATCGTCGCCATCTTGAGGACCGCCGCCGGCGGAATCCCGGCCAGGACGAGCGCGTGAACCTCACGATGTGAGCTGAAGCCGGAGAGGAACTCGCCCCAGCTCGGGTGATCGGTGCCGATTGTGATCAGGCGGCCGCCGCCGGCGTCGTAGAAGCGCTTGATCTCCTTGAACTTCACGTCGTAGATGCGGTGGAACTGTTCGTTCGGCCGCCGCGGCAGCCGGGCGTTCGCGACCTCGCGGGCATGCGGCGTGAGAAAGCTCTGTTCGTCCATCCACGTCGTGAAGACGCGCGCGTCCTTCGGGTCGTACCAGTAGCCGTAGGCCGTCACGGTGGCGTCGTAGTACACGTTGCGTTTGAGGTACAGCTGGATGATGGCGTCCACTTCGGGCCGGTTGGCGTCGAGCTGCTCGAGCGACGCGTAGGCGCTGCGTGTCGAGAGAATCGCATCGCCTCCCATGAAGTGCTCGATGCGATCGATGCCCATGTAGATCGCGTCGCGCGGATTGACCGACGATCCCGCGCCCGAGTCGAGGTGGCCGGTGACCGGGAGGCCGTACCGGTGCGCCTGATCGATGAGCGCCGGCAGGTGCTCGCGGCTGATGCCCTTGGCTTTGAAGCCGCGGACGCCGTTGGCCGCCCAGGTGTCCACCTCCTGGCGAATGCGTTCGGGCGTCCAGTCGGCGTTCCGCCAGCCCGGCCGGGCCGTGCCGAAGTACGGCCCGGAGCTGTGGATGCGCGCGCCGATCTGTTCGCCGCGCTCGATGCGCCGCCGGGCGGCGAGCATGCCGTCGGGATCGACTTCGCCCGCAGGAAACGTCGAAGTCACGCCGTTGGCCAGGAAGACGATCGGGTTCACCGTGTACTCGTCCACCCGTTCCTGCCCGAACAGGTCGATCGCGTAGTGGGCGTGCAGATCGAAAAAGCCCGGCAGGATCGTCTCCGATGGATCCAGCCGGACGACCTGGGCGCGGCTGAGATCGCGTCCCGCGAGGTTCGCGCCGACCTCCAGCAGGATGCCGCGGCGCACCACGATCCCCGTATTCGCGATCAGCGTGTCAGTCGTGCCCGTGAAGACCTGTCCGCCGGTAATGACGATGTCGCCAGGTTCGAGAGGCGGGATGTTCTGAACCGTCTGCGCCGCGCCGAGTGACGTCGCGAGCGCGAGGCTGGTGACGAAGTAGCGGAGGCTCTGGCGCATGCCCCGATTGTAGGGGAGCGCCTGAGATGGCAGAAACTGCAAAACGACATCGGGTGTCGTTTTGCAGTTTCTGCCATGCTGCCCGCGCCGGCGCCGGGCGCGCCGGGACGCGGGTCTGTGCCCGGATCTTGCACTGCCGGGGGCCGCATGGCCTCCGGCTTCGTGCTGACGCTTGCCGTGGTCGCCGGCGCCGCGGCCGGCGTGACCACGCCGGCCGCCGCGCCGACCGCGTGTCTCTCGGCGGCGCTCGCCCTGGCGTCGATCGCCCTCGTGCCCGAGCGGCGCGCTCGTCGCGCGCCGCTCGGGGTCGCCGCGCTCGCATGTCTTTCGGCCGGGTGCGGCGCGCTCGCGCGCGATCGGGCGCTCGCGCCCCCGATTGCCGCCTGGTTCGAGACCGTCGCGGGTCCGGACGGCCGGGCGCGCGATCTCGTCACCGTCGATGGCACCCTGCGCGAGGACGCCGCCCAGGTGCCGGGCGGCGTCCGCCTGCAGATTGATGTCACTGCCGTGCGCGATGCCGATGGCTGGCATCGCGCGCCGGGACGGGTGCAGGCGCACGTCGCCGGCGCGCTCGCCGTGGGCGAGCGCGCCGCGTGGACCGCCGGCCGCCGGATCCGCGCGCCGGTGCTGCTTCGCCGTCCGGTCGTCCTCGCCAACCCCGGCGGTCCGGACCCAATGTGGCAGGCGCTCCGGCGGCCGTTCGACCTCACCGGCGCCATCAAGAGCGCCGCGCTCGTCGACGTCGAGCGCGGCGCCTGGCACGACGAGCTGGCGGCGCGCCTGCGCCGCTTCGTGCGCGGGACCGTGGCGGCGTATCTGGGCGCAAGCCATCCCCGCGCCGCGGCCATCGTCACCGCCATTCTCATCGGCGATCGAGCCGGACTTTCAGACGAGGTCGAACGCCGACTGCAGGTGGCCGGCACGTATCACGTGATGGCGATCTCGGGTGGAAACGTCGCGCTCTTGTGCGCGTTGTTGTTCGGTGTGCTCCGCGTGCTGGTCAGATCGCCGCGGCTGGGCGCCATCATCGCGATGCTGTTCGTCGTGCTGTACGGCCGGGTCGTCGGCGGCGATGCGTCGGTGAATCGGGCGGTGACAGCGGCCATTGTGTACCTCGGCTGCGGGCTGGCCGGCCTGCGTCCCCGTCCGCTGCACGTCCTGTCGCTCACCGCGCTGCTCGTCGTGGCCGCCGACCTGCTGACGGTGATCGACGTCGGCGCGTGGCTGTCGTTCGGCGCGACGCTGGCCATTGTCCTCTGCGCCGGCCCGATCGCCAGGCGCGTGCGGCCTGCCGCTGCAGCGCCGGCGCGTTCGACCCCGAGATCGGTCTTCCGGCGGCTCGGCGGGTACCTGCTCGGCGTTTTCGCGGCGGTTGCAGCGGCTTCGCTGGCCGCCGAACTGGCGCTCGCACCGATTGCGGCCGCCGTGTTCGGCCGGGTCGGCGTGGCCGGCCTCGTCCTCAACTTCATCGCGATTCCGGCGATGGTCCTCGTTCAGATCGGCGGGATGACGACGGTCGTGTTCGGCGGTTTGTGGGCGTCTGGCGCGGCGCTCGCGGCCGCCGTTTCGCGTCAGGCCGCCGATCTCCTCGTCGGTTCGGCGTCGCTGGTGGACGCCGCGCCGTGGCTTGTCTGGCGCGTGCCGCCAACCCCGGTGGTCTGGACACTGACGTACTACGGCAGCGCCGTCGCCGGTCTGGCGGCCGGCCGCGCGCGGCCCCGGATCCGGCGCGCGGCCTTCGGCGCCGCCGGCCTCTCGCTGTTCGTTGTGCTTTCTGCGCCCGGCCTCGGCTGGCGCGCGCCACCGCCGGGCTGGCTGCGATTCACGATGATCGACGTCGGACAGGGCGAGTCGCTCGTCGTGCAGTTTCCTTCGGGCCACGCGATGCTGATCGATGCGGGCGGCACGCCGGGATCGTTCGACGTCGGGGGGCGCGTCGTGACGCCGGCGGTCTGGGCGCACGGCCAGCGCCGCGTGGACTGGCTCGTCATCACCCACGGCGACGTCGATCACCTGGGAGGCGCGCCCGCGGCGACGGTGGATCTCGCGCCTCGCGAGATCTGGGAAGGCGTCCCGGTACCGCCGCACCCGGATCTCGCGGCCCTGCAGGCGGACGCACGCGCCCGTCGCGTCGTCTGGCGGCGAATCCAGGCGGGGGATGCGTTCGAAGTCGGTGGCGTCGGCGTGGAGGTGGTGCACCCGCCACGGCCCGAGTGGGAACGCCAGCGCGTGCGCAACGACGATTCGATCGTCCTGCGCGTGCGCTATGGCGCCGTCGAGTTGCTGCTCACCGGCGACGCGGGGCCGGAGTTCGAGCGTGACGCGCTGGCCGAGGCGGATCTGGCGCCGCTCCGCATTCTGAAGGTCGGACACCACGGGAGCCGCACGTCGACGTCCGCCGCCTTCCTCGCACGGTACGCGCCGCAGCTGGCGCTCGTGAGCGCTGGACGCGGCAACTTGTTCGGCCACCCCGCGCCCGAGGTGATCGGCCGGCTTCAACGGGCCGGGATCGAGATTTTTCGCACCGATGAGGACGGCGCGGTCATCGTCGAGACCGACGGCCATTCGGTCGAGGTGCGGAGCGCGCGCGGCCGGACGTGGAGCCTGGGGTTGTGGGAGCGGGGGATTTGACGCGCGTCCAGGCGTCCTCGAGCTGATCGGTCGAGGCGTCGTGGACGGATCGCCCCTCGGCCTCGAAGGCGGCTTCGAGCGCGTCGAACCGGGCGGTGAACTTGTCGTTGGCGATCCGCAGCGCGGACTCGGGTTCGAGGCCGAGCTTGCGCGCGAGGTTGGCCAGCGAGAACAGCACGTCGCCGAGCTCCTCGGCGGCGCGCGGCGGCGACTCGTGCAGCGCGTCGCGGAGCTCGCGCACTTCTTCTTCGATCTTGGCGAGCACATCGGCTGCCCGTGGCCAGTCGAAGCCCACCGCGCCGACGCGCGTCCCGATCTCGTACGCGCGCAGCAGGGCCGGCAGCGCCCGCGGAATGCCGGCGAGCACGCGCTTCTTCTCGCCGGCGTCCGACTGTTCGCGCGCCTTGATGCGCTCCCACTGCTCGAGCACGGCATCCGACGTCCGCGCCGCGCGCCGCCGCCGCGCGGCGGCGGTCAACGGCCGTCCGGCCGGGGTAAAGACGTGAGGATGGCGCCGAACGAGCTTGCCGGTGATGGCGTTGACCGCGTCGGCGATCTCGAATCGCCCGGCCTCCACGGCGATTTGCGACTGAAAGACACATTGAAACAGGACGTCGCCGAGCTCGTCGCAGAGCCCCTCGAGATCCCCGCGATCGATCGCATCGAGCACCTCGTAGGTCTCTTCGAGCAGGAAGGGGCGCAGCGTCTCCGGCGTCTGCTCTCGATCCCACGGACACCCGTGCGGCGATCGCAACGTATCCATCGTGCGCACCAGCCGCCCGAACGCCCGCTCCGCCCGCCGCACCCGCGCCCCAATCGGGGCCACACGCGATCTCCTGACCGGTTTCTTTTTCATGTCACCAACATTGCCGATTGACAATTGTCAATTGCCGATGGGTTGGCCATTTCCAATGGCCGATTAGACATTTTCAATGGCGATGGTACTATCCTTCGTTTGTGCACGTGCTGTTTCTCGGGACCGGGACGTCGCACGGCGTCCCGATGATTGGGTGTGATTGCGGGGTCTGCCGGTCCGCCGATCCCCGCGATCAGCGATCGCGCACGTCGATCGTCGTCGATCTGGATGACGGCCTGCGGCTGCTCGTCGATACGACGCCGGACCTCCGGACGCAGGCGCTGCGCCATGGCCTGCGGAAGATCGACGCCATCCTCTACACGCACGCCCACGCGGATCACGTGATGGGGCTCGACGACGTGCGCCGGTACAATGCGATGACCGGCCAGCCGATGCCGATTTACGGCGACGGCCCGACGCTCGACAGCCTGCGGCGCACCTTCAGCTATATCTTCGAGCCCGACGCGCCGCGCGGCGGCGGCGTGCCCGACCTCCGGCTGTGGCGGATCGGCGGGCCGTTTTCGCTCGGCCGCCAGGAAATCGTGCCGGTGCCGCTGAAGCACGGACCGTGGGACGTGCTGGGCTTCCGCCTCGGACGGTTCGCCTACCTGACCGACTGCAATCGCGTGCCCGACACCTCGCTCGCGCTCCTCGACGGGCTCGACTGCCTGGTCCTCGACGCGCTCCGCCATCGGCCGCACCCGACGCACTTCAATCTCACGCAGGCGGTCGCGATGGCGACGCGCATCGGCGCGCGGCGGACGTTCTTCACGCACATCGCGCATGATCTGGGGCACGAGGCGACGGCGGCCGCACTGCCCGCCGGCATGACCCTCGCGTACGACGGATTGGTCCTGGACGTGGCCTGATGCAGATTGTCTCGTTCCCCGACGGGCGCCGGCCCAAGTGGCCGAAACCGATTGCGGCCCTCGGCAACTTCGACGGCCTGCACCGGGGGCACCTGCGCCTCATCGAGCAGGTGCGGTGCCGGGCGGCCGAGCGGGGCGGCACGCCGGTCGCGATGATCTTCGATCCGCACCCGCCGCGGGTCCTGCGTCCCGACAAGGCGCCGCCGCTCCTGATGACGCTCGATCAGAAGCTCGAGGCGTTCGAGCGCGCCGGTCTCCAGGGCGTGGCGATCGTTCGGTTCTCGCTCGACCTCTCGCGCTGGGATCCGGAGACGTTCGTCGAAACCGTCCTGATCGACTGGCTGCGGGTGTCCGAGGTCTGGGTCGGCGAGAACTTTCTCTTCGGCCGCGACCGGTCGGGGACGTTCACGCTGCTGCGCGCGCTCGGCGACGACCGCGGGTTCCGGACCGAGAAGATCGATCCGGTCCGCTACAAGGATTTCGTCGTCTCGAGCACGCGCATCCGGCATCTCGTCGCCGAGGGCCGCGTGGACGAGGCCGGCGCGCTCCTCGGTCACCATTACTTCATCGACGGGACGGTCGTGCACGGCGATGCGCGCGGCCGCGCGCTCGGATTCCCGACCGCCAACCTCGCCTCGACCAACGAGCTGCTCCCGCCGGCCGGCATTTACGCGACGATGGCCGTGGTGGACGGCGTTCAGCATCCGGCCGTCACCAGCATCGGGGTCCGGCCGACCGTGACCGAGAACGGCCCGCTCACGATCGAGACGTTCCTGCTCGACGGCGAACACGCGCTCTACGACAGGCGCCTTCGCCTGGTCTTCGTCAAGTGGATCCGTGAGGAAGCCAAGTTCGACGACCTCAGCGCCCTGAAGGCGCAGATCGCGCTCGACTGCGCCAGAGCGCGCGAGATTCTGGACGGGATCAGCGTTTAGCAGCCGGTGCACGGTGCACAGTGCACTGTGCATGGTGCCGGGGTGCACGGTGCACCTGCACCCAGCACGACCGCACCCAGCACCCGCACCTTGCACTGCGCACGGTGCACTGTGCACCTGTTTGATAACATCGTCCCCGCATGGCTGACCCGTTCCGCCTGACCCTTTCCTCCGACAGCCGGTTTCGCAGCCTGGTGCCCGATGTGGCCAGCCGGTACGTGGAAGTGCTTGGCGGGTCGGCGCCCGATGCCGAGGCCGTCGCGCTGGCCGTGAGCCAGGCCATCCGCGCGGTCGCCACGGAACATCCCGACGCCGGACCGATCGAGTTGTCGTTCCGGCTGAACGGCGGGGCCGTCGAGGTCGAGCTGAGCCACGACGGCCGTGCGCAGACGGTCACGTGCCTGCTGGCGCTGAAGTCGTGACCGATGCGTCTCTTCAACACGCTGACACGAACTGAAGAAGAGTTCGTCCCGGCTGACGGGAAGACCGTCCGCATGTATACCTGCGGCCTGACGGTTTACGCCCGCGGTCATATCGGCAATTTCCGGACGTTCGTCAGCCTCGATGTGCTGAGGCGGGCCCTGAAGTATCAGGAAGGCTTCCTGATGCGCCATGTCCTGAACTTCACCGACGTGGACGACAAGACGATTCACGCCTCGCAGGAAGCCGGCGTCTCGCTGCGTGAGTACACGGACGGGTACATCGCGGCGTTTCTCGAGGACGCGGCGGCGATGGGTCTGGAGCCGGTCGAAGAGAATCCGCGCGCGACCGACGAGGCGAACCTCCGCGCGATGTCCGACATGGTTCAAGCGCTCGGCGCGCGGGGACATACCTATGCGTCGGACGGCTCGGTGTACTTCCGGATCGCGTCGTTTCCCCAGTACGGCAAGCTCGCGCGGCTCGATCACGACGGCATCCAGGCAGGCGCGCGCGTGGACGCCGATTCGTACACCAAGCAGGACGCGCGCGACTTCGTGTTGTGGAAGGCGACCAAGCCGGGCGAGCCGACGTGGGACTACGGCTGCGGCCCGGGGCGGCCCGGCTGGCACATCGAGTGCTCGGCGATGGCGCTCCGCCTGCTCGGCGATCCGCCGATCGATATCCACGGCGGCGGCGTCGATCTCATCTTCCCGCACCACGAGAACGAGATCGCGCAGTCGGAGGGCGCGACGGGCCAGCCCTTCGTGCGGTTCTGGGTGCACGTCGAGTTCCTCAACCTCGACAACGAGAAGATGTCGAAGTCGCTCGGCAACGTCTACACCGTGCGCGACATCCTCGACAAAGGGTTCCGCGCCTCGTCGTTGCGGTATCTGCTGATTTCCGTGCACTACCGGAAACAACTGACGTTCAACTGGGACGTCCTCGCGCAGGCCGACGCGGCGATGACGCGGCTGGCGGATTTTCTCGCCCGCATCGAGACCGTGCGCGGCGGGACGGCGCACCCGGCCGTCCTCGAGCGCGTGTCGAAGGGACGCGCCGAGTTTCGTGACGCCATTGCCGACGATCTCAATATCCCGGCGGCGCAGGGCGTCATGTTCGAGCTGCTGCGCGAGATGAACGCGGCGATGGATCAGGGCGCCTTCGGCGAGACCGATGCGGCGCTGGTGCGCGAGCTGTTCGGCGAGTACGATCGGATTCTCGGCGTGCTCGCGCTGCGGCGCGCCGAAGACGACCAGCCGCCGGTGCCGGTGGCAGAAATCGAGCAGCTCATCGCGGAGCGGCGCGAGGCCCGGCGCCAGCGCAACTTTGCCCGTGCCGACGAGATCCGCAAGGCGCTCGAAGCGCGCGGCATTCTTTTGGAAGACAGCCCGGCCGGGACCCGCTGGAAGCGCAAATGACCACTGTCCCTCACATCAAGACGCCGCTGCCCGGGCCCAAGGCCGCGGAGCTCATCGCGCGCGATCGCGCGCGCGTGTCCACGTCCTATACGCGCGACTACCCGTTCGTGATGGCGAAAGGCGAGGGCGCGGTCGTGCACGACGTGGACGGCAATGTGTTCCTCGACTGCGCGGCCGGGATTGCCGTCACCGGCACCGGCCACGCCCACCCCGAAGTGATCAAGGCGATCGTCGGACAGGCGCAGAAGTACCTCCACATGTCCGGGACCGACTTCTACTACGAGCCGCAGGTGCAGCTCGCCGAAGAGATGGCGCGCATCGTGCCGGTCGGCGGCGGTTCCGGCGACGTGCGCTCGTTCTTCAGCAATTCCGGCACCGAGGCAAACGAAGCGGCGCTCAAGCTCGCGCGCTACGCGACGAAGCGGTTCAACCTGATCGCGTTCCTCGGATCCTTCCACGGCAGGACACTCGGCTCGCTGGCGCTGACGTCGAGCAAGTTCGTGCAGCGCCGCGGCTTCGGGCCGATGATGCCCGGCGTGTTCCACACGCCGTACGCGAACTGCTATCGCTGCCCGGTCGGGGCGCGGCCCGAGAGCTGCGCGGCCGAGTGTCTCGACTATCTCGAAGATCAGGTGCTGATCCATCTCGTCTCGCCCGACGAGGTTGCGGCCGTGATCGTCGAGCCGATTCAGGGCGAAGGCGGCTACGTCGTGCCGCCGGTCGAATTCCATACCCGCCTCCGCGAGCTCACCGCGCGCCATGGGATCCTGCTCATCGCCGATGAAGTGCAGTCGGGAATGGGGCGCACGGGCCGCATGTTTGCCTGCGAGCACTTCGGGCTCGACGCCGATGTGGTCACGGTCGCGAAGGGCATCGCCTCCGGCCTCCCCTTGGGCGTCACCAGTTCGCGCGCCGAGCTGATGACCTGGCCGCCGGGCGCGCACGCCTCGACATTTGGCGGGAACCCCGTCAGCTGTGCGTCGGCGCTCGCGACGATCGAACTCCTCAAGACGGGGCTCGTCCGCAACGCCGAGGTCGTGGGTGAGTACCTGTTCGGGCGGCTGCGCGCGCTGATGGACAAGCACGCGATCATCGGCGAGGTCCGCGGCAAGGGGCTCATGATCGGCGTCGAGCTGGTTCGCGATCGCACGACGAAAGAGCGGGCCACCACCGAGCGCGACCGCGTCGTCCAGGAGATGTTCACGCGCGGCGTGCTGCTGCTCGGCGCAGGCCGCAATGCCGTGCGGTTCGCCCCGCCGCTCGTGCTGACGCGCGATCAGGCCGACATCGCGGTCACCGTCTTCGACCAGGCGCTCGCCGCGGTGACCGGGCGGACCTGACCGCGAGAAAGCTTCACCAACAAAGCCTCACCATGAAGAGGTAAAGAGGCGAAGATTTTTTTGGGGGGAGAGACTGCTTGTCTCGCTGAGTCAGAGTCGAGAACCTGTCCGATGGTCAAGTTTTGAAGATTTGCTGGCCGTGGCCAGGCAAGTCTTCAAGATCTTGACCGGCGGATCCAGCTCTCGACTGCCGGATCGGCGAGGCAAGCAGTCGTTCCCCCAAGGGTGTCTTCACCTCTTTACCTCTTCATGGTGAAGCTTTTTCATGGTGAAGCTTTTGTCGCCAGCTGTTTGCGTCGCCTGATCGCGCGGATCACCCACCGGATCGACAACACGATGGCGGCGACGAGTGTCAGCACGATCGCGGCGGCGAGGTACGGGTGCTGGGTGGCGAACCAGGTGATGCCGATCGCGAACACGTCCTCGGCGAGGCTCAGGAAAAAATTGGAGGCCGGTTCGGGTGAGGCCGTCGCCGCGGTGCGCGCGGCGAGCTTGCCACTGTGCGCGGCGAAGGCAATCGTGCCGCCGGCGGCGGCCGCGAGGACCTGCCCGCCGAGGCCGAGCGGTTGCGCGGCGGCGAACGCGAGCACCGCGCTCACCGGGATCCGCACGGCCGTCTGCAGGACGTTCCAGACGAGATCGAACACCGGGATCTTGTCCGCGACGAACTCGAGCAGGAACATCACACCGCACGTGCCGATGATCCACCAGTTCGAGACGACTTCGAGGGAACCGGGCAGCGTCACCACGCCCGCGCGCGCCAGGAGGCCCAGCGTCGCCACCGTTGCATAGACATTAAGCCCGGCGGCAAAGCACACGGCGATGGTGAACGCCGCCCATTCGTTGGGGGCGAGGGACATAGACAGAGTCTACGAGGAAGAGCGGGTTCAGGGTTCAGCGTTCAGGGTTTGAGGTTCCAGTTCAGAGTTCCAGTTCCAGGAACGTCCTGAACCAGAACCTCCTGAACCAGAGCCTCCCGAACCGGAACGAACGTCGAACCGGAACCGTGAACGGAACCCTGAACGCTGAACCCTGAACCAGGACGCTGAACGATGAACCCTGAACCCTGCCCTCCGTAAGTGGCTGGCGGCCGGATCTGAACGCACGCCGCGCGCGCATCTGATCTCTCGACAGAATCCGCGAAGATTGTTACCGTTTCGTCCGTGGGACGACTGTCTCTCTGGCCGATCGCCCTTGGCCTGGTTTTCTGTGTCGTTGCCGGAGAACGCGCCACCGGAAGGGCGGTCCAGGCCGCCCCGGCCGGTGTGTCACAGGCCTCCGCGAATGGCGGCAAGTCGACGCAAGCCGGCGTCTACAGCCCGGTGCAGGCGGCGAAGGGCGAAGAAACCTACTTCAGCGTCTGCGTGGCGTGCCACCCACCCGGCACGTACAAGGGCGGCACGTTCAAGAGCAACTGGGACGGCAAGCTCTTGTCGGATCTCTTCGATCAGGTGAGCGAAAAAATGCCCAAGAACGAGCCGGGCAGCCTCTCGCTCGAGCAGTACGCTCAGCTCATCGCGTACATCCTCAAGGTCAACGACATGCCGGCCGGCAAGACCGACATGCCCGCCGATTCCGCGCTGCTCAAGGACATCAAGATCGAGTTCGGCAAGTAACCCGGGAGAACAGGACATGTCGCGACGATTCGCACCGATTCGCACGTTGGGCGTGACGATGCTGACGGGGATGACGCTCTTGGGCGTCTTTCTCGTACGCGGCTCGATCGATGCGCAAAACAATCCGCAAGCCGGGCTCGTCCGGGGCAACGCGCCGGGCGAGTGGCGCTACTGGGGCGCCGATGCCTGGAGCACGCGCTACTCGGCGGCCGACCAGATCAACGCGGCGAATTTCGACAAGCTCCAGATCGCGTGGCGCTGGAACGCGGCGGTCGACGGCCCCGACGAGTACTACCGCACCACGCCGCTTTACGCGAACGGCCGGTTGCTCGCCGTCGCCACCACGCGGCGATATGCCTATGCGATCGATCCGGCAACCGGCACGACGCTCTGGACCTGGAAGATGGACGAGGGGATTCGTCACCAGAAGGCTCCGCGCCAATTCGCCGGGCGCGGTCCGGCCTACTGGACCGACGGCCGCGAAGAGCGGCTCATCGTCGTGACCCCGGGCTATCACATGGCGGTGATCGACGCGAAGACGGGCAAGGGCGATCCAAAGGTGGGCAAGGACGGCGTCATTGACCTGATGGAAGGGCTCGGATTGCCACTTGTGCCGCTCGCCGTGGACGACGACCTTTCCTTTATCGTCAGTGACCTGGCGCCGGCGCGGAAGGCGAAGCCCGGCGAGACGTGGGACGCGGCGAAGAAAATCGGCGCGGACGGCACCGTCGGGATCGATCCCGCTCTGGGCCAAATTGCCGCCAGCTCTCCGGCCATTGTCATCGGCGATGTCATCGTCGTCGGCAGTTCGCACATCCACGGCTACTATCCGACGCGCCTTCGCAATCTGCCCGGGTGGATTCGCGGCTTTGATGTCCGGACCGGCAAGCAGTTGTGGAAGTTCAACCTGATTCCGCAAAAGGGCGAGGAGGGCGCGAACACGTGGGAGAACGGGTCGGAGATCGGAACACCGGGCGTTGGCAAGAATGACGCGTGGGCACCGTACTCAGCCGATCCCGCGCTGGGGCTCGTCTACATTCCAGTCGGCATGCCGCTCAGCGACGAATACGGCGGCCATCGTCCCGGCAACAACCTCTACGGCAACAGCATCGTCGCGCTCGACGTGAAGACCGGTAAAAAGCGGTGGCACTACCAGCTGGTCCACCACGACATCTGGGACTACGACACGCCGATGGCGCCCAATCTGCTGGACATCACGGTCGACGGAAAACGCCGGCAGATCATCGCGGCGACCACGAAGCAGGGATGGATCTACACCTTCGATCGCGCGACCGGCGTTCCGATCTGGCCGATGCCGGAGACCAAGGTGCTCCAGAGCGAGGTGCCCGGCGAGAAGACGTCGCCGACCCAGCCAATTCCGTCGAAGCCTGCCCCCTATTCCCAGCAGGGGCTGGAAGAAGACGATCTCATCGACTACACGCCGGAGATCAAGGCGGCGGCGCTGCACTTGGCGCAACTCTGCCGGATGGGGCCGCACTTCATTCCAGGGTCGGCGCTTGATGGGACGACGAAGCATCACTGTTCGTGGTACGCGCCGGGCGCGAGCGGCGGTGTGAACATCGACGGCGGTGCCGCGACCGATCCGGAGACGGGATTGATGTACGTCGGGGCACAGACCGGTCTCAGCACGACGGAGGTCGGGAAGGATCCGTGTTCGGAGCACCGTTATACGCAGGGGCCGCACGACAGCTGCGGAACACCTGGCGCGCTGCCGCCGCCTCCGGGCTATACGCCTCCGGCTCGTGGCGGTGGCGCAGGTGGACGCGGTGGCGGCGGACGCGGAGGCGGCGCGGGGGCGCCCGTCAGCTACAAGGACGCCACGCCGGGCACGTCGAACATCGCAGGCATCTCCATTCTCAAACCGCGAGAGCTGGGGGGCATCACCGCCTACAACATGAACAACGGTGACAGGGCATGGTGGAGCCCGAATGGCGGCCGCATGACGCAGCCGGTGCCCAACCCGAACAGCCCGGACGCCGCGCTTTTTGCGAACGTCAAGCTGCCGATGGCGGCGTTGGCGGGTGGCCAGCAACCTCAAGTCATCAACACCAAGACGCTCGTGATCTACGGCACCGGCCGCCGCGGCGGCGGCGCCGGCGTCCAGCCGCAGCTGTATGCGGTGGACAAAGCCACAGGCAAGCAGGTCGGCGCCGTGCAGATTCCGTCGCCCACGAGCGCGGTGCCGATGACGTTCATGCACAACGGCAAGCAGTACATCGTCTTCGCGACCGGCGCCGGCGGGACGACGCTGGCGTCGGGAACGCCGAACTCGAACCCGCCGCAGCTGGTCGCGCTGACGCTCCCGACTGACGCACGATAGATACGCGTCAAGTTCGAAGTTCGAAGCCAGAAGTTCGAAGTCACTGGGCGCATGTCACGACAGACAAGCGCCCGATACTGCTAACTTCTGGCTTCTCACTTCCAACTTTAACAATCGGCGCTAAAAAGTTACTCGGGCGCCGAAACTGGCGGTGAACGGCCGTCCCACGGGCGGACCGAAGCCCGGGCCCGCCAGCGACACGACCTGCATGAACTGGCTGGCTGAGGCGGCCGAGCTTTGCTCGGGCCGCAGCGTGAACGACAGGTTCTCCGTGTTGAACAGGTTGTAGAAGTCCACGTAGGCCCGGATGACGGCCTTGGGACCGACCGTGAACGACTTGCCGATACGCAGATCCACGTTGAAGAAACGGCCGCTGCGATCTTCGACCGATCCGTCCGCATTCACCACGAGTCCCGAGCGCTGACTGTTCGCCGGCGCGAGACGGCAGCCGTTCGGGTTGAGCGCCAGGACGGCCGCCGTGTTGCCGCGGACGTCGAAGACGGCGCGCGGGTCGACGCCGTCGCAGAGCCGGTCCAGGATGTTGACGAGTCCGTCGCCGTTGATGTCGTAGCCCGCCGTCGGGGTGTACGGCCGCGAGGAGGACCACTGCACGATCGGCGCGATCTGCACGCCGTACGGCAGATCCATCGTCGCGCTCGCGACGAAGCGGTGTCGCTCGTCGATGCGGGTCGGGCCGAACTCGCCGTCCGCGAACTGCTGCTCGGGTGTGACCGCGATGCCATTGCCGCTGTACGACGCGACCGGTTGTCCGCCCCAGGCGCGCGAATTGGCCAGCACGTACGACATCGAAAGCGCTCCCCAGGTGCGACGATGTTTGACCGTCGTCGTCCACGAGTCGAACCTCGAGCTGTTCGTCGTCCCGATCATGTTGATCTGCTCGAGCCGGTTGGCCGGCATGCCGGCCGCCACGAACGCGGCATCGAAGTAGCGGCCGCTGGCACGGTTACTTCGCACGCAGCGCGGATCGGCTGGGTTGGCGCCGGGGAACGCGGCATCGCAGACGCTTCGGATCTGCGGGTTGATGTTCATCACACGCGGTTCGTTCCGGCCTTCGGTGTGGACGTAGTCGCTCGCGAAGGTCCAGTTATCGTGGAACACCGTCTCGAAGCCGATCGAGACCTTGTGGACGTACGGGTCGCTCGCCTCGGGGTCGTTGATCCGTCCGAACGAACCCGCAGGGAGTTGTGAGAAATCAAAGGCCGGCGGTGCCGGCAGCGGGTCGATGCCATAGCGGAAGTTCGCGATCTGGCCCGTCCCGACGGCCGTGTTCGTGAGCGCGAGCGTCTGCGAGTAGATCTCGGGGCCGCTCTGCGAAAGCGAGAAGACCGTCAGGTTCTGGAAGATCTGGTCGTAGAAGAGTCCGTAGCCGCCGCGCACGACCAGCCGGCCGTCGCCGAAGTAGTCGTAGGCGAAGCCGAGCCGCGGCTGGAACTCCGCCCAGCCAGGCGTCGTCCGCGAGAGCTTGTCCGGATCGCCGGTAATCGCCCGGGCGCGCGGGTCGTTCAGCTGCGACAGGATCTCGATCGTCCGGTTGGTGGTCTGGTCGGTGAGCAGGCGAATGTTCGCGTCCCAGCGCACGCCGAGGTTCAGCGTGAGCTTGCGATTCACCCGCCAGTCGTCCTGCGCGTAGAAGGCGAGCTGGTGAAAGTTCTGATCGTGCGAGGACGCGCCCGTGTAGTAGTTCAGCTGGCGCAGCGCCCCGGGTGTCGAGAAGCGCTGCGGGTACAGCGCGGTGTTGTTCTGGATCGTGAGCGGGTCGTTGAACCAGAGCAGCTCGTAGCCGAACGCGCCGAAGTAGAAGTAGCCGCCGAGCTGCGTGTAGATGTAGTTCGTGCCGAACTTCAGCGTGTGCTTCTCCTTGATCCACGTCAGGTCGTCGCGGAACTGAAACTTGCGCTCGAGCGTCGCCTGCGGCGTGTTCGGCGCCGGGCCGATGCGGTAGGTCGTGCCCGTGCCGAACACCTGGATCGGATCGTCGGTGACGCCGAGAATCTCGTTCTTGAAGTCCTGGAAGTGGAACGAGAACTGGTTGACGCGGTCCGACCCGAGCGACAGCGTGTGATTGCCGATGACGTCGTAGAGGGTGTTGCCGTTGGAGCTGCCGCCCGACAGATCCGTCAACGCCGGATTGGCGACCTGGTCGTTGGGTGAGCTGTTCTTCTGGAACGAGAAACGGTAGAAGAGCTGCTGGCGGTCGCTCCAGCGCTGATCGACTTTGGCCGTGAAGAGCGTATCGTCGTACGGCGTCGGGATGGAGTCCACCGGCTGCGCGCCGGGGACGACCGCGAGCTGGGCGATCGCGTCGGCCCGCACCGGCGTCGTGCCGGCCGGCTCGTCGAAGCGCTCGAGCGCGCCGAAGAAGAAGAGCTTGTCGCGAACGATCGGGCCGCCGGCCGATCCGCCGTATTCCCAGCGCTTGAACGGCAGCTTGGTCGCGCCGCGCTTCTGGAAGAAGTCCTTCGCCATCAGGTCCTCGTTCCGGAACGTGAAGAGACCGGAACCGCGGAGCGTGTTGCTTCCAGACTTGGTAATCACGTTGACGACCCCGCCGACCGCCCGGCCGCTCTCGGCCGTCCACCGGTGCTGGAGCACCTGGAATTCCTGGATCGACTCGTAGGCGAAGTTCTGCAGCAGGCTGCCGACGACGTTGTCCTTGTTGTCGCCGCCGTCCACGTTCACGTCGAGCTGCCGGCCGTCGCCGCCGTTCATCGCGAAGTTGCCGACGCGAGTCTTGGTCGGATCGAAGTTCCCCGCGGGGCGCGCCTCGGGCATCATCACCGACAGATTGGCAAAGGTGCGGTTCAGCAGCGGCAGATCGGCGATGTCCTTCGACGTCACGACGCCGCCCAGATCGGATCGCGTCGTGTCGATGAGCGGCGTGGCGACGCTGACGGTCACGGCCTCACTGATCGTGCCGATCGCCAGCTCGAGCGCGACCGTCTGGCGGGTGCCGACGAGGACGTCGATGTTCTCCCGAATCGCTTTCTTGAAGCCTTGCCGTTCGGCGCTGACCGTGTAGCGTCCCGGCGGCAGGAGCGTGATGATGAAATCCCCGGTGTCGTTCGTCGTGGCCGATCGCTGAAAGCCGGTGTCGGCGTTGCGTGCGGTGACGACGGCGCCCACCACGACCTGTCCGGTGGAATCGGCGATGCGCCCGGTGAGTTCTCCCGTCGTGGCTTGCGCCGCGGCGGCCTCAGGTCCTGCCAGCGTACAGATCGCCGCGAGGACCAGGCTCGGTGCCAGTCTGCTATTCGTCATGTGCGCGGGCCTCCCTCGCCCGCGAAGGAGATCGATGGCGAGCGTCCGCATGCGGACACTGCCCGGGAGAGGGTGTGAACGGGGAGTAACTTGATACTAGTTAAGTTAGAAGTGAGAAGCCAGAAGTTAGAAGTGAGTGAGCGCTTGTCTCGCGTGCGCCTGTCTCGCGCAGCGCGGCTCGAAATGTGAGCCGCGCGCGAGGGCGCGTCACCGCTCGAGGCGCCCTACGTCGACAATGACTTGCGCACCGCGCCGATCGCCTGATCCATCTCCGCCATCGTGTTGTAGAAGTGCGGTGCGAACCGGAGGCCGGGATTCTGCGCGCCCGTGCGAGTCGTGGCGATGATGCGCGCCTCGGTGAGCGCCGGGCCGAGGCGGCGGACATCGAGCGAGCCAGGCTGGAAGATCACGATGCCCGCCGAGCGCGACGGATCGGGGCTCGTCCACAGCGTCACGCCCGGCAGTTTTCGCAGACCCTCTTTCAACGCCCCGGCGAGCGCTCGCGTCCGCTGTTCGATCACCGCGCGGCCGATGCTCGCCTGGAACTTCAACGCCTCGATCACCGCGGCGATCGACGCATCGTCGCGTTGTCCGTTGGCTTCGAAGGTGCGCGAGAGCCCGACCTGTCCGCCGTAGAGCCCGACGATCGACGGGTGCAGTCGGTCGTGAACCGTGCGGCTGGCGAAGAGCAGGCCCTTCTCTTTGGGGCCGCACGGCCACTTGTGCATCGATCCGGTGTAGAAGTCCGGCTTGATCGCGCTGAGGTCGAGGTCGAGCACGCCGAACGCCTGCGCGCCGTCGACGAGCGACAGGATGCCGCGCTCGCGTGCGGCGGCGCAAATTTCGGCCACTGGCAGCAGATCGCCGGAATTGCTGCTGACGTGGGTCACCGCCACGAGCTTCGTGCGAGGCGTGAACGCCTTCGTGAACAAGGCGACGTAGCCGTCCGCGCCCGGATGCGACGGCGGCACGTCCACGGTGACGACAGTGAACCCGAACCGCTGCGACTTGAGGCGCCACGCGTTCAGGTTGCTCGGGTGATTGTCCGCCCAGACCACGACTTCGTCACCGGCCTTGAGATCGAGGCCGCTGGAGACGACGTTGTTGGACTCGGTCGTGTTGCGGGTGATGACGATTTCTTCCGGGGTGACACGAAGCGCCTGCGCCAGATGGGTCCGCGCCTCCTCGCGCGCCCGCATCAGGACGGTGCGCGCCTCGGGCGACGGATTGGCCTCGTAGCTGCGGAGGTACCGTTCGTGCGCTTCAATGGCGGGGAGCGACGTCGGGCAGAGGTTGGCTGCGTTGAGGAACGTGACGCCCGGGGGCACGAGAAACCGCGCCCGCACTTCGCCCCAGAACTTTTCGTCCGGCGCCGCCGGCGCGGGCGGCAGTGGCGATCGCGTCAGGCCGAGCCGGTCGACCGGGTCCCGTCCGGTCAGCGCCCCGGCCGGAAACAGCGCCGCCGTCCCCGACAGCGCCAGCCACCGCGAGAAATCGCGCCGCGACAGAGAAGACATGTGGCGAATAATACGCGTTAAGTTTGAAGTTAGAAGCCAGAAGTTAGAAGTTACTGGGCGCTTGTCAGAACGCTTCGTGTACGGAAAAAGGGCGCTTGTCCTGGGCCGCCGCAGCGGGACCCCGGGACAAGCGCCCAATGACTTCTAACTTCTGGCTTCTACTTCTTACTTAACGCGTCACTATTTCATCCCAAAGCCCGCGACGTTCAGGTTCATGTTGTGCGTCACGCGGATGCCGTAGATGCCGTCGAGCGAGGGCACTTTCAGCGCGGCCAGATCGAACGAGCCGACCGACGTGTTGTTGATCATGCAGTCGGCCTTGCCGCCCTTGACGACCCAGGCGATGTCGTTCGTCGCCCCGCCGGCGGCATCCGGTCCCTTCACCGCGGCGTTGGCCGTCGGCGCGACGAGCGTGACCGGCTTCGGCGTGCCGTTGAACTGACGAACCAGGAACTTGCCGTCGGTGTAGGCGACGCAATAGAGATACGTCGGGTTCTCCGTGTCCATGGCTGTGCCCGCGATGAACAGCCCCGCCGAGTGCGGGTGGCCGGCGTCCGACTTCACGTTCTTGAACGTGGCCCTGACCGTGTAGTCACCCTTCGCGAAGTTCTTCGGGCTCCAGTACGACGCCGCCGGCCCCACCTCGAGGTGGAATTCGCCGCCGGCTTGAGTGAACTTCGAGTCGTTGATGGTCCGCCCCTGTTTGGCGCTCCCGGCGTCGACCTTGCCCGTCCAGCCGGGCACGGTGATGCCGCCGCCGGCGACGGCGCGGTCCTTCTCGTCGGCCTGCTTGGCCTGTCCGGCCCCCGCGCCCTGCGCGAGCATGTGCACTGCGGGCACGGCGAGCGCGAGCGCACTTGCAAACACAACACCTTTGACGAAACGCATGGTCGTTCTCCTCTTTTTGGCGAATGCGGAATCCATATCTTACCCGGATGAGGTACGCTGTGGTAGTCGTTCGATTTTGGGACAGGGGAGCCGGGAATGCGACGAGTCGCATGGGTGCTGGCGTTTGGATTGGTCACTTCGGCGGCGGTTTGGGCCGCCGCGGACGAAACCTTCGGCACGGGTGTGAAGCTGACCGAAGCCACGCCGATCAAGAGCCTGTACGACCACCCGAAGGCCTTCGTCGGCAAGACGATCCGGCTCGATGGCGTCGTTGCCGCTGTCTGCGAAGCGATGGGCTGCTGGATGGCGCTCGCGCCGGCAGACCAGCCCGACCAGACCGTGCGGTTCAAGGTGGATCACGCCGGCATCGTCTTCCCGCTGTCGGCCCGCGGCAAGAAAGCGTCGGCGGAGGGGGCCTTCGAGGCAATCGCCGAAGCTGACCACGAAGCCAACGAAGCCGCCCGGGAACAGACGGCCGCCCAGCCCAAGGGCGCCGAGTTCGGGAAGAACTATCAGATCAAGGCCACCGGCGCCGTCGTCCGCTGAGACGACCTCGGCATGCACCTTCGACCGGCCGCCGCTGACGACGCCGCGCCGATCACCGACATTTACAATTCCGGGATTGCCGAAGGGGGCGCGACGTTCGAAACGCGCCCGCGCACGCTCGAACAGACCGAAGCCCGCCTGGCCGCGACGGCCCGGTATCCCATCGTCGTCGCCGAGGATGACGGCCACGTGATCGGATGGGCGGGCGTGAGCTCGTACCGATCGAGGGCCTGCTATGCGGGCATCGGAGAATTCTCGGTGTATGTGCGGCCGGGCGATCGAGGCCGCGGCGCCGGCCGGCGCCTGCTGGCGGCGCTCGTCGACGCCGCACGCGACAGCGGCTACTGGAAGCTGGTCTCGCGCGTCTTTCCGTTCAACGTCGCCAGCCTGAAGGCGGCGCGAGCCGTGGGTTTTCGCGAAGCGGGCACCTATGAAAAGCATGGCTTTCTCGCCGGCCGCTGGCAGGACGTCGTCATCGTCGAGCGGCTGATTCCCGAGAATCAGACGCCGACGGGCGTCCGCTTCCGGCGCGCTGTGGCGGAGGACTGGCCGGCGATCGCGGCACTCTTGAAAGACGCCGCGCTGCCGCTGCAGGGAGCCGACGGACACCTCGAACACTTCGTCGTGGCCGTCCGCGACGACGCGACCGTCGGGTGCGCGACGTACGAGGACTACTGCTCCGGTGCAGCCGGCAGCTCGGCGGCCGGGCTGGACTCGGAGCAGGCGGTGCTGCTGCGCTCGGTGGCGCTGGCGCTTGCCGAGCGCGGCACTGGCGCAGGGCGGCTGCTCGTCGATCGCGTACTCGATCGCGCGCGTCGCGGCGGCGCGACTTCCGCGATTCTCCTCACGACCACGGCCGAAGCGTTTTTCGCGCATCTTGGTTTCACTCGTATCACGCGCGACGACGTGCCGGCCGCGCTCCTGACTTCAGCCGAATTCACCGGGGCGTGCCCGGCCAGCGCCGCGATCATGCGGCGCCTGCTCTGAGCCGCAGGAGGGACCGGCTTCAGCCGGCCCGGCAAAGGCGGGCTGACGCCCGCCCCTCCGTTTGAGCTTGAACCGCACTTCAGGAGAGAACGGCTCATGAAAGATTTCAGCGTGGTCTCCGCGGTCCTTGCGGCGACGCTCTGCTTTTCAACAGGGAAAACCTTCGCGCAGTCGGAGCCGTACAAAGTCTTCGACACGAGACCGGTCATCACTCACGGACCGTATCTCGTCGCCACGGGCGGGCGGACGGCGACGATCGTGTGGATGACCGACACGCCGAGCCACTCCAAGGTGAAGTTCGCGAAGGGCGCGGGTCTCGCCGCCGCGGCGCTCACCGAGATCGTCGAACCGGAACGTGACGGGCTGGTGCCGGTCGCCACGCGGCACGCGATCACGCTGACCGGTCTCGAGCCGGGCGCGACCTACTCGTATCAAGTCGTCTCCACTCGCGTCGTTGCGCTCAAGGCCTACTGGCCCGACAAGGGGCTCTCGGTCGAAGGGACCGTCGCCCAGTTCACGACGCTGGACCCGCGCAAGCCGTCGGTGTCGTTCAGTTTCGTGACCGACACGCACGAGGACGTGGCGCGGATTCGCGCGCTCGGCAAGATCATCGACTGGAAGACGACCGAGTTCCTCGTGCACGGCGGCGACGCGTTTCACTGGCTCGACACCGAGGACCAGCTCTTCCGGTTGTGGCTCGATCCGACGATCGCGCAGCTGGGCGGCTCGACGCCGCTGATGTACGCGCGCGGCAACCACGAGATGCGCGGTCCGTTCGCGCGCCAGTTGTTCGACTACGTGCCGGCGCCGGAAGGCCGCTTCTACTACGCGCGTGATGCCGGCCCGGTCCACCTCATCGTGCTCGACACCGGCGAAGACAAGCCGGACGACACGAACGTCTACGCGCTGCTCAACAAGACGTCCTCGTATCGCGCTGGAGAACTGGCGTGGCTGCGCGAGCATGTCCGCACGGACCCGCGGGTCGCGTCCGCGCCCTTCCGCGTCATCGCAATGCACCAGCCACGCTGGGGCTGGCTCGCCAACGGGAACGCCGAATGGATCGCGCTCGCCGGCGACGCGCGGGTCGATCTCGTGATCGCCGGCCACAATCACAAGTTCTCGTACACGGCGCCGACCGACGCGCAGAAATATCACCTGCTCGTCGTCGGCCAGGATCAGGTCGCCCGCCTCGACGCGACCGCGACGGCGCTGACGGTGGTCGTGACCGGGACTGACGGCAAGGTCGTGCACACCGTGACGATCCCGTCCCGTTCTGCCGGTTCACGCGAATGAGCGCGCGGCGCCATCGTCCGCGTCGACTGACGCGGCGTCGATCCCGCATCGCCGGCTGGGGCGTGTACGCGCTCGAACCGATCACGAAGAACACGAAGATCATTACCTACGACGGCGAGCGCATTTCCCATCGCGAGAGCAAGCGCCGCGAAGCGAAACAACTGCCGCGCGGCCGCGTCTGGTGCTTTACCGTGGACGAGCAGACGGTGGTGGACGCCTCAGTCGGCGGCAACCTCGCGCGGTTCATCAACCACTCGTGCACGCCGAATTGCTACGTGCAAATCATCGACGGGGCAATCTGGATCCGGGCGGCGCGCAATCTCCGGGCAGGCGACGAGCTCACGTACGACTACAATACCGGCGGCGAGGCCGGGATTCCGTGTCAGTGCCGGCCGGGCTGTGACAGCGTGATTTGAATTCAGAGATTCAGAGATTCAGAGATTCAAGATTCTCCCCTGCGATAGTCTGAACGAATCGTGCGCCTCGTCAACGACGTACTTTCTTGCGCGCCGACCGATCTGGCCAACTTCCTTGCCTGCCGTTTCAAGATCCTGATGGACCTTGCGGTCGCGACCGGCCAGCTGGCCGATCCGCGCCACACGGATGCAATGGCCGATGCGCTGCGACAACGTGGCGAGCGGCACGAGAAGGCGTACATCGACACGTTACGCGCTGAAGGACTGACCGTCGTCGACTTGACGAGGCCGAAAGATGCAGGCGTCATGCCGGCCGAGGCTCTGGCCCGGACAATGGCGATCCTTCGCCAGGGGCCGAACGTCGTCGTTCAGGCCGCCGTCGGCGCCGACGGCTGGTTCGGCTACGCCGACGTGTTGCGTCGGGTGGAACGGCCCAGCGCGCTCGGTGGGTGGTCGTACGAAGTGCTCGACACCAAACTTTCGCGCGAAACGCGCGGCGGCACGATCCTTCAGCTCTGTGCCTATACCGAGATGATCGGCGCGATGCAGGACGTCCGGCCCGATCAGTTTCACGTCGTGACGCCCGCGCGCGTCGAGTCGTATCGCTTTGACGAATTCGGCGCGTACTACCGGCTGGTCAAGACCAGGCTGCGCGCGTTCATCGACGCCACTCTCGCGGGCGATGGCGGCGTGCGCGCGCTCTATCCCGAACCGTGCGAACACTGCGACCTGTGCCGCTGGTCGGCACGCTGCGAGGCGCAGCGGCGCGCCGACGATCACCTCTCGTACGTCGCCGGCCTGGCGCGGTTGCAGCAACTGGAACTGGAAGACCGCGGCATCACGACCCTCGCCGCGTTCGGCGCCCTGACGTCACCGCTCGGGTTCGAGCCCTCGCGCGGAAATATCGTCACTTACGAAAAGCTGAGGCATCAGGCGGAGCTGCAGGTCCGTCAGCGAGAGACACGCACGCCGACGTACGAACTGCTGCCCGTCGAACCGGACGCCGGCTTGCTTCGATTGCCGGCGCCCGATCCTGGCGATCTGTTTCTCGATCTCGAGGGCGATCCGTTTGCCCGTGAGGGAGGACGCGAGTACTTGTTCGGACTCCTGGGCCAAGGGCCCAGGGCCCCAGGCCCAAGTAACCCCTCAGTCTCCGTATCCCTGGGTCCGGGGCCTTTGGCCTTGGGCCAACAAGCGTTGCCCCTGGGTCCCGGGCCCGTGGCCCTGGGCCTTGAGTACTCCGCGCTATGGGCGTTCACAGACGCCGAGGAACGGGCGGGATTCGAGGCCGTGATCGATCGCATCATCGCGACGCTGGCCGACCACCCCGGCATGCACGTGTATCACTACGCGTCGTACGAGCCGGCGGCGTTCAAGCGGCTCTCGGCGCGTCACGCGACCCGCGAGGCCGAGCTGGATCTGCTCTTGCGCGGCGGGCGGTTCGTCGATCTCTACGCTGTGATCCGTCGCGGCTTGCGCGCCGGCGTCGAGAGCTACTCGATCAAGCAGATGGAACCGTTCTACGCTTTCAACCGCGCCGTCGATCTTGGATTGGCCGGCGACGAGCGGCGGATCGTCGAGCTCGCCCTCGAAACCGGCCAGCTCGCCGAGATCACGGCGGCGGTGCGGAGCGCCGTCGCCGGGTACAACGAAGACGATTGCCGATCCACGCTCGAGCTGCGCGACTGGCTCGAGCGGTTGCGTGACGAGCTGATCCGGACGATGGGCGAGACAGCGCGGCCTGTGCTGAAATCGGGCGAGGGCACCGAGCAGATTCGTCAACGCGATCAGCGCGCGCACGATCTGCGTGCCGCGCTCCTGGCGACCATCGCGCGGGACGGCGGCCGGCTCCACCCGCCGTTCGCGAATCCCGAACACTGGGCCCTCTACGTGCTGGCACACCTCGTCGACTGGCACCGTCGCGAAGAGCGCGTCGCGTACGGCGAGTATCACCGCCTGCGCATCAAGTCGGAAGAAGAGTTGCGCGATGAGCCACGGGCCCTCGTCGATCTCACGTGGGTCGAACGGGTGAGCGCGCCCGCCGGCAGGATCCGGGCCGCGATCGACCGCTATCGCTACCCGCCGCAGGAAAACGACGTGCGTGCCGGTGACGAGGCCAAGCTGCCGTCCGACGTGTCGATCGGACGGGTCGAGGCGATCGACAAGTACGCGAGCACCGTCGACATCAAGAAGCGGATCGATCAGAACGAGGTGCACCCCTCGACCATCATCGCGCTCGACATCTTCAACGCGCCGAAGCAGGAGGCGGCAATCTGCCGGATCGCCGAGCGTGTGATCGAGCACGGACTGGCGCGAGAAACCGTGGTGCGCGACCTGCTGCTCGCCCGGCCGGACGCGGCACTGGCGGGATTCGGCACCAGGCCGGCGTCGGAATCGGCGGCCGAATTCGCCGTGCGAATCGCTGGCGACCTCAACGGCAGTCAGCTCGCGATCCAGGGACCGCCGGGCGCGGGCAAGACGCACACTGGCGCCCGCATGATCGCGTCGCTCCTGTCGCAGGGCCGCAAGGTCGGGATCGTGGCGACCGGCCACAAGGTGATCCGTAAACTGCTTCTGGACGCCAGGAGAGCGGCGGCGGAAACCGGAGTCACGATTGCGGCGGCGCACAAGTGCGATGAAAGCGAGTCGCCCGCCGAACACGAGGCCAACGTTCTGGAGCTCCAGGACAACCCCGACGCGTTCGCGTTCATCCACGGCCTGGGCGGCCGCCTGCTTGGCGGGACGGCGTGGCTCTGGGCGCGCGAGGAGTTTCAGAAGTCGGTCGACGTCCTGTTCGTGGACGAGGCCGGACAGATGTCGCTGGCCAACGTGCTGGCCGTCAGCGAAGCGGCGCGCAGCGTCGTCCTGCTCGGCGATCCGCAGCAGCTCGATCAGCCGCAACGGGCGAGCCATCCTGAAGGGGCCGATCAGTCGGCGCTCGAGCACCTGCTCGCCGGTCATCAGACGATCCCTCCTGACAAAGGGCTCTTTCTTCCGACGACCTGGCGATTGGCGCCGGCGATCTGCCGCTTCACCTCCGAGGTCTTCTACGAGGGCCGGCTCCACGCGCTCCACGGCCTCGAGTGTCAGGTGATTTCAGGCGCCGGTCCGCTCGATGGCGCCGGCCTGCGCGTCGTCGATGTCGAGCACGATCACTGCCGCAACGCTTCGGACGAGGAGGTGGCGGTTGTCGCCGAGATCGTCACTCGTCTGCTCCAGCCGGGCGTGACGTGTGTCGAGCTCGACCTCGCAAACCGCGTGCCGCGCGCGCCTCGTCAGATGCAGCCCAGGGACATTCTTGTGGTCGCGCCGTACAACGCGCACGTGGCGAGGCTCAGAGAGCGCCTCGACCCGATCGGCGTCGCCGCCGGCACAGTGGACAAGTTCCAGGGGCAGGAAGCGCCCGTGGTGATCTATTCGATGGCGACGTCTCGTCCCGAGGACGCTCCGCGCGGCATGGAATTTCTCTATAGTCTGAATCGTCTCAATGTCGCCACGTCGCGCGGCAAATGTTTGTGCGTGCTCGTCGCCAATCCGCGGCTCTTCGAGCCGGACTGCAAGACGCCGGCACAAATGCGCCTCGCGAACGCGCTGTGCCGCTACCGGGAACTGGCGACGCCGGTGATCGTCGAGCCGTTGGCCCCGCCGGCGCGCTGACGCGAGGTCGCCCAACCTTCTTCCCCGAAACCGCGTCATATTACGCGTCCCTACATATAGGGAGACGACTTGCGATGTTCAGTCCGGAGCTGAAAAAGGGGAGTCTCGAGATGTTGATCCTCTCGCTCGTGGAGAGCGTGCCGCGGCACGGCTACGAGATTGGCAAGCTCGTCGAGGCCCGGTCCGGCGGCCGGCTGACGTTCGCGCTGCCCACCCTGTATCCGACGCTCCTCCGCCTCGGGAGCCGCGGCTGGATCAAGGGACGCTGGGTCGAGCGGGCCGGGGAGCGCGAGCGGTGTTTCTACCGGCTGACCAACGAGGGTCGGCGCGTGCTTGCGGAGAAGCGCGCGACCTGGCGTCAATACGTCGCCGCGGTCGACGACGTGCTGGGGACGACGGGTGCGTGACTGGCAGGACTACGTGCGGAGGCACCTCCGGCTCTCGGGGATGACGCCCGAGCGCGAAGTCCACATCGTCCGCGAGCTGGCGGCGCAGCTCGAGGACTTCTATCGCGAGGCGCTGGCGCGTGGTCGGAACGAGAGCGACGCCGATGCCTACGCGGCCGCGCAGATTACCGACTGGGCGCGGATGGCCGAGGACGTCCGGCGCGCCGACCGCGCGCACCAGGCGCCGCGGCTCGATCGACTCACGAGCGCCCTCGAAGCGCTGCCGCCTTCGCAACCTCAACGAGGAGTTTTACTCATGCTGACTCACCTGATGCGCGACGCCCGGTATGCGGTGCGTCAACTGATCAAGGCCCCGGGCTTCACCGCCGTCGCCATCCTGACGCTCGCGCTGGGCGTGGGCACGACCACGACCATCTTCAGCGTGGTCAACGGCGTGCTGCTGCGTCCGCTGCCGTATCCGGAGCCGGATTCGCTCCTGCGGGTGCACGAGCTCGTTCCGAACTACGGCCGCTTTTCCGTCGCGCCGGCGACGTTCCTCGACTGGCGTCAGCAGAACAGCGTGTTCGAACGGCTTGCTGCCTATCAGGGCACGAGCGGCACGTTCACCGATGTCGAAGGGCCGGCGCGCATCCAGGGCGCCGCCGTGTCGTGGGACGTGTTCGAACTGCTGCGCGTGCCGCCCGCGCGCGGGACCGGGTTCACGGCGGATCAGGACAAGCCGAAGGCGAACAATGTGATTGTCCTCAGCCATGGGCTCTGGCAGCGGCGGTTCGGCGGCGATCCCGACGTGGTGGGGAAGTCGGTCTCGCTCAGCGGCATGCCCGTGACGATCGTCGGCGTGATGCCGGCCGATTTCTACTTTCCGGCGCGAACGGCGGAGTACTGGCGGCCGATCGCGCTCAATCCGGCCAATGCGTCGCGCGGCGGCCACTTCCTTGGCGTGATCGGCCGGGCGAAGCCCGGCATCGATCTGGCGCGTGCTTCGGCCGAGATGAAGGCGATCTCCGAGCGGCTCGCGGTGCAGTATCCGGACAACAGCGCCAAGGAATCGGCGGAGGTGGTGAGCCTGCACGAGCAAGTCGTCGGCGCCATCCGTCCCGCCCTCCTCACGCTCCTCGCCGCGGTCGGCGTCGTCGTGCTGATTGCGTGCGCCAACGTCGCGAACCTGCTGCTCGTGCGCGCCTCGGTGCGCGAAAAGGAAGTCGCGATCCGGACCGCGCTCGACGCCGGGCGGCGCCGGCTCGTGATGCAGATGCTGTCCGAGAGCCTCGTCCTGGCCGTGACCGGCGGCGCGATCGGTCTCCTACTGGCGTATCTGGCGCTGACGCCCATTCAGACACTCAGCGCCGGCAGCATCCCCCGGGTCGCGGACGTGACGATCGATCGGTCCGTGCTGCTGTTCGCGTTTGGCGTCTCGGTGCTGACGGGCGTCCTCTTCGGGCTGGCGCCGGCGTGGCACGCCTCGCGCGCCGGAGTCGGCGCCGTGCTCAAGGAAGGCGGCCGCTCCTCGGTCGGCACTGGCGGGCGATGGGTCCGGGCGACGCTGCTCGTCGTCGAGATGGCGCTTTCAATCATTCTGCTCGTCGGCGCCGCGCTGTTGTTGCGAAGCTTCGCGAAGCTGACGAACGTCCATCCGGGTTTCGACGCCGATCGCGTGCTCGCGTTTCAGGTCGCGCTGCCCCAGGGGCCCTATCCGGAGGATTCGAATCGCATCGCGTTTTTCGATCGCCTCCTCGAGCGGCTGTCGGCAACGCCGGGCGTGCGCGCGGCCGGCGTGGTCCAGACACTGCCGATGCGCGGCGGCTACGTGCTGAGCTTCGACGTGCAGGGACGGCCGCCGGCGAAGCCAGGCGAGGAACCGTCAGCCAACCATCGCGTCGTGAACCCCGACTACTTTCAGACGCTCGGCATCCCGCTGAAGCGCGGACGCCTGCTCGCGAAAACCGACATCGAGACGACCAAGTTCGTCGCGCTCATCGACGACGCGTTCGTGCGCAAGCACTTCGTGAACGAGGATCCGATCGGCAGGCAGATCAAGATCGGCAACGGCGCGCCGCCCTACGAGATCGTCGGCATCGTCGGCGACGTCCACTACGACGGTCTCGAGTCGACGGCCGCACCGACGATGTACGTGCCGTTCAAACAGGATGTGTTCGGTCAGATGTGGGTGCTCGCGAGGAGCGACGGTGATCCGGCGGCGCTCGGAAACGTCGCGCGGCAGGCAGTGCACGACGTCGATCCGAACTTGCCGGCGTTCTCGATGAGCCCGCTCGCGACGGTGGTCAGCGAATCGGTCGCGCAGCGGCGATTCTCGATGTTGCTGCTCGCCCTCTTCGCGGGCGTCGCGCTGTTTCTGGCCGCCGTGGGGCTGTATGGCGTGGTGTCCTATACCGTCAGCCAGCGCACGCGGGAGATCGGCTTGCGGCTGGCCATCGGCGCCTCGCCGGGCGACGTCCTGAAGATGGTGGTGGGCGGCGGCATGAAGCTCGCCGCCGTCGGCGTCGTCATCGGGCTTGCCGGCGCGCTGGCGCTCACCAGCCTCATCGCGAAGCTGCTCTTCGACGTGACGCCCTTCGATCCGGCGAGTTACGGCGCGACGGCGCTGCTGCTCCTGGCCGTCGCCGCGCTGGCCTGCTACGTGCCGGCGCGGCGGGCGATGCGGGTCGATCCGATCGTGGCGCTCCAGCAGGAGTAGACACGAACGCCGCTGCTGCCTTGAAACGTGGTCGAAGCGCTACGGCGTTGATCCTTCGCGTGCCGCGAGGAACTGTGCGTACTTGGCGCGCAGGCCCGAGACGGCCGCCGGATCGAGGCGCAGCTCGCGGGCAATTCGCGCGATCTCGTCGGCCTCGGCCGCGAGCAGCCGCCGGTCGGTCGAGGCGACGGCAAACAGGCAGTCGACGATCCCGTGACGCTGCTCCGGCGTGGCGACCTGCGCGAGCTCGCGCGTGACGAGGAAGTCGTCGGTGCCGCCGAACAGCCGCTGTTGCTGCTTTGCCATTTCCACGATGAGTACGGCCTGCGCGTCGGAGACGCCGCCGTGCTCCGCCACCAGTTGCTCCATCCGGCGCGACTCGGCTGGCGACACCTCGTCGTCAGCGTGCGCGATACGGCTCAGCACGAACGCGAACGCCGCCAGATAGCGGGCGTGCGCGGGATCCAGCCCGTCGAGCTCCGCCGCGATCCGACGGATCGCGTCGCTGTCAGAGGGCGCCTCGGAAGAGAAGCCCAGGAACTTGAGAATCGAACGCATCGCCGCATTCTGCCATGAAGCCCGCCGCTCACCGGGGATCGGACGTCGTTCACCGATCCGCACCCCGTTCGGCCGAACGCGCGGCCTTGTCGCGTCGTTTTCTCAGGCGGAGGCTGAGATGACGAACATGGACGTGGCGCGGCGGGAGGTGAGCGAGTCGTCGGCGGGCGGGGCGCCGTTTCTTTTCAGTTTCGGCGCGTCGCTGCTCGCCTGCGGATGTGCGGCGTTCTTTCTGTCGCGCCGTCAGGCCGCGCTGGCCCTGATGTTTCAAGGTGGTGTCGCGCTGCCGATCGCCTTCCTGCTGGCTCGCGGTTGCCGTTCCGGCCGGAGCGCTCGCCATCCAGATCGCGCTCGGCGCGCGCGCGTTCCCGGTCATCCTGCTGCACATGACGGCGTGCTACTGGATCGCGACGCCGCTCGTGTACCGCGCCGCGCGAAGACTGACGGCGTGACTACCGACCGTCCTGCGCCCAGACGAGCGTGTTGCCGACTTGAAGCCTGCCGATGTACTTGGGGGTCGTGCTCAACTGCGCCTGCGGGCCGAGTCCGACCATTCGCGCCTCGGCCCGATCCAGTGGATAGAAGTACAAGTTGTTCTGGTTGAGGAAGACCATGCCCTGACCGCTGAAGCCGAAGGCCTCCCCGGCGCAGGGCGCGCAGACGACAATCGGGGGATGGTTCGAGATGGACACCGAACCCTGGGCCTGGCCATGCATCGGACTCGAGCCGGTACTGAAGGCTGCCAAGGCAAGGACAACGAGGGCCGGGCCGACGAATCGCTGAGTCATGGGTTGCTCCTGGACGATAGACGCCGCCGCTCCCCAATCGGTTCGGACGGAACGGCAGGCGCGAGCCGCCGGCGGTGCGACAATGGACCTCGTGAACGTTTCGAACCATCCAGCCCCCGTCGATCCTGTCGTGCTCAAGCGGTTCGAGCAGCCCGACGAGGTCCGGACATTCGAGAAGGGCCGGCTCGAGCTCGTCACCGTCGGCGGCGTGACCATCGGCCGCGCGACGTACGAGCCGGGTTGGAAGTGGTCCGAGCATGTCGGCCCGAAGGTCGGCGCCACGCGTTGCCACGTCGAGCACGTCGGCCTGGTGCTCGAAGGGACGGCGACCGCGGCCTTCGACGACGGACGCGTCGTGTTGCTCCAGCCGGGCGAGCTTTTCTACATTCCACCGATTCCGCACGACAGCTGGGTCGTCGGGCACGAACGGTACGTGTCGCTGCACTTTCTCGGCGCCGCGGAGTACGCGAAGAAATGAGGGCATAATTCCAGCGGAGCCCGCCGCGCATGTCCCATCGAGTCGCTGTCGCTGCACTCGTCATTCTGTCCGCCATTCTGTCCGGAGCCTTGATGCCGCATGCCCAACAACGTCTCTACTGGGCCGATGAGGTGCCAGTTGGCTGGACCGGCACGTGGCCGTCGGAGCTGCAGACGATTCCGGAACGCACGGCCTACGCGCGCACGATGACGTCGGTACAGCTCCTCGAGTGGATCACCGCGCTCAAGGCGAAGACCGATCGCCTGCACGTCGTGAACATGTTCACGAGCCCGATGCGGAAGGTCGCGCCGGCGATGGTCCTGTCGAACCCGCGGGTGACCTCGGCGCAGCAGGCGCGGACGTCCGGCAAGCCGGTCGTGTTCCTCTTCGGCAACATCCATCCGCCCGAGCCGGAAGCGGCCGAAGCGCTGCTCATGGTCGCGCGCGATCTCACGATCGGATCGCGGCAGCAGCTGCTCGCCAACCAGATTGTCATCATCGCGCCGATCTTCAACGTGGATGGGACCGACACGCTCGTGGCGCAGGACGGCTCGCTCGGCAGCGAGACGCCGCACATCCTCGGCGTGCGCGAGAATGCCGGCGGACTCGATCTCAATCGCGACGCCGTGAAGCTGCAGACGGTCGAGGCGAACGGCCTCTATCGGCTGCTGAACGAGTGGGATCCCGTGTTGCTGCTCGACGGCCACCTCATGAGCCGCGTCACGCACGGCTACGCGAATACCTACGGCACGACGACGGTGCCGGCGGCGGCGCCCGGACCCCGCGACTACACGCACGACACGCTGTTTCCCGCGGTCCGCGAGAAAGTGCGCAAGGAGTTCGGCCTCGAGGTCTTCACTCATGCGCTGTTTACGCCGAACACGTGGCCGCCGGCCTCCTGGAGCCACGACCGCGCCGCGTGGACGGTCGAGGCCAAGTTCATCGTGAACGACTACGGCCTGCGCAACCGGCTCGCCATCATCACCGAGACGCCAGGCCAGCCGACCTTCGAGAAGCGCATCTACGCGCAGTACGCGTACATCAACGCGCTGCTCGACTACACGAACGCGAACGCCAAACAGGTCCAGGCCGTCGTCAAGGCCGCCGACGACAAGACGGTGGCCGACGTGCAGGCGCAGGCGGAGTCCGGTACGCTGCGGAACTGGCTGGACGGCAAGTACGAGTCGCGCGGCAAGATCGACGTCTACGGCTATCGATCGAACGTCGCGGAGTACAAACCGGGCACGAGCATCCTCGGCACGCGGCCGGGCACGGCCTCGGGACCACCGGAGCTCGTGAACGTGGACGACCTGACCAGGCCGGTCGGCACGCGCGACGCCGTCGTGCCGCGCGGCTACGCCTTTCCAGGGGCGATGGCGGACCTGGCAGCCAAGCTCCGCGCGCACAACATCCGGGTGCAGGCGCTCGAGGCGCCGATGCGCGTGGAAGGCGAGTCTTTTCGGATCAAGGCGGTGCGGAAGGTCCGGAGCGGCGGCTACGACATGACCACGCTCGACGGCGAGTTCGGCGCGCTCGAAACGCGCGAGCTGCCGGCCGGGATGTTCTATCTCGACATGGCGCAGCCAATGGCGAACGCCGCCTTCTACTATCTGGAGCCCCAGGCGCGGGATGGGTTTATCGGCTGGGGCGTGCTCGACGAGGCGCTCAAAGCGCTCACCGGCAGCGGCGGCCCGGCGCCCTATCCGATCTTCAAGGTGCGGCGAGTCCTCCGGTAACGGCCGCGTGCTATTCTCGCGACGGATTCCGAGGCACATGCGAGTTCTCGGGTCGGCCCCTGTCCCGCTCTCTGCGAGCCTCTTCGCGCTCGGCGTCCTGACCGCCTGCGGCGGCGCCTCCGCGCAGGCGCCGCTCGTCATCGGGACGGTGAGCGCGGCGCCGGGCACCATGGTGTCCGGCACGCTCGAGATCGCGCCGCGCGGCAGTGACGCCGGCGCCTCGATTCCGTTCACCGTCATTCGCGGCAAGACCGCCGGTCCGGTGCTGGCCCTGGTCGCCGGTACCCACGGCGCCGAGTACGTGCCGATCATCGCGCTGCAGCGGCTGCGCACGGCGATCGATCCGGCGACCCTGCGCGGGACCGTCCTCCTGGTGCACGTCGCCAACATGCCATCCTTTCTCGGACGCACGGTCTACTACTCGCCCGCCGACGGCAAGAATCTCAATCGCGTCTTTCCGGGCAATCCAGGCGGGACGGTGTCCGAGCGCATTGCCGATGCGATCACGCGCGAAATCATCACGCGCGCGACGCACCTGATCGATCTCCATTGCGGCGACGGGAACGAATCGCTCCGACCGTACTCGTACTGGATCACGACCGGCGATCCGAAAGTCGTCGACGCCAGCCGCGGGATGGCGCTCGCGTTCGGCCTGGATCGGATTGTCGTGGATGGATCGCGTCCGACCGATCCGGCGGCGTCCGTCTACCTCTCCAACACGGCCATCACCCGCGGCAAACCGGCGCTGACGACCGAGACCGGCGGCATGGGCGTCGTCGACGAGGAGTCGCTCAGGCTCGTCGAGCGTGGCGTCGCCGGCGTGCTGCGGCATCTCGAGATGCAGAGCGGCGGGCCGGGCCTGGTGGTCGCGCCGACCTGGATCGAGCGCAATGAAGTACTGCGGTCCGGATCCACGGGTCTCTTCTACGGATTCGTCCAGCGCGGACAGCGGGTCGCGAAGGACGACAAGATCGGCCACGTGACGGACTTTCACGGCAAGGTCCTCGAGCAGATCCGCGCGCCGTTCGACGGCGAGATCCTCTACGTCATCGGCACGCCGCCGATCAGCAAGGGCGAGCCGGTCGCGATGATCGGCGCGCGAAAATAGCCGGTCCGGCCGTCTAAGGAGTACAGCCATGCCAAAGCGTCGAGCTGCCACCGTCCGTCGTCCCCCCGCCCGCCCCGGTTCACGTTCCCGTCGGCAGGCGAAGCTGCCCGCCCCCGCGCCCGCGAGCCAGGCGCTGGTCAAGCGAGCCGTCGATTTCGGGCGGAGTCAGGCCGATCTGCTGCTGGCGCGGCCGCAGATCGCGGTCGCGGCGGCATTGCGCGCGGGATCGAGCGGCATTCTCGTCGCGGAGGGCGATTCCTGGTTCGACTACCCGGTGCACGACGTGTTGGAGCGGCTGGAGGACCAGCACGGCTTCCGTGTCGAATCGGTGGCGCACTCCGGTGACTGGATCGAGGACATGGCTTACAACCCGGCGCAAGGCGCGGCGCTCATGCGCACGCTCACACGCCTGCGCGACGACGGGAAGACACCGCGGGCGATTCTACTGTCGGGCGGCGGGAACGACCTGGTGGGCGACGGCTTCGGCGCGCTCATCAACCACGCGAGCTCTGGCCTGCCGGCGTTGAACGCGCAGATCGTCTCCGGGCTCATCAACGAGCGGCTGCTGTATGCCTACGGCTGCGTCATCGGCCGCGTGAATCAAATGACGCAAGCGCTGTTTCCGAACCCGGTGCCGATTGTGATTCACGGATACGGGCACGCGGTCCCCGACGGGCGAGGATTCCTCGGCGGCGTCTGGTTCCTCCCCGGCCCATGGCTGCGCCCCGGTTTCGACAAGAAAGGGCACACCTCGCTCCCCGCCAACACCGGAGTGGTCGCGACGCTGATCGATCTCTTCAACACCATGTTGCAGTCGCTGCCGACGTTCCCGAACATCCAGAACGTCACGTATCTGGACTTGCGTCCGGTCCTCAAGAGCACGGTGGCCGGGGACGTTTATCAACAGGACTGGGCGAACGAGATACACCCGACGACGTCGGGATACGGGGCCGTCGCGACCGCCTTCGCGAATCTGATTGCGACGTTCCCAATGCCGTGAGTCGCTGTGACAGTCGCATGAATTCTGCTCACTGGTGTTCGACAGTGCGCAGATCGATGATCGGCGGATGCTGCTGATCATCTTCCGCTCCCGTCTTCGCCCCGATGCTGGTGAGGACTACCAGGACATGGCCGCGGAAATGCTGGCGTCCCCGTCCGCGATGCCGGGCTTCGTCGAGTACAGGCACTACACGGCCGAAGACGGTGAACGCCTCACCATCGTGAAATGGCAGGACGAGGAGACGCTCACCGCCTGGCGGGAGCACGCGCGTCACCGGATGGCGCAGCGGCTGGGACGCGAGCGCTGGTATTCGGAGTATCAGATTGAAGTGGCCGAAGTGGTTCGGGAGCGCCAGTGGGGACGTGCTACGTGACCCAGCAATTGACGAGCTCGGTTGCCCGCCAGGCGCCGTTTTCCTTGACCAGGACAGCCGTGCAGCCTGAGTAGCCGACGGTCACTCGTACGGCCGCGCGCGTGCGTTCGGCGTTATGAAAGGTCACATCGGTGATCGTCGGGTACGTCTCGAACTCCCAGCCGGACCAGTGACCCGGGCGCGTCGGGAAGTAGCGATTCCAGAACGCGCGCACGTCGAGCGATGGCCCGATCGGCTGATTGGGCGTATCCATCACGCGGGCCGGCTGGCCGCGCGCCGTGCCGCCGAGCGCGCGCATCATCGACGTCAGCAGGCCGAGATCGTCGGCGTTGAGAAACAGGACGTTGTTCAGACCGGGAAGCGGGTGGCGGAGCGCGACGGTCGTCGCTTCGCCCGTCGAGAGCTTGACCGCGACGTCCGGGTTGATCACGACGAAGCGCGGGAGCTGGTTGGGCCAGGTGAACGCGTTCCAGGCTTTTCCGCTGTAGACACCGCCGCCCAGCGGCCGCACGATCTCGGCACGAATCGCGGCGACGTCGGCAGCGACGCTGTTTGGTGCAGGAGCGGCCGGGTTCACGGGCTGGCCGGATTTCCAGCGCTCGAGGGCCGTCGTCATGACCGCGTCCGCATCCGCGGCCTGGCCCTGCTGTGAGCGCAGCGTCGCTTGCGCCATCGCCGCGGCGACGACTGCGAAGTCGAGAGGCTCGGCGGCCAGCCGGTCGAGCTCGCGCATTGCCGCCGCCTCGTCGCGTTTCGGGTTCTGCACGTCCGTGAGTCGGAGCGCGTATTCGAGCGAGGCCCGGTACGAGAGCGCGAGCGCCGCGGCACCGAGCGCTGTGCCGCGCCCCTCGGAGGCGGCGCGAGCCAGCGCCGCGCGGGCGTCGTCGAGGCGTCCCCGCGCCATGAACCAGCGTCCCTGTTCGAGGGCGGAGCCCGCCGGCGACGTGGCCGACCGCCGCAGCTCGTCGATGCGTCGCGGCAGCTGTTCCTTCGCCACAGCGGCGTCGTCGAGAATCGCAAACGGCTCGTCGCCGGGCAACCGCGCCTGATTGCCGCGGATGCTGTACCGAGCGCCGAAATCGTCGTCCCAGCCGGCGAGGGCCAGTTCCGCACTCTGCGCGGCCTCACCGGGCCGTCCGAGCGCGGCGAGGACGTCCGCCGCGTATGCGTGCGCGAGGACCTTGCCTGGCGCGATGGCGGCGGCCGAAACGGTCGCGGCCAGGCGGAAGGCCGACAATGCCCCGTCGAGATCGTTCAGCTCGACCGACGTCTGTCCGAACCGCAGCGCCGCCACCCAGCTCCACGCGGAAGACGGGTCCTGCTTGAGGTACAGCCCGTATGCCTCGCGCGCGCGACCGTAATCGCGTTCATGGTAGAGCAGAGACGCGAGCGTAGACAGCGCGCGACGCCCGTACGGCACGCTCGCGCCGGCATGAATGGCCTGAAGTGTCGCGATCGCTTTCGACACCATCGCGGGGCGATCCGCGGGATTGTTGGCGAGCGTACCCAGATAGTACGCCGCACGCAGGGATTGCGCGGCTGCGCGTACCTTCGCACTCTGCTCCAGCTCGCTCAGGACGCCCTCGATCCCCGCAACGCGGTCGCCCTTCAGCTCGAACAGGTCGCCCATTCTCTTCGCGATCACGAATGCAACCGTGCTGCCGACGGCGTTCGGTTCATCGAGCGCAAAGTGCTTCCGGACGAAGGCGCGATACTCTGCCAGCATGACGTCGATGTTTTCCGGCCGCGAGAACTTCGGCTGGTACGCGGAGAAGCCGCTGATGAGCGCCGGCGCCTTGTCCACCCACTCACACGCCCCATACCCGCCGGTCTCGAGCTGACGAGCGATCTCCACGACCTGCTGGAACCGCACCGTCGGATCGGCGCCGCTCACCGGTCCCATGCGCAACGCCGAAGCGTTGTAGGCGAGATCGAACCCCTTCTGGTGGAGGGCCTTTGCGGCGGCGCACGTCCCCTGATGACGCGCGGCGAACTCATCGAGCGCAGCGAGCCGGCCCGCATTCAACGGTCGCGCGTTGATGACGTCGACTTCCGTCATCAGCGCGGTCTCCGTACCGGCATAGTCACGCACGAAGGCGGTCAAGGTCGCTTCCCAGCTATTGCGAGCGCCGCCCTGACGATTGAGGCCGGACTCGACGGCCAGGAGCACTCGCGTCGCTTTCGCGGCCTCTTCCCGTGAGAGGGTCGAGACCTGTTCCTTCGCCCGGACGACGATGTCCCGCAGGGCCTGAGCGTGGGGGAGCGACGCGTCGGTGATGAAGGCAAGCGTTTGGAGCGTACCGAAGGCCCGGGCGATCTGGTCCGGCTGCCGTTCGACGATTCGGCGCAAATGCTCGAGCGATTCCACCAACCGGTTCTGATTAGCCAGCAGCCGCGGAAGATCTGGATCGTCGGGACGGTCGGTCAGGCGGCGCCGCAGCGCCTTGGCGGCGAGGCCTCGGGAGACGAGTCCACTTGCCGTGTCATCGAAGCTCGGATACTCGCGCGCCTCCGCCGGTGAGAGGCCCAGGTTCTCAGCCTGCGGCGGGGGCGCCAACGCAGCGATCGTCGGCTTGCTCAGACCCGCGACGGCAATCGTCAGAACGGCGACAGCCCGCAGATTCGTCGCGGCAGTCATGTTCGTCTACTTCCGTGCGACGACGCTCGATCCTGCCCCGCACTTCACCGGCCGGATCTGCTTGCCGTGAAAGATGTCCATCGGGATGTGATGCGTGTCGAAGACACGGCTGAGCAGATCGTACAGCTTTGGATCGTAGGCCTTGAATTCGTCCGGTGTATCGACCTTGACGCTCCCGGCGAAGCACTCGCCGTAGTTCGAGAAGAACCACCACTGCGCGCCTTCCGCCCAGTACTCGTTTTGATTCGTCGTCGCGTAATGGGGCGCGCGCGTTCCGTCGTACGTGTATTTCTTTGCCGCCATCGCCTCGTCGTAGGCGGTGCGTATCTGGGCGTAGAGGGCCGGATCGGCCTCGCGCAGCCCGGACATGATCGCGTGCGAGAACTCGTGGACGAAGATGTGCTCGCCGTAGTAACGCGTGGCGGGATAGCCGAGTAGATTCTCTTCGGCGCCCGTCGTCGGATTCCCGCCGAGCCCGCGCGATCGGTTCGCGTGGTAGTCGCGATCCGCCTGGACGACCGGCTCGCCGGCCGGCGCTCCGGGACGCTTGAGTCGCGCGTACTCCGGGATGTCCATCGTCATCTCGATCTCGGCGATGACGCCCGTCCGCCATTTCCGGGCCATCAGCGCCTTGCGCACGTCGGGCCGCATCGCCAGCATGCTGTTGACGATGTCGCGCATGACCAGCAGGGCATCGTCCGGCACGTTCTCGGACGCGAGGACCGGAATGCCAAGCGCGTCGACGTACTTCTTGTAGAACGGGCTGACGCCCAGCGCCTCAGGCACGGGCAGGATGGCGGCCCTGGCGTAGCTGGGCACCAGCTCGATCGGCCCGCCGCGCTCCTGCCGGAGCTTCGCGCGGTTCTCGCGGTTACGCTGCGCCGCTTCCCGCGCCTCGGCTTCCGTGCGCTGCCGCTGCGGTGCGGACTGCGGTGTCGTCTGCGGATTCGCTGCTGTGCCAGCTTGATCGCGTCCGGCCACGGCCGCGCCGGACGCGATCGTCGCCAGCGTCACGAGAAGGACGGGGGCCGGGCTCACGCGCATCCGCAGGAGGATAACCCAGAGCACGGTGCACAGTGCACTGGTGCGCCAGTGCCTGACCCTATTTCCCCCACCGCCTGGTGTCGCTGAACGAGATCTTGACCGGCGCCTTGCCACCCGGCACTACGCCAGTCGCCGGCGATTTGGCGTCCTTCGCGTAAATCGTGTAAGGCAAGCCGGCAGTCGGCGGGCCGCCCCGGCCGTGGTAGGTGCCGGTCTCGTCGTAGACGGCCACGAAGTACACGGGATTCTGGCTGACGCCTTTGAACGTCACCGTCTCGCCGTTCTTCGTCGCGACCTGCATGCCGATCGGCTGGGCGTCGCCGGTGATGTTGGGAGTGTTGAACATGAAGACGAGCAGTTCGTGCGCGGCGTCCACCGTCCCTTTGCCGGTGTAGTTGACGACGATGGCGACGTCGCCGGCGGCCGCCGGCGCGGCGGCCTTCGTCTGGGGCGGCGCGGATTTCGGCTGCTGCGCCGAGGTGATCACGATCGTCGTGACACAGAGACCGAGCACGGAAAAGAGCTGAAGGCGTGTACGCATGGGATCCTCTCGGGCGGTTTTACGAAAGGCCGCCGCGAAAGTTTCACGCGCGCGTGATTTCGTTCGGTCCCGGACGATCCGGACAGTCTTATTGGGGCGTCTTGATCTTCCGGACGATCCGATCCTCGATCCAGTGCGCGTCCCACCACTCGACGGGATTCACCATCTGGCCGTTGACGAGCATGGTGAAGTGCAGGTGATCGCCCCCCGCGAGCCCGGTCATGCCGCTGCGCCCGATGCGCTGGCCTTTTTCCACCCTCTCGCCCGGCTTCGTCTCGATCGCGGAGAGGTGCGCGTAGAGCGACTGGACGCCCATGCCGTGGTCGATGATCACGCAGTTGCCGTAGATGCCCAGCTCCTCGGCGAAGAGCACTTGCCCGCGATTGGCGGCCACGATCGGCGTGCCGGCGAACGAGGCCAGGTCGAAGCCGAGATGCACCTGATGATCAACCTCTTTGCCCTGATACAGGTACGTCCGTTGATCGGCGAAGGCGGCCTCGGCCGACGTGTTGCTGAACGGGTAGAACACCTCGCCACGCCACAGCATTTCGGGCGACGTCTTCGCCGCGAATGATGCGATCTTCGCCGCGTTCTTTCGGCGCAGCTCGCCGTTGATCACGAGGAACTGCTCGATGGGAGACCCGGCCGCCTTGACCTCAGTCGTGCCGGCGAGGATGGCCGGCACGATGCGCCCGAGCAGCTTGTCGCTGATCTCGATCCGGCTCTTCTTGAACGGCTTCGGGAACGTCCGGAAATCGAAGTCGCCGCGTGCGGTGTTGCCGGCCTCGTCGCGCGCGAACAGGAAGATGGGCGAGTTCAGCGGCTGATCGTACGTGAGGGCGAAGAACGCGACGCGCACGGCCGGATCGCCAATGTCCACGCCCTGCACCCGGACGCCCTTCGCGGGAAAGCCCGGATACTCGACGTTGCCGACCGTGACCCCGGACTGCACGTCGTCGGGCGACACGCGGTACATGACCATCTCGGCCCCGCCGAGGTTGATGTAATGGTGAGTGGACAGCACCGAGACCTTCGGGCGTTCGAGACGGACCTGCACGTCGTGCGTCTGTTCCGATCGAAGCGTCCGCAGGCCGTACAGCCTCGGTCGTGAGGCCGTGACGATGATGCGGGCAGGGCCCGACGCGAGTCCGGGGACCTGCGCCGTGCCGACGGCCCGCGTCAGGGTGACCCGATCCGGCTGGCCGGCCGCGCGCTCGACCTGGCTGCCCTCAGCGCCCAGCGTGAAGAGCACCGTGCGCGTGCCCTTCTGCTCGAAGGCGACCTCGAGCGCGGTGAGCTGACCGCCCGGCGTATCCACGATGACTTCCACCGGCGTGGACGTCCCGACGAACTTTTCCGGCTTCGAAATCTGAATCGCCGGTCCCGACCCGAACCCGGCGGCGAGATACACGCCCGCGAACACCAACCCCAGGACCACGATCAGCACGAACAGCTTGCGCATGACCAAGATGGTACGACAGGTACGAGTGGGTTCAGACCCGTCAGACCCGGGGGTCAGGCCACGGGGTCTGACCTTGTGGTCTGACCCCTTACAATGTCCGCCATGCCCCCACACGTGCGCCGCGTGCTCGGGCGGACCGCGCTCGGCGCCGTCCTCCTGACGACGCTGGCGCCCGTGCCGGCGGTGCCCGCGCAGCGTGGCGTCGCGCCGCCGAGCGATCTGCCGTTGATCGAGCGCATCCGGCAGCAGCCGGATGACATCACCGGATACCTGGCGCTCAGCAGCCTGTATTACATGACCCGCCGGTACGAGGACGCCGAGCGGTTCCTGATGGGCGCGCTGACGCTGGTGCGCAAGCGCGGCGCGGCCGCGCCGGCGCCGGCCGCCACGGCGTTCCTGGTCTCGCCCGCACGCGCCGGCGTCGACGTCGGCACGCCAGTGAAGCTGCGCGACGTGCCGGCCGACTATCCGCCGGCGGCGCTCGACGCCCGGCGGGGCGGCACGGTCGAACTCGAGATCACCATCGACGAACGCGGGCTCGTGAGCGACGCCCGCGTGACGCACTCGGTCGCCGGCCTCGACGAAGCCGCGCTCGCCGCGGTGCGCCGCTGGGAGTTTCTGCCGACCATCCGCGCCGGCCGCTCGCTCGTGGTGTCCATGCCCGCGAAGATGACGTTCATTCCCGTGCCGATCCTCACCGTCCCGCGCGACACTCGCCGTGAAGTCGGCACCGGGCTCGCCGCGGTCGGCCGGTCGTTCCAGCAAGGCGCGTTCAAGGACGCCGAGCTCGTGCTGGAAACGTTGATCGGGGCCGTTCAACGCGAGCGCGACGAGCCGCGCGCCGATGTCACGCGATCGATCACGACGGGGCGGACGTCGTCCGACTGGCCGCTGCGCGCCGGCCGCGACCTGCCGGTGCCGGACCGCAGAAAGGCCGTGCCGCCCGTGTTCCCGGAGACGGCCGGTGACCCTGGCGGCGTGGTCACGTTCGAGTTCGTGGTCAGCCCCGAGGGACGCGCCACGAATCTGCGCGTGACCGGCGCGACGGTCCAGGTCGGGGTCGGCCCGGAGGGACGTGCTCCGACTGTGCGCCCGGCAGCGGGCGCCAGGCCCGTGCTCGAGCAGGCCGCGCGCGAGGCGCTGGGGCAGTGGGAGTTCGTTCCGACCGTGCTCAACGACCAGCCGATCCCGGTTGCGATGTCGCTGACGTTCAATTTCTCAGCGGCCCGGCGCGCGGTGGACGAAGTCGTGCGCGTCGGGGGCGAGATTCAGGAACCGAAAAAGATCAAGGACGTGTCGCCCGTGTATCCGAGGGAGGCGCTCGCCAAGCGCCAGAGCGGCCTCGTCATTCTCGAGGCGATCATCAGCCCGATTGGGAAGGTGACCGATCTCCGCGTCGTTCGCGGCGTCAGCGAGGCCTTCGACAAGGCCGCGATCGCCGCCGTGCGCCAATGGGAATTCATCCCGACGCACGTGGCCGGCATTCCGGTGGCCGCGGTCATGACCGTGACCGTCAGTTTCAACGTCAGATAAGCGGCGTCGCCCGGTTTTCTGCTAGAGTGCCGCCGCCCCCCACGCGACTGCTCGAAGTCCGTCTGCGGGTAAGGAATCAGATGGATCGACAGCGTGATGGACGACCGCACCTCTTGAAGCGGCGCGAACTGCTGCAACTCGGCGCCGCGGGCGTCGCGGCGATTGGCGCCGCCGGCCTGCCGCTCGCCGCACCGGCCGCGCAGACACCGGGCTCCGGTCAAGGGCAGCAGCCGCCGAAACCGCCGGCACCCGACGCCATCGCCGACGTCGCCGCACAGAACGCCGAGGACTGGACCGAGCCCTGGGTCTGGCGGCCGTCCGAGTGGCCAGGTCAGGCGCTGTCACTGCACATCGTCGGGAACGCGCACCCGCCGCGCGGAACTTCGCCCGGCAACCGTTTCACTCCGCTGTTCAGCTTCAACGGATCGAGCCCCGGACCCACGATTCGCCTGCGTGGGAACGAGCGCCTGCGAGTCACGCTGCGCAACCATCTCGGACCGAGTCTGAGTCGCGTGCCGAAAGGGCCCGCGCCGGATCCGTTCGAGCAGCGCCCGGAGGTCCTCGACGCTACCTTCTGCCGCATGCTCAAGGCGGCGGGCAAGCCCTGCACGGACGCGCCGACGGGCGCGCTGGTGTTCGGCCACTTCCACGAGTTCTTCGAGGACGGCTCGGTCCCGCTCGTCGACGCCAGTTGTCTGCCTGGCCATGTGAACGTGCCGCACGGAGCGCACACGACGAACCTCCACACGCACGGCCTGCACGTCGAGCCCGGGTTCAACGCGAACGGCACGGCGGGCGACAACACGTTCCTGCGTGTGCTGCCGCGTGCCGATGGCGAGATGCGAAAGGCGTCGGCAAGCAGCGCCTGCCGCACGCTCGGACCGCACGAGCGGGTGGCGGTCGCCCAGTACGAGCACGATCTCGGGAACGTCCAGCGATCCCGACGGCGGCCCGGGGCGCCGGCACAGCCGCACCCACCCGGCACGCATTGGTATCACCCGCACGCGCACGGCTCGACCCAGGATCAGGTGGCCAGCGGGCTCGCCGGCTTTCTCGTCGTCGAAGGCGATGTGGACGATGCGATCAATCGCGCGATGACCGGGACGGAGCGGCCGGATCCGTGCATGAAAACCGGACCGTACGACTACCGCGAGCGATTGATGATGATTCAGCGGGTCGAGGTGTCGTCGGTCGACACCGACGCCGGGCCGCGGCGCGGGCAGGCCCGGCTGGCCCCGCCGGCGGCCGTCAACGGCCAGTTCTCGCCGACGACGATGTTCATGCGGCCCGGGGCCGTCGAGCGGTGGCGCGTGCTCAACGCCAGCGTGGACGGGCGCGGCTTCAAGTGCTTCATGGTCCTCGAAGGGCACTTCGTCGTCGCCGATCGGCAACTCTGGCGCGTGTTGCCCGGCGAAAAAGAAGGGGCGCCGAAGCGTTTCGCGGCGGTGTCGCGGCAGGATGTCGCCGACGCGGCGCGGCAGCTGTTTCAACTCTCCTTCGACGGGATCACGCTCGTCGACGTCGAGAACGGCAAGGCGCGCCACACGATTCTCGATCTCTCGAAGCAGAACGCCGGCACCCGCAACCCGCTCGATCGCCAGCCGGCCGCCGGCGAGGATCCGCTGCGGGCGA
>Ga0111538_10000166_pt1 | contig 76992 bp, 70 predicted proteins | sample SoiMethybrSBSTD1_FD_79669 | JGI IMG/M metagenome (GOLD analysis project Ga0111538, IMG submission 79669) | Bulk soil microbial communities from a Populus tree surrounding site in Tennessee, USA - Soil MetaG P. TD hybrid SBSTD1 (version 2)... | ecosystem: Environmental > Terrestrial > Soil >...
CACCTACCAGTCGATCGGCATCGCGGCGCCGATCCTCTTGGTCACGCTGCGGCTGATCCAGGGGCTGGCGCTGGGCGGCGAGTACGGTGGCGCCGCCACCTACGTCGCCGAGCACGTGCCCGACGATCGCCGGGGCTATTACACGAGCTACATCCAGACCACCGCGACGCTCGGCTTCTTCCTGTCGCTGGCGGTGATCGGCGGCTGCCGGCTGGGGTTCGGGGCAGACGACTTCAAGTCGTTCGGCTGGCGCATCCCCTTCTTCTTCTCCTTCGCGCTCCTGGCGGTGTCGGTCTACATGCGGCTGCGCATGGTGGAGTCGCCGCTGTTCACCCGGCTCAAGGACGCCGGCCAGATCTCAAAGAACCCGCTGATCGAGAGCTTCACCAACCGGCGCAACCTCAAGTTCGTGCTCCTGGCCCTGTTCGGCGCCACCGCCGGCCAGGGCGTGGTCTGGTACACGGGGCAGTTCTACGCGCTGACCTTCCTGCAGAAGCCGCTCAACCTCGACTGGCGCCTGGCCTACCTGCTGGTCGCCATCGCGCTCGCGCTCGGCACGCCGCTCTTCGTGGTCTTCGGCCGGCTGTCGGATCGGATCGGCCGGAAGAAGATCATGCTGGCCGGCTGCGCTCTCGGCGCCGCGACCTACATCCCCATCTACATCGCGATGGCCGCGCTGGCCAACCCACACGACGCGGCAGCGGTGACCTCGCTTTCGCTTCCACGCGCGGCTGGTCTGGTCGGACTGCTCTTCCTCCAGATGGTCTACGTGACGATGGTCTACGGGCCCATCGCGGCGTTCCTGGTCGAGCTGTTCCCGACCAGCATCCGGTACACCTCGATGTCCCTGCCGTATCACCTCGGTAACGGCTGGTTCGGCGGATTCCTGCCGCTCATCGCCACGGCGGTGACCACCTCCGAGTGGGCGAAGGAGACGTTCGGCGCCGGCGGCCGCTACACCGGGCTCATCTATCCGATCGCGGTGTGTCTGCTGACGCTGGTGATCGGCGGCCTCTTCATCCGCGAGACGAAAGATCACCGCATCGATACGCCGATCCACTGACCGCGGTATGATGATTCCCTCGCGGAGTCGATGTGACGATCCGGCGAACAGGCGCGGCCACCATGCTGGTGGCTGTGATGGTGGGCTCGCTGGCCGGCTGCCCCTTCCAGCGCCGCTCGGAGGGCTACGCCTGCGACGGCCCGGGTGACTGCGGCGACGGCCGCGTCTGCTCGGCCGGCTGGTGCATCGAGAGCGGCGACGGCGGACAGGCCGTCGCCGACGCCGACCCGGACGCGCCGGACGCGCACGTGGGTCCTGACTCCAGCTTCGTCTGCCCGCCGACCTGCTCGCGCTGCGACGTCGACACCTGCGTCATGGACTGCGCGGTCAGCGACGCGTGCGCGACCGAGGTCGTCTGCCCGCCCGGCGTCAAGTGCCGGGTCGAGTGCACCGGCAAGAACTCGTGCGGCGGCGGCATCGACTGCACGACGGCGAGCGAGTGCCTCGTCATCTGCATCGGCAACGACTCCTGCGATTCGCTCATCAGCTGTGGGACCGGCCCGTGCCGGGTGAACTGCACCTCCCCGTCGACCTGCACGGCGGGCATCGACTGCGCCGACTCCTGCAGGTGCGACACGCTGTGCTCCGGGGCGAACTCGTGCACAATCCCGCCGACCTGTCCGAGTAGTACGTGTACCGACATGACGACGGACGAGTGCGACAGCACGCTCGATCAGTCCTGCGACGACTGCACGCTCTAGCGTGCTCGCGAACGGTGGTATCTTGGTCGCGAATGGCCACTCCACGACGAGTCGTGGCTGTGTGCTTCACCTACATCCTCGCGTGCGGATCGGGTGGCGGCAGCGGAGGCGACGGCGACACCAGTGGACCCGACGGCGGCGGCGTCGGACCGGGCGCCGATGGCGGTGGCTTGCCGGTAGACGATCTCGAGTCGCCGACCGGCTGCGACGGTCCCTTCAATCCGTCGCAGGTGCTCGAGTATCACATCACGGTCGGCGGCGACTTTCCCGGGCTCGAGGACGACGATTACGGTCCGGGCTACTTCGCCTGCGGTGACGAGGAGCCGATCAAGGTCGGCGTCCGCTCGCGCCTGGAGGGCGAAGGCTGGCTGGTCGACATGAACTGGGCGGTGGAGGGGCAGAGCTGGCGGACGCTCAAGAAGCTCAGCTTCCACACCGGCTTCGGCGGTGACGTGACCGAGGAGTACCTCGGCTGGCGCGTGCAACGGCTGGCCGCCGGCCCCGGCAAGATGGTCGAGCGCTCGGCCCTGGCGCACCTCTTCGTCGACGGACACGACGAGGGGATCCTCTTCAACCTGGAGAAGGTCGACCAGCGCTTCCTCCGCTCGCGCCTGGGTGACGACTCGGGCTGGCTCTTCAAGAAGTCGGGCACCGACGACGGCTACCGGACCAACGAGAGCCAGCCCAACCCCTACGAGGCCGACTTCTGCTTCTTCGAGGAGTCGCAGCCCTGCTCGCCGCCGGGCAACATCGAGACCTGGCTGCCCGAGCACCTGGCGATGGATCACATGATGACCTGGGGCGCCGCCAACGTGCTCATCGGCAACAGCGACGGGCCGCTGTCCAAGCCGCACAACTTCTACTTCTACGACTACGCCGGCGGGCCGCGCTACTACTTCCCCTGGGACCTCGACTCGACCCGGCAGTCGCTCGACCCCTTCGACGGCCCGGGCGACTCGGTCTACCAGAACGTGCTGTTCCCGACCTGGCAGGATCACTACGGCGACCTCATCGCCGAGCTGCTCGACGGCCCGCTCTCGGTCAGCGCCGTCGGCGACGAGATCGATCTCGCGGTGGCCACCGGCGACGGTGCGGTCGACGCGTCCACTGCCAATGGCTTCAAGTCGTGGTACCGAGGACAGCACGACGCGGTCGCCGCCCAGGTCGCTCGGTGACGGGTCACCATGTGGATGGAGATGCGGATTCTGGCGGTGGTCGCGGCGGTCGCGGCCCTCGGCTGCGGCCGCTTCGGCTACAAGGCGCGCGAGCTCGACGGCGACGGCGGCACGGCTGACGCCCGCGACGGCGACGGCAGCTCGCAGCCGGACGGCGGGCCCGGTCCGGTCGGTTGCGTCGCCACGCTGGTGGTGACCACCGAGGCCGACGAGGACGACGCCGGCGAGTCGCCGGTCCCGCCCCACCTGGGCGCCGGGCTGTCGCTGCGCGAGGCGATCGCCATCGGCAACACGCGCGCCGGGCGGGACTGCATCAGCTTCGCCGGGCCGACCTCGACGGTGATCGGCTCGCAGCTGCCGGACCTCGAGGACCCGGACGGCACCGCGATCGACGGCGGCGGCGTGGTCACCGTGAGGAGCGGCGGAGGGGTGCCGCTCGCCCTCCGGCTGGTCTCTGACGGCAACTCGGTCTTCAACCTGGAGATCGCCGACGTGATGATCGCCATCCAGGTCAACGGCTCGTCGACCCTGCTCCATGGCCTGCACGTCCGCGACTGTCCGACCGCCGGCATCGTGATCGCGGCGGCGGCGGCGGATGTCGAGATCGTCGCCTCGCTCCTGCACGACAACCGCGAGGCGGCCATCCAGGCACTCGGCACCACCGGCCTCAGGGTCCTCGACTGCACGATCGTCAAGAACGCCGGCAGCGGGGTGAACGCCACCGCGGGCGGGGCCGACCTCTTCGTCGAGAACTCGATCGTGACCGGCAACCAGGACTACGGCGTGGCGGTCGATCCCGGCGCCCCGGTTTCGCTCGACTACGACGACATCTTCGACAACCGGCTGGAGGACTGCCTCAACTGCACGGTCGGACCCAACTCCATCGCCGAGGACCCGATGTACGTCAACCAGACCAGCGACGACTACCACCTGGAGACCGGCAGCCCGGCGATCGACAAGGGCCGGGTCAACGGCGTCGACGTGAACGGCGACGCGACCGGCGACTACAACGGCGAGGCGCCCGACATGGGCGCCTTCGAGTCGCCCTGAGCGAGGGCTCTCGCCCGCACAGCGGCCGCGCGGCCCGGGGACGTGCACCCCTGCTGTCGATCGCGCTCGACGCCGGCGCCGGCCGCCGCTCGGCGAACAGGGCGTTTGGCCGCGGCACCTCGCTTGCACAGGCAGCGATCGCACTCGCGCCGGGAAAGAGGGAGGCTCGCGATGGGCAAGAAGGACGACGACAAGCGGAAGCTCGTGCTGCGCCGGCAGACCCTGAAGACCCTCGGCGCGGTCCAGCTCGACCAGGTGAAGGGTGGCCGCCTCTTCATGTACACCCAGGCCGGATCGCAGTGCGACACCACCATCTGCGACCCGACCGAGGCGAACTACGGCGGCGACTGGGGTGGCGGCTGGGGCGGCGACTGGGGCGGCGGCGGCGACTGGGGCGGCGGCTGGGGCGGCGATTGGGGCTGGTAGCAAAAGCCGCCGCGGCCCAGGCACCGTGGCAAGCCGTGCTGCACGGCAGCCTGCGTGCGCGGGCGCTGGATCGGGTCCGCGCGATCGCCGCCCGCCTGACGGGGGCGGCAGATACGCCGGCGCCGGAGCTGGCGCTGCGTGCCCTCTTCCTCGCCGCGTGCGACCAGGCGTTCCCCTCGCGCGGCCACCGGCGCACCGCCGATCTCCTCCTCGAGCGCGCGGTCGCGATGGTGAACGCCGAGCCGCTGCTGCCGCGCCTGCACGGCGGCGTGCTGACCATCGCGTGGGTGGTCGAGCAGCTGGCGCGCGGTCAGGACGTCAACCGCCAGGTCGACGAGGCGCTGGCCGATGAGCTGCCGGTCTGGGCGGGCAAGCACGACCTCATCTTCGGGCTCACCGGGGTCGGCGTCTACGCGCTGGCCCGCGACCGCGCAGACCTGGTGGCCGGCACGCTCGAGCAGCTCGAGGCGAACGCCTGCGACGCGGGCGGTGGTCGGCTGGCCTGGTTCACGCCGCCCGAGTGGATGCTCGACGAGCAGCGCCACTCGACTCCGGCCGGTCACTACAACGCCGGCGTGGCCCACGGCGCGGCCGGCGTCGCCGGCCTGGCGGCGCGCGCCCTCGAGCGCGCCATCGATCCGGCTCGCGCCGGGCGCCTGTTGACCGGCGCGATCGGCTGGCTCGACTCGATCGCGCTCGACGGCGATGCGCGCTTCCCATGCTGGGTGCCGGGCGAGCGCGGCTACCGCGAGCTCGGCCCGGTCCCGCGCGCCGCGCGCTCGGCCTGGTGCTACGGCGATCCCGGTATCGCCGCCCAGCTGTGGGCGGCCGGACGCGCCGCCGACCAGCCGTCCTGGTCGAGCCGCGCCATCGAGCTGGCCCGCGGCGCGCTTGCCCGCCCCGGCGCCAACGCGCGCATCGGGCGCCACGGGCTCTGCCACGGCGCCGCCGGCTTCGCCCACATGCTGAACCGGCTCGCCCAGTCGTCGGGCGACGCCGCGCTCGAGATCGGCGCGCTCACCTGGTACGAGCGCGCCATGGAGCTTCCGCCCGACAACCCCTCCTTCCTCACCGGCGCCTGCGGCATCGGCCTGGCGCTCCTGGCCGCCGCCCACGACGCCCCGCCGGCCTGGGACGCCCTCCTGCTCCTCGACTAGAGGGCCGGCGCGGCTTCCACGGCGGCGAGGCGGTGCGCGACCAGCCAGGCCTCGAGCTCGGGCACGTTCGCTGGCTCCTCGGGGAGCACCGAGGACTCGCGCGCGCGGTCGAGCAGGAGGAACAGCTCGTCGAGCCGGAGCCGCCAGCGCGCGGCGACGTCCGGCGCGAGCGGAGATCGCTCGCCGGCCCGCTTCATCTCGACCAGCTCGCGCGCCTCGCCGAGGCCGTGCCGGTCGCACAGCAGCCCGAGGTCGCTCACCAGCTCGCCGGTGGCCAGGAGGTGGGCGCCGGTCAGCGTGGTCCGCAGGATGTAGAGCAGCTGCTTGGCGGTCGGCGCGCCGACCGCCTCGAACGCCGTGCGCTGCTGGAAGGCGAATCCGCGGTAATGCCGGTGGACCCGGCGCGACAGGGCGCGCCGGATGAGCGGGCGCAGCGCGGCGAGGGCCGGCTCCTCCTGGAGGACGAGCTCGCCGAGCAGCCGCTCGATGTAGTTCCCGTTGCCGCCGAGCACGCCGGCCAGCACCGCGCCGATCTCGTTGGAGGTGTAATCGATCTCGACGCCGCGGATCACCTCGAGGCGCGACGCGCTGGGCGGCGGCGGTGACAGGCCGAGGAGCCGCGTGGTCGACTCGGTGTGCACCGCCTTGAGGTCGAGATCGCTGTCCGGCGAGGGAAAGCCGTACGAGTGCGACCCGCTCAGGTAGACCACCAGGTGTCGGCGCGCGGCTCCCTCGTGCGCGACCACCTCCTCGGCGACCTCGCGCTGCCGCGGGTCGAGCACGCCCTGTGGGTTGTCGATCATTCTTCGTCCTCCTCCCAGCGCGCCTCCGGCGGAGGCGGCGCGTCCGCCCCGAACGGCCCCGGCGCCAGCTCGATCCAGCGGCGCGCGGCCTCCTCGCGCACGCGCCGGAGGAGGTTGTCGATCCGCCCGACGTCGCCGCGCGCCGGCAGCCGGGTCACCTGGCGGGCGGCTTCGAGCTCGCCGGCCAGCCCCTCCGCCTCGTCGAGCACCTCGCCCAGCGCGACCTCGCCGCGCTTGATGGCCAGGAGGCGCGAGCGCAGCGGCTCGGCGACCGCGAGCTCGACCTGGCCGGTGCGCAGCCAGTCGACCGCGGTGGCGATCAGCCGGAGCAGGTTGTAGGCGTTCTTCGGGCGCAGCTCGCGCGGCAGCTCGAAGGCCGCCTCGCCGCCGGCGGCCAGCGCCGCCAGCGCCGCGAAGCTCGATTCGGCGATGACGCCCTGGTCGTGGAGCGAGCGGTAGAGCTGCTTGATGTACTCCTTGGCCCGCAGGTGCCGGTCTGCCTCGCTCGGCGCCTCGACACCGGCGGCCCCGACCAGGCGGGCGGCGGCCGCGTCGAGCGACAGCGCCGGCTCCCGGCGCAACCAGTCGAGCAGCAGGCTCCGGTGCTGCGCCAGCCGCAGGCTCTGGCTCAGCTTCTTCACCTGCGACAGTGCGTAGCGGCCGAAGCTCCGGTAGATCTCGGCGGAGACCAGCGCGTCGCGCGCGTCGAGCAGCCACTGGCCCATCGGGTCGCGCGCCTCGACGTCGCGGGCGAAGAAGACCTCGAGCGTGTTCGGGTCGGCGCGCAGGGCCTGGCGGACCGCCTTGCCGACCTCCCAGTAGGTGGCGCTGCCGTCGGTGGTGACCAGGTCCTCGGGCGGCGCGACCAGGCCGGTGGTCCACGGCTGCGGCAGCACGAACACGCCCCGGCGGTCGGTGTCCGAGTCGTCCCCCGCCAGCCCCCACGCCCGCGATCCGACCAGCGCCTCGACGACGATGCAGGGCGACAGCGCGTTCCAGGCGGCCTCGCGGCGGCGCGCGAATCGCAGCTGGCCGGGCCGGTGCAGGGTCAGCTCGCGGCGGGCATAGACGGCGCGCCCGACCCCGACGATCGCGACCTCGATCCGATCGCCCGCCACGTCGACCACCCGGCCGACCGCGCCCTGCGGCACGCGCCGCTCGCCGGCGAACCGATCGACCCGGGTCACCACCTCGGTGCCGTGGGGCAGCGCGACCGACTCCGGGTCGATGTCGTCGAGTCCGCGCAGTCTGAGGTCAGTGGCCATCGAGTGAGCTCAGCGCGCCGCGCGGTCGACCAGGAGTGCGACGCCGACCCCGACGGCCGCGCCGATCACGTCCCAGGTGAAGTCCTTCCACGAGGGGTCGCCGCGGTCGAGCGCGGCGTCCCACACGATCTCCTTGGCGGCGCCGGCGCCCAGCGCGAGCGATGCGCCGACCGCGGCGCGCCCGGCCGGGTGATCGATCCAGGGAGCGGCCGCGGCGTAGCCGGCGGCGGCGATGACGGCGGAGGCGGCGGCGTGCAGTCCCTTGTCGCGCCCCAGCCAGCGGTCCTCGGCGCGGGCGGTACCGCCAGCGCCGGCGAGCATCGTCCCGGCGAGCGCAGCCACCAGCATCGGCCTCCACATTCCGGTGAATCCTAGTTGAGCTCGCGCGAGGTGACGACGGCCGGCACGCGGTTTGCGAGTAGGGTACCCGTGCAAATCGCCGACGACGCAATCGAGGAAAGCTTCTTCACCGCCGGGGACCGCCTCGCCGACCGCACGACCCAGTTCGACCTGGTGGCGACGACCGTCGAGGACCGCCGCCGGGGGCTCAAGGCGCTGATCGTGACCGGCGCCATACTGGCTCTGGCTGTCCTCCTGCTCTCCCTGTTGCTTCCCGCCCCAACGAGCCCGCCCGCTCACCGCGAGCCGGTGCAGGGCTCCCAGCTGTGACGCGGGAGAAGCCCGCTCAGCGGGTGACGCGCAGCCGGACCGGCGTCTCGCCTGCGCCCCGCTGTGGCAGCCGGTCACGGGGGTCGGGCAGCCGCTGCGGGCGCCATTCGTCGAACCGGCTGGCGGTCCGCACGCAGCCCACCGTGCAATCCGGCGCGCAGTCCTTCCGGGTGTGGAACTGCTCGCGCAGGTCGTCCGCGGTGTAGTCGGCCAGCGGCCGGGTGAAGACGCCGCGCTGCTGCGAGCACCAGTGCACCACGCCGTGCTCGTCGACGTACAGGTAGCGCGAGCCGGCGCGGCACTTGAAATCGGCCGTTCCGCTGGCGATGAGGCGGGCCCGGTAGTCGCCCGACTCCTCCCAGCGCTTGCCGACCAGGGCGCACACCTCCGCCATGATCTGCCGGCCGCGCTGGTCGAGCACCATCGCGCCGGTCCCGTCGTGGAGGATCGACGCGCGCGGGATGAACCCGGCGTCCCTGGCGTAGCGCATCACCTCGAGCACCTCCTCGTCGTTGCCGGCGCCCAGCACGGCGTTGACCTGGACCCGGAAGCGGGCGTGGCGCTCGAGGTGCGCCAGCTTGGCGCGCAGCGGCCTCAGCACCTTGACCGTGGTGGCGTTGGGGGTCACCCCGTCGATCGAGATCTGCAGATGGGTGAGCCCGGCGTCGTTGAGCCCCTTCACCAGGCGCTCGCTCAAGAGGTAGCCGTTGGTGATGATCCAGCGCTCCTCGAACCGGTAGCTCGCGCCGTAGCGCACCAGCTCGAGGATGTCCGGATGCAGCAGCGTCTCGCCGCCGGTGTACTCGAGGAACAGCAGGCCGAGGTCGGCCAGCTTGTCGACGCGGGCCTTGATCTGATCGGCCGGCACCGGCGCCGAGACCTTGTCGTACTCGTTGCAGTAGCCGCAGTCGAGGTTGCAGCGGCGGGTCACCACCACCTGCGCCAGCCGCGGCCCGTAGGCCAGCACGCCAGGCCGGTAGCGCCAGCGCCGCCGCCGGCGCGCCTCGCGGTTCTCGCTCGTCGTGTCGCTCATGACCTACCCTGCGGTCATGTGCGAGCGGTTCCGCTGTCCATTCCCCGCTCGATCGCCGCTCAGCGGCCGGCAGAACTTTGCCACCTCGCGGGATCTGGATTGCGGCTTATAAGCCGTCTATACTGCCGCGATGGAGCACGCGCTCGCGCTGTCCGACCTGGATCGGGTGGGGTTCGCGCACGTCCTGCGCACCGCGCTGCGCGAGTGTGACCGGCCGGATCTCCTGCGCGGCCACCCGCTGCTCGGCTCGCACTGGCTCGCCTGCCACCCGGCGGTCGCCGGCGACCCGGTGGCGGCCGGCCGCGCCCTGTCGGCGGCCCTGCGCGAGGAGTGCCGGCAGCTGTTCACCTCCCCGCGCGATCGCATCCTCGACCGCGTGATGGAGCGGACCTTCTTTCGCCCGCCGGGCAAGCAGGAGGTGATCGCCGCCGAGCTGGGCCTGGCCTACAGCACCTACCGCCGCTACCTGTCGCAGGCGGTGACCCGCCTGGCCGACGCGCTCCACGCCCGGATGGCGCGCTGACCCGATCGGCTCCCGACGGGATCGGCTCGACCGCGGAGGACTGCCGGATTAGGGTCCGGTCCATGCGCGTCGCGTCAGTCGCTCTTTTCGTCCCACTGGCCGCCTTCGCCTGCGGCGGCGAGGCCGACCCGACTCCCACCGGCTCGACCTGCCCGACCGGCTCGACGCTCACCTACGAGAACTTCGGCGCCGACTTCATGGAGGCCTACTGCACGCGCTGTCACTCGCGCGAGCTCTTCGGCCTCGAGCGCCACGGCGCGCCGGACGACCACAACTTCGACACGCTCGAGGGCATCCTCGACGAGGCGGAGCACGTCGACTCCTACGCAGCCGCCGGCCCCGACGCGGTCAACACCATCATGCCGCCGGGCGGGGACTCGCCGAGCGAGGACGAGCGCCGCGACCTCGGCGAGTGGATCGCCTGCGAGCTGGCCAACCCCTGAGCCGAGCGCTCAGCCGGCAGAGCGCTGCGCGCGAGCGACCGCATCGAGCGTGAGGTCGATGTCAGCCGGGTCGGTCGACCAGTTCGAGATCGAGATCCGCAGGGCGGCCGCGCCGCGCCACACCGTGAGGCTCGGATAGCAGGTGCCGTCCGCCTGCAGCCGCGCCGCCACCGCCCGCGTGTGCGCATCGTCGTCAGCGCCGGCCGGGTCGCGGAAGCGAACCACCAGCTGGTTGAGCACCACCTGGTTCATCACCACGGCGCCGGGCAGGGCCGAGAGCCCGGCGGCCAGGCGCGCCGCGTGGTCGCAGGTCCGGTCGACCAGCGCGGCGCAGCCGGCGCGGCCGAGCTGGCGGAGCGCGGCCCAGAGGACGAAGCCGCGGGCGCGCCGCGACAGCTCCGGCGCGTAGTCGAAGGGCGAGCGCACCGCCGGATCGACGCCCGGCAGGTAGGCGGCCGCGCCCGCCATCGCGCGCCGGTGCGCCTCGGCGTGCCGGGTCAGCGCGATGCCGCAGTCGTACGGGGTGTTGAGCCACTTGTGGGCGTCGGTCGCCCAGGAGTCGGCCCGCTCGGCGGCCGCCGCCAGCGCGCGGCGCCGCGGGCTGACCCGCGCCCACAGCCCGAAGGCGCCGTCGAGGTGCAGCCAGGCCGGCGCCCGCTGGCGGGCGGCATCCACCGCGTCGGCGATGGCGGGCATGGGGTCGAAGCTGCCGCCGTTGACGTTGCCGGCCTGGGCGCAGACGATGGTCGGCAGGTCGCGCGCGCCGAGCTCGGCGGCCAGCCGGTCGGCCCGCATCCGCCCCTCGCGATCCGCCTCGATCACCACCACGCCGCGGCTGCCGAAGCCGAGCATGCGGAGCGCCTTGTCGATGCTGCCGTGCCGCTCGCCGCCGACGACGACCCGGACCGGCGGCGCCCCGGCCATGCCCTCGGCCTCGAGATCCCACCCGGAGCGCCGCAGGACCTCGCTGCGCGCGGCCGCCAGCCCGACGAAGTTGGCCATCTGGCAGCCGGTGACCAGCACCCCCGAGGCGGCCGGCAGCTCCAGGAGCTCGGCGATCCAGCCGAGCGCGACCTGCTCGACCGCCGCCGCCGCCGGGGTCCCCTCGGCGGTGCCGCAGTTCTGATCCCACACGGTGGTCAGCCAGTCGGCGGCGACCGCCGCCGGCAGCCCGCCGCCGATCACCCAGCCGAAGAAGCGCCCGGACGGCATCGCGCACAGGCCGGGGTCGGCGCTCTGGACCAGCTCCTCGAGCACCGCGCCCGGCTCGCCGGACGCCTCGGGCAGCGGCCGGTCGAAGGCGGCGAGCGCGCCGCGCGGCCCCAGCGCCGGCGCCACCGGTCGGTCCGGCAGCCGGTGGAGAAAGTCGAGGGCCAGCTCGCAGGCCCGCTCGAGCAGCGGCCTCCAGTCGGGACGATCCATGCCGCGACGTTGGCACGGATCGCCCTGCGGCGGTCGCTACAGGCTGCACCGAGTGCGGTAAGGTCCCCGCGATGTCCGAGTCGCCGGCGCCGCGCCAAGAGCCGTACATCCCGGCGTCGCGCTCGCTGCCGGAGATCTCGCCGGCCACCATTCTGCTGGCGATCGTGCTGTCGGTCGTCATGGCGGGCGCCAACGCCTACCTCGGCCTGTTCGCCGGCATGACGGTGTCGGCCTCGATCCCGGCTGCGGTGGTCTCGATGGGCGTCCTCCGGCTGGTGCGCGGCAACATCCTGCAGAACAACATCGTGCAGACCGCGGCGACCAGCGGCGAGGGAGTGGCGGGCGGCGTCATCTTCACCATCCCGGCGCTGGTCCTGCTCGGCACCTGGGATCGCTTCCACTACTGGGAGACCGCGGTGCTGGCCGGTTTCGGCGGCATCCTCGGGGTGCTGTTCACCATCCCGCTCCGCCGCGCGATGATCATCGAGCAGCCGCTGCGCTTCCCGGAGGGCGTGGCGACCGCCGAGGTGCTCAAGGCGGGGCACGAGGGCGGCTCCGGGGTGGCCAAGATCGCCATCGCCGCCGCCATCGGCGGGATCTTCAAGCTGGGCACGACCGGCCTGCGCCTGTGGCAGGACACCGCGGCCATCGCGGTGCGCACCGGCCACTCGGTCGGCTACGCCGCCATCAGCGCGTCGCCCGCGCTCATCGGGGTCGGCTACATCGTCGGGCTCAACATCGCGGTGCTGGTCTTCGCCGGCGGAGTGGCCAACTGGATGATCGCCATCCCCATCTACTCGGCGGTCAACCACGTGCCGCTCATCCCGGGCGCCCACGACATGGCGCCGATCGACGAGTGCAGCTACCTGTGGGCCAACCAGACCCGCTACCTCGGGGTCGGCGGGATGCTGGTCGGCGGCCTGTGGGCGCTCATCAGCCTGGCGCCCAGCCTGGTGCGCGGCATCCGCGCCAGCCTGGCTGCCCACAGCGCGGCGCGCCGCGCAGCCAGCGGCGAGCTGCCCCGCACCGAGCGCGACATCCCGATCCAGCTGGTCTTCGTCCTCTCGCTCATCTCGCTCGCCCCGCTCACTGCCGTCTTCTATCACTTCGTCCAGAGCGTCCCGCTGGCCGGGTTCATGGCCCTCTTCGTCCTGGTCGCCGGCTTCCTCTTCTCGGCGGTGGCCGCCTACATGGCCGGGCTGGTCGGCAGCTCCAACAACCCCATCTCCGGCGTCACCATCGCGACCATCCTCACCGGCGCGCTCCTGCTCCGGCTGCTCGGCGCGGGTTCCGAGCTGGGCGCCGCCGCCGCCATCTTCGTCGGCGCCGCGGTCTGCGTCGCGGCCGCGATGGGCGGCGACACCATGCAGGACCTCAAGGCCGGCCAGATCCTCGGCTCGACGCCGTACAAGCAGCAGATCATGCAGGCGGTCGGCGTGGTGGCGGCGGTGTTCGTCATGGCCCCGATCCTCAACCTCCTGCACGACGCCTACGTCATCGGCTCGCCCAACCTGGTGGCGCCTCAGGCCGGCCTCATGGCCTCGGTGGCCGGCGGTATCTTCTCGGGCGACCTGCCCTGGGGGATGATCGCGATCGGCGGCGCGATCGCGGTCGCGATCATCGCCTTCGACCTCTGGCTGGGCAGCCGCGGCTCCAGCTTCCGCACCCCGGTGCTGGCGTTCGCGGTCGGCATCTACCTGCCGTTCGAGCTGTCGACTCCGATCTTCCTCGGCGGCCTGGTCGCTCACCTGATCGCGCGCGGCATGGTCCGGCGCGGCGTCCCGGCCGACGAGATCGCGGCGGCCAGCAACAGCGGCCTCCTCTTCTCCGCCGGCCTCATCACCGGCGAGGCGCTGATGGGGATCATCCTGGCCATCCCCATCGCCATCGCCGCCGACACCAAGGTGATGGCGATCGACATCGGGGGCACGCCGCCCATGTGGCCCGGCCTGGCGCTCCTGGCAGGACTGGTGGTCTTGCTGGCGCGCTCGGCACGTCGTCCGAGCTAGTCGCCGGGCGCGCGCTCGCCTACGAGGCGAACAGGACGCTGAGCGGGGCGCCGATGAAGCGCATGCCCGACAGGTGCTCGTCGTCGCGCCGCCAGCTGGTCTCGGCGATGCACTCGTAGATGCGGCCGGTCTCGGGCGAGGTCAGCCGGAGGACGGCGCGCTCGCCGACCTTGCCGCCGTGCGCGGTGCGGATGCAGACGCCGCCGGCGCCGAGGTTGACCACCTCGACCGGCACCGTGCGCGGTCCGAGGCGGAGGAGGGCGCCGAAGTGGACGTCGCAGCGGGCGTGCTTGCGGCGGCCGAGCTCGCCCGGCCGGGTGCCCTGCGCGTCGGTCGGCTCGCGGCCGAGCAGGCGGTGCAGCGCGTCGAGCCGGCTGCGGGCGGGCAGCCCGAGCTCGGCGCCCTCGGCGCGGTGCTTGGCCAGGAGACTGCGGTACTCGAACACGAGCTCGAAGAGGTCGTTCATCGCCTTTCCCCTCTCCTCATACGCACTGCAGGGGTCGATCCATTCAACCGGGGACGCAAGCGGCCAGATTCCGGTTCGGGGCGCGTGGCGTGACGACGACACCCCGGCGGGCGAAACGACGCGAATGTCGCAATTCCCACCGGGTGCCGATGTCGGTAAACGTATGGGGATGCAGGCAGTCAGAGAATCGCTGCGCCTCGCCCATCCGATCGAGGAGGTCTGGCGCGCCTGGAGCGATCCCGACTGGCTGGCCGGATGGCACGCCGAACGGGTCGAGGGGGAGGTGGCGGAAGGCCAGGCAATGCGCCTCTCCTGGGACAGCCTCGGGATCGCCATCGAGCTCGAGGTGGCGGAGCTGGAGGCCCCGCACCGCCTGGTCCTGCGCGGCGCGCCGCCCGGGCGCCCGGTGCAGACGCTGTCGATCGATCTCGCCCGCATCGAAGGAGGCGGCGCCACCTCGCTCGCCATCCGCCACGACGGCTTTCCGCCCGGCCCCGGCGGCGAGGAGGAGCGGGCCGGCACCGCGGCCGGCTGGCACACCGGCGCGCGCGTGCTCGCCCACTACCTCGACCACCACGCCGGGCGCGCCCGCGCCAGCGCGGCCGCGCTGGCCCCGGTCGCCGCCTCGCTGGCCGACGTCGCGCCCCTGTTCGAGCGGCCGAGCTGGCTTTTCGGCGACGTCGCGCTCGGCGGCGAGGGGAGTCGGTTCCATGGGCGCGGCGCCGGCGACCGCCCGCTGGCCGGCTCGGTGCTGGCCCGCGCCCTGCCCCGCCAGATCGCGCTCGCGATCGACGACACGGCCGGGATCCTGGTCTTGCGGGCGATCCAGCTCGATCCCGGCGCGGTCCTGCTCGGCGCCCTGACCTGGAGCTGGCAGCCGGACCGGCCGGCCCACGCCGACCTGGCCGGCTCGCTCGAGCCCGCCCTCGAGCGGCTGGTCGCGGCGCTGGGAGGAGCCCACCGCGGCGGCGCCGCCTGACCGGGGCGCTTTCGGCTATGTTCCGCGCCATGGAAAACGTGGCGGTCGTGACAGGGGCGGGGCGCGGGCTCGGCAAGCTCATCGCACAGGGACTGGCCGACAAGGGCTTCACCGTGTGCATCACCGACATCGACGGCGACGCCGCGCAGAGCGCCGCCGACCAGCTCGGGGCAGAGCGCGCCTGGGCCATGCCCCAGGACGTGCGCGATGCCGACTCGCACCGGCGGGTCGCCCGCGCCGCCGCCGAGCGCGGTCAGCTGGCGGTCTGGGTCAACAACGCCGGCGTCCTGCGCAGCGCCACCGCCTGGGAGCACACGGACGACGAGGTGCGGCTGCAGGTCGAGGTCAACACGCTCGGCCTCATGTTCGGGACGCGCGCCGCCATCGAGGTGATGCGCACGCAGAGCTCCGGCCACATCATCAACATCGCCTCCATCTCCTCCATCGTCCCGGCCCCCGGCCTGGCGGTGTACGCCGCCAGCAAGCACGCGGTGCTCGGCTTCTCCATCTCGCTGGCCGGCGACCTCCTGCACGCCGGCATTCCCATCAAGGTGAGCTCGATGTGCCCCGACGCCATCGACACCGACATGACGCGCAACGTGAAGCACGACCGCGACGCCGCGCTCCTGTTCAGCTCCGCGCGGCTCCTGCGCCCCGAGTCGGTCGCCCGCTCGGTGGTCGACCTGGTCGACCACCCGCGGCTGGTCACCGTCCGCCCCCGCGTCCGCGGCGTCCTCGCCCAGATCTTCCGCCCCTTCCCGGGCACCGGCCTGCGGGTCCTCGAGCAGTTCCGCAAGATGGGCGAGCGCAACCAGCGCCGCCAGACCAAATCCGCGTAGGACAGCGGAGAAGCGGGCTAACCGCCAAAGCCGCCAAACGCGCCAAAATCAGATTTTTTTCTGGGTTCTGATTTCTGAACCAAACAATCTCTGGTTCTGCTTTGGCGGATTTGGCGGGTTTGGCGGTTCAAATTTCTGTTTGGCTAGCGCTCGAAGCGGAGGGCGAGGACGAACTTCTTCCAGGCGGGCTCGAAGGCGGCGAGGTCCTGGCCGAGGATCTCCTCGAGCGCGGCGCGGCCGGTCGGATCGGCGGCGCGGCCGGCCGCCAGGGCTCGGTAGAAGCGGCCGAGCAGGCCCTTCTCCTGGAGATAGTAGAGGAGGTAGCGGGCCTCCGCGTAGTAGAGCCCGCTCTTCGCCCCGTAGAACTCGTCCTGGCTGGTGGCGAGGAGCTCGGCCAGCGCGGGGGCGCGGCCGGCGCGGACGGCCTCCTGCAGGCCGGGCAGACGCCAGTTGGTGAGCCCGACGATGGCGCCCTCGCGCTCGCTCGACTGCTCGTAGAGCGAGCCGAGACCCTCGTTGAACCAGTCCGGGCAGCCGGGCAGGTTGGCGGCGACGAAGGGATGGACGATCTCGTGGACCAGCGTCCCGCCGCCGGTCGAGATGTCCATGATGAGCGCGCCCGCCTCCGACGAGTAGTAGCCGTACGGGGTGGATGGCTCGTCGCCGAAGAGCAGCTTCGCGTGGCGCCGGTAGCTGGCGGCGTCGCGGAACAGCCAGATCTCGATCACCTCGTCCGGGTCGCGCGCGAAGTAGGCCGCCTTCAGGTGCTCCACTGCCCAGCGGACGACGCGATCCGAGCGGAGCTCGACGGTGCCCTTCTCCTCGTCGCCGGCCACCACGAACGGCGGCTCGACGACGAAATGAAACCCGCCCGCGATCCCGGCGCGCTCGAGCCGCCCGCGCATGCGCGCCATCGCCTGGGCCAGGCGCGGATCCGGGCCGGCGTCGCGCGAGCGGTTTTCCGAGCCGGCAGACGCCGCCGCTTCGCGGGTCGGCGGCGGGCCGGGCGTCGGATCCGCCCCGGTCCCGCACGCCGCCATCAGGAGCAGCGCCCAGCGCGCGCTCAGTCGACCACCACCGGGGCGCAGGTCGACACGCCGGCGCCCACCACCACGTACTGGCTGTTCGAGACGGCGACCTCCTCGTTGCCGTTCGCCGGATCGAGCACCTTCACCTTCGACTGGACGCCACCGAACGTCGACTGGGTGCTGATGAAGATGTAGAACTTGCCGCCCCAGTGGGCGAAGGCCCAGCCGCGCGGCTCGCCGCTGATCGACGCCAGGTCCCAGGTCTGCTGCGAATCGGCGTGGTCCTTGCCGAGCCGCGCCACCCAGCTGTCGAACCGGCCCGGGAAGTAGGCGTAGAGCTCGCCGTTACCGGTGCCGGTCAGCTCCGGTGGGTACTCCGAGTCCGGCAGGCCGCCGACCATGCTGACCGCCATCGTCCCGTTGTTCACCCGGCCGAGGTCGCCGATCTGGTCCTGCGACGCGTCGCCGCCGGCGATGAACAGGGTCTCCTGGTCGGATCCCTGCGCGTCGGACGAGTAGCCCATGCCGAACAGCTGGAAGCCCTCCTGGCCGCGCTGGAACCCCGAGTCGGTGCAGCTGGCGTCGGAGATCGACACCTTGAAGATCTCGCCGCTGGTGTAGAGCACCCAGGCCATCCCATTTCTGTCCACCGACATCGAGAAGGGGGTCGCCTGACCGCCGCCCCAGTCGGGCCACGGGGCGCCCGCCGGGCAGTCGAGCTGGCCGATGAGCGCGAACGGATCGTCGCCGGTGTCGAGCTGGCGCGGATCGAAGCTGAGCAGCCGGTAGTTCTTGTCGACCACGTAGATGAGGTCGTTGCCCTCGGTGCCGCAGCTCTCGTCGCCGCCGCCGCCCCCGCCGCAGGTGCCGTCCCAGCAGCCGCTCGCGCACTCCTCGAGCACGCCGCCGACCGTGCCGTCGGCGTTGCAGGCGTGGACCGCGTCCCCCTGGCAGACGGTGGCGGCTCCGCTCTCGCAGGTCGCCTCGCCGCCGCCGCCACCCGCGTCAGCCCCCTCGGCGACCGGGGTCTCGCGCGAGCCAGGGCCGCAGGCGGCGGCACCTCCGACCGCGATCGACATCACAAGAGCCGAAAATGCGCGAGCGTATGGCAGTGTCCCCCCTGACATGCCGCGTACGGTAGATCACGGCGCGCCAGAGGGAAAGCCTTTTCTGGCTGATCTGGGCCGACTCAGCGCCGGGTCATCAGGCGGCCGAACAGGACGCCGATCCCGACACCGGCAGCGAGCGACATCAAGGGGTGCTCCTTGACGAAGCCGCCCAGCTTGCCGCCGACCTCGCCGACCTTCTCCTTCACGGTCTCGAAGGTGCTCTCCATCCTGTCGCCGATCTCGCGGGCGCCGTTCTCCAGCTTGTCGCCAAGAGCGCCGAGGTCGCCGCCGTTGCCATGAATCTTCGCCATGTCTATCTCCTCCCGAGGTTCGAGGAACTCTCGACTGCAGAGGACATGCCACGCCGCACCGCCCCCAGCTGCCCGTGACCGCCGGATCCGATGGGGGCGATGCGCCACAACGTGCGCTGGCGCTACGCGGAAATCACCGGATCGCCCACCGCCACCTCGCCGGCGGCGATGATCCGGCAGTTGACCCCGCGCAGGCGCAGCGCCCGGTTCGATACCGCGTTCACCCAGTCGAGCGCGGCGGCCCCCAGGCGGTCGCTGAACTTCTTGCAGCCGGCGTGCGGCAGCGCGCTGACCTCGATGATGGCCGCGCCGATCCGCAGCCGCGCGCCGACCGGCAGTGCCTCTTCGCCGATGTCGAGATCGACCAGAAAGTTGTCGCCCGCCGCGTCGAGCGGCGCCGCCCCCGCTGTCAGGAGCCTGGCCACCCGCGCGTTCATCAGCGTGACCTGCGCGTCCGGATCGCGCCTGCGCTTGTGCGACCAGCGGTCGCCGTGGACGCCGAGCTCGGGCGACACCGCCACCCGCGCCGGACACTCGTGGCGCCCGCCGCCGAGCCGGATGGTGATCAGCTCGACCGTGCCGCCCCTGCGCGGCGACGGCTCGAGCGCACGCCAGGCCCGCGCGATCTCGTCGACCGTCCGCACCGCTCAGACCCGCGACCAGACCTCGATGCGGTAGCCGAGGCCGCCGTCCTGCCCCTCGCCGAGCAGCGCCTCGCGGCGGAAGCGCGACGGGATGGGCGCCAGGAAGGTGTCACACTCGAACCGGCCGAGCACGCGCGTGAGGTAGATGTGCCGGCAGCCTTCGAGCGAGAAGCACTGCCGGTAGATGTCGCCGCCGCCGAGCACGAAGATGCGCTCGACGCTGGCCTCGGCGCGCGCCGCGAGGAGCGCGTTCTCCAGATTGGGCGCCAGGATGGCCCCTTGCGGGAGCGCGATGTGGCGCTGCCGGCTCACCACCACGTTGAGCCGCCCGGGCAGCGGTCGCCAGCGCTCCGGGATGGTGTCCCAGGTGACCCGTCCCATCACCACCGCGTTGCGGGTGCCCGGCACCGCGGTCTCGCTGGTGAGCTTCTTCAGATGCGCCAGGTCGCTCGGCAGCTTCCACGGGATGCCGGCGGCCGCGCCGATACCGTCGCCGAGATCGGCGGCGACCACGGCGTCGAACTCGATCGCGTCGCCCCGCTCCCTCACACCGACACCTCGAACTTGATGAAGGGATGGTGCTGGTACCCCTCGAGCACGACGTCCTCGAAGCGCACCTGGTCCACCGCCGCGCCCTCCGGCAGGCGCAGTCGCGGCAGCGGGAACGGCTGCCGCGCCAGCTGGGTCTTCAGCCCCTCGACGTGGTTGAGGTAGACGTGGGCGTCGCCGAGGACGTGGATGAAGTAGCGCGGCTCGAGCCGGCACTCGTTCGCGATCATGTGGGTGAGCAGCGCGTAGCTCGCGATGTTGAACGGCACTCCCAGGGCCATGTCGGCCGACCGCTGGTAGAGCTGGCAGTCCAGCCACTTTCCCTGCACGTAGAACTGGAACAACGCGTGACAGGGGGGCAGCGCCATCCGGTCCAGATCGCCCACGTTCCACGCGTTCACGATGATGCGCCGCGAGGTCGGGTCGTTCTGGATGAGCTGTATCGCGCCGGCGATCTGATCGATGCCGCGCCCGCCCCAGCTGCGCCACTGCGCCCCGTAGACCGGCCCGAGGTTGCCCTCGGCGTCGGCCCAGGCGTCCCAGATGGGCGTGTGCTGGGTCAGATCGTCGTTGATGTTGGTCGAACCGCGCAGGAACCAGATGAGCTCCCGCACCACCGCGGCGAACAGGACCTTCTTGGTGGTGACCAGCGGGAACCCCTCGCGCAGGTCGTAGCGGGCCTGCATGCCGAAGAGCGACAGGGTGCCGGTTCCGGTCCGATCGCGCCGCTCCTCACCGCGCTCGAGGATGGTCCTCACCTGGTCGAGATACGGATGCACCCGGAAGGTATAGCACCCGCCACCCACGGGTGGACGGCGCCGCCATCCGGGTGTACCAAGCGTGCATGGCATTCAAGAAGATCCTCTGCGCCGTCGACTTCTCCGATCACGCGCGCGAAGCGATGCGGCGTGCCGCCGATCTGGCCAAGTCGACCGGCGGGGCGCTGACCCTCCTCCACGCGGTGTACGTGCCGATCACCTCCTACGCCGACGGCGGACCGATGTTGCCGAGCTCCGGTCCGGAGCTGAGCGCCCAGCTCGGCAAGGAGGCCGAGAAGCACCTGGCGGAGTGGAAGAAGCGCGCGGAGGAGATGGGCGTCCGCTCCGTGACGACTCAGGTGGTGGCCGGCGTGCCGTGGCACACGGTCGTCGAGGCGCTCGAGGCGGATCGCGGCTACGACCTGGTCGTGATCGGCACGCACGGCCGGTCCGGCCTCAGCCGCCTCCTGCTCGGCTCGGTCGCCGAGAACGTCGTGCGCCACGCCCCCTGCCCGGTGCTGGTCGTGCGCCAGCCGACCGCCGCGTAGCCGGAGCTACGGCGTCGCGCCCCAGTTCATGTGCGCGAGCAGGGCCTGGGCGCGGCGATCGATCCAGTCGTCGCGGTGGCCGCCGAGCGCGGCTGCGAGGGCGTCCGCCAGCTCACCGGCGCTCTCGAACCGCTCGGCCGCGGTCTTGGCCAGCCCGACCGCCAGCACGCTGTCCACCGCGTGCGGCAGGTCGGCGACCAGGCTCGGCTGGGGCGGCATCGAGTAGCAGACGTTGTAGAGCGTGGTCGGCAGGTCCTTGCCGGAGAACGGCGGCCGGCCGGTCAGGCAGCGATAGGAGATGGCGGCCAGCGCGTAGATGTCGGCCGAGGGCGAGACGTCCTCGCCGCGCGCCTGCTCCGGCGCCATGTAGGCCGGCGTGCCGACCACCCGCCCCTCGGTGAGCGTGCCCTTGTGCTGGGCCAGCTTGGAGGCGCCGAAGTCGAGCACCTTCCAGATCGACGAGCCCGAGGAGCGCTCGAGGAGGAACAGGTTCTGCGGCTTGATGTCGCGGTGGACGATCCCCTTCTCGGCCGCCTCGTCGAGCGCGCTGCCGACCTGGCGGACCAGGACCTCGAGCTTGTCGAACGGCAGCCGGCGGCGCTTGCGCAGGTGGTGCGCCAGGTCGTTGCCGGTCAAGTACTCCATGATGAGGTAGGGCAGTCCGGAGCCGGCCGGCGAGGCGTCGAGGACGCGCACCACGTGCTGCGACTCGAGCGCGCCGGCCGCCTTGGCCTCGCGCAGGAAGCGCTCGATCGAGCCGGGGTGGGCGAGCACGTTGGGGTGGAGGAGCTTGACCGCGGCCCGCTCGCCGCCCTGCATGTGGTGCGCCTCGTAGACCTCGCCCATCGCGCCGCGCCCGATCACCACGCCGAGCTTGAAGTCGCCGAGGATGCGGTCGGTGTGCCGCCCGGGGCCGCCGAGCTGCAGCATACGGTCGAGGTCCTGCTTGACCTCCTGGAACGCCGCCTCGCGCTGCTCGGCCTGGCGGTGCGCCTGGAGCAGGCCGTCCACCACCTTGAGGGTGCTGGTCCGGCCCGAGCGCGCCAGCACGTAGGCCGCGAAGAACATGAACTGGATGATCACCTGCGTGATGATCTGGACCATGACGGGCAGCCCGGTGCCGGTGTACATGCCCGGATCCGGAATCGCCCCCGACAGGACCAGCGCGGCGAGGATGGCCTGCGCCCCGGCGCACAGGCCGTAGACCACCAGGGCGGCGGCCAGGCTCTGGTTGCGACTGAAGAAGTAGATGCCGAGCACCACCATGCAGGGGGCCGCCGAGTTGATGCCCCAGTAGAGGATGGCGGTGTAGACCGTGACGCAGGCGAGCAGCGCCAGCGACATGACCACGGTGCCGCGGTAGCGGCCGGGGTCGCGCAGGTCGAAGAAGAGGTAGGTGGCGCCGAGCGTGTTGAAGGCCAGCTCGGCGAGCAGGATGTTGCGCACCATCGTGTTGCCGCCGAGGAACGGCAGCCCGATGAGCGCGAAGATGTCGACGAAGATGCACATCAGCGCGAACACGCGCGTCCGCGCCACCTCCTCGAGGAACATCGCCTCGACCGGGGAGGAGGCGGTGCGCCCCACCGTGCCGGGGACGCTGGCGCTGCCCGACTCGCGCCGGGTGCGGATCTGCACCGTCTCGGCGATGCCGAGCGGGATGTTGGGCGGCGCCGGCCCCTCCATCGCGGGGGGCGGGGCCGGGGCGATGGCAGTCGGGGCCCCGCCCAGCGCCGGCTCGAAGGGGGCGTCGGTCCCGAGCGCGAGCGCGCGATCCGCGGCGAGCGTCGGCGGCACATCCGGGATGCCCGCCCGGCCGGCGACCGGGCGACGCAGTGCGCCGCGCGAGCCGAGCTGAGTGGGTTGCTCCTCGCCCGTTCCCGGCTGCGATCGGCGACCGTCGGCCACGCCCGACCGATGATAACGCTTCCACCGCGGACAGGGGGGGAGGAAATGTAGGAAGGGGGCGCAGGTGCCAGGCAGTGGCCTGTTACACTGCGCGCCCCATGGGCGCCGCGCTCGTCAAGCTGGCGGATGTCCTCGATCGCTACGACGCCGTGCTGCTCGACGCCTTCGGGGTCCTGGTGGATGGCCGCGGCGCCCTGCCCGGCGCGGCCGCGCTGCTCGCCGAGCTCGGCCGCCGCCGGATGCCGTACCTGGTCGTGACCAACGACGCCTCGCGCCTGCCGGCGACGGCGTCCGCGCGCTTCCGCGGCTTCGGCCTCGACATCGGCGACGGCGACATCCTCACCTCCGGGCAGCTCCTCGCCTCGTACTTCGCCGAGCGCAGGCTGACAGGAGCTCGCTGCCTGGTGCTCGGCACCGACGACTCGGCGCGATACGTCGCCGACGCCGGCGGGGACGTCTGCCCGATCGATCCGGACGCCGATTACGACCTGGTGGCGGCGTGCGACGACGACGGCTACCCCTTCCTCGAGGGGGTCAACGCGGCGGTGAGCGCGCTGTTTCGCGCCTTCGACGCCGGTCGCCCCATCCACCGGGTGCTGCCCAACCCGGACCTGGTGTTTCCCGCCGGCCGGGGTCGCTTCGGCTTCACCTCGGGCGCCGTCGCGCTCCTGCTCGAGGCCGCGCTCGCGCGCCGCTATCCGGAGCGAGCGACCGCGTTCGATCGGCTGGGCAAGCCGCACCGGCCGCTCTTCGACGCCGCGATGTCGCGGCTCGGCACCCGGCGCATCCTCATGATCGGCGACCAGCTCGAGACCGACATCGCCGGCGCGCGCCGGGCCGGCCTCGACGCCGCGCTCCTGGTCACCGGGGTGAGCCGCTGGCAGCCGGACGCGGCCGACGCCGGCGGCGACCAGGCCCCGACCTATCTCCTCGACCAGCTGATGTGACGATGGGCGGAATCTCCGGCGATCACTTCCAGCGCATCTACCGCGAGCGCGCCGAGGACTACGACCGGCTGGTCGCGGCCGAGGACGCCGACGGCCGCCTCCTGCCCGCCATCGAGCGGGTGGCACCGCGGCTCGACCGCGTCGTCGAGGTGGGCGCCGGCACCGGGCGTATCACCCGGCTGCTGGCGGCGCGCGGCGCTGCCGTCGTCGCGATCGACCACGCCCCGGCCATGCTGCGGGTCGCGCGGCGCCACCTGCCGCGGGCCGCGCTGGTGGTCGCCGACGCCGCCGCGCTGCCGGTGGCGGATGGCTGGGCCAGCGCCGCCATCGCCGGCTGGGTCTTCGGCCACCAGCGGTCGTGGAACCCGGAGGGCTGGCGCCACTCGATCGGCCGCTGCCTCGACGAGATGGCGCGCGCGCTGGCGCCCGGCGGGGTGTCGGTCGTCATCGAGACCCTCGGCACCGGCTGCGAGACCCCGCGCCCGAGCCCCGAGCTGGCCGAGGTCCACGCCTGGCTGGAATCGGAGCGCGGCTTCGCGCGCCTCGAGCTCCGCACCGACTACCAGTTCGCCAGCGCCGAGGAGGCCGCCCGCCTGTGCGGCTTCTTCTTCCGCGACGACTTCGGCGGCCGCCTGCGCCTCCCCGAGTGCACCGGCCTCTGGTGGCGCTGCGGTTCCGGACCCAGTTCATGAACCGCGAATGGTTCCGAGGGAACATGCGCCGCAGACATCGAGACCTCTTCGACCGCGTCCAGAAGCACACCGGCATGTACGTCGGCGAGGAGAGCTACGCAGTCGTGGTGGCCTTCGTCATCGGATACGACGAGGCCTGCGAGGGCGGCCTCCTCGCCGGTTTCCGCGAGTGGCTGGTGATGCGAGTCGGGTCGGGCAACAACCTGGGGTTTCCAGCTCTCGTCCTCCACATCGCGTTCCCGCAGGCGAAGTCGACCGCCGCCGCCCTGGCGGTGGATCAAGAGGCGCACAGACACGCCATCGACACCCTGTTCGCGTTGCTCGCCGAGTTCGATGACGAACGCGCGGCGTACGACGGGCTGCGCCGGATCCACGCGGCGTACGAGAAATGGGTCGAGAAGCACGAGCTTTCGGGACCGCCGCCCGGCCCCGACAAGCCGCGCAGACGCCGCAGACCGGTGCGCTAGAGGGCTTTTCACGTTGTCGTGATCGTTGACGGCGACGTGGACATTGACGCGCTCTTTGACGCGGGCGTTGTCGTCAAAGGGGGACCGTCAACGTTCAGGTCGCCGTCTACGACTACGACCACGACCACCTGGGACATCACATCTAGCGCCGCCGGTATCTTGCTCGCCGGTCAGGGCGACTTGTCGAAGGGATCGAGGGAGCCGTCGCCGACCTGGCCGCCGGCCGGCTTCTTGCGGGGAGCCGACTGCGTGGCGGCGGCCGGCTTCTTCGACCGCGGGCGCGGGCGCGCGGCGGCCGGTCCCGGCCGCGGCAGGGGGCGTGCCGCGAGCACGACCTGCGCCTCGGAGCTGACGTCGGTGCGCACCGACACCACCTCGGGCTCGTAGCCGTTCATCTGCAGGAGGAAGGCGCGGACGCCGGGCGCGGCGGCGTGCCGGACGCGGTAGGGGGACGGGCCGAGCCTCTCGCCGTTGGCCTGATCGATCACCATGGCGCCGGGCGGGATCGAGGTGATGACGATCTCGACCGTGGTCGCGGGCGGCTCCTCGACCAGCTCGCCGGCCGCCGCGGCGCCGACCGCAGTCTGGGCCGGTGGCGGCGGGGCATCCGGCGTGTCTGCCGATCCGCCGCGGCGCAGGAAGAGCGCGAGCAAGAGGAGCAGCACGCCGGCGCCGGCGACCGGCATCCAGACCCGCCGGTCGTGGAGGAACCGGCGCGGCGCGCGCGACAGCCAGTCGCTGAGTCGCGTCACCCCGGTCGGCTCGAGGAGCGGCGCCAGGGCCACCGGGCCCGACTCGGGGGCGATGGGCGCGGGGCGCGGCGTGGCGACCGCGCGCGCGGCGGCGGGGTGCGGCGCGGCCACCGCCAGGGCCACCGGCGCCGACGCCGGCGCGGGCAGCGGCATCGGCGCGCGCACCACCGGCTGCCTTTCGGTCGGCCGCTGCTCGAGCGTCCGCTCCAGCGACACCAGCTGGTCGGCGATCTCGCCGAGCGTGCGGCCCAGCTCGCGCGCGCTCTGGAACCGTCGGGCCGGATCCTTCTCGAGCAGGCGCATGACCACGGCGTCGAGCTCGGGCGGCACCACCGGGGTGTGAGCGCTCGGCGGCTCCGGCACGGCGAAGATGTGGTGGGCCAGGACGTCGCCGCCGCCCTCGCCGAGGAAGGGCGGCCGGCCGGCCAGCATCCCGTAGAGCACGCAGCCGAGCGAGTAGAGATCGGAGCGCCCGTCGACCTGACCGCCGCCGCGGCACTGCTCGGGCGACATGTAGGCCGGCGTCCCGACCAGCACGCCGGTCGCGGTGGTCGACGCGCTGAAGCTGCCGTCGTTGCGAAGGAGCTTGGCGACGCCGAAGTCGAGCAGGCAGACGCGGCCGCGCGCCTCGGGCGGGGCGTCGGTCGCGTCGCGCACCAGGTAGATGTTGTCGGGCTTGAGATCGCGGTGCACGACCCCGGCGTCGTGCGCGGCGGCCAGCGCCGAGGCGACCTTGCGCGCGATGCCGACCGCGCGCTCGACGGGCATCGTGCCGTCGACCCGCAGCTGAGCCAGCAGGCTCTCGCCGTCGAGGTACTCCATGACCAGGTAGGCCCGCCCGTCGAGGTAGCCGAAGTCGTAGATCTCGACGATGCCCGGGTGCTTGACCGCCGAGGCGGCGCGCGCCTCGTTGAAGAAGCGGTCGACCATGTCCGGCTCGCCCGACACCTGCGGGTGGAGGAACTTGATGGCCGCGCGCCGGCCGAGCAGGAGGTGCTCGGCGACGTAGACCACGCCCATGCCGCCGGAGCCGATCATGCCCAGCAGACGGTAACTGCCTACTGACTCACCGCTTCTGGCGAGCCCCACCCGGCGGTGAGCTTAGCACGCCGCCTCACAGGGGGAGGATCTCCTCACCTCCGACGGTGTAGAAGCTCTCGGGATCGGCCAGGTTCTCGAACTCGACCCGCTGGTTCTCGGCGCCGAGCGTGCGATCGACGATGCGGACCTCGTCGATGAGCCCCTTGAAGGGGGCCTCCGGGTGGCCGAGGTAGAGGGCGCCACCGAGGTCGTAGCCGCACGGCCCCGTGTCGCACAGCCAGTAGCCGCTTCCGGTCTCCTCGCCGTCGACCGCGGCGGTGATCTCGACGGCGTCTTCGCCAGCGCCCTGGTGCGTGATGGCGGTGCCGAGCATGACCCAGCGCCCGGTGAGCGAGGTGGATGCACCGAAGACGGCGTTCTCGGCCGAGCCGGCGGCGGCGCTGCCGCGCAACCTGACGAGCCATGCGAGCGCATTGAGCTGGAGCCCGAACCCGGGTGTCGAGCCCGACTGGGTCCCCTTGCCGATGGCCGAGTTGGGGCCGGTCGCGCCCTCCTCGACCTTGACCCACGCGGTGACCAGCAGGTTGGCGTCGGCCTCGAGGGCCAGGAGCGGCACCGCCTCGTCGATCAGCACCTGGTCGTCGACGCCGTCGAACGAGAGCGCCGAGCCGATCGCCCCGGCGACCCGCTCGGGCGCCTTGCCCGCGCCGCTCTCCCCGTGGTTCTCGTGGGCCGTGCTGTCGGCGACGACCGCGGGGTCGCCGGCGGCGTCGCCGCCGTGCCAGACGGCGAGGTAGCGCTCGTGCCAGGCGGCGCCCGGCGCCGGCCGGTCGAACGGCTCGCCGCCGTAGTGGAGGTAGATCAGGTCCTCGAAGGAGAGCAGCGGGACTCGCACCCAGGCGACCAGGTCGCCGCGGCCGGCGTCGAACGACTCGACCTCGAAGGCGAGCTCGCTGGTTCCGTCGCCGTCGGTGAAGTGGATGTCGAGTCCGTCGGCCTGCGCGTGGGCGGCCAGGCTCGAGTCGCCGGTGATGACGACCGAGAGGGGAAAGTCGCGCTGGACGTTCGAGACGCTGAGCGGATGGATGTCGATCCGGCGGCGGAAGCGGAACGAGGGCGTCTCGGCGTAGCAGCGCTGGTCGGCGGCGCAGGTCTGGCCCGACGGGCAGGCGCCTTCCGGACTGCACTCGGCCCCTTCCTCGACGGTGGGCGAGAAGCAGCCGGCGCACAGGGAGAGGAGAATCAGCCACCGGCGCGCCATCAGAAGCGGCCTCCCGCGGCCAGCCCGACCTCGCCCGACGGCCCGAGCGCGGCGCCGACCTCGACCGCGTCCTCGCTCGCGCGCTCGCGGCCCAGCCAGTAGAGGACCCCGCCGCCGACCACGAGGGCGGCGCCGGTGATCGAGAACCCGATGGCGCGCGCCTCGGCCCGCTCGCCGTCGTCGAAACGATCGAGCCGCTCGGCCGTCCAGCGATCGACCAGCGACAGCTCGGCCTCGATGCTGCGCGCCTCGATCCCGTAGTACAGGCCGACCCCGAGGCAGAGGAGCCCGGCGGCGCCCGCCGCCAGCCCGCCCCGGCGCAGCCACCGGCCGCGCCGATCGCTCGCCGCCGCGGGCGCGGGCGAGGCGGCGGCGCTCGCCGTCGCTTCCGCCGGGGCCGGCTTCTCGCTCGCCGGCGCCCCGCCCCACGCGCTGGCCGCCGAGCCGGCCGGCACGGTCGCGCCCAGCGCCTCGAGGTGGCGGCGCGCCTCGGGGGCCGCCCGCCCGTCCGGGTCGAGCTCGAGGTAGCGCCGGTAGTACGCCGCTGCCAGCGCCTGATCGCCGGCCAGCCGGTAGACCTGCCCGACGTTGAACAGGAGCTCCGGGTCGGGGAAGAGAGCGAAGGCCTCGAGGTACTCGGCGGCGGCCCGCTGGTACTCGCCGTGATCGTGGTGGGCGCGCGCCTCGAGGTAATGGGCCTTCGCGCGGGCCCGGCTCGCCGTGTCGTCGGACCGGGGCTGCGCGCCGGCGCCGGCGGCGAGGCCGGCGACGACCAGCCAGGCGAGCGCGATCCCCCGCATCGTCAATCGGATCCTACTCGAGGCGCCGAGGCCGGGGGCAGAAACCCGTGCTCGGCAAACAGCTGCTGGGCGGTCTCCGAGCGCAAGAAGGAGGCGAACGAGCGCGCCGCCTCCTGCTCGGCGCCGCTGCGAGTCAGCCCGACCCACAGCTCCGGCAGCGGGGGCGGCTCGGCCCGGTCGAGGAGCTCGATCCCCGGCACGCCACGGGCGTCTGGCTCGTAGACCACGGCGGCCTCGGCCTTGCCGCGGCGCACCGCCGCCAGCGCCGCCGCCACGTCGCCGCCGAGGACCAGGCGCGGGCGCAGCGCGTCCCAGATGCCGAGCCGCCGGAACAGAGCGCGGGTGTGGACGCCGGCGGCGGAGTGCTCGGGGTTGCCGATCGCGATCGACTGGTTGGCCGCCAGGCTGGGCAGGGTGGCGAAGGTGAGGCGCGGAGCCGGCCTGGCCGCCACCAGGACCAGCCGGGTGGCCGCCACCGGCGCGCGGCTGTCGGGATCGACGTGGCGCTTCTCGGCCAGGCGATCGAGCTCCGCGCGATCGGCGAGCACGACCACGTCGATGTCGGAGCCGGCGACGACGGTGTCGGCCAGAGTTCCCGAGCCGCCGAGCAGGAGGACGACGTCGCCGCCGTGCTCGGCCTCGAACGCGCTCTCGAGCTCGGGGGCCACCTCGCGCGCCGCGGTCGCGAACGCCACCGTGATGCGCTCGGAGCCGCCGCGGCAGCCGGCCAGCAGCGCGAGCGCGAGGACGAGACGCGTCGTCATCATGCGCCTCGCAGCCTCACCGTGAAGCGCGACCCGCCGCCCACCCGGCTGTCGACCGCGACCGAGCCGCCCATCGCCTCGGACAGGTGCTTGACGATGGCGAGCCCGAGGCCGGAGCCACCCTGCTCGCGCGAGCGGCCTGCGTCCACCCGGTAGAAGCGCTCGAACAGGCGCGCCAGGTGATCCTCGGCGATGCCGGGGCCGTCGTCCTCCACCACCAGGATCACGTCGCCGCCGTTCTTCTCGGCCCGGATGCGCACCTCGGAGCCGCCGTACTTGATGCCGTTGTCGACCAGGTTCTGCACCACCTGCTCCAGGCGGTCGGCGTCGCCGAGCACGCGCAGGGCGGCGTCCACCTCGCTCTTCAGCGCCACCTGGGCCCGCTCGGCGTGCGGCTGCGCCGTCCTGACCACGTTGGTGACCAGGCTGCCGAGGTCGACCGGCTCGGCGGCGATGCGGGCGTGCGGCCGCGCGTCCAGCTCCTGCAGGACCAGGAGGTCGTCGACCAGGCGGCCGATGCGCACTGCGTTCCGGTGGATGGTCTGGAGGAACTCGGCGCGGGTGGCCGCGTCCACGCTGGCCGACTCGAGGGTCTCGGCGTAACCGCGGATCGCGGTGACCGGCGTCCTGAGCTCGTGGGTGAGATTGGCGACGAAGTCGCGCCGCACCGTCTCCAGCCGGCGAAGGCGGGTGACGTCGTAGAGGACCAGCACCGCGGCGGCGCCCGAGTGGACGAGCGGGATGGCGGTGACCAGGAGCGAGCGGCCGCGCAGGGTGAGCTCCGCCTCGGCGGCGCGCCCGTCCGCGACCGCGTGCGCCACCACCTGACGCAGCTCGGGGTCGGCCAGCTCGTCGCCGCGCTCCTGGCCCAGGATGTCGCGCGCCGAGGGGTTCTCGACCGACATCCGGTTGCCCTGATCGACCACCACCACGCCCTCGACCAGCGCACCGATGACGCTCGACAGGAGGTCGCGCTCGCGCTCGAGGTCGTCGATGCGGTCGCGCACCTGGTTGGCCAGCGACGACAGCGTGCGCGACAGGACACCGAGCTCGTCGGGCGACTGCAGCGGCCGCTCGTGGGCCTCGTAGTCCCCTTCCGCCAGGCGGCGGGCCTGCCGGGTCATGCTCTGCAGCGGCCGGGAGACCGCGCGGATGACGAGGAGACCGAGCACCAGCGCGCCGCCGAGGCCGACCAGCGAGATGAGCAGCAGCCGGTTGCGCAGCTCGCGGCGCGTGCTCTCGATCGCCGCGGTCGGCACCGCGAGCCGGATGACGCGGCCCTGCCCGGCCGGCACCGCCAGGTAGTACATCTCCTCGCGCGCGAGCGGCGAGTAGCGGATCTCGCGCGCGGTGCGGCCGGCGCGGGCGGTCGCCACCGCGGCCGAGCGACCTTCCGGATCGACCCCGAGCCGGTCCTCGTCGATGAGCGAATCCCCCTCGAGGATGTCGAAGGCGTCGATGATGGTCACCCGGGCGTCGACCACCCGGGCCAGCCGCTTGGCCAGGCGCGGCGGGTGGCCGGAGCCCGCCAGCCAGCCGGCCACGGCGACCGCCTGGGCCTCGACGCGCTCGTCGAGCGCCTGCACCAGGTCGTCGCCCAGCTTGCGGTCCACCGCGTAGAGGACGCCGCCGACCACCGCCGCGACCAGCGCGACGTAGGTCGCGAGCAGCTTGGTGCGGAACGAGAGGGCCAGCCGCGGCATGCCTGCGTCCGAGGCGATCGTAATACAATGCAGGTGCCGAGCATGGCCAAACGAGTCCTCATCGTGGACGACGAGATGGACGTCGGCCGGCTTCTCTCCTTCAACCTGGCGGACGCCGGGTTCGAGGCCGAGGTGGTGCGCACCGGCCAGGGCGCGCTGGCCATGGCGGCCGAGTTCCGCCCGCACGTGGTCGTGCTCGACCTCATGCTGCCGGACCTGTCCGGCTACGAGGTGTGCCGGCGGATGCGCGAGGACCCGGCGCTGGCCGAGGTCGCGGTGCTGATGCTGACCGCGCGCGGCGACGAGGCCGATCGCATCGTCGGGCTCGAGTCGGGCGCCGACGACTACGTGGTCAAGCCATTCAGCGTGCGCGAGGTCGTGCTGCGCGTGCAGGCGCTCGCCAAGCGCACCGCCGACCGGAGCGGCGGCGAAGCGGCGGCGCCGGACGCGGTGCCGCAGATCCTGCGCGCGCGCGAGCTCGAGGTCGACCTGCGCAACCACGAGGTCAGGTTCGCCGGCGAGCAGCTGAACCTGCGGCCGCTCGAGTTCAAGCTCCTGGTCACGCTGCTCGGCGAGCCGGGCCGCGTGTTCTCGCGCGCCGAGCTGCTCGCCGAGGTGTGGGGAATCCGCGACGCCTCCAGCACGCGCACGGTGGACGTCCACGTCAAGCGCCTGCGGTCCAACCTGGGCCGGGCCGCCGACCTCATCGAGACCGTGCACGGCTTCGGCTACCGCGCCACGCGCGCCGAGGGGGGAAAGCGGTGAAGCTGCGCGTGCACGCCACCCTGCGGCAGAGCCGCGCCAACGGGCCGGGTACCCGCTACGTCATCTGGGTGCAGGGCTGCACGCTCGGCTGCCCGGGCTGCTTCAACCCGGCGACCCATCCGTCGGCGCCAGGCGAGGAGATGGAGGTGGAGGCGATCGCGCGCGAGGTCCGCGGGCTGCCGGTCGACGGCGTGACGGTGTCGGGAGGGGAGCCGTTCGAGCAGCCCGAGGCATTGCTCGAGCTGGTCTCGGCGCTGGCCGGCACCTCGATCATCGTCTTCTCCGGCTTCACGCGCGCCGAGATCGAGCGCATGCCGCTCGGCCCGGCCATCCTGGCGCGGCTCGACGTCCTGGTCGACGGCCGCTATGTCGAGAAGCGGCGGATCGCCCGGGGGCTGCGCGGATCGGCCAATCAGGTCGTCCATCTCTTGTCCTCGCGGCATCGAATGGCCGACGTCGAGGCGACGCCGGTCGGCGAGGTCGTGATCGGACCGGACGGCGAGCTGCGGATGAGCGGCGTCGACCCCGTGGGCGTGCCAAAGTGATAGATACGTAGCTCCTGGTGTCCGACCTCCTCGACAAGCGCGTCGTCCTCGTCCTCGGCAAGGGCGGCGTCGGGCGCAGCACGGTGGCAGCCGCCATCGCCGCCGCCTGCGCGCGGCGCGGCCGCCGCACGCTCCTGTTCGAGGCCAGCGCCAACGATCGCTTCGGCGAGCTGTTCGGCGGCAGCGAGCCGGTCGGCACCTCGATCACGCGGCTGCGCGAGAACCTCTACGCGGTCAACACCAACCCGGGGGCGGCGCTCGAGGAATACGGCCTGATGGTCCTCAAGTTCCGGCGAGTCTACCGGATGGTCTTCGAGAACCGGGTGACCCGCTACTTCCTGCGCGCCATCCCCGGGCTCGACGAGTACGCGGTCCTCGGCAAGGCCTGGTTCCACTGGAACGAGGAGGAGCGCGGCCGGCCGGCCTGGGACACGCTGGTCTTCGACATGCCGGCCAGCGGGCATGCGATGTCGATGCTGCGCATACCCAAGGTCATCCTCGAGACGGTCCCCGAGGGGCCGCTCACCCGGGACGCCGCCACCCTGCGCAAGCAGCTGCAAGACACCTCGCACACCGCCATCGTGCTCGCGACCCTGGCCGAGGAGATGCCGGTGACCGAGGCGCGCGAGCTCACCGCCCTGCTCCACCGCCAGCTCAACCTGCGGGTCGCCCGCCTCATCGTCAACCAGGTGTTTCCCGATCGCTTCCCGAGCGGCTCGCCCGCCGAACAGGTCCTCGAGCGGCTGGACGCGGCGTCGGGCGACCTGGCGGCGCTGGCCGGGCACGGCCGGACCGCGCTGCGCCGGCGGCGGCTCAACGAGCGCTACATCGCCGAGCTGGCGCGACACCTGGTGATACCGCGGCTCGAGCTGCCGCTCCTGTTCGCCCCGCGCCTCGGCCCGGCAGAGGTCGACCAGCTCTCGCAGCTGATCGAAGCCGCGTGATGGGTTCGTGATAGGTTCGCGCCGTGCTCGCACGCGCGATCGCCGTCGCCTTCGCCCTCGCTCTGGTTCCTGCCGGCTGCTCGCACGTCTCGACCGTGCGGTTGCAGGAGGAGGCGGTCGAGGTCGGCCCGGGGCTCCGCCCGCTCGCCGCGATCCAGGCCAACGCGATCAGCGCCTACTTCCTCTTCATCCCGATGCCCGGCGTCGACCTCGACAAGGCGGTCAACCAGCTCCTGGTGGTGGCGGCCAAGACCATGGGGGCGGACAAGGTGGTGCTGCTCGACTTCGACGTCACGCCGGACGGCGGAATCTGGGCCTGGCGCAAGCTCATCGGCTGGCGCTCGGCCAAGGCCAGCGGCATCGCGGTGCAGGTCACCGCGCCGGCCGCCGACCCGCACGCCGACGAAGGCCCGGAGCCACCGGCGCCCGCGGCGCCGACTCCGCGTCCCGCTGCGCCCCCGTGATAACATTTTGTCGCGTGAGAGCCGGGGGCCGACTCGCCGTGGTGGCCGTGCTCGTGGCGCTCGTGGCGCCCGTGCCACTCGTGGCGCGAACCGCGACGGCGCAGCCGGCGGCCGGCGGCCAGGGAGCCGGCGCGGCCGCTCCGGCCTCCGCCATCGGGCGGACCATCGCCGTGCTCGGCTTCGACGCCCTCGGCATGGAGGCCGACAAGGTGGCGCGGCTCGAGGCGCTGTTCCGCATGGAGCTGGAGCGACTGGCCGGCGCATCGACTCCGTCGCCGCGCGAGATCGCGCGCGCGCTGCGCGGCAGCCCGCTGGCCCGCTGCGGCGGCGAGAACACCTGCCTGGCCGCCATCGGCAAGAAGCTGGCCGTCCAGGTGGTGGTGACCGGCAACGTGGCGCAGCTGGGCGACAGCCACGTCATCAACATCAAGGCGGTCGACGCGGTGACCGGCAAGGAGCTGCGCCGCATCAAGAGCGATCCGCTGCGCGGCACGCCCGACGAGCTCATCGATTCGGTCCGGGTGGCCGCCTACCGCCTGCTGGCGCCGGAGAGACTGCTCGGCGCGGTCTCGGTCCTGGCCGACATCGCCGGCGCCGAGGTCCGGCTCGACGGCCGCCCGGTCGGCAAGACGCCGCTGCCGCGCGCGATCGAGCGGATCCCGCTCGGCAAGCACCGGCTCGAGGTGGTCGCCGAGGGCTACTCGCCGTTCGCCGACGAGGTCGAGGTCAGGTTCCAGAAGACCACCCGCGTGCTGGTCACGCTGGCGGCGGAGGCCGTGCGCCCGCGGCTCGACCTCGCCCGTCGCGGCAGACCGCAGCCGGCGCCGACCCGCTGGTACAACTCCACCTGGTTCCTGGTGGGCGCCGGCGTCGCCGCCGTGGTCGTCGGCGCCTCGCTCGGCTACGCCCTCTCGCGCGAGGACGTGGTCGACTGCTCCATGTCGCCGGAGTCGTGCCGGTGAGGGCGCGGGCAGCCTGGCTGGCGATCGCGCTCGCCGTCGGCCTCCCTGCGCCGGCCGCCGCGCAGGCGAAGGCGGCGCCGGGGAAACCGGCGCCGGCGCCCGCCAGACCGGCGCCCGCCCGTCCCCCGGGCGGGGTGCGCCACAAGGTGGTCGTCGCACCGCTCGCCACCCTCGGTTCCGAGTCCAAGGCCGCCGACGTCAAGTCGGCCCAGCGGCTGGTCGCCCGCGGACTGGCCAGCCTCGGCTCGGTCGATCTGGTCGACGGCGGCGCCATGCTCGAGGCGGTGAAGCGCGCGAAGCGGCCGGAGCTGCGCGCCTGCGACGGCGAGCTCGGCTGTCTGGTCGCGCTCGGTCAGCTGGTCGCAGCCGAGTACGTCGTCTTCGGCGAGGTCGGCGGCCTGGGCAGCGCCCAGGTCATCTACCTCAAGCTCATCGACGTGAAGGCCGCGCGCGAGGTTCGCTCGACCGTGCTCGAGCTGGGCGGCGCCCACTCCGCCGACCAGGAGGCGCGAGCCGCCGCCACCCGGCTCTTCGCGCCGGCCCAGTACGTCGGCCAGCTGGTGCTGGCCAGCAACGTGAAAGGTGCCTCCATCTACGTCGACGGCGAGCTGGTGGCCCGTACGCCGTCGCGCCCGGTCGCGCTGCCGGTCGGCTCGCACGCGCTGCGCGTCACCCACCCGGAGTTCCGCGACTTCGTCCGCTTCGTCGAGATCGGCTTCGCCGCCCGCGAAGAGGTCGCCGTCCAGCTCCTGCCGTACGACGCCGTGTCGGGCGACATCCGCCGCACCGGTCGCGACGACGGCGGCGGCTACGGCGCCGGCCCGGTCGCCCCCACCCCGTGGTACCGCCGCTGGTACACGGTGGCCGGCGGCGCCGCGGTCCTCTTCATCACCAGCGCCATCGTGGTCGGCCTGGCCGCCGACCGCATCGACTTCGACCGCGAAAAAGAAGTTCCCTGACCGCGTGCCGGGTCAGATCCCTTCGAGGCCGACCGACTGCTGCCGGTTGAAGCGGAACTCGACGCAGCCGCGCGCGGTATCGCCGGCGGCGAAGCGGATGTGATCGAAGCCCTGGAACTCGAGCCCGGTGGCGACCGCGAGCGGCTCCAGCATCGCCTGGCCGATGTCGGGCGAGCCGGCCGACGCGTCGATGGCGCACTCGGTGAAGGTCGGGCCGGCCGCGTGGTGGTTGACCGGTATCCGCGTGAAGAGGTGACTCCCTTCCGGCGCCGCATCCCAGGCCGCCTCGATCCCCTCCGGCGCGTCGTAGCTGCCGATGAGGCTGGCCGAGAAACCCGACAGGAGCTCCGGCACCCCGGTCTCGGTGTCGAGCGAGACGAGCTGACCGAACGCCTCCACCTCGACGGTGAACAGGTCGCCGGCCAGCGTGATGTCGCCGCCGAGCTCGCCGGTGGCCGGGTCGGCGTCGAACACCTGCTGGTCGCCGCCGGCGCGCAGGACCAGGCGAGCGTCCGGGTCGCGGCGCGGGATGCTGGTGCACTCGCCGTCGATGTCGCAGATCTCGTCGTCGCCGCAGCCGTCACCGCACTGCTGGACGACGAAGCTGTGCAGCTGGCAGGCGCTGTCGCTCTCGACCGGATCGGTGATCCAGGGATCGGTGCGGTCGTAGAGATCGGCGCGCACGACGCGTCCCTCGCCCACCCAGACGATGCCGACCCGCTCGGCCGGCTCGCATCGGGCGCCGGGGACCGCGACCACCGGGGACAGGTCGCCGCCGGCGTCGGGCGGGTCGCCCGGGCCGTCGCCCGGGTCGGAGTCGTCACCGCCACAGCCGGCGGCAACGGTGGCCAGGGTCATCGCGGACAGGACGGTCAGGAGGCGGTGCACGGGCGATGAAGAATCAAGTTGTCGGCCAACCGGGCGCGCGGGCGCCGGCCGAGAAAACCAGCGCTTGGCCGACCGGTTCGCCGGATCTCTGAGCCGCCCGCGGCGCCGGCGCCATACCCGCGACCCGGCTCAGTCGATCTTGGAGTAGATCGAGTTGAGCTTCTTGTTGGCGCTGACGAACTTGCCGTCGGCGACTTCCTCGGTCGCCTCGCGGAACAGCTGCTCGACCTGCGGCGAGAGCGACTTGCTCTTCATCGAGGCGTTGAGCCGGCCGATCTTGGCGGCGATGAAGGGCTTGTCGATCTTCATGGTCCGCACGGTGGCGAGCAGCTGGGAGGCGGCGAAGCGCGCCTGGGCGTAGTCGCCCTTCGCCATCGACTCGGTCGCGCTGTTGTCGAGATCGCGCACCGGCTCCGGCAGGTCGCTCCTGAGGATGCCCTTCTGCCGCATCTCCGAGTGGGCCTTGTCGAGCAGCGGCTCGACGTCCTTCTTGGTGTACTTCGAGCCCTTGACGTCGAGGGTCTGCACGATGGTGGTGGTGCCGCCGGCCGCGCACGACTCCTTCCACTTCGCCGCCAGGCCCTCCTCGCGCGAGGAGACCGCCGCCTCGCGCTCCGCCACCCGCTGCTCGCGGCGCGCCAGCTCCTTCTCACGCGAGGCGACTCCTGCCTCGCGACCGGCCACGTCGACGCCGCCGCCGCTCGACAGCGCCGACACCATCGCGCGCCGCTCGCTCAGGATGGCGTCGAGCTTGCCGTTGAGGTCCTGCTCCTGACCCACCAGGTCGTTCTCCTGATCGAGGAGCTGTTGCGCCTCCTCGTCGATGCCGCTGGTGTCGCCGCCCTCCGCCTTGATCGCCTTCCGCTTCTCCGCCAGCTCGGCGCGCTTGGAGCGGAGCTCGAGCCGCGTGTTGAGCAGGGCATCGCGGCGCTTGAGTAGATCGTCCTCGGCGGCGCTGATCTTCTCCTGCCCGGCGAGCGCGACCTTCGATCCCTCTTCGTCCCCTTTGCAGGAGATCGCCGCGAGTGCCAGCCAAGCACCGAAGATTCGCGCCCCCGCCATGCGCGTCATGATCCGCGAGTGTATCACTCACGTTCACTTTTTCTGCTCGGCGTTGACGCAACGCATCATATACTCTCCCCACATGCGACTACCCGAGCGATGGGGCCTCTACGAGCCCTCGACGGAGCACGACGCCTGCGGCATCGGCTTCGTCGCGCATATCCAGGGCCACAAGTCGCGCGACATCGTCGAGCAGGCGCTCGAAGTCCTGAGCCGTCTGAGCCACCGCGCCGCGACCGGGAGTGACCCGGAGACGGGCGACGGCGCCGGCATCCTGTGCCAGATCCCGCACCGCTTTTTCAAGCGCGAGGGGCTCCGCCTCGGCTTCGACATGCCCCGGCGCCGCGGCTACGGGGTCGGCATGGTCTTCCTCCCCTCCGACCCCGAGGCGCGGGCCGCCTGCGAGGCGATCTTCGAGGAGGTGGTGCGCGAGGAGGGCCAGCGTCTGGTCGGCTGGCGCGACGTCCCGATCGACACCCGCCAGGTCGGCCGCATCGCCGGGGCGGTGCTCCCGGTCATCCGCCAGGTCTACGTCGGCCGGCGGCGCGCGGTGCCGACCGCCTTCGAGCGCAAGCTCTACGTCATCCGCAAACTGGCGGAGAACCGCATCCGCGAGCGCGGGGTCGACCCCGACGGCCGCTTCCACGTCGCCAGCCTGTCGGCCGAGACCATCGTCTACAAGGGCCTGCTGCTGCCGACCCGGCTGCGCTCCTTCTATGTCGACCTCGACGACCCCGACTTCGTCTCCGCCATCGCAGTCGTCCACTCGCGCTTCTCGACCAACACCTTCCCCACCTGGGACCTGGCGCAGCCGTTCCGCTACATCGCGCACAACGGCGAGATCAACACCGTCCAGGGCAATCGCAACTGGATGAACGCGCGCAAGAGCCTGCTCGAGTCGGGCAAGTTCGGCGGCCGGCTCGATCGCCTGTTCCCCATCATCGTGCCCGGCAAGAGCGACTCGGCGCAGTTCGACAACATGCTCGAGCTCCTCCACCTGGGCGGCCGGACCCTGCCGCACGCCATGATGATGATGATCCCGGAGGCCTACGGCGAATCGACCGGCATCGACCGCGAGCGCGCCGACTTCTACCGCTACGCATCGACCCTGATGGAGCCGTGGGACGGCCCGGCCGCCATCGTCTTCTCCGACGGCCACCTGGTCGGCGCCACGCTCGACAGGAACGGCCTGCGCCCGGCCCGCTACGTGGTCACCAGCGACGACCGCGTGGTGCTGGCCTCCGAGGCCGGCGTCATCGACATCCCGCCCCACCTGGTGCGCGAGAAGGGGCGCCTCAGGCCGGGTCGCATGTTCCTGGTCGACACGGTCGAGGGCAAGATCCTGGCCGACGAGGAGGTCAAGCGCGAGGTGGCGTCGCGCTTCCCCTACGGCCGCTGGCTGCGCGACAACGTCTTCGAGCTCGACGAGATCGGCGCCGACGAGGCGACCTTCACGCCGATCGAAGGCGGCGAGCTCGACCGCATGCAGCGCGCCTTCGGCTACACCCGCGAGGATCTGCGCCTGCTCATCGCGCCGATGGGCGAGGACGGCAAGGAGCCGGTCGGCTCGATGGGCACCGACACCCCGGTGGCCGTCCTGTCCGATCAGGCCCCGCCGCTGTTCTCCTACTTCCACCAGCTCTTCGCCCAGGTGACCAACCCGCCGATCGATCCCATCCGCGAGGCGCTGGTGATGACCCTCGAGACCAGCCTGGGTCCCGACGGCAACACCTTCGAGGAGAGCCCGGAGCAGTGCCACAGCCTGTCGATCCCGGGGCCGATCCTCACCAACCACGAGCTGGCGGCCATCGCCCGGGTGTCCGACGGCGTCTTCGATCCGGTCCGCATCGACATGTGCTACCCGGTCGGCGGCGATCTCGGCGGCGCGGTCGAGTACCTGTGCGCCCGCGCGGTGGACGCGATCGACGACGGCCACAACATCCTCATCCTCAGCGACCGCGCGGTGACCGCCGAGCGGGCGCCCATCCCCGCGCTGCTCGGGCTGTCGGCGGTGCAGCAGCACCTGTGCCGGCTGGGCATCCGCATGCAGGCCGGCCTGGTGGTGGAGACCGGCGACGCCCGCGAGGTGCACGACGTGGCCCTCCTGGTCGGCTACGGCGCCGCCGCGGTCAACCCGTACCTGGCGCTCGATTCGGTTCGCGCCATGGCCGCCGGCGGCGAGCTGCCCCACCCTCCCGACGAGGCCGAGCGCCGCTACGTCTCCGCCATCAAGGACGGCCTGCTCAAGGTGATGTCCAAGATGGGCATCTCCACCATCCAGTCCTACCGCGGGGCGCAGATCTTCGAGGCGGTCGGCCTGGACAGGGGCCTCATCGACCGCCACTTCACCGGCACGCCGTCGCGCCTGGGCGGCGTCGGCCTGGCCGAGCTGCACCGCGAGGTGCTGACGCGCCACGCGCGCGGCTTCGCCGGCGACCAGATGCTGCCCGACGGCGGCAACTACCAGTGGCGGCGCCACGGCGAGCGCCACAAGTGGAACCCGGCCACCATCGCGGCGCTGCAGGCCGCGGTCAACCGGGAGGATCCGCGCGCCTTCGCCGAGTACTCGCGCCTGGTCGATGACGAGGACGGCGCGCTCTGCACGCTGCGCGGTTTGCTCGACTTCGACACCGACGGTGCCACGCCGGTCTCACTCGACGAGGTCGAGCCGGCGTCGTCGATCGTCAAGCGCTTCGTCACCGGCGCGATGTCGTTCGGGTCGATCAGCGCCGAGGCGCACGAGACCCTGGCCATCGCGATGAACCGGCTGGGCGGCAAGTCGAACAGCGGCGAGGGAGGCGAGGAGGAGCGGCGCTACCTGCCCGACGAGGACGGCGACTGGCGGCGCAGCGCGATCAAGCAGGTCGCCTCCGGGCGGTTCGGCGTCACCACCTCGTACCTGGTCAACGCCGACGAGCTGCAGATCAAGATGGCGCAGGGGGCCAAGCCGGGCGAGGGCGGCCAGCTGCCCGGCCACAAGATCGACGAGCGCATCGCCAAGGTGCGCCACTCGACGCCCGGCGTGTCGCTCATCTCGCCGCCGCCGCACCACGACATCTACTCGATCGAGGACCTGAAGCAGCTCATCTACGACCTCCAGTCGGTCAACCCGACCGCGCGGGTCAGCGTCAAGCTGGTGAGCGAGGTCGGGGTCGGCACCGTGGCGGCCGGCGTCTGCAAGGCGGGCGCCGGGGCGGTCACCATCTCCGGCTACGAGGGCGGGACCGGGGCCTCGCCGGTGTCGAGCCTCAAGCACGCCGGGCTGCCCTGGGAGCTCGGCCTCGCCGAGACCCAGCAGGTGCTGGTGCAGAACCAGCTGCGCGACCGCATCCGGGTGCAGGTGGACGGCGGCCTGCGCACCGCGCGCGACGTGGTCATCGCCGCCCTGCTGGGCGCCGACGAGTTCGGCATGGCGACCGCGTCGCTCATCGCGACCGGCTGCGTGATGCTGCGCAAGTGCCACCTCAACACCTGCTCGGTCGGCATCGCGACGCAGGATCCGGCGCTGCGCGAGCGCTTCACCGGCAAGCCGGAGCAGGTGGTCGCCTTCTTCATGCTGGTCACCGAGGGGGTCCGCCGGCTGATGGCCGAGCTCGGCTTCCGCCGCTTCGACGACATGGTCGGCCGGGTCGAGCGCCTGGTGCGGCGCCCCGCGGCGCCCCACTGGAAGGCGGAGCGGCTCGATCTCGCGCCGCTGCTGGCCGCGCCCAGGCAGGACGGCCCGCGCTCGTGTCCGGGCGACGGCCAGCGGGTCGCGGTGGATCGCCACATCGGCCACGAGCTGGTCCGGCGCGCCCAGGACGCCATCGACGGCGGCCCGCCCTGCTCCATCGAGCTGCCGGTGCGCAACACCGATCGCGCGGTCGGCGCCATGCTGTCGGGCGAGGTGGCCCGCCAGCACGGCTCGCGCGGGCTGCCCGACGACTCGATCCGCGTCAAGCTGACCGGCTCCGCCGGGCAGAGCTTCGGCGCCTTCCTCACCGCCGGCGTCTCGCTCGAGCTCGAGGGGGAGGCCAACGACTACGTCGGCAAGGGCCTGTCGGGCGGCCGGCTGGTGGTGCGGCCGCCGCGCGAGGCCACCTTCGCCCCCGAGCACAACGTCATCGTCGGCAACGTCTGCCTGTACGGCGCCACCGGCGGCGAGGCCTTCTTCGGCGGCGTGGCCGGCGAGCGCTTCGCGGTCAGGAACAGCGGGGCGCGCGCGGTGGTCGAAGGAGTCGGCGACCACGGCTGCGAGTACATGACCGGCGGCGTGGTGGTGGTGCTCGGCCCGACCGGGCGCAACTTCGCCGCCGGCATGTCGGGCGGCGTCGCCTACGTGTTCGAGCGCGAGCACACCTTCCGGCAGCGCTGCAACCTGGCGATGGTCGAGCTCGAGTCGCTGCGCGACGAGAGCGAGACCTGGCTGGTCTACGGCCTCATCGAGGACCACGTGCGCGCCACCGGCAGCCCGCTGGGCAACCGCCTGCTCGACAACTGGGAGATGATGGTCCGCCACTTCGTCAAGGTGATGCCGCTCGAGTACAAGCGCGTGCTGGCCGAGCGGCGCCGCGCCCGCCGGGTCTCGAGCGGTCATCCCCGACTCACCGTCCTGCCGGGAGGCGCATAGCCGTGGGCAAGCCGACCGGATTCCTCGAGTGGCAGCGGGTGCCGATTCCCAAGCGCGACAAGCGCGAGCGGATCGGCGACTGGCGCGAGATCCTCTTGCCCCGGGCGCCGGACGAGTCGCGCCACCAGGCCGGCCGCTGCATGGACTGCGGGGTCCCGTTCTGCCAGAACAAGTGCCCGCTCGGCAACCTCATCCCCGACTGGAACCACCTGGTCTGGACCGGCGACTGGAAGGGCGCCTACCGCCGTCTCGACGCCACCAACAACTTCCCCGAGTTCACCGGGCGGCTCTGCCCGGCTCCCTGCGAGGGGGGCTGCGTGCTGGCCATCCCCGCGCTGTCGAATGCCGTCACCATCGAGCACATCGAGCTCGAGATCATCGAGCGGGCCTTCCGCGAGGGCTGGGTCGAGCCGCAGCGCGCCGCCCAGCCGAGCGGGCGGACCGTCGCAGTGGTGGGCAGCGGCCCGGCCGGGCTGGCGGCGGCACAGCAGCTGGCGCGCGCCGGCCACGCGGTGACCGTCTACGAGGCGGCCGATCGCCCCGGCGGGCTTCTGCGCTACGGCATCCCGGACTTCAAGATGGAGAAGGCGCCGCTCGACCGGCGGCTCGCCCTGATGCAGGCGGAGGGCGTCACCTTCCGCTGCGGCGTCGCGCTCGGGCACGACCTCGGCTGGAGCGAGCTGCGCGCGCAGCACGACGCGGTCGTCATCACCATCGGGGCGCGGCGCCCGCGCGACCTCGAGGTGCCCGGCCGCGAGCTCGGCGGCGTCCACTTCGCGATGGACTACCTGACCCAGCAGAACCGGGTCATCGCCGGCGATCCGGTCGCCGGCCAGATCACCGCCGCGGGCAAGCGGGTGGTGATCCTCGGCGGCGGCGACACCGGCTCCGATTGTTTCGGCACCGCGCTCCGCCAGGGCGCCGCCCACGTCCTCCAGGTCGAGCTGTTCCCGGCGCCGCCAGTCGCTCGCGCCCACGACAACCCGTGGCCGGAGTGGCCGCTCGTGTTCCGCACCTCGACCAGCCAGGAGGAGGGCGGCGAGCGCGACTTCGCGGTCATGACCCGGCGCCTGCGCGGCGAGGCCGGCACGGTGCGCGCCATCGAGGCGGTACGGGTCGACCTCGAGGTGAACGGGACGGCCCGGCGCCTGGTCGAGCGCCCCGACAGCGGCTTCGAGATTCCGGTCGACCTCGTGATCCTGGCGATGGGCTTCCTCGGCCCGGACACGGCGTCGCTCGTCGCGGAGCTCGGGGTGGAGCTCGACGGGCGCGGCAACCTCAAGATCGACGCCTCGCACGCCACCTCGATCCCGGGCGTGTTCGCCGCCGGCGACGCCTCGCGCGGCCAGAGCCTCATCGTCTGGGCCATCGCCGACGGGCGCGCCGCCGCCGCGGGAGTCGACCGCCACCTGCGCGCCGCCACCTCTCTGCGCCCGGTCGCGGCGCGCGCGGCCGGACTCCGGTGACCCCGCTCGAGCGCGCGCGAGAAGCCTCCTTCACTCGTCTCGGGCGGCTGAGCGACCAGGTCCTGACCCGGGTCACGCCGCTCAGGCCGACCGACGCCGGCCCCCAGATGTTCTTCTGGCCCAGCCGCGTCACCGGCGCGATCCGGATCGTGCGCCGCGCCCAGAGCGTCCTCCTGGTCACCGATGGCATGTCCGATCCGTGGAGCCCCGAGCTGCACCCGGACCCGCCCCCGTTCACCTTCGGCATCGAGCTCGCGCTCGAGGTCCCCAACCGCGCGCTCGACCGTACCAGCGACGAAGCCATCGCGCAGAGCTGGCCGGCGGACGTCCTCTGGGCGCTCACCGAATGGGTCGTCGCCGAGCATTTCGACGTCAAGGGTCGCCTGCAGCGTCTCGACTGCATCACGCTCGGGGCGCCGCCCGTGCGGGGACTCGAGCCGCTGGTCAGCAAGAACGGCTTCGTCGGGGTGCTGGCCGGGCTCCCCTGGGGCGTCCCGGACCTCGGGCGGCAGGCACTCCTGGCACCGCTCGGCGACGACGACGGCGTCTGGCTCGCGCCCGTCAAGCTCCTGACCGCCGACGAATACGACTGGGCGGTCGCGGTCCCGGACAACTCTCGTACACTGGCGCTCGCCAAGGCCTTTCTGCGGCGGGGCGACGCGCACTGGAGCTGGGCCAAGCGGCCGTCGGTACTGGGTTCGCTGGACCCGGAGTGAGGGCTCCGGTCCCGGCCAGGCTTCCCCCCCACCCGTGGTTTCGGCTCCTTATCTCGGCACCCGGCTTGCTATCCTCGAGGGGCGGAGGTGGCACCATGCGCGAGGCCCGATCGCTGTCCCTGGCTGTGTCCCTGCTTCTCGCAGTGGGTTGCGGTGTCGGTGGCGCCGGTGACGTCGGCGGCGGCGGTGGCGGCGGGGGTGGCGGCGGCGGGGGTGGCGGCGGCGGGGGCGGCGGCGGCGACCTGTCGGGCGACGTCACCGAGAGCCAGAGCCTGGGCGGCGAGATTCACCTGACCGGCGACGCCACCGTCAAGTCCGGCGTCGAGCTCACCATCGAGGCCGGCAGCGCGCTCTCGGCAGCCGCGGGCAGCCACATCATCGTCGAGGGCACCCTCCTCATCGACGGCACCGCCGACGCCACCGTCTCGATGATCGCGGACGAGGGCGCGGCGAGCTGGGGCGGCGTGGTGGTGAAGTCGGGCGGCTCGGCGACCATCCGCTACGCGACCGGCACCAAGGTCGACAACCTGATGGACTGCCAGGCCGGCGCGTCCGCCTGCAACCTCGAGCGGCTCGACTTCGAGAAGGTCACCAAGGTCGTCGTGGCGGCCGGCACCGCGACCCTCAAGGAGTCGCGCATCGTCGACATGTCGAACGCGGCCGTCTCGGTCACCGGCGACGGCAACCTGACCGTGGTGGACAGCGAGCTCATGACCTCGACCCACGACCTGGTGGTCGCCAGCGGCGGCACGCTCCTGGTCGAGTACTCGAACATCGGCGGAACACTCGACACCTACGAGCACTGCAACTTCCACATCGGCAAGGCCGACTCGCTGACCATCCGCTACTCGAACATCGTGACCGGCGAGTACGGGATGATGATCGGCGGCGTGGCCGGCGCGGTCATCAACCACAACAACTTCGAGGACAACAACCCGGACCAGGACGTCTCCGAGGTGGGGACCGTGGTCGACGCCGACTTCACCCAGAACTACTGGAAGCAGGGCGCGCCGGTCGGCATGGGCGTGCAGTACGACTTCAGCAGCCCGGCGGGCGGGCACATCGCCGAGGCCGGCCCGCGGATCTAGCAGCGGGCTCGGCGGCGACCGGACAGCGGCGGCGCTACGCGCGGTCGCCCTGCTGGCGGGCGGTGAAGCGGCGCGCCTTGGCGCGATTGCCGCAGACCTTCATGTCGCACCAGCGGCGGCTGTGGTTCTTCGAGGTGTCGAGGAACACCCAGGCGCAGGTGTCGGCGGCGCACAGGCGGATGCGCTCGCGGTCGGCGCCGGTGAGGAGCTCGGCCGCCGCGATGGTGATCGGGCCGAGCATGTCGTCGAGATGTCCCGGAGCGCACGCCCAGTTCCAGCGCCAGTCGGCGCCGATCTCGAGGCGGCCGACCGCGCGGTTGAGCTCGGCCATCGCGTCGGCCGGCGGCGGCCGCTCCTCGGCGATGGCGGCGGCCAGCTGGTAGAGGGCGTCGCGCAGGGCGCGGGCGCGCTCGTGGACCACCCGGGCGTCGGCGGGTGACCGGCGGGCGCGGGCGAGGAGCTTGTGCCCTTCGGCCGCGCTCAACAGCTCGCACTGGACGGCGAAGGCCACCAGGTCCGGGTAGCTCGCCACCCGCTCGACCGGATGGTCCGAGCCGCGCCCATCGACGGTGTTGGCGAAGTCGAGGGCGAGGTGCCCGGCGCAGCGGTCGAACTGGAAGGGCTTCTCCATAACCGTTAAACACAGCTTGACAGGTTAGTCGTTAACCGTCAATATCGTCTTTGAAGGTTAGGAGGCAAGTATGAACCCCACCACGCGCACCCCGCACCTCGACCAGATCCTCGCCCGCCAGCGCCGGCTCCTGGTCACCGACTTCCTGCTCTGGAGCCTCATCACGACCGGGCTACTGGCTGTCGTCTTCGCCGTGTGAAGGCCGGTATGCTGCGAGCGTGAAGCTCGACGCCCGCCAGAAGCTGTTCGCCGTCCTGGTGGCCTTGTTCGTCACCTCGCTGATCGTCGGCGACCTGATCGGCGGCAAGCTCTACGACGTCGGGCTGGAGATCGGCGGGCTGCCGCTCGGCATCTCGGTCGGGATGATCCCCTTCCCCATCGTCTTCCTCTTGACCGACCTCATCAACGAGTTCTACGGCAAGAAGGCGGCGCGGTTCGTCACCCTGCTCGGCTTCGCCATGGCCTGGTTCACCATCACCGTCCTGCAGCTGGCGGTGATGGTCCCCTGGCCGGAGTCGGCGTTCCAGGCCTCGTACGACACCATCTTCGCCAGCTCGCAGAAGATCCTCTTCGCGTCGACCATCGCCTACCTGACCGCGCAGCTCATCGACATCGCCATCTTCCACTTCATCAAGCGCAAGCTCGGTGAACGGCTGCTCTGGCTGCGCGCCACCGGCTCGACCGTGGTGTCCCAGCTGGTCGACACCGTCGTCATCGGCTTCATCGTCTGGTCGAGCACGAAGACCATCCCCGAGATCCTCGGCATCGTCCTCACCTCGTACATCGCGAAGGTGGTGGTCGCGATCGGCGCCACTCCGCTCATCTACGCCGGCCACGCGCTGGTCGAGCGCGGACTCGGCATCGTGCCGGTCCTGCCCGACAAGGAGGAGTAGTGAGCCTCCGGGCGGCCGCGGCGATCGCCCTCGCCCTTGCCCTCGCCGGCGCGAGCGCCCCCGCGCGCGCCGACCGGGTGGCCGACGCCTTCGCCCGCGCCCGCCGGGAGAACCGCGCCGTCGTCCTCGAGTTCCGCGCCGACTGGTGCGGCCCCTGCCGCTGGTTCGAACAGAACGTCCTGCCCGACCCGCGGGTGGCGACCGCCCTGCCCCGCCTGATCTACCTGCAGATCGACATCGACGACCCGCACGGCGCCATCGTCGCCGAGCGGCACGGGGTCAAGGTCATCCCGACCTTCCTCTCGTTCGATCCCTCGGGCCAGCTCATCCAGCGATCGATCGGCATCGAGGAGGTGTCGACCCCGGCCAGCTTCCTCGCGTTCTTCGATCGCGCCGAGGTGGGCCGCGAGTTCCGGGGGCGCGCGCGCGACCCGCGGGCGATCCGCTTCGCCGCCGAGCAAGCCGACGCCGTGCGCCGGGCGCCCGGGACCGCGGCGGCCGGCTGGGCCCTGGCGCGCGCCCTGGTGGCCGGCGGCGACCTGTCCGCCGCCGAGCTCGGCGCGCTCGTCGAGCTGCACGCGGCCCACACCGGCGGCCAGCGCCTCATCGCGTTCACGCTCTACGCGGCGCTGGCCGGCGGAATGATCGACGACGCCTTCGCGCTCGCCGAGCGCTTCGTCGCGCACCATGGCATCGACGGCGCGGCGCTGGCCGCAGCCGGCCATGCCTACGCCGAGGCCGGCCGCCTCGGCGAGGCCTATCACATCCTGGCCCGCTGCCGCGACGCCGCCCGCACCCACCGGGAGAGGGCGGCCTGCCTCACCCTCACGCACCGGCTCATCATCGGTCTCCGGCCCAGCGTCATCGAGCGGATCCGCCACGCGGTCAGGCTGCGCGTGCTCGCCGCCATCGGGGCGCGCGGCGCGAGCGGCGAGGCGGCGGCCGAGCGGGCCGCCGAGGACGCGGTGTGGGGCATCCTGCCCGAGTCGATCCTCGCGCGCGAGCGCAGTGCCAGGAGGCTGCTGCCCGGCAAGCTGTGGCTGCGCGGCGGCCTGGTCGCGGCCGCGCTCGGCTTCCGCGCCGACCGCGGGCTATCGGACGACGGCCGCTTCCAGGTCGGCGGCCGCGCCCTGCTCACCCTGCGCCCCGGCTTCGAGGTCAAGCCGATGGCGCTGGTCGCCGCCGAGGCCGGCGTGGACTTCGCCGACGAGCTCACCTACCAGGGCGCCGCCGAGGTCGGCTTCGCCGCGGCCGGCGGCATCCTCGGCATCTACTCCGGCATCTCGGCGTCGGACCTCGGAGCCGGCGACGACGGCGTGCTCGGCATTCCGATCGAGCTCGCGCTCTTCTTCCCCGGCCGGCGATTCGGCATCGAGGGCTTCGTCCGCACGACCATCCTCTTCGCCGGCGACGAGGCGCGGCGCACCGGCAGCAACGACGCCCCGCTGGGCAGCGACGAGCTGTCGCTCGGGCTCGCCACCCAGATCCCGGACACGCCCATCCTGCTCGGCGTCCGCCACGACCAGCTGCTCGACCGGACCCTCACCGGCATCTGGCTCGGCCTCCAGCTCCAGCCCTGACTCGCCGCTGCCGCGAAGGCCGCGAACCTGTCCCGCTGCCGCGTGTCGCGAAGGGCCGCGTCCTCGGCCGCCGACGCCTGTCGCGAACGCCGTCCCCGTCGCGCCGCCGACGCCCGGTCTCCCTCCGCGCGCTAACGCGCACGCGGCGTGCCACCTCTCGAGGCCGCGCCGAAGCCGTCAGGCATGAAGAACTCCGGTGTCACGCCGCCTGCGCTCGCGCGCGCGTTCGGTGAGACCGGGCGGCGGCGGCGCTCCAGGCCGGGGGCTTGGGGGGTGAGCATGGAAGAGCTTACGCATCGCCCATCGGTGTACTGCGTAATCTCGGCAGGGCGGCGTGCGTGCCCAGCAGGCTTCGCATACCTCGACTCCGCTATGTGGTCATGTCCATTCCGGTCGTCACCTCCACCATCGATTGCACACCACCGTAGCAGAGAGGTCTGACAGTGGATCGTCGGTGAGATGATTCAGGGCAGAGAACGGGTCAGGCGAACCGCGCGCGTCGCACGCGCGTTGTGTCCGGCTGGGCGGAAAGCGTTACAAAGAATTACAAGAAAGTTGGTGGGCGATGTTTGACAGATGAGTGGCCGAGTCGGCCATCGGGGGTTCGATCGCTGCCTGGTGTCGCCTGGCTGCCGCCAGGCGGGCGTTTGCGGTTGCGGCGGCGAAACGCGCGGCGCGGACCGAGATCACCGGCGAGAGCAGCGCGGGTCGCGTCGGCGGGGGGCATCGAGAGTGCGTGCTAGAGAAGAGCGATGAAAGAAGGTTGGCTCGAGACGATGTCGGATCAGGAGGTGGTGGAGCGGCTGCACTCGCTGCTCGGTGAGGAGCGGCGACTGACCGCCGCGGTGCTGGCGCACCTGGGCGAGGTGGAGGCAAGGCGGCTCTATCTCCCGGCGGCCTGCTCGTCGATGCATGTCTATTGCACGCGGGTTCTGGGCATGTCGGAGGACCAGGCGTTCAAGCGGATCCGAGCGGCGCGAGCGGTGCGTAGGTTCCCGGTGGTCGGGTCGGCGGTGGCGGAGGGAAGGCTGCACCTGAGCGGGGTCGTGCTGCTGGCGCCGCGTCTCGACGAGGAGAACGCGGAGACGCTGGTCGCCGATGCGAGCGGGAAGAGCAAGGCAGAGATCGACATCATGCTGGCGCGGCGAGCGCCGCGAGCGGATGTACCCGAGCGGCTGGAGCGCGTGGCGGGACAGGCGGTGCTGGTGGCCCCGGCACCAGCTGGAGAGGTGGCCCCGGGACCAGCTGGAGAGGTGGCCCCGGGACCACCTGGCCGAGGCGAGGCGAGGGTGGCGCCGCTGTCGCCGGAGAGGTTCGCGCTTCAGGTCACCATCGGCGAGGCCACGCGCAGCAAGCTCCTGCGGGCGCAGGCGCTCCTCCGGCACCAGGTGCCGTCGGGAGATCTGGCCGAGGTACTGGATCGGGCGCTCGACGCGCTACTCGACAAGGTCGAGACAAGGAAGTTCGGCAGGGTGAAGAGGCCGCGGGCGGCCAGGACGAGCAGGAGCAGGCGGTACGTGCCGCGCGAGGCCCGGCGACAGGCGCTCGAGCGGGACGGCGCGCGGTGCTCGTTCGTCTCGAAGGACGGGAGACGGTGCGAGGAGACCGGCTTCCTCGAGCTCGATCACGTGGTGCCGGTGGCGCGCGGCGGTGACGCGACCATGAACGGGGTGAGGATCCTCTGCCGATCGCACAACCAGTACGAGGCCGAGCGGATCCTCGGGCGTGCCGCGGTCGAGGCCGGCAGGGCTCGGGTCAGCGAGGCCGGCAGGGCTCGGGTCGGCACGGCGCGCTGCCAGGAGTCCGACGCGCCGGCCGCGACGGTCGAGGCGCTGCGCGCGGCCTGGGAGGCGATCCCGCTCGATCCGATCTGCCGCCACCGCCGCTCGCTCGTCGTGGCCGACCCCGAGCTGGACGATCCGGTCGCGGTGCTCGCCGCCGACTGGGCGATCGAGGGGGACTGCATCGACGAGGCCGCCATCCTCGACTTCGTCGATCAGCACCGGAACCACGCGCCGGAACAGGTGTGCGGCGACGGCGTCGTCCCGCCCTGACCGCCTACTCTTCCTCGGCCAGGCCGTATGCCTTGAGCTTGCGCGCCAGGGTGTTGCGCCCGATGCCGAGCGCGGCGGCGGCCCGCGTCCGGTTGCCGCCCTCGCGGGCCAGCGTGCGGAGGATGTGGCGCTTCTCCACCTCGGCCAGGGTCAGCCCCTCGGGCGCGCTGGCCTGCGAGGCCGGCTCGTCCCACTCCTCCTCGATGGCGCCCGCCTGGGGCAGCGAGAGGTGGGCCGGCATCACCACCGGGCCGCGGCACAGGACCACCGCGCTCTCGATGCAGTGCTCGAGCTCGCGGATGTTGCCCGGCCAGCTGTGGCTGCGCAGGAGCCCCATCGCCGCCGGGTCGAGCGAGCGCGCCGGACGGCCGTGGCGGCGCGCGTAGACCCGCAGGAAGTGGCGCGCCAGCTGCGCGATGTCGTCGCCGCCGCGCTCGCGCAGCGCCGGCAGCCCGATGTTCACCACCTTGATCCGGTAGAACAGGTCCTTGCGGAAGCTCCCGCGCCTGACCGCCTCCTCGAGGTCGCGGTGGGTCGCCGCCACCACCCGCACGTCCACCTTGATGACCTGCCGGCCGCCGATCCGCTCGAGCTCGCGGTCCTGCACGAAGCGCAGGAGCTTGGCCTGCAGCGCCAGCGGCATGTCGCCGATCTCGTCGAGGAACAGCGTGCCGCCCGCCGCCAGCTCGCACTTGCCCTTGACCATGCGGTCGGCGCCGGTGAAGGCGCCCTTCTCGTGGCCGAACAGCTCCGCCTCGATGAGCGTCTCGGGGATCGCGGTGCAATCCACCTTGACGAACGGGCCGTCGGCCCGGGCGCCGTTGGCGTGGATCGCGCGCGCCACCATCTCCTTGCCGGTCCCGCTCTCGCCCAGGACCAGGACGGTGGCGTCGGTCGCCACCGCGCTGGCCATGACGTCGTAGACGGCGCACATCGCCGGCGACGCGCCGATGATCCGGTTGTAGCGGACCGGGCGCTCGCGGCTGTCGTCGAGGTGGGTGAGCGCCAGCGCCTCGCCGACCTGCTCGGCCAGCCGCTCGAGCAGCACCCGGTCGCCGTCGTCGAACTCTTCGGCCGACTGCTTGTTGAGCACCTCGATGACGCCGACCACCCGGCGCCCCTCGCTCAGGGGCCCGTCGCGCTCGCGGCCGAACACCGGCACGGCCAGGAGGCTCGCGGTCCGGTAACCGGTGCTGGTGTCGACCTCCTCGAAGAAGCGCTGGTCGCTGCGCGCCGACGGCACCACCACGGTCTCGCCGGTCCGCGCCACGTGGCCGGCGATGCCGCGCCCGATCGGCAGCCGGATCTCGTCGAGCTCCGGCAGGTGGGCCGCCCGCGAGTAGAGCTCGTCGGTGTCGCGGTCGACCAGGAACAGGGTGGCGCGGTCGGCGTCGATCGCCTGGCGGATGAGGTCGACCAGACGCGCCAGCAGCCGATCCACGTCGACCGCCGCGCCGAGCAGGCTCGACAGCGCGAGCAGCACCGAGGGAGGCTGCTCTGCGCGGCCGCCGGCGTCGTCCCCCTTCACCCGATTGACGGTAACACCACTCACTCGTCGCCCCGCCGGCTCACGCGGCCTTGTTCTGCGCCCGGCCGGCCAGATGGATCTCCAGCCCCTCGCGGGCGGCGACCGTCCCGGGCAGGACAGTCTGCGCGGCGCGCTCGATGGCGCCGATCGCCGCGTCGTCGTGCGACGGGTCGTGGTGGAAGAGGACGAGCGAGCCGACGCCGGCCGCGCGCGCGATGCGCACGCCCTCGACCCAGGTCGAGTGGCCCCAGCCCACCCGCGAGCCGCCGATGACGCCGGCGTACTCTTCCGGCGTGTACTGGGCGTCGTAGATGAGGAGGTCGGCGCCCTCCGCCAGCGAGATGAGGCTGCGGTCGACCTCGTCGGCGTAGTGCTCGGTGTCGGTCGCGTACACCACGGCGCGCCCCTCGTGCTCGATGCGATAGGCGACGACGCCGTTCGGGTGGTTGAGCCGCGCCGCGCGCACCATGGCCGAGCCAAGCGCGAAGGGGCGGCCCTCCTCGAAGGATCGGTAGCGCAGCCGGGCCGGCACCGCGTCGAGCTGGACCGGAAAGTTCGGCCAGGTCATCTGCTGGCGCAGCGCGCTCTCGAGCGAGCCCTCGTCGGGCCTGCCGTAGAGCGAGAGCTCGGTCGTGCTCTTGAACAGAGCCGGGAAGAACGGGAACCCCTGAATGTGGTCCCAGTGAACGTGGCTGAACAGGACGCTCAGCGCGACCGGACCGGCCGCGACCAGCCGCTCGCCGAGACCGCGCAGGCCGGTACCGGCGTCGAGCACGATGGTCTCGTCGCCCAGGCGGAGCTCGACGCAGCTCGTGTTGCCGCCGACGGCGGCGGTCTGCGGGCCCGGAGAGGGAACCGAACCGCGAACACCCCAGAAGCGTACGGTGAGAGACATGAGGGCCTCCTACGCCCTCAGTGAATAGCAACCGGTACGCCACCCGCGCCTCTGGCCGCAACCCGGCGAAACGCGCGCGCAATCGGCAATCGTTCGTGTGCTTACGCCCGCTACTCCGCGCGAATCTGGATCACTTCCGGCCCCTGCCGATCCATTCCGGCGCGGTCCAGCATGGAACAAATGTCCCTCACCACACCGGCCAGACAGAAATCGACAGCCGGAGCGAGGGCGCGGCGCTTCACATCGAGGCGGCTTCGCCGGTGCCCGGCTTGGCCATCGGAAACAGCGGCTCGCCGTGGATCTCGAGGCGGTAGACGCTGTTCTCGGTCTCGACGTAGAGCTTGTTCGAGTCGGGCTCGGACAGCACTCGCTTGACTGGAGTGGTGATCATCCGGTGACCGTGCGGGTCGCGGAAGATGACCATGCCTCGCCCGACAATCGGGTAGCTGATGAGATAGCCCGTGTACAGTCGACCGACCCCGACGGAGGATCGCTCGCCGCTATGGTCGCGGACCTTGCGCGCAGTGACGCTGACCATCGCCTCGACTCACTGAAAATTGTACGAGAGGTAAAGCGGTGCGTCACGTACTTTTGCTAGCCTTCCGAAGTGGCTGAGAGCCCTCGGGGGGACAGACCAGCCTCACGCGGCACCGTCGAGGCCATCTACGACCAGGTGCGGCGCGCGGCTTCCCCGGCGCCATCCGGCCCCTCGCTGCCCACACCTGCGGTCGCATGTATATTGTGGCGCACCTCTCCAGCCGGGCGTGAGGTCTACCTGGCTCAGCGCGCGATCGGGCGAACTTTCCTCGGGGGTTTCTGGGGTTTTCCCGGAGGCGCAGTGGAACCTTCCGACGCCAGCGCGACGGCCGCCTGCGCGCGCGAGATCGCCGAGGAGCTGGGTGTGACCTTGCCCGACGAGGCCTCGGCCTATCGCCTCGTCGGACGCTTCGTCACGCCGGCCGTCTCCCCGTTGCGCTACGACTGCCTCTACTACCTCGTCGAGGCACCGGCGGGCGCAGCTCCCGACCCGACCGTGAGCCCCGAGCTCGCGCGCGGGACATGGATCGCGCCGGCGGAAGCGGCCGAGCGCATCCGCCGCGGCGCATGGCTTGCGCCCACGCCGATCGAGCTCACGCTCGCCGCGCTGGCGGCGGACGACGACGCCAGCCTCGAGGCCCGGCTCGCGGAGGCGAGCCGGATCGACCGCGCGGCCCGCCTCTGGCCGTTCTGCGACGGAATTGCCATCGCGCCGCTCGCCACCCTGACCTTGCCGCCGGCGACTCACACCAACGCGTACGTCTTCGGCGAGCGCGAGCTGGTGGTGGTGGATCCCGGCGCGCACGACCCGGCCGAGCAGGATGCCCTGGCGCAGGAGCTCGAGGCGCGGGTGGCCGGCGGCGCGCACGTCCGCGCCGTGATGCTGACCCATCACCACGCCGATCACACCAGCGGCGCCGCGGCCCTGGCCGCCCGCATCGGCGCGCCGATCTGGGCTCACCCGGAGACCGCCCGGCGGCTCTCCTTCACCATCGGCCGCGAGCTCGACGACGGCGAGGTGATCGACCTCGGCGGTCGCCGCCTGCGCTGCGTGTTCACCCCCGGCCACGCGCCGGGCCACCTCTGCTTCCTCGAGGAGGAGACCGGCTGGATGGCGGCCGGCGACATGGTGGCGTCGGTCGGCACCATCCTGGTCGATCCGTCGGAAGGGGACATGCGCCTCTACCTGGAATCGCTCCACCGCATGGCCGAGCTGGCGCCGAGCGTCCTCCTGCCGGCGCACGGGGCGCCCATCGCCGACCCGGCCGGCAAGCTGGCCGAGTACGTCCGTCACCGGCTCTGGCGCGAGGAGCGCGTGGCCGAGGCGCTGGCCGGGCGCGGCCGTTCGACCGCGCGCGAGCTCGTGCCCATCGCCTACGCCGACACCGCTCCCGTCCTCCATCCCATCGCCGAGAGGTCGCTCATCTCGCACCTGGTGAAGCTCGCGGCCGACGGCAGGATCCGCGCCCTTGGCGACGAGTGGGAGTCCGTCTCGTAAGAGCCGAAAAATGGTATATGGATCGGCTCGTGGTCGATCTGAAGCAATACGGGGAGCTCCACATCATCCGCGCCGTGCGCGACCTCATCCGCCGCTGGTGGGGGCTCGAGCTCGCCTTCGCCGACGACCGCGGCTACGTGCTCGAGCACGCGGAGGGCAAGATCATCCCCTCCGACAACGAGTTCTGCCGGCAGGCGCTGTTCTCCAAGGAGGGCTTCCGCCGCTGCAACGACAGCATCAAGGTGGTGCGCGACCGCCTGCGCGGGGTGAAGAAGCGCAACGTCATGGTCCACGAGTGCCACCTCGGCTTCGACGTGGTGGCGGCGCCCATCCACTTCGACGGCCGGCTGGTGGGCTTCGTCTTCACCGGCGGCTCGCTGCACGAGGAGCCGACCCAGACGGCCAAGCTCGACCTCCTGCGCAAGACGCGCGAGCTCACCCTGGCCGATCGCGCCGACGGCAAGGCGCTCGAGGACGCGCTGCCCGCCATCCCGCGGATGAGCGCGACCGAGCTCGAGCACCTGTGCGACATGATCGAGCTCTGCGCCAACGAGGTCATGGAGGTGTACAAGGACCGGGCGCGCAAGGGCGGCGGCGACGCCCGGGCCGCCAGCGGCGGCAACTCGGCGGCCGGGCCGGCGCGCGAGTCGCACGGCCGCTTCCGCGAGCTGGTCGGCAACTCGAGCGCGATGCAGGAGGTCTTCCAGCTGCTCGACAAGATCGTGCGCAGCGAGTCGACCGTGCTCATCCACGGCGAGAGCGGCACCGGCAAGGAGCTCATCGCGCGCGCCATCCACTACAACGGGCCGCGCGCCAAGAAGCCGTTCGTGGTGCAGAACTGCTCCGCCTTCAACGACAACCTCCTGGAGAGCGCGCTGTTCGGCCACGTGCGCGGCGCCTTCACCGGCGCGGTCAAGGACCAGAAGGGCCTCTTCGAGGTGGCGGACGAGGGCACCTTCTTCCTCGACGAGATCGGCGACATGTCGGCCGCGCTACAAGTAAAGCTCCTGCGCGTGCTGCAGGAGGGGGTGCTCACCCCGGTCGGCGCCACCAAGCCGGTCAAGGTCGACGTCAGGATCATCGCCGCCAGCCACAAGGACCTCGGCAAGATGGTCGAGCGCGGCGAGTTCCGCGAGGACCTCTACTACCGGATCAACGTGCTCAAGGTGGTGGTGCCGCCGCTCAGGGACCGCATCGAGGACCTGCCGCTTTTGGTCCAGCACTTCCTGCACAAGCACCACACCGGCGAGGGCGCCCCGCCGCGCCTGTCGGACGAGGGGATGACCGCGCTGGCCAGCTATCGCTGGCCGGGAAACATCCGCGAGCTCGAGAACGAGATCGAGCGGCTCATCGTGCTCGGCGCCGACGAGGAGGAGCTCGGCGCCGGCCTCCTGTCGCAGCGCATCCGCGACTCGTCGGCCGAGCCGGCGCAGCCGAGGCCCTCCATGCGCTTCGAGCGGCTCGGCACGCTGCGCGAGGTCGTCGAATCGGTCGAGGCCGAGGTCATCTCGCAGGGCCTCATCCGCACCCACTGGAACAAGTCCCAGCTGGCCAAGGAGCTCGGCATCTCGCGGTCGAACCTCATCCAGAAGTGCACCTACTACGGCCTGGATCGCAAGGAATGAGTTTGAACCGCCAAAACCGCCAAAGCCGCCAAAGTCAGAATGATTTTGGTTTGAGCTCGCGGTGCCCCACGTGCCGCGCAGAATTCGATCGCTCGCAGACCCCGGCATTCCCGTTCTGCAGCGAGCGTTGCCGACTCATCGATCTCGGCAACTGGCTCGGCGAGACCTACCGGATCCCCACCCGCGAGTCTCCTGACGATCACGCTACCGAGGACGACGAAAACGACTCGTCGAACTGAAGCCCTACCCCAAAAAAATTTGGCGGCTTTGGCGGTTCAAAAAAGCGGAGCCTGCGCGCGGGCTACTCGGAGTCGTGCGGGAGGTAGGCGAAGGTCTTGATGAAGTCCTGCAGCCGGTGCCGGTCTTCGTCGGACAGGCCGATGAAGCGGATGCCCATACCCGGGTGCAGGTTGTCGGGCTGGCCGGGCCGGTAGGGGTTGATCCAGATGACTTCCCCCTCGAGCTCGAGCGGCGAGGCGGCGCCGTGCGGCGTGAAGCGCAGGTTGAGCCGGGTGCCGGGCGACTCGGGCGAGTTGGTCCTGACGAAGATGCCGGTGGCGCTGATGTCCTTGATGTAGGCGAACAGGTAGTTGTCCTGGTTGCCGTAATCGACCTCGAGGTCGACCAGCACGCGCTGCCACTGCCGGCGATCTTTCGGATCGACGTCGTGGTCGACTGCGCTGTCTCCGGCTTTCCTTGCCGCCATCACGTGCGCCCCCCGTCTCGACTCGCGGGTCATAGCTCAGGGCCGGAAGGGGGCGCAAGCGGGAACGGGGACAAGTGTCCCTACTCGACCTGGATCGCCCCGATGTCCACGCGATTGTTGTCGTCGGGCGTTCCGGTCGTGACCTTCATGTTCGTGTAGTTGCCGGCCGACCCGACGAAGAATCCGGTCCAGACGCGGTGCTCACCGCGGACGCTCGAGTCGGGCACTCTGACGTCGAATCGGTCGGTGACGTAGTCGCCCGGCTGGAAGGTCGAGGCGGGACAGTGACCGCCGGCGAAGCCGTGGTCGCCGATGATGCGCGGCGGCGCCTTGGCGTCGATGTGGACGAACACCTTCCAGGGGCGCGTCACCGGCTTGACGATCTTGTAGATGAAGGTGGCCTCGAAGGTGTCGCCGCGCTGCACGCGCTTCGGCATGATCGCGCCGACCAGCTCGATCTGCTCCTCCCAGGCGGCGAGCGGCGCCGGGCGCACTCCCTTGGGCGGCGTCCGGCTGACCGCGCCGACCAGCGGGTTCAGGTCCTCCTCGCCGTCGAGGAGCTTGTTCGACAGCAGGCGGAACTGCACGTTCTCGTCGTCCACCACGTAGAAGGAGAAGCCCTTCTTGGCCTTCTCCTTCTGCAGCGCACACATCTCGGTGGCGCGGGTCAGCGCGAAGACGCGCTCCGGCTTGCCGAGGAAGCGGATCAGATCGCCCCGGTTGGCCAGCTTGGTGTAGTCGCTGCCGGCGTAGTAGCTCGGGCCGCTGCCGAGGTTGCCGAGGATGCCGAGCAGGTCGCCCTCCTGCCTGAGCTCGCGGTAGCGCGCGAGGACGTCGCGCGACGACATGCGGGCCGACAGGCCGGGGACCCACAGCTGGCTGAGGAAGAGCGCGAAGAGGACGGCGGCCGCCACCGCAGCGTGCAGGCCGTAGCGGCCGATCGGCGCGATGAGGTCCTTGCCCCGCGGCCGGTCGAGGTAACGGTAGGGCCCGCGCCAGAAGAACAGGCCGACGGCGGCGCAGACGCCGAACAGGCAGCCGAGGACGAAGATGCCGTAATGCAGCTTGGAGCCGTCCGGGTACTTGACCACCTGGCCGGCGGCGGTGAGCGAGGTGAACTCCTCCGGCGCGGCGGCGATGTCCTTGCCGATGACGACGGCGGCGAGCAGAGCGAAGAGCGCGACCAGCGGCAGGGCGCCGGCGCCCGGATCCTCGGCCGAGTCCTCGCGCGCGCGGCGCGACAGCAGGGCGTCGATCCAGATGCCGACCGCGACCGTGCTGGCGGCCACCGCCGGGAACAGGACCGGCGCCACCTTGCGGATCACGATGGCGGTGAGGAGGAGCGCGATGGCAGTCCAGGCGAAGAGGACGTGACCGGCGTAGGGCGCGCGGCCGCCTGTAACCTCGCCGTCGCCCTCGCCCGCTGCTGCCTCGGCCCCCCCCGGCCGGCCGATCCCGAACAGGAGCCAGAGGAGGGCGAGCGGGGCGAGCGCCACCCAGGGAAACAGGCCGAAGGCGACCTGCTCGAAGGCGGCGGAGAAGGGGACCTGGATGTCGCCGGCGTCCTTCCACATCGCGCCGAGCGCGGCGATGCGGCGGGGATCGGCGTCGAGCGTCCAGCCGAACAGGTGGCGATCGCCCGGGCCGGCCTCGACCCAGCTGAAGTGCTCGTGGAGGAACAGGCAGAGCGCGGCGACCCCGACGGCGAGCGCGACCGCGCCGGCGACCGCGGCGGGACCGAGCGGCCTCGGGCGCGCCGGCCCCGCCCCTCGGTCGAGGAGCGCCCAGGCCAGCACGCCGAGCCCGAAACCGGCCAGCGGCGGGACCAGCCCGAGCAGATCGCCCGCCGCCTCGCGCGACAGGAGCGCGCCGGCGGCGATCGCGGCGAGGTCGCCCGCCACCAGCGCGCCGGACAGGAGCGAGGCCTTCCGGTCGCCCGGGCCGAGCAGCGCCTTCCAGCGCGAGGTCAGCGCCAGGCCCGACAACCCCAGCATGATGAGGGTCGACCCGGCGATGCCGGCGACCTCGCTGGTCAGCTGCCGGCTCTCGAGCACCAGGTAGGGCGAGGAGAGGAGCGCGATGGCGCCGATGAGCCCGGCGCGCGGCGATGCCAGCCGGGTGCCGAGGAGGTAAGCGGCCATCACCGCGATGAGCCCGAGAAGCGCGAGCGGCCAGCGGGCGCCCAGCTCGGAGAAGCCGCTCTGCTCGATGCCGTAGGCGACCAGCCGCTCGGTGAAGCGCGGCTCGGCGGGGGCGGCGCGCGTCCCCGGTTTGCGCCCCGGCTTGCGCTGCACCTCGGGCGCCGGCGCCGCCACGCCCGGCTCGGCGGAGACACCCGGCTCGGCGGAGACGCCCGGCTCGCCCGACGGCGACGAGGCGGACGGCGCGGGGGTCGGCTGCGGTTGCTCGACCGGCGGCGCCGGCTCGGCCTCGTCACTGCCGGACGCCGCCGGCAGGTTCTCGTGCTTGTCCTTCTGCTCCATCCATTTCCGCGCCGCGTCGGCCACGGCGATCTCGCGCGGCTCCCAGAAGCCGTACGAGCCGAGGCGCGGCACCAGCACGAGGAGCGCCAGGACCAGGACGATCCACGGGAAGTGGCGCGGGCGGGTCAGCATCTCGAGCGCGCGCTTCACGGGATCCACCGATGGTTACAAGCGGGGGCGGCCGCCCGCAAGCACATCAGGCCCCGGCGCCGAGCGCGCCGGGCGAGCGCGGTTCTGCGCCGGAACCGCCGCCGCGTCCCCCGTCGCGGTCGCTGCCCAGGTCGTCGTCCTCGTCGTCGTCGGCCGACTCGGGCGGCACCACGAACACGCGCGACTCGCCGGGCCTGAGCGAGGCGACGTAGGCCTGGAGCGACCGGCTCTTGACCAGCTCGGCCATCCAGCGCTCCGGGTCGTGCATCTTCTCGTAGGACAGGGCGAAGGTGCCGTAGCCGATCGGAACCATCAGGCGCGCGCGCAGGTCCTCGAAGGCGTAGAGGGCGTCGAGCGGGCTCATGTGGCGCTCGCGAAACGACGGCGGCCAGTAGCCGGCGATCGGCAGCAGCGCGAGGTCGGGCCGGTGGCGCGCGCCGATCCGCGCGAACCCCTCGAAGTAGCCGCTGGCGCCGCAGAAGTAGATGCTCGGTCCGTCGCCGCGCAGCACATACGACACCGCCGGGTGATCGCGGTCGCCATGCCTGACCGGGGTCGCCTCGATGGTGAGGCCGCGGTGCTCGAACGACTCGCCGACCGCCAGCTCGACCAGGCGCGCGAAGCCGAGCGGCGAGACCAGCGGGGCGGTCCGCTGCGGCACCACGACGGTGGCCGAGCGCTGCACGCGAGCCAGCGTGCCGACGTCGAGGTGGTCGCCCGACCCGTGGCTGACCAGGACCAGGTTCGCGCTGGCCGCGGCCTCGGCGCCGAAGCCAGGCGCGGTCTCGCGCCTGACCCCTTTCACCGAGCGGGCCAGCATCGGATCGGTCAGCACGGTGAGGCGGTGGTAGCGGATCAGCACGGTGGCGTGGCCGCCCCAGGTGATGGAGACCTGTCCGTGCTCGACCGGCGGCAAGGGCTCGCTCGTCACCCGGCGCGGCCGGCGCAGGCGGCGGGCCAGCCAGTGGAGCAGGATGCTGCGGTAGCGCGGCGTGGTCCGCTCGGCGTTGTGCCGCCCCAGGTCGAGCGCGCGCTGATGATGCGGATCCGCCGCCACCATCCGATAGTGGGGGACAGCCCGTGCCTGTGCAACAATGCGTGCCCCCCCATGTCGGCAGGCGAGCCATCACCGCGGGTCTCGATCGTCATCCCGGTCTACAACGAGGAAGGCATCCTGCACGAGGCGGTCGAGGGGCTGTGCGCCGAGCTCGGCCGCCTCGGCTGGACCTGGGAGGTGCTCTTGGCGGAGAACGGCTCGTCGGACCACACGGTCGAGCTGGGCGAGCACCTGTCGGAGGAGCTGCCCGGGGTCTCGATCTTCTCGGTGCCCGAGCCGAACTACGGCCGCGCCCTGCGCGAGGGGATCCTGCGGGCGCGCGGCGAGTTCGTCATCTGTGACGAGATCGATCTCTGCGACGTCGACTTCTACCAGCGCGCCATGGCGCTGCTCGAGCACGGCCACGCGCAGCTGGTGGTCGGCTCCAAGGCGATGAAGGGCGCCAACGACGGGCGGCCGCTGGTGCGCCGGGCCGCCACCCGCGTCATCAACGGGATGCTGCGGGTCGCGGTCGATTTCCGCGGCACCGACACCCACGGGCTCAAGGCGTTCCACCGCCAGGCGCTGGTCCCCATCGTCCATCGCTGCGTCATCGACAAGGACCTGTTCGCCAGCGAGTTCGTGGTGCGCGCCGGGCGCGCCGGCATTCAGGTGGTCGAGATCCCGGTCCGCGTACAGGAGAAAAGGCGCCCGGCGATCAACCTGGCGCGCCGGGTGCCCAACGTGCTCAAGAACCTGGTCCGCCTCACCTACGTCATCCGGGTGAAAGGCTAGCGGTGAGCGTCGCGCGCGCCGGCCCGCCCGTCTGCGCCATCTCCATCGACGTCGATCCCATCCCCTGCTACTACCGCATCCACGGCCTCGGGGACCCGCCCGCCGAGCTGCGCGACACCGTGGCTCGCCGCGCCCTGCCCCGCTTCGCCGAGCTCTTCGCCCGCCGCGGCATCGCCGCCACCTTCTTCGTGGTCGGCGAGGACGTCGATCCGGCCGCGCTCGGCGCGCGCGCCCGGGCGGCCCGGGCCCTCTACCTCGAGCTGTCGCGCGCCGGTCACGAGCTCGGCAACCACAGCTACAGCCACCCCTACGACCTGGCGCGCTGGCCGCGCGAGCGCGCCCGGGACGAGATCGTCCGCGCCCACGACCTGATCGGCGAGATCGGCGGACGGGTGCGCGGCTTCCGCGCCCCCGGCTACGACCTCTCGCCCGCGCTGGTCGCCGAGCTCGAGCGGCTGCGCTACCTCTACGACTCGTCGCTCTTCCCGGCGCCCGGCTACTACGCCGCCAAGGCGGCCGTGATGGCGGCGCTCCACGCGGTCGGGCGGCCGAGCGGCGCGGTCATGACCGACCCGCGGGCGCTGATGGCTCCGGCCACCCCCTACCGCCCGTCGGCGCAGGCGCCCTGGCGGCGCGGCGCCAGCCCGGTCATCGAGCTGCCGGTCGCGGTGACTCCGCTCGCGCGGCTGCCGGCCATCGGCACCTCGCTCATCCTGGCGCCCGGCTGGCTGCGCGCCCGCCTCATCGGATCGATGCGCCGCCGCGGCTTCTTCAACCTCGAGCTGCACGCCATCGATCTCATCGACGCCGAGGAGGACGGCATCCCCGGCCAGCTGGTCGCGCGCCAGCCCGACCTGCGGGTGCCGCTGGCCCGCAAGCGCGACGCGCTCGAGGCGGCGCTCGACGAGGTCCAGGGCCGGTTCGAGGTGGCGCGGCTGTGCGACCTCGCCGAACGCTGGTCGGCCGACCTGTAGCGGCGACCGGACTAGACTAGTTCCTGGGGGTGAAGGGCCGCCCGTCGGTATCGACCAGCGCCGTGGTGGCGGCGGCCAGGCGGGCGGGTACGGCCGCCGGACTGTCGTCGGGCAGCGCGGCGAGCGGCCAGAGCCGGACGGTGCCGTTGCCGCCGATGCTCGCCAGCGTCTTGCCGTCGGCCGAGAAGGCGATCGCCTTGACGTCGGTGGTGTGTCCGCGCAGGACCCGCACGCGCCCGGTGTCGACCATCCACAGCCGGATCGTGCGATCGAAGGAGCAGGAGGCCAGGATGCGGCCGTCCGGCGAGAAGGCGACCTGGTGGACCAGATCGCCGTGCCCGCCGATGATCCGCGGGGTGCCGGTGGTGGCGTCCCACAGCTTGACCGTGCGATCGCCGAGCGCGAGCGCGACCAGGTTGCCGTCGGGAGACACCGCGATGTCCTGAACCTCGCGGCTCTGGTCGACCACCCGCGCCGCCGTCGCGGCCGTGTCCCACACCACGACCTCGCCGCCCTGCCCCAGCGAGGCGATCAGCCGTCCATCGGGCGAGGAGAAGATCGTCCGCGGCGTGTGCGTCGGTGGCCCCGCCGGCAGCGTCGCGCGGGCGACCGCCTGCCCCTTGTCGAGGTCCCACAGCTCGAGGAATCCGGCGCCGCCGAGCGCCACCTCGCGGCGTCGGGGCAGGAATTGCACCTGCTCTGGCGCCCGCTCGACCCGGACCGGCCGCGACTCGCCGCTGGCGACGTCCCACAGGAGCAGCCCGGCCGACCGCGCGACGGTGACCGCCCGGGTGCCGTCGCTGGCGATTCCGACCGCGGTCACCAGGTCGCTGGTCGACCGCGACAGCGGACGCGCGTCCCCGGTCGACAGATCGTAGAGCGACGCGCCTCCGTCCGAGTCGGCCGCGATGAGCAGGTCGCCTCCCAGCTGGGGGTGGGCGTCCGACGGCCAGGGCTCGAGCCGGATCTCGAGACTCGTGCCACTCGCCAGGTCGAATGTCTCCACCTCGCGCTCGCGATTTCCGGCCGACAGGCGGGCGCCGCCGGCGACGAACGCGATGTCGTCGGCGTCCTTGATGCGGCCGGGAATGACGCGCGCGATCCCTGCGCCGACCGGCCAGACCCGGGCCGTCCCGTCGAGGCTGGCGGTGGCCAGCCAGGCGCCGTCGGGAGACAGCGCCAGGCGACAGACGTCGTCGGTGTGGCCGCGCAGAACCTGGGCCTCGCCGGCCGCCAGGTTCCAGATCCGCGCGGTGCCGTCGTCGCCGGCCGACATGAGCAGCGAATCGTCGCGCGAGAAGATCAGCGAGAAGACCGGATCCTCGTGGCCGCGCAGCACCTGCGGGGCGCCGCTGGCCAGCTCGTAGACCACGATGGTGCCGTCCTCCGGCGTCAGGGCGAACCGGTCGCCGGAGTGGGAGAACGCGAACCATCCGTCTCCCGGGACCCGGTGGCGGCCGAGCAGGCGCGCCTTGCCGCTCGCCAGGTCGACCAGCTCGACGTCGTCGCGATTGTCGCCCGCGACCAGCTTCTTGCCGTCGGGGGACGCCAGCAGCCAGACCGCGGGGCTGTCCAGATGCACGACGGTCCGCGGCGGGCGGCCGGCCGCGCCGATGGTGTACTCGACGATGTCCCCCGCCTCTCGCGCGACGAAGAGGCGCGCGCCGTCGGGCGCGAGGTTGGCGAACTCGCCCACTTCCTGTTCCAGGGCCAGGAGCTCGGCGCCGGTGGCGGTGTCCCACACCCGCATGTGGTGCCCGGCGTTGGCCAGGAGGCGGCCACCGTCGGCGCTGAAGATCATCTGGGCGACTGCGGGCAGGCCGAGCAGGCGGCGCGGCTCGCCACCTTCGGTCGGCACCAGCTCGACGGCGCCGTCGGCGTGGGTGATCGCCACCCTGGTGCCGTCGGGCGAGAACAGCACCTGCGATTCACCCGTGTGGGTCCGGATCAGGGTGCCGTGCCCGGTCGCCGGATCCCACCTCCAGAGGTTGCGCTCGCGATCCGCGGTGACCAGCTTCCCGTCCGGTGTGTAGGCGAGGCGCTCGACCCAGGCGGGGTGGCGCAGCACGTGACGGGCGACCCCGCTGGCGATGGCGTCGTCCACCATGGCGCCGAGCTGGGCCGCCTGCTCGCCGTCCCTCGGGTACCTCTTCAACCAGGCGATCGCCGCGGTCGGATCGCGCCGGAGCAGGCTCTCGGCCTGTCGGAAGATGAGCTCGTCGCGCGCGCGCTCGGCGGCGTGCATCTCGCGCTCGGCCCGGTTGCGCTGCGCCATCACCCCGCGAAACGCCCCCACCGCCACCGCCGCGAGCAGGAGCAACGCCACCAGCACCACCGCGACGATGGCGCGGTGGCGGCCGACCCAGCGGCGGACCAGCGCGGACGTCGAGTAGTGGCGGGCGGTGACCAGCTGGCCGGTCTGGAAGCGGCGAAGGTCGGCCGCCATCTCCATCGCGGTCGGGTAGCGGTCGGCGCGTTCGCGCGCCATCGCCTTCCTGACCACCGCGCAGAGGTCGGGGTGTGCGTCCGGCTGCCGCTCCTCGACCGGCACCACTCGCCCCTCCTGCGCGTGGGCCAGGACGACCTGGAGCGACGGCCCCAGGTGGGGCGGCTCGCCGGTCAAGACCTCGTAGAGCAGCGCGCCCAGCGAGTAGACGTCGGTGCGGGCGTCGACCTCCTCGCCACGCGCCTGCTCCGGCGACATGTAGGCCGGCGTGCCCATCACGTTGCCGACCTCGGTCTCGAGCGAGCCGGATCCGGACGCGGTGGCGGCCATCGCCTCCACCGCCGGCTCGGCGACCCGACCGGACAGATCCTTGGCCAGTCCCCAGTCGATGACCAGGGTCTCGCCGAAATCCCCCACCAGCACGTTGGGCGGCTTGATGTCGCGGTGGATGACGTCGCGGCTGTGCGCGTAGGCGATCGCTTCGGCCACCGCCAGCGCGTTCGGTATCAGGGCGAGCCGCTCGTCGAGCCCCTTGCGCGTCTGGATGAGGTCGCGCAGCGTGCGCCCCGAGACCAGCTTCATCGAGTAGTAGGGCTCGCCGCTCGGCCAGCGCCCGGCGTCGTGCACCGGGACGATGCCGGGATGCTCGAGCTGGGCGGTGATGAGCGCCTCGCGGACGAAGCGGGCCTCGGCGGCCGGCGTGCGCTGCAGGAGCTCCTTGACCGCGACCGTCCGGTGGAGCCGGCGATCGCGCGCCCGCATCACGCGGCCCAGGCCGCCGGCGGCGTGGACCTCGGCGAGCGCGTAGCGATCGCTGGTGTCGATCTCGAGGGCGGTGGCGTCGGCCTGGACCGGCTTGCCGCCGCCGCCCGAGCCAGGGGTGGCGAGCAGGGTGTCGTCCGACGCGGCGCTGTCGTCCGCGAGTTTCGTGTCGTCCGCCGCGTCGGCCATCCCCGGCCGATGATCGCCCGGCGCGGCCCCCGGGCCAACTGGTCAGCGCATCACGATGCCATCGTTGGGGATCCCGCTGAACGCGGTGGGAGTCGCCATGCCGAGCCACGGGTCCTCGGCCGGGGTGCGGAACAGAGTGGCGTAGACCCAGCGGTTCAGGTCGGTGAAGCGGATCGGGGTGGCGGCGGAGCGAGCGGCCAGCTGGGCGTGGATCTGCCGGTGCAGGACCAGCTCGTTGTAGGCGGCGTCGCGGGTCATCACCTGCTCGAACGAGGCGATGAGCACGTCCAGCGCGGCGTCGGGCAGCGGCTGTCCGGCGCGCGCCCAGTCGGCCGGCTTGAGGGCGGCGAACAGAGCCCGGCTGCGCGGGTCGAGCTCGGCGCGGCCGACCTTGTCGGCCAGGAGCGCGCCGATCTGGTTCCAGGTCTGGTTGGAGCGATCGAGCGCGGCGGCGTCGAGGGCGAGGTCGCTGCCGAGGCGCATCTCGCGGACGACCGGCATCTCGACCATCGCCTTGCTGACCGCCTGGCGCTCGGCGCTGGCGATGGTGGTCGACGAGGCCTCGATCGAGCCGAGCCCGGCGAACAGCACCTCGGCCTCGGCGGCGCGGGCGGCGTGGTAGGCGGCGAGGTCGTCGGCCAGTGCCGCGTCGCCCTGCGAGCCGGCGCGCTCGGCCAGAGCGCGCGAGCGCTCGAGCGTGGCGACGAACAGGGCCGGGCTGTAGAGGCCGGGCAGGACGTCGACCGGGCGGCCGCGCGAGTCGAGCACGTAGTGGGCGCTGTTGCCGGCGATGGTGCGCTCGAGGACGCGGCCGTCGCCGAAGTCGATGCGGGCGACCGGCACCGGCCGCTCGCTCGACCAGTGGAGGACGAAGTGATCGCGCAGGTAGTCGGAGACGCCCCGGTTGGCGTACAGCGCGACCCGGAAGAAGCGGCTGTTGGCGCACGACAGGTCCTCGTCGAGCTGGCCGAGCATGCGGAGCGAGAGGATGGGCTTGCCGGTGGCGCGCGACTCGGCCGTGGCGGAGGCGAGGTCGCGGTGCCAGTAGAGCCGCGACCAGACCGCGTAGCGCTGGCCGGCCAGCTTGTCGATGCGGCGCGACAGCCGGTCGCGCTCGGCGCCCGGCTTCATCGCGTCGTAGCGGGTGAGCAGCGCGGACAGCTCGGGTCTAGCGACCTCGCTCGGCGAGACATCGGAGGGGAGCGGGGCGGCGCCGCCGCAGGCGATGGCGAGGGAGAGAAGCGGGAGGGCAGCTCGTCGGGTCATGCCCTTGGTGATACGCGCATCGAGCGGCGCGGCACGTAAGGAGGCTGTAAGGTTTGCCAGGCCCTTCAGGCCGGGGCGAGCTGCAGTGAAAACACCGATCCGCCGCCTTCGCGCTCGCGGTAGGTGAGGTCCCCACCCATGGCGCGGGCCTGGACGCGGGCGAGCGCGAGGCCGAGGCCGAGGCCGGCCGGGCCGCTATTGTCGTCGGCGCCGCGGGCGAAGGGGCGGAAGAGGCGCCGGCGCAGGTGGCGGGGCACGCCCGGTCCGCGGTCGGCCACCTCGATGCAGGTGCCGCGCACCGCCAGCTCGACCACCCGCTCCTCGGCGGCGCGCGAGTACTTCTCGGCGTTGTCGAGGAGGTTCTGCAGGATGCGCTGGACGGCGTCGTCGTCGAGGCGCGCCGGGACCGGCTGGTCCGGGATGTCGAGCGCGAGCGTGACGCCGGCGTGCTCGAGCGCGGGTCGCATGCGATCGGCGACGGCGCGCGCCATCTCCGCAGCGTCCCCGTCGCGCACGGACACGCTGAGCGCGCGGCGCTCGAGCTGGGTGAAGCCGAGCACGTTGCCGACAACGCGGCCGAGGCGCGCCGCCTCGTCGGCGACCCGGCGGGCGTAGGCGGAGTGGCGCTCCGGGTCGCCCAGACCCTCGGCCAGCATGTCGCCGTAGAGCGCGAGGCCGGCCAGCGGGGTGCGCAGCTCGTGGGCGGCGGCGGCGGCGAAGCCGGATCGCTGGCGAGCGAGGCGATCCGCCCGGGCGACCATGACAACGACCAGACCGCCGCACAGGAGGGCGATGAGGGCGGTGGGGATGAACTGGAGGAGGAAGCCGCGGCGGAGCTCGCCGCCGCGCGCGCGGGCGCGCGAGACCGCGCCACCGGGATCGACCGCGACGTGCCACATCGAGCCGGCGAGCGGCAGCGGCGCCGCCTCACCCGTGTCGGTGTCGGTGTCGGTGTCGGGCAGGCCGGCGGCGAAGGAGGCCGGCAGCTCGCCGGCGCGGTCGGCCAGCCACCCTTCGATCGCGGGTCGGGCCAGGGCGAACCCCTGCGTGAGGGTGCCATCCGGCGTGCCGACGGTGCGGAGCGCGACCAGGCTGTCCTGGCCGTCGAGCGAGACGGTGCGCCAGACGAACGAGCTGACGCGCACCTCGACCACGGTGGGCGCCGGCGGCGCGGGCGGCCTGGGCCTGGGCCGCGGTCGCGGTCGCGGCGCCGCCGTCCGGGCCGGGGTCCTGGCCGGGGTGGGCGCCTTCGCCGTGGCGGTCGGCGGCCGCGCCGGCTTCGGCGGCGCCTGTGCCTGCTGCGCCGGCGCCTGTGCCTGCTGCGCCGGCGCCTTTGGCTTCGGGTTGGCCGCCTGCGCCTGCTGCGTCGGCGCCTTCGGCTTCGGGCTGGGCGCCTTCGCCTGCGGCATCGGCCGCTTCTTCGTCTGCTGCTTCTGCACGTCCTGGTAGACCGCGTTCGGGTACATGTTCTGCGAGTAGGCCGATTGATCGATGTTCTGGATCGCCACCTGCTGCTGCATCTCCTGTTGCTGCTGCGGCGGCGGCGACGGCGGCTTGACCGCGGGCTTGACCGCGGGCTTGACCGCGGGCTCGAGCGCAGGCTTGACTGCGGGCTTCACGGGCGGCTTGGCAGCCGGCTTCACCGCCGGCTTGCGCGCGGCGCGCACTGGCGCCTGCCGGGGCACCTGCGGCGCCGGCGGCGCGCTCTCGGGGAAGGCGGGCGCGGCGGCCAGCGCGATCGGCCGGAGCTCGCCGGCGGCCGACTCGAGCGCCGCGAGCCGGGCCCGATCGGCGTCGGCGCGCGCCGGATCCGACAGCTCCGGCAGCTCGGGGTTCACGGTCGGGACGCTCACCCGGCCATCCGGCGCGATCTCGAAGTGGACCGCGACCAGCGCGTCGGTCGGTCCGCGCGCGAGCGGCGAGAGCGCCACCGACTTGCCCTCCGACGCCCCGCGCGGGTCGTGGTAGAGGTTCTTGTACTCGTAGTAGGGCCGCTGGCTCTCGGCGGCCCTGAGCTCCTCGATGCGGGAGCCGAGCTCGCTGGCGAGCAGCGCGGCGCGCCGTGCGGCCTCGCCCTTCGGCGCCGCCTCGAGCCGCTCCGCCTCGGCATTGACCGCCCGCCAGCCGGTGGCGAACCAGCCGCCGACCAGTCCGGCCAGCGCCAGCGCGACCAGGAGCCCGGCCCAGACAGCTCTCACGATCCGCCCCAGGCGTAGCCCAGCCCCACCACCGAGACGATGATCACCGGGGTGGCCGGGTCGCGCTCGATCTTCTTGCGCAGGACGGCGATCGCCATGTCCACCGCGCGCGTCCGGAGATCGCCGCGCGCGCCCCAGACCTGCTCGAGGAGCTCGGCGCGCGTCACCGACCGCCCGCGGTGCCGGTGGAGGAGGCGCAGGATGCCGACCTCGCGCGCGGTGAGCGAGACCGGCTCCGCCTCGCCGCGCCGCGCCGTCAGCATGCCGAGATCCACCGCCAGACCGTCCACCTCGATCGCCTCGGCGGTGGCCGGCGCGCCGCGCCGCCCGAGCGCGCGCACCCGGGCCAGGAGCTCGCGGGCGCCGAACGGCTTGGTGACGTAGTCGTCGGCTCCCTCGCCGAGGCCGCGCACCACATCGTCCTCGCCGCCGCGCGCGGTGAGCATGAGCACCGGCACGCCGGGGCGCGCGGTCCTGAGGCGCCGGCAGACCTCGATGCCGTCGAGGCGAGGCAGCATGATGTCGAGAACCACCAGGTCGAACGGTTCGGCCAGTCCGCGCGCCACCCCCTCGGCGCCGTCCGCCGCGGCGCTCACCTCGTGTCCGTCACCGGTGAGCAGATCGCACAAGCCCTCCCTGAGGCCGAGCTCGTCCTCCACCACCAGGATGCGCACACATCAATGATATGCGGTCTCCGGGCGGCATGTGTAAGGAGCGCGTAAGGCGGCCGGTGGCGCTGGCGCGGAACGTGCTCCGCAGCGTGCCGGATGACACGCCGCTGGCGAATCGGGTTGCCGGTCCTCGTCCTCCTCCTGGGACTGGTCGAGGTCGCCTGGGGACGGAGGGTGAGCGGACAGGCGGCGAGCGTCCGGGCCCTCGCCGGCAAGCCGCAGCGAGCGCCATGGCGCGGCAGGGCGATCGGCAGCAAGTGGCGCAACGCGACGCAGGGCGGCCGGCGGAGAAACCTCCTCGGTCGCCGGCAGCGGCAGGCGGCCATCGGGCGGCCGAAGGGGATGCGGCCGCTCGCCGGCAGCCAGATGGCGCCCGCGCTGGCTCCCATCCACATGCTCCGCCCCGACGTGCCTCCCGCCCAGCTGGTCGCCGGCTTCGAGCGCTATCGCTCGATCATCGGCCGCGTGCGCGCCGCCTCGCGCAGCAACCCGGGCGGCCTGCGCGTCACGCGCGCCGGCCGGGCCAGCGGGCTCTCGATCCTGCGGGTCGATCTGATCGGCGATCAGCCGGTCGCCGGGCGGCGACCGCGGGTGCTGGTGGTCGGCGGCATGCACGCGGGCAACGAGACGGTCGGCGAGGAGACAGCCACCCGCTTCATCGAGGCTGCCTCGCGCGATCCCGCCCTGCGCAACCAGTTCGACATCACGGTGGTGCCGCTGCTCAACCCGACCGGGCTGGTTCTGGGTGAGCGGGAGAACGCCGGGGGCACCGACGTCAATCGCAGCTTCGCGCCCGGCAAGTGGACCGCCGAGTCGGCCGTCATCCGCGACATCGCCGAGGGCGAGCACTTCGACCTGGTCATCGATCTGCACGGCGCCGGCTCGCGCGGGCGAAACGGCTTCTTCCTCATCCACCCCGGCGACGACCGCGGCATGTCCGGCCGGATCCTGTCGCCCCTCGAGTCCAGCGCGCTCATGGACTCGCCGACCGGCTCGGTCGGACCCTACACGCTCGACCACCTGGGCAGCTCGGTGTCGTCGAACCAGGGCACCCTGACCGGCTTCTTCGCCGCCCGCGGCACCCGGCACAGCTACACGGTCGAGGCGCCGCTCAAGCTCGATCCCGAGCGGCAGGTGCGCGGCATGGTCAAGCTGCTTCGCTCCTCCCTGTTCAACGTCCGTCGCCACGGCGGGTGACCGCGGCGTAGGCCAGCTGGTCGCACCGCTCGTTCTCGGGGACGCCGGAGTGGGCCGGCACCTTGATCAGGCGCAGGCGCGGGAAGCGGCTGATGAGCTGGCGCAGCTCGGAAATCAGCTCGACGTTCTTCTTCGGCTTCCAGCCGAGCGAGAGGACGCCGATCGAGTATTCCGAATCGGTGTGGAGCAAGACCGGGCGCGCGCGCTCGGCGGCCGGGATGGTCTCGAGGCCGCGCAGGACGGCGGTGAGCTCGGCGATGTTGTTGGTGCCGTCGCCCAGGTATTCGGAGATCTCGCGCCGCTCGCCGCGGTCGAGGATGACGACGCCGATCCCGCACGGGCCGGGGTTGGGCGACGCCGCGCCGTCGGTGTAGACGATGATCGGATCGGGTGAGGCCGCGGCCGGCGTCTCGGCCGGCTCGCTGCCGGGCGGCGGGTCGATCTCCACCGCGACCGGGCTCTCGTCGGCGGGATCGCCGGTCGGGTCGAGATTCCGGACCGAAGCCCGATACAGCTTGGCGCCGGGGAACGCCTTGTACGCCACGTCCACTCGCCCGTCGGCGCCGGTGACCGGACGCCCATCTGCATCCACGCGCACGTAGACGGGATTTCCCCGAAGGAGGCGCCGGATCCAGGGCATGAACTCCAGGCATCCTGACAGCAGCGACCGCCGCCTACAAGAGGCCGGATCCGTGCTAGAACCTGACCTCCCCAGAGGAGGATCGAATCAATGAAGCGCACGCTCACCACCACCCTCGCTGCTGCACTCTGCGCGCTTGCGCTCGTGGCGTCCGGTTGCGAGAAGAAGAAGGAAGACGGATCGGGCGGCGGCGCCGGCGGCGGCGGCGGCAAGGGCGCGGCGGGCGCGCAGGCTGCGGTCCCGAGCAAGACCGGCTTCGCAGTCTTCCCCGGCGACAGCCAGTTCGTCGTCGGTATCAACCTGGCGAGCGCGCGGTCGAGCGGCCTGTGGGCCAAGTACAAGGACAAGGTCGAGCAGCAGATGGCGACCGAGTTCGCCGAGCTGCGCACGGCCTGCGGCATCGACCCGATCGCGCAGGTGCAGACGATCATCGCCGCGGGCAAGCCGCCGGCAGGCGGCGGCGAGCCGGATGCGGTCGTGGTCATGAAGGGCCTGCAGCGCGGCGCCCTCAAGACCTGCGGCGAGAAGATGGCCGCCAAGGAGGGCAAGAAGCTCACGGTGACGGAAGAGGGCAACCTGGCCAACTACGTCGTCGACGACAAGAACATCTGGGCGGCGTGGCTCGACGACAGCACCGTCGTCATCGCCCCGGAGAAGGACAAGACGTACGTCTCGGCGCGCGCCGCCGGCGAGGGCGGGCTGGCCGAGGGCAGCCCGGTCATGGCGCTGCTCAAGAGCGTCGACACCAGCGCGGCGGTCTACTTCGCCGCCGACACCGCCATGATGGGGCCGCAGGCCGCCATGATGCAGGGCGCCAAGGGAGTCTTCGGCTCGCTCAAGCTGACCGACGGTCTGGCGATCGACGCCGGGCTCCGCTTCGACACCCCGGACAACGCCAAGAAGATGACCGAGATGGTCAACCAGCAGGTCGGCGCGATGAAGGGCCAGCTGCCGCCGCAGTTCAAGACCCTGGTGGAGAAGGCCGTCATCAAGCAGGTCGACAAGGACATGGTCGTCCAGCTCAGCCTCAGCGGCACCGAGCTCGAGCAGCTGGCACAGGCGCTCGAGGGCATGAAGGGCATGCTGGGCGGCGGTATGGGCGGCGGCCTCTGAAGCTGAAGTGAAGCCGAGCGCGCGGTGGTGGTACGCCGCGGCGGTCCTGGTGGCTGCCGCGGCCGGCTGCAAGGAGCGGTCGAAGAAGGACGGCTCCGGCAGCGAGGCGGTCGCCTCCATCGAGGGGATGTCCGCGATGCCGGCCTCGATCGACGCCGTGCTGGGCGCCGATGTCCCGACGCTGGCCCGGTCGGAGCTGATCGACCGCGCGGTCACCCGGATGTTCCTCGGCGACCCCGGGCTCAAGAAGCAGATCGATCAGCTGTTCGCCGGCTGCGGCTTCCGACCCGAGCGGGACATCAGGACCGTCCTGGTCGGGATGGACGCCGATGGAGCGGCCATCGCCGGCATCGAGCGGACCTTGCTGGTCGCCAGCGGCAAGCTGTCGGAGGGGACGATCGCCTCCTGCGTGAGCCGGCACATGGGCGCGATGGGCGGCGGCGCGCTGGTCGAGACCTCGGTGGGGGGACGCACGCACTACCACGCCGACGCGCCGACCGGACGGCAAGACGTCTGGTTCGCGTTCGGCAGCGAGAACACGGTGGTGGTGAGCTCGACCGCCGAGCTCCTGGCCGAGGCGCTCGGCAAGACGCCTCGGCTGGCCGACGACCCGGTGATGGCGGCGCTCATCGACCGTGCACGCCGGCCGGAGGCGGCCCTGTGGGCGGCCGGCAAGCTGCCGCCCGACATCGGCAAGGGCCTGGCGAGTGCGGCGGGAGGAACCGTGAAGCCGCCCGCAGCCATCTTCGGCAGTCTCGTGGTGGACAAGGGACTCAATGCCGAGATCGGCGTCGAACTGGCTTCGGCGGAAGAAGCCAAATCGGCGGTGTCACTGGCGAAACGGCAGCTGGCGATCCTGGCGCAGATGGCCCAGAAATGGCGGCTGGGGCCGCTGGTGGCACGGGTCGCCGCGTTCGCGACCGATCGCACGCTGCTCCTGCGGCTGGCGCTGACCGACGCCGAGCTGTCCCAGGTCCTGGCCCCCATTGACACGCCTGGGGCAGGCCAGCAGACTACGGCCCCACTCGAGGACACTGTTGATCCGGCCCGCGAGCGGGCCGGTGGCAAAGGAGCAGGAGATGGCGAACGAGACGCCGCTCCAGGCGGTCAAGCGCCTGTACCAGAGCAAAGAAAAGCTGATTGACAAGGTGGTCGACGTCGCGCGCGAGGCGGACGAGGAAGTCGCCGAGGTGAAGGAGCGACTGGCCACGGTGTCGAACCGGAAGCTCCTGCGCCTCGCCGAGGTCGGCAAGGCGATCAAGGACAAGTACGGCAGCAAGGACAAGCTGGTCGCGGCGCTGAGCCAGGCGGTCGGCAAGGCGAAGGACAAGGACTACGTGGCGCGCCTGAAGAACTACTCGTCGGCGCGGTTGCTCGACATGGCGCGCGGCGCGGAGCGCCGGGTGCGGCGCACGAAGAAGGCCAAGGCGGCCTCCTAGCTGGCGTTGCCGGGGCGGCTGGCGCGGCCCCGGCTCATCTCGTAGGATCGACAGGGTGCGTCGCCGCAGCCTGCTTGCGGCCGCCCTGCTCGCCGGGGTGTTGTGCTCGCCCGCGGCGGCGCGCGCCGGCGACATCGTGTACGTCTCGCCGGGCGCCGAGCTCGACTGGGTGGCGCTGCGCGTCCCCCTCGCCCACCAGCAGCTCGGGGTCATCGCCGCCGGCGAGGTCGACCGGGCGCAGGCGGCGGCGGAGGGGCGGACGGCCGCGGCCCAGGTGCCGGTGTTCGGCGCGGCCGACGGGCCGGGCGAGGGCTGGGCCGGCAAGCGGCTGGCCGGCGCGGCACGGGGTCGGGCCCCGCTGGCGGCGCGCGACACCGACGGCCGCTGCAGCACCTGCGGCGCCGAGATCGGCGATCAGCGCGCCGGGCGGATCGCGGCCCTGTTCGCCCAGGCGGTGTTCACCGCCGGCGACGAAGTCAGCGGGGTGCGGGTGATCGAGCTGCGGGTGCGCTACTCGGACGGCATGGTCGCCTACCTGAACGGGCGCGAGGTCGCGCGCCGCGGCATCCCGCGCGACGCGGCCGCGACGGCGCCGGTCGACCGGCCGAGCGGCCCCGAGTGGGAGACCATCTACCTGCCGGGAAGAGGGCTCTTGAAAAAGGGCGAGAATCGCCTGGCCGTCGAGGTCCGCCCCCACCGGCAGGCGCGGGCCCCGGTGCTCGACGTCGCGCTGGCCGCGCGCGGCGGGGCGCGCATCGTGCGCGGGCCGATCATCCAGTGGCTGGGGCCGACCGCCGCCGCTGTCGCCTTCGACACCGACCTGCCCAGCCGGGCCAGCGTCGAGTACGCCGCCGGCGTCTCGCGCGAGAAGATGACCCCCGCCCGCTCGGCGGCGGGCGCGCTGGCGGTGCACCACCGGGTCGAGCTGCGCGACCTGCCGGCGGCCGGCGCGGTGCGCTACCGGGTGGTGGCCGGCGGCGACATCACGCCGGAGCTGTCGTTCCGCACCCCGCCGGCCCCGGGCGACCCGGTCCGCTTCGCCGTCTACGGTGACATGCGCGGCGGCCACCGGGTCCACGGGCGCATCGTCGAGGCGATCCTCGACGAGGCCCCCGACTTCGTCATCGTCACCGGCGACCTGGTGCTGCGCGGCACCGACGAGGGCGGCTGGCAGAAGTTCTTCGAGGTGACCGGCAAGCTCCTGTCCCGCGTCCCCTACTATCCCGCGGCGGGCAACCACGACGTCGGCCGGGCCGGCGACGAGGAGCGGCGGATGAACGAGATCTTCGCCATCGCCGCGGTGCCGGACAGGCCGGAGTGGGGCCACTGGTACTCGTTCGACGTCAGCGGGGTCCACGTCGCGATGCTCGACTCCAACGCCTTCGCCGACGAGGCGCAGCTCGCCTGGCTCGACGCCGACCTCACCGCCGCGCGCAAGGCCGGCGCCCGCGCCCTGTTCGCCGCCGTCCACGACGGGCCCTACTCGCGCGGCAACCACGGCGGCAACCAGCTCGCCCGCGAGCGCTATGTCCCCCTCCTCGCCCGCCACGGCGTCCTCCTCCTGTTCGCCGGCCACGACCACATCTACCAGCGCGGCGAGATCGCCGGCCTGCGCTACATCGTGAGCGGCGGCGGCGGCGCCTCCCTCTATCCCATCCGCTGCGGCGCCCGCGGCCGGCCGCGCTGCACCGACGACGACGGCGCCGCTGTCGCCATGAGCGAGCACCACTACGTCACGGTCACGGTCCAGCGCGACTACGCCCTGGTCTGCCCCCGCAGACCTGACCGCACGCCACTCGAGAAGTGCATCCGCTACAAGCTTCCCCGCCTGAAGCGCTGACCGATCCCGATCCCGATCCCGATCCCGATCCCGATCCCGATCCCGACCCCGACCCCGACCCCGACCCCGATCCCGA